>MKWU01000022.1_pt1 | contig 313042 bp, 315 predicted proteins | sample 809101 | NCBI WGS metagenome assembly MKWU01 (sample SAMN05860141, study PRJNA318959) | sponge metagenome | host: Aplysina aerophoba | place: Slovenia: Piran, Adriatic Sea, Gulf of Piran | collected 2013-05-07 | reverse complement strand
GAATAGGTCACACTCGGTAATCCCCTCTCCCTCTGGGAGAGGGTTAGGGTGAGGGCCCGCCGCAATTCGCCGAGCAACCCCGGCCGCGCCTCACAACTCACCCATTCCAGAAACCGCCCGCCACAACCGCCGCATCCCCTCACGCATCTCTAAAAACTCGCCAACGTCGCGCACCTCTCGATCCTGACCGCCAGACGCCAACGCGCTTGAGTGCATCGGCACCGGCACCGCGCTAATCTCCAACAATTCATGACGCTTGTACCAGTATCCGTGCCGTCCGTTGGAAGCCTCCCTCATCTCCATCGCCAACGGAATGAAACCCACCGACACGCCACGCATGAAGCCTCGCGCATAAAGGTCCGCAATCTCCGTCGCGAACGCCGTCGGCGCAAACTCCACCAACGCCTTCAACTCCTCACCCTCGACCCAGACCCGGCTCGCCCTGCCGATCGGAGGCATCGACCGGTCATGCGCCCAAAGGAACACCGGATTCCTCCGATACCCCTCAAGCTCCCAACCCTGCGGATCGATCAAGTCCCCCTTTCGGTCTTCGCTCCCGACCGCCGCCGTGATGATCAAACGCCGAGATCCCTTCACCTCAGCCTCATCACTTGCCGCACGCACCGCAACATCATTGTCGCTGACCTCTAAAATCTGCTCTCCACCGTCGACTTCCGCGTCCACGACACCAGCGCCAAACCACTTAACCACAACCTCGTCCACCTCACTCGCTCGCCCCGTCGCGCCGACATTACCGACAACCAAATCACAACTCAACACCATGTTTGCCACATCTCCTCATCAACGCCGCCCCATCCGAAGCAGCACCAGCTATTACACACGTTCTATTAACTATGTTGCAACACCAAAACCCATTCCGCAACCCCTAATTGGCACAAATTTGAGAACTTTCACTTTCGTCTTCGCCGAGCGGAGGGGAGGGGACGCGTGCAAAACCACCGTCATTCCGGCGTACGCCGGAATCCAGAGGGGAATGGCAACGGGGAAGCGCCCGCGTACCATGTTTCATTCCCGTAAATCATCCGCGTAATGCCCGCACATAACTGACGTCATTCCCGCGCACGCGGGAACCCAGAGAAAACAAAGCACGCCGTTGTCCGTCATCGAGCGGGATAAACGGTTGTCTTTATGTGTCCCTAGATACCCGCGTCCGCGGGTATGACGGCGTAAACCCCACGCCTCCACCTCTTCGCCATGCAGCAATTAACCAAAACAGCCCCTCCGTTAATCTGGTCGCCGCAATAGGATGTATGCAACACGACGTATCGTTAATCGCTCCTGCAAACGACCAGTTAAACCTTGTTTGAGGGAATTCTAGGGATGAACGCGCCGACCGTAGAGCAGGAATTCGTTGGACGTCACGTTTGCCGACGCTGCTTGTACGCCCATAGGCCAAGAGTTGCCAACCCGACGAGTCCGACGGCAACATAATTCGCGGTTCTTTCTCCTGTCTCGAACAATACCAACCCGCCAAGCAAAATCACCAACAGCATTCCGATGCTGCCCGCGACAACGATCGCGATTTGCTTGAGGCCTGTTCGAACAACTACCATTCCTGCGAGCATCAGCGAGAGGGGCATCAGTCCAAATCCGGTAAACACTAAGAACACCGATCCCAAGAAATCGCTGTCGCCTGCCCAAGGAGCCTCAGACGCATGGGGATAAACTCCCACAGAGAATGCGAGCGAAACTGAGATGATGGCGGCGAGTGCGAAACACACTCTGGGTCCCACCGACGACGCTGCCGGGGCGACGATCGCAAGAGCGGCGGATGAGAACGCCAGCAGCAGGGCCACCCCGGTGGTTACCGCCGGCGGCTCACCGTAGAACAGCGAGCCAAAGAACGTGTCCACCTTGCTGCGGAAGGAGAAGTCCGTCGGCGAATAGGAACCGACGGCAACCCTCGTAGACGTCCCGTCCGGGGCAACTACGACCACGCCTTGAAGTCCCATGGCTGCAATGAGGTTACCGCTTCGGTCATCGTAGAAAAGGTTGTACGGTCGTTGGCCAATCACTCTGTCCTGAACGTCTCTCTTGTCAAGAGCCTGCATCCATGTGTTCCCGCCAGTCCGGAGATATGCGTAGGAATAGACTACTTCTCGGGAGGCCGTTGCTCCGTACACTGTTCTCCGGCCATACGGCCCCCGATGAATCCACAAATCCCGCAGTTCATCTTGGCTCGCCTCTCGATTGATCCGCTCCCGGACGATCTGCGCGTATTCGTGATCTACGAAGAAGACATCTCCTGACGGCGTCATAACCTCTAGTTCGCTTTCCTCCTGGATGTCCAAGGGTACGTATTCTTCACTTGTCCTTGTCCAGGTCAACCCGCCGTCCATGCTCTCATAGTGGCCACTGGTCGCAGGATAATAAGTATTGGCAAATGTGCCTATCGTCCCGGAGTCAGTCCCGCCCACATCCGTGATCCCACGGTCCGTGGCGTAACTGGTGGCAACGCTTGCCATGGCGGCGGCGATCGCCGCCAGAAGCGCAAGGCGGGCGCGGAGGTCCCACGCGTTCAACGGGGGTCTGAACCACACCCAGAGCGCGACGACCATCGCAAACGGGATGACGAGCGAGTCGGTCGCGTCCATCGGTGAGCGCGGCCCGTCACCGCCCAAGAGCCCGAGCCCGCGCAGGATCGCATCGTGAACCGGTTCGAACGTGTTGAAAGCTACGTAAAGCAGCGGCAGACCCGCGTAGGCTACGGCGAATGCTGCTCGCTGCGCCCGCAGGTTCCCCGCCGTCGCGAACGAGATGATGTACGCCAGCGCCGGCGGCGCGAACATCATCCATGCGAGGTCGCTCAGCTTTCCAGGTATCCACGCCCCAGGCCACAGCGATTTGAACAGCAGATCGTTCAAAAACAGCACTGCAAGCGCTGCAAGCGTCACGGGGTGCATCAGCGCGGACGCGGCCCGACGCCGGAACTCAATAGTCTCGGTAAAGTTCATCGCTAACTCTAGAACCTTAATGCACGTACAGTTAGCGCACCGCCGTAGGTTCTCCGTCGAGCGTGAACGACAGGTCTGCTTCGGGGACGTTACTCCCACACACCCGCCGATAGCTCCACGATCGCATCCGCGACGGCATCGGAGAGATCGTCCGAATCCTGCGCTGTGATCTAGAGCGGCGGCGAGACAGGCAAGACGTAGCCGGCGACGGGTATCCAGATGAGGCGCGCGTCACTCACACTGCCAACCAATCACCGCGAGTAAAATCATAGCCGTAGTCACCGCCCACACCTCGGAGCCCCTCACCAAATGATGAACCGCAACATGCTTAAGCAAGCTCAGCAGATGCAGAAGAAGATCCAGGAGGTGCAGGAGGAGATTGCTCAGGCCACTACCGAGGCATCGGTCGGAGGTGGCGCGGTCAAGGCCGTTGTGGTTGGTGGTTCTCGTGTCGAATCTATCGAGATCGATCCTGATGTCGTTGACCCTGAAGATGTCGAGATGCTCCAAGACCTCGTTGCCGCCGCGGTGAACCAGGCCATTGATCAGTCGCAGGAACTCGCTGCGGAGAAGATGAAGACCATCACTGGCGGGCTTAACATCCCCGGGCTCAGCTTCTAGCCATCGCGGGTATTTCGCACGTTCGTAGATTACCGATGGCCGCCTTCCGACCCGACCCGCCGCGCCCGGTTTCGCCCGTAGCACCTCGCACCGATGCGCCCCGCGGCGTTGCGGCGCCCGTCGCCCGCGTCATCGAAGCATTCCGTCGACTTCCCGGCATCGGACCCAAGTCCGCCCAACGTCTCGCCTACCATCTCGTCCGCATGCCCGAGGCCGAGGCCGCCGAGCTTTCGGAGGCCATCACCGGCGTCAAACAGCGCATCAAGCTCTGCGAGACCTGCGCCGACATCACCGAGGCGATTACGTGCCACATCTGCACCGACCCCAACCGTGACCGGTCGACGATCTGCGTCGTCGAGGAACCGCTCGACGTCACGGCATTCGAGCGCACGCGCGCCTACACCGGCCTTTATCACGTGCTTCACGGCGCTATCTCACCGACCTCCGGCATCGCCGCTTCCGACCTAAAGATCAAAGAGCTGCTCCAGCGCCTCCAAGACGACAGCGCCGACACCTCCGATCAGACGGTAACCGAAGTCATCGTCGCCACCAACACCAACCTCGACGGTGAAGCGACCGCGATGTACCTCCAACGCGCCATCACTCCCGCTGGCATCAAAGTAACTCGCCTAGCCCGCGGCCTACCCTCCGGCACCGACATCGAATACGCCGACGACGCAACGCTGGCGCATTCGTTGGAGTCGCGGGCGGAGATTGGCTAGAGCGCGGATTTGGAGGCGCGACTCGCTCCCCTTCGCTTTGCGAAGGGGAGGATACGCCATTCCCACACCTAAACCACCCATATAATCGCAACGAAGAATATGTCCCCTTTCCCGGTTGTGGGAGAGGGTTATGGTGAGGGCCCAACCAATGAAAATCGAGCAGATCGAAACCTTCCTAGTCGACCGTTTCCTTGTCGTCCGCGTCACTACGGATGACGGCACTCAGGGCATCGGCGAATCTTGCTACTGGGCGTATCCCCGCGCTGCTGAAGAGACCGTCCATGCTCTCGGCGAAGCGATTGTCGGCATGGACCCGGGCGACACTGAGCACATCTTCAACTTCATGCACCGCTACAACGGCAGTTTTCGCGGCAACAGCATCGCCGCCGCAATCTCCGGCATCGACATGGCGCTGTGGGACATCAAGGGCAAGCGCCTTGATACGCCGGTGTGGGACCTCCTCGGCGGTCGTGCTCGACAGAAGATCCGCGGCATCTTCCTCGGCGTGGGCGGCGAAACACCCGACGCAGTCGCCGAGCGAGCGAAGATCGCAGTCGACCGCGGCTACTCCGCCCTGAAATTCACGCCCATGCCGCGCGAGTTCCAGCTCCTCAAGTACCCAGTCCTCGTCGATAACGCCATCGACATGCTCGCCGCCGTGCGCGAGACGGTCGGCAATGACTTCGACATCGGCATCGAGATACACCGCAACATGCGACCGTCGGAAGCGGTGGTCTTCTGCGAGAAGGCGATGCCCTTCAACCCTTACTTCATCGAGGACCCGATCGTCCCCGACGGCGTCCTCGCGATGTCCGAAGTCGCCACCAAGATGCGCCTGCCCCTCGCCGTTGGAGAGCGCAACACCGGCATCTACGAGTTCCGCGAATACGCCCAGATGACCAACTGCTCCTTCTTCAAGCCCGACATCGCAGTCGCCGGCGGCATCACGGGGGTCAAAAAGATATCCGCCATCGCCGAGGCCCACCACATCCTCATCGCGCCCCACAACTTCCAAGGTCCAATCGCCACCGCCGCCTGCGTCCAACTTGGGATTTCGTCGCCATCTTGGGACGTACTTGAGGCTGTGGATGAGGATAAGCCACCGCGGTCGGATATGGTAGACGCGCCTATGGAGGTAGTCGACGGATGGTTCACACTCCCCGAGAAACCCGGCCTCGGCGTAACCTTCAACGACAACGCCCCTAACTTACACCCGTTCAATCCGGCCAAAATCCCGCCCCCCATCCGCGAAGACGGCAGCGTAGGATTGCGTTAATTCCCCCTTCTCCGATGGGAGAAGGTGACGGTGACACTCCCTTCAAAAGGAGTTCGAAGAGTTTCGCCATTTCGACTTGAATGAACATCCGTGCTAACGTTATGCTTGACAAAGCACCGAACGGATGAATGATTCAATCGAGCGAGTCTTGAATAAGTGGAACGGCGAAAGAAGGCCTTCTGAAAACGATAACCGCGAAGCAATATGGGCGATTCGACCGCGCTGGTCGACGCCCTACTTCGTGCTATTCACGCTTCAGGTGGTTGTCGGTACCGGCATCGCCACGTACGACGGTATATCATCGGCAATTCCCGAAAACTGGATACAGACGTACTTTGATATCATTCTCCGTACCGGTCAGGTCGGGATCGCGGCCGCGATCATCACATTTACACTTGTCGAACTACTGGGCAGCATCATGTTAATGAGCGAATGGATACGACAGAATCTCGTTGAACCTGCGAAGGAACGAAATCGCGAGCAAGGCCGCGCAGAAGTCCGGGCACAGATGCGCGCGGAGATGAAGGATTGGGACCGGCGTCGGCAAGCCGCAGAACGACGCGGCGAAACGTTCCACGAGCCGCCGCCATACTTGGAGAACGGTTCATCTGACAACGGTCACTAAAACCGTATCCATGTAATTTCACTACCATGTCGCCAACTCGACGACGATACTTCAACGCCGAAGGCATCGTCGTCCGCGCCCGCGACCTCGGAGAGGCCGACCGCATCGTCATCCTCTTCACTCCTAACTTGGGCCTACTCTCGTGCGTAGCGCGCGGCGCACGACGAACAACCTCTCGAACTGGTGGACACGTCGATCTTCTACGACACATTACTGCGCACGTCTCCGAAGGCCGATCCGACCTCCACACCCTCAGCCAAGTCGAGACCATCAACGCCTACCTCGGCCTTCGCCGCGACCTCGATCGACTTTCGATAGCTTCCCACTTCGCCGAGATGTGCGAACGGTTCTCCCTGCCCAACGCCGCCAACCCCAACCTCTTCGCCCTCCTCCGCGACACCCTGACTCACACCGAAACCACCGCAAAACCCATCCTTCCCCTATTACGACTCTGGCACGAAACCACCCTCCTGACCACCGTCGGCCTCCAACCCCAACTCCACCGATGCGTCCGCACCAACAACGAAATCCCCCCCGGCGACCACTGGTTCTCCCCCTCCGAAGGCGGCCTGATAATGCGCCCCGACCAACTCCAAACCGCCAATAACACCGCAACCCCCGACCCCATCGCCTACCAACCCAACCCCGAAGATCAAACCAACCCTCAAACCGTCCCCATAGTCCCCGCCCCGCTCAACACCATCAAACTCCTCCGCCATATAACTCGTACTCCAGATTGGACTCGCATACAAAATCTACGCGTCGACGACCGGGATGTGGAGGCCGGATTGAAGCTGACGGGTGCGATGCTGCGCTATCAACAAGAGCGCGGCGTCGGCAGGGCGGAACGGGTGATGGGGGAGGTGGGATTCGAATGTTAAACTCAGCGATACCTCCTGAGAAATGGCAAGCACATCCATAACAGAATTGATCGATCGTGCCATCACTGATGTGGCTCGAGAAAAATTCGAGGAAGCTTGCCTCTTGTTCTCTGTCGCCGAAGTTGCACAAAAATCCGAAAATGCGCTGCACGGACTTGTAGACGATCTTTCAACCCAGAAAAATCCGAGCTACGATGAATGGACCGCCAACTTCTACCTCCAGTGGTACCAAGCCCGTCAGATTTTTCTCGCGTACCAGATTTTCTCAAAAGAACTTTCTGAGCAATTAAGTGATCATGCACGTGACTGCCCCAAAGAACCAGTGATTTTGTTCGATTTCGGTGCGGGGTCAATGGCTGCGTTGGTCGGTTTAGTCATCGCGATTGCGAAACTGCCAATCACTCCCCAATGGCTACCACAGGTTCATGTTTGCAATCAAGATCCGAGTTCTGCAATGCTAGATTTGGGAAGGGCGTTTTGGTCTCGTTTCAAGGCTTTGACTGGACGTTACGCACCGAACTCGCGGCTCAAATCAGTGATGGAAAACGCAACTTTTAATACGACGACGGATGTGTATGAGTACAAGATATTGGCCGATGAATACAGTCGACGAGGTGGCGCGAAGATATTGACCAGTTTTCATACGATTTATCGAGAGCCAAGGCATCAATTGAAGTCTGTCGGTACGCATCTTGACCGCGTATGGTGTGCCTTGCGTCCTCAAAAAGGTTGGTTGACTGCCAATGAGAACTCCCAATCTCTCGTGAACGACCTACACGATGATTTGACGCACCTCGAAATCAACCGTAAATCCGTGAATGAGCATGATCGAGAATGCATATGTGATAGAAAATTGAACCAAATTACGCGATTCAGATCCGATGTCATGTTGCCAAAATTAGAGTGTTTTCTCAAGTCTTCGTCACGGAATCTACTTCGCGCCCCTGTTCCAATGTTCAAGCATAACAACCTGATTTACGAGATCATCTCCGTCACGCGATCATCTGCAACGAAGATTAATCCTGTGGAGTCAGTATTCAAGAGGGAGATTAATTCCAATGTTGAGGTAATGTCTAAGCGACCGCCGGTTAACAGGCCGAATTGGGATTTCCCGATCGTGGGGGCCTGCGACAGAGGACACCGAATTGAGATGACCTCTATGCGAGACTTCAATGGACTCGAAGGGTTGGCATTCTGTACGGTATGCGTTTGGCCGTATCGTTTCCGCCTCGTGGGTGAGCGATGGATAACAATCGCAGGTAATCCCAATGTGTGGGGCTGATGATGCGTAACAGCCATCAAGTGAGTCGGCAGTTGATCATGCTACCTTCGGAATTGCCCGACGATGATCTGGCTACCAGGCGCGAAAAATCACAAGCGAAACCCCGAGAACTCGGTCCCACCGCCATCTCTTACGCCCCAACGTCGGGCCCCATTCTGACCAGAGCCACCGGCTTCATGGACGCGTACGACTACACGTTGAATCCCTACAGCGGTTGCTCGTTCGGTTGTACCTACTGCTACGCCGCCTTCTTCAGTCCCGATGTCGAAAAACGAGATACGTGGGGGCAGTGGGTAACCGTGAAACAAAATGCAGTATCCAAACTATCAAACATGAGAACGTCGTTGGACGGCAAACTCATCTACATGAGTTCCGTAACTGATCCTTACCAGCCCATTGAACGCGAGTTGAAGTTGACGAAAGGCCTTCTCGAGATCCTTGCCGAACCGCGCCACCGTCCCAAACTCGTCATCCAAACCCGCAGCCCAGACGTAACCAACGACATCGAACTGTTCCAAAAGATCGAGGCGAACGGCGGTCGCGTCCAAGTAAACATGACTGTGACCACCGATGACGAAGACATCCGCCGCACATTCGAGCCATCTTGCCCCAAGAACTCCGTTCGACTCCGCGCAATAGCCAACGTTCAAGCGGCTGGCATCCAGTCCTGCATCACCATGACCCCGTTGCTGCTGGTATCTGATCCCGAACTTTTCGCTGACGAACTACTCGAAACTGACGTTCGCCGATTCATCGTCCAGCCATTCCACTTCACCAGAGGCAAATTCGTCGCCAACACACGTGACGAAGCGGCCCGGTTGATGGCTGACAAACTTGATTGTGAGATCGATTATTTCGTCGACGCTTACATGACCGACTATCGAGTTACCGAATCAATCATCCGGAACCGACTCGCGGAGGAGGGGCTCGCCCTCGGTGAAGGCAAAGAAGGCTTTAAGCCACCGTTCTAGGCGCCGTCCGCATCGGACTCCAACGCCAATAACATCCACACCCAAGTCGCGGGTAACCTACCGCCCCACGTACTCCCCGTCTTCGTTGATCACGCCGGAAGATTGCAGGTACTTGAACAGATCCGAGTCGCTCTCCAGAACGATTAGCGACTGACCGTCGATGATGCGTTCGTAGGCTTCTAGGGAGCGGCGGAATTCGTAGAACTCTGGCGCCTTCTCCAGTGCTTCGGCCAGGATCGTGATGGCCTCTTGCTCGGCCTCACCACGCAGTCTTGCGGAAGTTCCGTTTGCCGTCTCTAATATGATTTGCACGTCGCGGTCGACTTCGGCTCGGATTTCGCGGTCTCTCTGCGTACCCTCGGCACGCAGACCTTCGGCGATACGGGCACGTTCGGCTCTCATGCGAGCGAATACCGATGCCTCGATCTCAGTCGGGAAGTCGGCGCGTTTCATCCGGACATCAATGATCTCGATGCCAAGTTCGTCGACGAGCGGTTGGTAGTAAGCAACGGCGGCTGTGCCGATGATTTCGGGGCGCTCTTCCGAGTTCAACGCATTCAACTCCGCGATCGTGGCCGGACGTCCGCGGCTCGCAAGCCCTTCGGCCGTCTCCTCGGTGATGATGACCGTCAACCGCAGGTCGCGCATATTACCGCCGAAAAGCTCAATCGCTTGCTGGCGTGTGATTTCAGACCGGTTGCTGGCTTCGGCAATGCGGCCCATCACCTGTTCGCGGGTCTCTGAAATGACCTCAGACTGCGTGTCAAGTGCAACTTCACGTCGGAGTTGAGAGTTTACGATGTCGGATACCCGAGACACTGCCTCGTTCTCCGTGCGAAGTCGTTGGAAGAACTTCAATGGATCGATGATGCGGTATCGCGCGTAGGCGTCGATAACGAGGTTCCGCTTATCAGACGTCAGCAACGATGCCGGTTGCGCATCGACCCTCAGCAATCGACTGTCCATCTTCACCACCGTCTCCACGAACGGCTGCTTAACGTAGAGGCCAGGGCTCCGGTAGTCGCGCTGGAAGGCGCCGAAACGGGTTACGATGGCCAGCTGTGTCTCGTCAACGGTGAAGAACGCCTGCGGAATCAGGATGAACGCCGCGACGATGATGACGACTATGGAAATTATCAGGCGAGGCATATTGCTACTGTCCTCCGCCTGTCGTTGTGCCGGACAAAGAGTTGCCGGACAAGGTGCCCAAGCTGTCGAGCGGCAGCAGCGGCAACGCGTTCGAAGCTGAGTTGATCACGATCTTGGACTTGCCAGCCATGATGCGTTCCATCGCTTCAAGGTAGAGCCTTGTGCGAGTCACTTGTGGCGAAATCTCATAGCTCGCCAATATGGCTTCGAAACCTTCCGCCTCACCCCGTGCGCGCTCGACACGACCGCGCTTGAAACCATCGGCTTCTTCCACGATCTGTGCGGCGGCACCCGTTGCTTCCGGGATCTGCGAGGCCTCGTAAGCCTCTGCCAAGTTAATATCGCGCTCGCGGTCTTCGCGCGCTCTCACAACGTCTTCGAACGCGTCCTGAACCTCGGCCGGCGGGTTAACGTTCTGCAACAGCACCTGGAGCACGTCGAGTCCGGTGTTGTAGTCGCTGGCGAGTTCGCGCATCTTATCCAAGATGCTCGCCTGCACCTGTTCCTTCTCCGTCGTCAACACATCGTCAATATTGCGGGCACCAACCACCTGCCTCACTGCGGTTTCGGCGATATCACGCAAAGTTTCGCCGTCAGGGTTGCCGGGCGCGATACCGCGGTCCGGATCTCCGGGGTCGTCAACCTCAAACAGGAAAAATTCGAGATTGGCGATACGATACTGCACAACCACCTGCACGTCGACGATGTTCTCATCGCCCGTAATCATCTCCGATTCGATCTGAACCGGCGTTGTGGAGCCGTTCTGCGTACTCCGGAAACCGAGTTCGAGTCGGCGGGTGTTGGTTACGGCTACAACGTTGCGGGTTCCAATCGGGCTGGGCCAGTGCCAATGCAGACCTTGGTCGGCAATCGCCACGAATCGCCCGAAGGTCCGCAATGCGGCCTGTTCTTCAGGGCCGACGGTGTAGACACCGGTTCCGAGCCAAATGATGGCGATTACCGGTATGAGTGCGAGCACGATCACACTGCCGGACCGCCGACCGGCACCGCCGCCGCTTCCGTTCGATTCGTCGTCTCGCGAACGACCATCATTGTCGTCGCCGAAACCTGGAACTCCCGAAAACGCCTCTTTGATCCGCTGCATGATGTCGCCGAAGGTTACTTCCGGCTCTTCATCACGCTCAGGAGGGCGATACATCAGCGAATCTTCCGAACCTTTGTCGGCGGCCGATGCTTGTGGGGAGTTGGACATCTAGGGGATTATCGCAGTTGGAATCAAACCAACTGTAACTGAATAAGTGAGATTCGTGGGAAGAGTTTTGGGTCGGCGTTCAGATCCGTATGCGATACGTTAGGAGTGTGTCCTTATTCGCAATTATATGCGACGTGACTGAGACCATTGCAAAACTCCGTCATTCCGGCTTTCGCCGGAATGACGATGGTTGTGCACATAACCCGTAGGGGCGGTTCGCGAACCGCCCCTACGCGTCTCCTTCGCTGAAGGGATCGAACGTCCTGACTCCCGTCGGCTCGAAGTGCTTGACGTTGCGAGTAACGACGGTCAAGCCATGGTGTAGCGCAGTGGCAGCGATTATCAGATCGTCGCTATGGTGCCCAAGCTCGGCGGTTAACCGTCCCCATCGGCGAGCTATTGGCAGGTCGACATCGAGAATCCGGTCACCGTACGATGCGAGCACCGTGTCACGCCAGAGTGACAGATCATTGGCGAACGGTGGATTGCGACGCTCCTGCTGAATGATGCCGCGTTCCACTTCGCCAATGGTCACGACGCTCAGGTAAACATCCGTAGTCGGTCGTCGGTCAAGCCAATCGACTATTTTAGGGTGACGTTCTCGCCTTCGTAGCGCAGACAACACATCAGTGTCGAGCAAGAACATCAAAAGTCCACCGGACGAGGTGAAACCGGTATACGTTCGAATTCGCCGTCATCTTGCGGGATTTGCAATAACAACTCGACGAACGTAGGGGCATTCGCTTTTTCCAAACGGAGCATACGCTCGTATTCGTCGGTCGACAGGATGACCACTACCGGCTCACCTCGTCGGGTTACCCGCTGCGGCTCCCCCGCCAGCGCGGCATTTACCACGGCGCTGAAACGATTCTTGGCATCTTGCAAGGACCAGTTGGTCATGGCAATCTCCTGGCTAGACTATCTGGCTAGATTGTACCGCAACATCGCATGACCCAACGAATCCCGAAGGAGTGCTGTGCACAACCCTGCCCCTTGATGCCCAAGGGGTTCTGTGCACAACCATCGTCATTCCGGCGAAAGCCGGCGCTTCAGCGGGCGGAACGCCCATCCAGAGGGGACGGGCAACGGAGTGCAAAGCGAAACGCCAAGTCTAAACCCCCTTTAATTCCCCCTTGGGCATCAAGGGGGAGGGTTGTGCACAGCACCCGTCCGCAGGAATGACTGAGGGTGCGCGAGAATGAGAAAGCCGGAGGTCGCCCTAGCAAGGCGTAATTGGCTCGTAACCTCTGAAAGCGAACTTACGATACCCCTCCGGCTCGGAGACGATGTTGAATCATCTCCATTTCGAATGGTACCACACAGTGTAGGGGCGGTTCGCGAACCGCCCCTACACGGCAATTACGAATGTGACTTTGGAGCGGTGATTCCCTGCCGCGCCCGTCTGCAGCGAGACGCCAGTGCCACGCTTCCAAGAGTGACGGCTGTTCCGAGGATCATGAGCATCAGCAACCAGTTGCCCGTCGGCGCGGCACCGCCGGTGTCCGGGATGGCTGGTTCCACCTCCGGCGTCGCCGTCGGTATCGCGTCTGGCGATCCGGCGGTGCCTACGGCGATCGTCGCCGGGAGGGTGCCGAGGGTGCCGCAGACGTTGGTGCCGGACGATGCGGTGATCCGCACCGAGGCCGAAAGCACCGTCAAGGTGTCATCCGCATTATCCGTGACCAGCGCAATGTTCGAAATGTCGTGGCGCGCCTCCGCCGGCAGCGGAACGCATACCTCCAAAGGCGCGTCTAACACGTACGAAGATATCGCCGCACCGTCGGTGTCGACCGCGAGCACGTCGTAGCGGTCGCCTACCAAGGTGTAGCGCTGCGTGGTCACGCCGACGTTGGACGCCGAGCCTGTAGCTTCGGCGCGCACGCCGATGATCTCCAGATTGGGCACAACCCCCGCCTCGGCGGAGACCGTCACGTCGCCACCGTCGAAGAAGCCGCCACCCTCGGGCGTGAAGACCTCGTACTGACGACCCTCGGCGTCGGCCAGCACCGACGGAATCTCCCCTACAGGATTCTTCGGTGCCGGCCGTTCTTCTGGGACCGCCGAGGGGCGTCTGACGGTGATGGTGAACTTCGCTGTGCATCGCTCCACGGTCTCATCATCGTCCTCGCCGCTCAGGCACGCGCCGTCGGGCGAAGTCGCCGTGATGGTGTACTTTCCAGGAATCTCAGGAGTCGTGTAGATGATCTCGTTGGCGCGGTCCGTGGTTTCGATTCTCCCTCCCGCACCTCCGCCAGACCAGGCAAACACGTGACCGTCGCCCAGATCGTTGTTCAGAATATCCTGACGGCCCCAGATGTCGAAGCTCAGCTTCACGACGTCGCCCGACGACAGGGTGACGGCGCGTATCGAAGGCTCGATGCGCTTGATGAAACCGACGCGACCAGCGCCCGAGGCGCCCGACGCGAGCTCCACGACGGCCGGCACGAACCGCGAGAAGCCGCTCGTCGTGCCGCACACCGCCACCATGCCCGTGCCGGGGTCGTATCCCGACGGGACGTCGGCTGTCTCGAGGTACCTCCAAGACGATCCGTCATGCCTCAAAAGCCTCAACTCCTTCCCCGCGTGCGTCGACGGCACGGGAAGGCAGACGACGGCCGGGAGCTTCAACGCTCCGTCCACCGGTTCGTCATCGCCGTCGCGGTACAGAAAGGCGATGTCGACCGCTGATTCCTCGATCGGATCGGCGACGCGGGCGATGTGCGGATGCGGAGGAACGTGTACGGCGGCGGGGTCGACCGTGACCGCGGACCACGTCACTAGCGACTTGATCGCGTCGACGCCCGCCGGCAGTGCGCCGGCAGGCACGCTCAGGAAATTGGGCCGACCATCGAACCAGACGAGCAACCCGTTGCCGGAGAAGGCGTTCAGCGACATCGTCAGAGCCCTCAGAGCCGTCACACGTTTCAGCGCTGCCCAGCCCCCGTCAAGGTTGTTGCCGTGCAGCCGCAGATCCTCCAAGCCGACAAGGTTGCCCAGCCACGAAGGGATCGCTCCCACCAGACCGCTGTCATCGAGATACAGACGTGTCAGCGCGGTTAAACTTTCGAGAGGAAGCATGCCGTCAGACTCGAACGCCGCCCACGATAGATTGAGATTGTTGCCGCCCAAGCCGAGCTGTATAAGGGCGGTCAGGCCGCTAAGATCTGGCAGTTCGCCCGTGAGACGGTTCTGGCTCAGATAGAGATGCGTCAACCCGGTCAAGGCACTCAGGTCCGGTATCTCGCCCGTAAGCTCGTTGCCCGAGAGGTACAGCTGCCGCAGATTTGTGAGACTGTTTAGCGAGGATGGTATCTCGCCCGTGAGCCGGTTTTGATGGAGCCAAAGCCACCGCAGATTGGTCAGATCGCCCAGCACCGACGGTATCGCGCCCGTAAGATCGTTGCCCCAGAGGGACAGCATCCACAGCGCCGTGAGACTGCCCAGTTGCGGCGGTATATCGCCCGTAAGATCGTTGCCATCGAGATACAGCAGCCGCAGATTGGTCAGATCGCCCAGTTCCGGCGGTATCTCGCCGGTCAGTTCGTTGTTGTTAAGATACAGTTCATTCAGATCGGTTAGACTGCCCAGCTCATCAGGTATCTCGCCGGTCAGTTCGTTGTTTCTGAGATTCAGAGTTGTCAGAGTGGTTAGACTGCCCAGCTCATCAGGTATCTCGCCCGTGAGCCGGTTTTCATTGAGCTCCAGCCGCTCCAGCTTTGTGAGACTGCCCAGTTGCGGCGGTATATCGCCCGTAAGATCGTTGCCATTGAGATACAGCAACACCAGCTTGGTGAGACTGCCTAGCTCAGCAGGTATCTCGCCGGTCAGTTCGTTGCCATTGAGAGCCAGCGACACCAGATTGGTGAGTCTGCCCAGCTCAACAGGTATCTCGCCGGTCAGTTCGTTGTTTTCGAGATCCAGATTTGTCAGCTTGGTTAGACTGCCCAGCTCATCAGGTATCTTGCCGGTCAGTTCGTTGTTTTTGAGATCCAGATTTTTCAGGTCGGTTAGATTGCCCAGCTCCGGCGGTATCTTGCCGGTGAGCCGGTTTTCATGGAGCAACAGCCGATCCAGCTTTGTGAGACTGCCCAGTTGCGGCGGTATATCGCCCGTAAGATCGTTGCCATCGAGATACAGCCGCTCCAGATTTGTGAGACTGCCTAGCGAGGATGGTATGCCGCCGGTCAGTTTGTTGTTTGTGAGAGTCAGCTGCACCAGATTGGTGAAACTGCCTAGCCAAGATGGGATCGTGCCTGTGAGCCGGTTGCCATCGAGATGTAGCAACACCAGATTTGTCAGACCGCGCAGCTCAGCAGGTATCTCGCCGGTCAGTTCGTTGTTTCTGAGATCCAGATTTGTCAGATTGGTTAGACTGCCCAGCTCAGCAGGTATCTCGCCTGTGAGCCCGTTTGTGGAGAGTTGCAGCTCCGTCACCCTCCCGCCGCCGTTCGTACTGACACCATGCCATTCGTTCAGGTCCGGGTCGATCTTCCAGTTCGTGTCGTTCGTCCAGTTCGGACCGTCCGTCGCGTCGTACAGGGCTTCGAGAATCGCCCTGTCGGTTAGCGTCTGCGCCTGTGCATGTGCCGGAGGCGAGTTCAGATGCGGTGCGGCGAGGAACAGCGCCACAGCCGCCGTCGAGACCAGAAGGGCGCGCCAAACGATCGAACCGGCGATCATCTCGGTGACGCGGGGCGAAAGGCCTGCACCTCCCCCCCCCCCCCCCTATTTTCATACTAATGTTCAAATTATATGCGCTCCCAGTGTCTCGTGGAACAGGATACGACCGATTCACGTTTGCCTCGTCGATTCTTCAATACGATTAAACCGTTAATGCATGCTACATGCCAATAGTATTGCAAAAGCATAGCAAAATGGGAATTTTGTTTGGCATCTACTTGTTATTGCGATTAAGCATCAAAACAAGCCCCCTCCAATACCAAAAACAAAACTCCCCCGACGACATGCCGGGGGAGTTTGCTATCCGTATGACGGCAGTTGACTACGATCCGAGCGCCGAGACGATACGTCCGGCGTTCATCGGGGTCTCTCGCAGCCGAATTCCGATAGCGTCTTTGATGGCGTTGCCGACGGTCGGAACTGGAGGCACGATCGGGACTTCGCCGACGCCGCGGACCCCGTAGGGGTGAACTGGGTTCGGCACTTCGACGATGACCGTCTCAATGCTCGGCAGATCGAGTGAGGTCGGCATTCGGTAATCGAGGTATGAGGAGTTCGACATCACGCCGTCATCGCTCATGTAGTATTCCTCGTTCAACGCCCAGCCGATGCCCTGTGCGACACCGCCTTGCATCTGACCTTCAACGTAGGACGGGTGAATCGCCCGGCCAGCGTCTTGGACGATGGTGTAGCGCACCACGTCTGTCTTACCCGTCTCGGGGTCGATCTCGACGTCGCAGATGTGCGTGCCGTACGCTCCGCCAGCAGCCTCGAGATCGACGCTGCCGGTCGATGTCACCGGCCCGCCAGTGTCGCCGAGTTTGCCGGCGAGGTCTTTGAAGCCAATGCTCAGCTCGGGGTCGGACTTCGAGGAAAAAACACCATCTTCAAACTGAACATCGTCGGCGTCGATGCTCCAAAGCATGGAGGCGCGAACCTTCAGCTTGTCGATCATCTCGATCGCGGCGTTGTAGGCGGCGTAACCCGTGGCGTAAGTCACACGGCTGCCGCCAGTCACCGCAGTGAAACCAACGGTGTCGGTGTCGACAACGGTCGGGTTGACGTCTTCGGCGGTGATTCCGAGTGTCTCTGCGGCCTGCATCGCGATCGAAGCGCGAGTTCCGCCAATGTCGGTGGATCCTTCCACCAACTCGACGGTGCCGTCGTTGTTCAACGACAGGTTTACAGACGACTGCAGACCGACGTTGAACCAGTAACCACTGGCAAAACCTCGTCCTCGGACGTTGCCGGGCGCGGGGTCGCCGAGATCGGAGTTGAAGTGGTCGGTCTCTTTGGCTGCGTCGAGAACTTCCTCCATACCGATACGAGGGAAAATGGGGCCATCGCCACGGCGAGTGCCTTCCTTTGCCGCGTTGTCGCGCCGGAACTGCCACTTGTCGAAGCCGGCCTGCTCACAGAGATCATCGATCAATGTCTCTATCGCGAATGCGACCTGCGGCGAACCAGGAGCGCGGTATGCCGCGACCTTGGGTTTGTTCACCAAGACGTCGTAGCCGACGATGCGCATGTTCGGAATGTTGTAGCAGGCGTAGATGCACATGCCGGACGCGCCAACGAGCGATCCGGGGTATCCACCGGCCTCCATGCGCAGAGTCGAGTCGGCCGCGACCAACTGTCCATCTTTGGTCGCACCGAGTTTTAGATGGATCTTGCCGCCCGCGGCTGGTCCCGTGCCCTCGAAGACCGAGCGGCGTTCCATTACTAATTTGACCGGGACATTACCGGCTTTGCGAGACAACACCGCCGCAACCGGTTCAAGGTAGATCGGGATCTTGCCACCAAATCCGCCACCGATCTCAAGCGGAGTCACGCGGACGCGCGACTCCTCGATTTTCAGTACCGCGGCGATTTGCTGCCTGACGGTGAATGCGCCTTGCGTGCTTGTCCACACCTTCAGGCGATCATTCTCGTCCCAGACTGCGGTTGCGTTGTGCGGCTCGATATAGCCCTGGTGCACCATCTGAAGATTGAATTCACCTTCGACGACGTGGTCGGCACCAGCAATCGCGGCATCCGGATCTCCGAACTCGTGGGTGAACTCTTTGACGTGGTTCGCGTGACCGCTCTCCTGTGCGCCAGGGGAGTCGACGAACTCTTCCAAGATCGCCGGCATGTCGTCGGCGATCGTGTCGTCAACATTGGTCGCGGAGCGGAGGACTTCGTAGTCGACCTTGATCGCCCTTGCCGCTTCCTCCGCGGTGTACCGGTCGGCAGCTGCGACGGCGGCAACCGCGTGTCCGGCGTAGAGCGCCTTATCGCTGGCAAGAATGTTGTCGACGGCCCACTTGAGATTCGTCGCGCCTTCGCCGAGGTCGACCATCTCGTTCTCTGCCTGCGGCAGGTCGGCGTTGGTAACGACGGCGTGTACACCGTCCATCGCCTCGGCGGCAGAGGTGTCGATCGACAAGATGCGAGCATGGGCGTGCGGACTTCGCAGAACCGCGCCCCAAATCATGCTCGGCAACTTGATATCCGCACCGTAGACGGCTCGGCCGGTCACTTTGTCCAGCCCGTCGTGACGGATCGGTCGGGTGCCGATTACCTTGTATTCACTCTTAGGTTCAAATGTTGCGACCATGGGCGGATCCCCCCTAATATTGATCGACTGTTGATCGACTAGATGTTGAGGTCCAACTACCTAGCTGAAAGGCCGATGCGATGGCGATCTCACGCTAACGCATCGGCAGTAAATCCAAACTGTTACGCCATCTCGGCTGAGGCCTTTTGCACTGCGCGCACGATCTTGTCGTACCCGGTGCAGCGGCAGAGGTTACCTGCCAGCCAGTGTCGAATGCGGTGCTCGTCCGGCGCTGGCTCGTTGTCCAGCAAGCCCTTGGCGGCCACCAAGAAACCAGGCGTGCAGATTCCGCACTGGAGCGCGGCCTCTTCCAAAAACGCCTGCTGCAACGGGTGCAGCCCGTCGGCTGTAGCCATTCCTTCGACCGTTTCAACGGACTTGCCATCGATCTCGGCTCCAAGAACGAGGCACGAGTCGACGATGCGACCGTCAAGCGACACGGTACATGCACCGCAGTTGCCGTCCAAGCATCCCTCTTTGGTGCCGGTCAGTCCGACGATTTCTCGAAGAGTGTCAAGGAGGCTCATGTACGGCGGCACGAGAAACTCGTGCGCTTGACCGTTGATGGTCGTCCTAACGTGTACCCGGGAAGGTCCCGGAGTTATCTGAGTTGTCATCTACTACTTAACCTCTCGCTCGCGCTACGGCTTGATTGATCATTCTTCGGGTCAGGACCGCAGAGAGATGCTTTCGTTGGTCGATCGTGCCGCGCATGTCCGCTATCGGACTGGCAGCATCACCGGCGGCCTTTGCGGCTGCCTCGATCACGTCATCGCTAACAGCATTGCCGACCAGTGCGGCCTCAGCTGCCGGCACGACTAGCGGAACCGGCGCGACCGCGGCGAGGGCCACACGTGCGGCTTCGAACGTGCTGCCATCCGCGCTGAGTTTGACAGATACGCCAGAACCGGCGACGGCGATGTCCATTTCATTGCGAGGAATGAACCGCTCGTAGGCGGCGCCGAAGTTGTCGCCTGGGTTAGGGAGAACGATGCTCACCAAGATCTCACCGCGTCCAAGGACGTTGCTGCCCGGTCCCGTGCAAAAATCTTCGACCTTAACGTCGCGGTGGTTGTCGTCGCCGCCCGGCCCTGCGATGTGGCACACGGCGTTGTAAGCGATCAAAGGGCAGATGCCGTCCGCACTCGGAGATGAGTTGCAGAGGTTGCCGCCCAAGGCCGCTCGCGACTGGATCTGGATCCCGCCGATCATCTCGACCGCGTCGATAATGCCCGGGAAGTTGTCCCGTATCTTCTGATCTTCGTAGATCTGGTAACACGGAACGGCAGCGCCGATCGCGACGCTCCCATCCGGGTAGTGGCTGATCTCCGTCAACTCAGGGATGTTCTTGACATCGACGATCGCGTCGAGGTCCCATCGGTTGGCCCTTGCTTGGACCAGTACGTCAGTCCCACCTGCGATCGGGCGCGCTCGGTCACCATGCTTATCTAGCAATGCGACTGCTGCGTCGATAGTTGTGGGCGCCTCATATGCAAATGGATGCAAAAGCCCGCTCCTTTAGACTGTCTTGCCTAACAGCTCATCCCGCCGAGTCGAACACTCAGGACGGAACAACGCCGATTTTCTCGCATATGAGTTTAAGCGACATTGCACCCAACTGCAAAACGGATTGAGAAAGTTGGGGCGTTGAATCGGATCCGGATTCCGTGATTTACCTACATTGCTGTCCGCACCATCCCCCAACTCCACACCGTCATTCCACCGGCGACACGCCGTCATCCCCGCGAACGCGGGAATCCAGAAAAAAACAATACACACCGTCTACAACCGCCGCAACGCCACTCGCCACACAACCACCGTCGCCACGATCGCCATTACCCCGGCGACGATAAACGCGAACGGTGCTCCCCACAACTGCGCCAGGGTGCCCATAAACAACGCTCCCACCGCCTGCGCGCCCCACGTAAAGTTCATCAGACTCATGACGCGTCCTCTGAAGGTATCTGAAGTAAGCGTCTGGACAACCGTCGTGCTCATCGTTCCTTTGACTACCGATAGCCCGCCAACCAGCCCGGCGATCGCGAGTGCGTACAACAGAAGGTCGACCACGCCGAACGCAATGTAACAGATACCAACCGAGACGCCGCCGAGCGCGAGGTACAACGGCGGCTTCGACCGCGTGCCGATGAACGTGATGGCGAATGTGCCGACCAACCCGCCGATGCCAATCGCGAGGAGCAGCCTGCCATAGGTCGCGGTATCGCCGTTATACACCTCCTGCGTAACCACCGGCAACAGCGTCTCCAGCGGGGTCGCCACGATCCCGATAATCACGCCGTAACCGATGATGGCAGCGATGGCCGATTCGCGTCGAACAAACTTGATACCTTCGATCATGTCGCGGACGCGGGCACGCACTTTATCCGCGAGTGCATCAGATTGGTTCGTACCGACAACCGAATCTCGTCCCGTTTCGGTTACGGTCACCCGATCTTCACCTCTTCCGGCGAAGTGCGGCTCATGATCCATCCTCAACAATGTTAGTACCGTCAAAACATAAGACGCCGAAACGATGAAAAATAAACCCTCCATACCAACAGACGACACGAGCGGGTGGAACAGCGAAGGACCCAAAATCGCAGCACCTCCAAAGACGACGGAGTAAAGGGCGATGGCGCTGGGCAGTTGTTCTCTTGGCACCAGCGATGCGACCATTGCGCCGCGCGTCGGGATGTCGAATGCGAGCATCACGCCGGTCACTGCCGAGATAGCCAACAGGTGCCATGCTTCGATGGTGTCGGTGGCAATCAAAACGGCCGTCACGAAACCTGCGACGGCGAAAAGGAGGCGAGTGAAGCGGAGCAATCTGAGTCGGTTTACGGTGTCGGCGACAACGCCTCCCCAAACCGAGAAGATCATCACTGGCGCCATAGTCGCCGCTGTAACCGACCCGAGAAGGATCTCGGAATCAGACAACGTCCGCATCAACCACAGCCGACCATAGACGAGCGTCCACATTCCGATGTTTGAGAATGCCGCGGCAATCCAAAACAGCCGGTACTCACGATAGCCGAAGACGGCGAATCCGGTGCGTCTCAGCACTCCGCTATACCGGCGGCAAGATCGATCTCTTCTTGGAAACGCCGCACTTTGCCGTCGACGACGTCATCAACAAGAACCGCTTGGTTAGCTTCACCCGATTCCATCACGCCATAAGCGAGTGCAAGCGCCGCCATCCCTTCAACACTGCCCACCTCCGGCGACCTGCCATCAGCGATTGCTCGGGCAAAGTCCATGTATTCGAGCGCAATAATCTTGGCGTCGATCTGCCTGAAATCCATCTCGTAGGAAGACATTCGGTTCTCTCCGTCCCAGAGCGTCGACGTTATTTCGTCGAGTTCAAATTCAGGCACCAGATCAAGCAATCCGTCACCCTCAATCACGGTGCCATCGCCCAAGACGATTCGTGGACTCGAACCTCTGCGGCTCGGTGGTCGGTACAGCGTGCCTTCGCTTCCGACGACGACCGAATCGCCGAGATCGTAACCGTGGGATGCATCGGTGATTACCAACTGCCCGACAGCTCCCGACTTGAAGCGAATCGAGGCGAATGCAGTATCAACGGCATCCTGTTCGATGGTATCTCCGACGTCCTCGCCTCCCGCTTCCCTACGATGCGCGTACAAGGCAGCCAGACCTGGCGCCTGGTCAGACATCGGGCGTAGCGAGCGTCGTCGGTCGTTGACATCGGTTTCGGCAAATACTCGTTCAGCGGGACCCATCAAATACAGGAGCAAATCCGCATTGTGCACACCAGCGTCTAAGACAACACCACCGGCTTGGTCCTTCTTGGCGCGCCATACGGTGCTGTGCATCACGCCGCGATTGGCGCTACCGATTCCGAAATCGAGCGCGAAATAAGGCCTACCGATGGCACCAGCATCGATCAAGGCCTTTGCCAAGCGGTTCATCGGATCGCGGCGGAAGTTCTCAGAGATTGAAAGCACCTGACCCGTGGACTTCTCAGCCGACTGCATCGATCGGCAAGCAGTCAGAGTCAACCCCATCGGTTTCTCGACCATCACGTGTAAACCCGAGCGCATAGCCTCAATCGCCAACGTGTGATGCGCCGGTGTGCTGGTTACGATGTCGACGGCATCAAGGCGGATATTGGAAGCATCCGCTGCTTCCGCAAGCCCGGTAAATGGTTGCGGAGATTCCGGGGTCGAGTCGGAGATGACCTGAGCCACCGCTTCGGCGGAATCGAGGTGCGGGTCACACACCGCGACAACCTTGACATCGTCAAAGTACCTCCGGAGTTCGATGTAACCAGTTGCATGGCGCATCCCCATGCCGCCCGCTCCGACTAGTGCGATGTTGAGAGTCATCTCTGTGTTCTTCCGATCAATGCAAAACTCCGTCATTCCCGCGGGCGGAAAGTCCATCCAGTAACCCGTGCAATCGGGATCCCCGGCAAGCGCGACAAGTTGCTACTTCCGACGACTGCGCATGGAATTGAAACTGGGACACCCCGTAGGTTTTCGCTTCTCAACTCATTGTTAACAGTTTCGTCACATACACGAAACCACCGCGTAACGATTCTCTCTTACTTTTAAGTCTTTGAAACACGCAGAGTACATGATCTCCTCACTTCCGGCGACACTGCAAAATACCGCAACCCACTGCCCCCAACCTGCCCATCCCGGGCGTCCCGATGCCGGATGGTCTTGAGCGATGGTGAATCGGGCAATGCGCCGGAGTGTTGTTGGGAATCTGTGACGCCAAAGACATCTACATCAACTCTTCAATTTGGTACGAGCTCAACCACATAATTTTGAGCGCCGGAGTCCGAGCCATTGGATTCGACCGCCTGTCCAAAGCGGTCTATGCATCTGGTGGACACTCGGTCCCTTCCGACAAGCTCGTTCTAGCGACCGGCAGTCTGCCGTTCATGCCTCCGATCGGCGGACTGCACTCGGACGACGGCGCGCTCCTACCAGGTATTTTCGCTTCTCGCGCCTCAGATGACTCCGTCCGAATGATGAGGCGCGGGCGGAGTTGGGGGTTGGCTGTGTGATCTGGGGTTTCCGGGGGATTATTGGTATTCGGTGTTGGTTGTTGGGGTTACTACGACCGCTTCGCAGTCCTTAAGCCCAAGGCTGCCAAGATCGTTTTCGTCGACGTCCCGGAGTGCGAGAGGGATGCATCCGGTCAGTTGGTTTTCGGCTAGCCGCAGATACTCCAGCCCGTCCAGCCGCGCCAACTCTTGCGGAATCGCGCCGGTCAAGTCTTTGGACGTCAGATTCAGTTCGGTTACCCGGCTTGGAGATCCCTGCACCCTCACCCCGTCCCAGTCGGAGATTGGAACGTCCACGCTCCAGTTAAGCGAAGCCGTGCCTCTCAGCGCGTCCTTGGCGGCGAGCAGGTTGATGCAGTCGCGCATCAGGCCGGGATTGTCGGCCTGATCGGGCACAGCGAGGCCGCAGGGAGGCGGGGGCTGGACAGGTGCGGGGGTGCCGGGGGCGTAGGCGCCGACCTCGGTGTAGTAATCACGCAGCTGGTTGACGTCGGTGATCAGCATCGGCAGGGGGGGGGGGGGGGCGGGACGGGCCCCCCCCCCCGGCGGGCGGGGCGGCGGGGGGCGTGGGCGCCGACCTCGGTGTAGTAATCGCGCAGCTGGTTGACGTCGGTGATCAGCATCGGCAGGTCGGCGTCAGCGCCGATACGTCCGCCATACTCGGTGACGCGCGCTTGGTTCGCCGTCGTCACCGCTTGTGTGAAGGCAGGCAGATCCATGTCGAGCACCGAAAGGTAGGTCTGGTATTCGTCCGGCTTCGCGCCTCTCCAGTCGTCTCTCTGCGGATGCACCACAACGACCGTGTCGTTCTCCTGGCGTTGCACGTCCCAGAATCCCATTAACCGCCACGCTATAGATGAGAGATCGGCCGGCGGTCCGAGAAACATGACTTGTTCCCTGCCCGGAAAGAAGTCATCTATTGGCGCTTCGAATTGCAGTCTGACCTGTTCGATTATCTCTTCTTCAGTTTGACGCTCCTTCGAGTAGAGCGCAAATTCACCGTCGAAGTAAGTGTATTTGAACAACATAGCGGTAATGCTGGACGGTCCGCCACCGAGGACGTAGGAGTTTACGCGAACATCTGCGTAGCATTTGAATCCACGAGAATTGGCGGTGTACTCAAATTCATCCTGCAGATACTGGGGTGGGCGGAATCGGTCACCGGCGGAGCAACGCACTGTACCGGGGAGATAAGTACCACGCAGCACGAGGTGGGTCACCCAGCCCGGGAGCGGAGGATCGTCGTCTAGCATCTCGCGGATACTCGCGGGTTCAACGCCCAACAGAGGGAGCGAATTAGCTGCACCCATCTCAAACGGCGGCGCGTCTGGTTCGCATGGGTCGACAGCGGTCCCCGAAACTGGCGTGCAGGGGGTAATCTCTTGGGTCAGGTAGCCGGTTGCGGTCGGAGCAGCTGGAATGTACGTAGGAACGGAGGTCCGTGAGGGTGTCGGTTGGCTGCCCGTGCAAGAAAGGGTCGCGAGCGCGAGAGTTCCGAGGAACACTGCGGATATGACGGTACGGGAAAGCATGCTTGGGAACCTCAGTGCGGCAGGTGGTTCGCGATCGCGCGGATGTTGCCGTTTATGCGGGCGCCTCTTCGCACACGCACCATCAACTGATCCCCGTCGTGCCAGGGCTGCGATGCCACGGACCAGCTCAGCGTGTCGTTCGCGGCGTCGACCGTCGCATCGTCCGTGTGCAGGGACAGCGACACGGTGCCGTCCAGCTCGATGAAATCCACGACGTGCCCCGCGAGCGCGTCGTCCGAAGAGAGTTCGAACTTGACCTTGCCCGACTCCCACTCGATCCGCTCAATCGTCGCCGCCGCGCCGTCGGTGTCCGTGAACGACGCCGGATTCAGAACCCCGTTCGTGTCGTCCGCCGCCACCGCCGCTCCGTCGGCGACGGGATCGAAGAACGTCTCATGAAGCGTGCCGTCAGGGGCTTCGACGGGGATCGTCCAGTCGTGGCGGTACGTATACCCCTGGCACGGAACAAAATGCGCATCCCGGAGATTGTAGTCGGTAGTGTAGGTACCTGCGGGAAGCGGGCGTGCCGACACTACGCGATAAGCGAATTCGAACAAGTCCCGGTTCCCGTCGGCTCCGGAGAAGTCGGACGGGACCGCGTCGCCGAACTCGACGTTGAATAGGTCGGCGTCTGTCCCCTCGAGCCAGACTTGAAGGCGAATGTTGCTGAGGTCCGTATAGGCGATGGCTTCGTGCACCACGCTCGAGGCGCCGAGACCCGATGCCAACTTTACGTCCGGGGTCGGAAAAAAAAGAACTTCGTCTCCGGTCGATATCCGGTATTGATCTTGCCCCTCGTAACGATACGTGCGCTCTAGGCATTCTCTGTACTGCTCTGAGCCGTCGCCGGCATCGAGTCTGGCAGTTACCGCTGCGATCCGCGCCTTCAGCTCGCCGAGCGTAACCATCGGCCCGGTCCCGGAATCTGGCGGCACATCCAAGAGGAAGCGCTGCTGGTCGCCACTGGGTTGAGACGGCGCGCCCATTGACGCCGCGGCGGGCAGCCACAGCTTGTTGCCGCGGCTGCCTAGGCTGTAGTAGTCGTCGGAAACGCCCCCGACGAGGTGTACCCCTGAGAAGAAGAAGCGGTCAGCCTGCTGCGTGCTCGGAAGGTAAGTCGCTGAGTGTTGCAGGAACACGATCGCATTCCGGTTGTCCCATAGGGCGGCACGCTCCGCGGCGATTGCTGGCAAAGCATCTTCTGCCTCCTGCTGTGTGTCGAAAGATTCTGCGGCCCATACCGCTACGATGTCGTTGGCGCCGTTACCTTTGAGGTACTCGAGAACGGTGAACCCGAACTCCAAGAGTGCTATATGCTTCATCCCTTGGTAAGTAGAGCCAGACTCTGTCGTCGAGGAAACCGAGTCGAGCCGTACCCGGACGATCGTCGGTGACGCGAGAATCCTCTCTTCGAGTGAAGTGTCGCCAAGATATGCAGGTGGTCGCGCGTCCACCGCCAAAGTCGACACGCTGCCGGCCTCGCTCGTTTCGGTTGTCCGCCCATCGCTGAAGAGGCCGCACGCCATCAAGCCGGCAACCAAAGGAATAAGCATCATCGTTCGGATCATATTCATTCCTCACACGGCCCAGTTCGCAACTCGATCACCTCGGCTGCCACGCCAAAATCTCTGAGATACGTCTCGCCGTCACCGTACGGCAAGATTCTGACGTACACCAAATCATCGCATCCATCCAATTCGTCATACCTGATGCGGTAACCCTGATCCTCCGTATCGCTACCCACATACGCCCTATCCGTCTCTCCGCTACCGTCTAGACGATAAACATAGACGTCGTAATGGTCGACACCATCCAACGGATCCCAAACGATCGTCCAACCCTCAGAGTCATCGAGAACCTTTACATTCGAAGGCGCAGGTGGCACTGTAGTCCTGTCCCCATCTACGATGACCCTGAACCTGTTCGGCTCGGGGTACCCTTGCCCGCAATTGACGTAGTCCTCCCTCTGATTCTCGGCGTGCAGATAGAACTGGTACTCGCCTCCTGGAAGGTCTTCAACCGCCTTGATGACATAACCGGAAACGGTCTGACGCCATTGCTCCACAAATGGTTGGGGGTGTACGTACCAGATCGCCAAGCGATGTCCGATCCCACCACTGGAAGCCCTCCACTCGTTGGCAATCTTCTCAAATTCCGAGTGATACGAGACCTCGAACAGGTCGGCATCTCTGCCCCCCAACCACAATCGGAATTCGCTGAAGTATCCCTCATAGTCCGAGTAACTCCACACCGTGTCGCCGGCGCGTACCGGCGCACGCTCACCGTCGAAATTGATGTCGTGGTCACGGTAGTACTCATACAGCCACTCAGTACCTCTATAGCGCCAAGGGTCTCTGCCCCTGGACTCGTACTTGTAGGAAACACAGTTTCGCCATCTTTGGTCGTCCCGACTCCCGTACTCTTCGACGACGCTGGACACCCTTTCCCTAGCCTCGCCAATGCCGATCCACTCCTCCCGAGTCGCGTCGTAGAACATCCCGTCCTCGCCGACGATCCAAGTGCCGTGATCCCACTGAGACCCGGCGATGATCGTATCCGCGTACCCAAGACGATAAACACCCGATTCGCCCGTGAAACTCAGCAGCGCGATCCCCTGCTGCGACTCGACTAAACCGCCGAAACCTAGCGGGTATCCCGTCTTGGCACACACCCCTTCCTCCTCGGTGTTGAACACGCTCTGGCCTTCAATCAACACCGTAATCTCGTCGGCCCCGCTCCCCTTCAGATACTCGTCTACCCTAAGCCGCGTCTCGATAATCAAGGTGCGCTCAAAGCCTTCGTAGATGGAAGGACGCGAGAGTTTGGACTTCACACTTTCGACGACGACCACCTTGGTCTCGACGCCGAGAACTTCACCGAGGACGACCAGATCGTTCTCCAACACACGCTGCTCCAGCACACCCGAACCGATCTCTGGTTCTGGGCTCATCCAAATCGTGTTTCCGCCGACATGCCTGATGTCGTAGCGATCGAGACACTCGTCATCGTCGGACCGATCGATCACTTCGACCCGCTGCCCGACTTCGGGCAGCGGGTCGCAGACGGATAGCCCGGCGTCGTAGCGGTCGCTCGTCCTCACGTTGCGAAGAGGGCGCGGGATGCAATCCAATTGGTTGCTGGCCAGCTGCAACTGCCAAAGATCGACCAGACCAATCAATGCTGCCGGAACCTCGCCGGTGAGCTGATTGTCGTTGAGCATCAGGCTTCTAAGATTGACCAGGCCGCCCAACTCCGCAGGAACCTCGCCAGTCAGCATATTGTCGTCGAGCCTCAGATGCTCCAGGGCATCGAGCCGTGCCAGATCCGGCGGTATGATGCCGGAGAGGTTGGTGGATGAAAGAATCAGTCCGGTGACCCGACCGGGAGACCCTTGCACCCATATGCCGTCCCAGTCGGAGATCGGAGTATCCACGCTCCAGTTCAGCGTCGCAGTGCCTCGGAGGGTGTCCTTGGCGGCCAGCAGCGCGAAGCAGTCGTGTATCAGGCCGGGGTTGTTGGCCTGTTCGGGCACCGCGAGACCGCACGACGGAGGTGTCGGGTCGGTCGACGGGGATGTGGAGTACGGAGTGGGTGTCTGTGCGGACTCGGAGGTTGTTGTCGGCGCTGTAGCCGGGTCTCGCGCGGGGGTCGGTTGGCTACCGGTGCAGACAACGGACGCGAGCGTTAGAGCGCTGAGTAACACGACGGATATGACGATACGGGAAAGCATGCTTGGGATCCTCATCGCGACAGGTGGTTTGCCATCACGCAGATGTTGTCGTTTATACGGGTGCCTCATCGCACTCGCACCATCAACTCGTCGCCGTCGTGCCAAGGTTGCGACGCCACCGACCAGCTCAGCGTGTCGTTCGCGGCGTCGACCGTCGCATCGTCCGCGTTCAGGGAGAGCGACACGGTGCCGTCCAGCTCGATGAAATCCACGACGTGCCCCGCGAGCGCGTCGTCCGAAGAGAGTTCGAACTTGACCTTGCCCGACTCCCACTCGATCCGCTCAATCGCCGCCGCCGCGCCGTCGGCGTCCGTGAACGTCGCCGGTTTCAGAACCCCGTTCGAGCCGTCCGCCGCCACCGCCGCACCGTCAGTGACTGGATCGAAGAACGCCTCGTGCAGCACGCCCTCGGGGGCGACGGCGATGATGGTCCAGTCGTGACTGAGGACGTAGTCGCACAGTATAAACCGGAGCGGCACTTCGTTAAGGACGACCTCGTATTCGCCACCTGGAAGCGGACGCCTCGTCGCGAATGTCTCGTTGAATTCGATCATGTCAGTTTCCGCCGTAAACAGCCCATCGCCGTCAACGTCGACGGCTGTAGATTCGCCTTGCACAACGGCGAACAGGGCGGCATCCCTGCCCTCGATCCACGTCCTCGTCCTTCGGTCCGGGTAGAGGCCGCCGTTCAGCCTTTGGTACACATCTGAGCCGGTCGTGCGGCCTGACGCGAGGCTGCTATCCTGGGGACTTCTGGAGTCGGCAAGGAAATCCGAACCTTTGACTTCTCGAAAGTAGCGGATCGCCCGCTCGAACTCGTACTTCTCCGTGACGCATGTCTTGTACGCCTCCGATCCATCCCCGCCGTTGAACTCGGCGGCGACCTCTGTGATCCGCGTCTTCAGATCGCCGAGGGTGATTGTCGGAGCTGTTCCTGTGGTTGGGGGTAAATCCAATAGGAACTCTTGACCGTCGACCGTCGCGCCCGTGCTGGTGGCGGCGGGTAACCAATCCTTGTTCGTCTCGCTTTGCAGGCTGTATCGGTCATCGTTGAAATACGGATCCCCAAGCGCTAGAAGGAAATGGTCAGCAAGCTGAAGCTGCCCGTCGATCGAAGTCCCAAACCCACTTGCCCCGTCATACAGGAAAATGATTGCCTCCCTGTCGTCCCATTGATCATCACGTTCAGCCAGGATGGTCGCCTTGGCCTCGTTAGCCTCGTCGTTCGTGTCGTAGGGTCTGCCATCGACCCACACGGCCACCAAGTCGGACGGTCCGTCGCCCTTCAGGTACTCGCTCACGCTAAGGGTGAACTTCAGAACCGCTGTGTACTTGCTATCAGCGTCCACGACAACCTCAGACGAAAGCGAGGTCATGGTTGCCCTAACCGCCACTGCACTAGCGATTATCTTCTCCTCGATCAGGGTGTCTCCGTGAAATAGACGGGGTATGCTGACAGCCGCCTGCGACGCTCCCGCCCCTTCCGTCAGAGGCGGGACGACCATGGAAACCTCCCCAACCTTTGCTGCCGGATCATCGGCCCTGTTGAACAGGCCGCAGGCCAGCAAGGCGGCGAGCATCGGAATGAGAATCATCGCGCGTATCATCTTCGGTCCTCGTATCGGCTCGTGCGGTGTGTGGAGGAGATAGATGGCACGTAGCTTTCTCGGTTCTTCATTCGCAATTCTCAAATCCAGGTTGGATGACGGCGCGCAATTTGCGTATCGAGGTTCCTGGTGCATCGTAGCTCAGTACTGTGTCTCGCAGGCTTGCAGGCGGTGGTGGTTGGCGAAATTGGGAACTATATGTAGTTCGATCAGCGACCTTGCCGCACACGCAGCATCAGTTCGTCCCCATCGTGCCAGGGCTGCGATGCCACGGACCAGCTCAACGTGTCGTTCGCGGCATCGACCGTGGCGTCGTCCGCGTGAAGGGAGAGCGACACGGTGCCATCAAGCTCGATGAACTCCACGACGTGGCCCGCGAGCGCGTCGTCCGAAGAGAGTTCGAACTTGATCGTGCCCGACTCCCACTCGATCCGCTCCAAGGTGGCCGCTGCGCCGTCCGCGTCCGTGAACGCCGCCGGCTTCAGAACCCCGTTCGTGTCGTCCGCCGCCACCGCGGTGCCGTCCGTCACCGGATCGAAGAACGCCTCGTGCAAGGTGCCTTCGGGGGCTTCGACGGTGATTGTCCACTCGTAGCGAATAGTCCACCCGTCGCAGAGACTGTAGAAAGGTCCTCTGTGGTTGAAATAAAAACGATACGGTCCTTCGTGGAGCGGGCGCGTTGTGGTTACACGGTAGTTTCGGCTGGGTGTGGTCGCGTCGAACAAGCCTGAATCCCCGTCATCCAGCCACACCTCAAACGGTACGCCCGGGACAATGTCGGAGTTTTCGGGAAGTTCGTAGACTATTGCGCCGCCAGCCAGACCAGACCTGAACATATGAACGTATGGCGGACTAATGTTGCTTCCTGTGTACGGTCTGTCGGGTCGTGTTTCAGCGCGATAGCGATCCCATCTTTCGAGCCGATATGAGTTCTCCACGCATTCCGCGTACTCCTCCGATCCGTCGCTGGCATCGAGCTTGGCGGCGACCGCCGCGACCCTCGTCTTCAACTCGTCTAACGTAATCGTCGGCCCTCTCCCGGAATCTGGCGGCACATCCAAGAGGAAGCGCTGCTGGTCGCCACCGGGTTGAGATGGCGCGCTCATCGCCGATTCCGCTGGTAGCCACAACCTGTTATGCCGGTTAGCTATGCCGTATCCATCGTTGTTTTCTCCGTAGCCGAAATCCCACCATGTGCCGCCCCACGCCAGGTAGTATCGATTTGCCCGATGCGTGCTCGGAAGGTAAGTAGCGGAAGGTTGCAAGAAGATGATCGCATCATGGTCGTCCCAGTCCCGGTTCCGAGCCGCGACGATTGCCGGAAGCGCCGCCTCCGCCTCTTGGCGTGTGTCAAATAACGGAGCGGCTGCCCACACCGCTACGATGTCGTCAGCGCCACTGCCTTTCAGGTATTCGAGAACACTAAAGCTGAACTCCAGGAGCACTGAGTGCTTCGTTGCTGGATTTGAGGTGCCTGACTCGACGGTTGAGGAAACCGAATCGAGTCGCACCTTGGCGATGATGGGCGACTTGAGGGTCCTCTCTTCGAGCGAAGTGGCGCCGAGATAGGCTGGCGGCCGAGCGTCCACCGCCACCGTCGACACGGTACCCGCCTCGCTCCCTTCGGTCGTCCGTCCATCGCTGAAGAGGCCGCAACCCAGCAGCAGTACCGTCATGCCGATCAACAGCGCGAGGGTTAATGATTGCATAGCTCTGTTCCTTTTCTCAGGCATTGGAATTCGATTGCTGTTGCCTTTGATCAATGGCTGGCGGAGTCGTGGTAGGCGTAGATCGCCTCTAGCTGCTTTTCGTCCTCGCCTAAGATCCCGAAGCTAGAGTTCATGTCGGCGTTCGGCAGGCAGCGGGAAACCCGGCAATCGGCTCACTGCAACCGCGTCGATCACGATCGAGAGCTGCATGTGGAGAAACGGCGGCATGGCACAATCCTACCGTTCCTCGGAGAGCCTCAGGGCGGACAATCGCGGGGCGTGATGGCGGGCTTTGTCGTTCTCTGGGTTCCCGCGTCCGCGGGAATGACGGGTTGTTGCGGGAATGACGGTGGCTTTCGCCGGAATGACGGTGGGGGCCGGGGTTGACGTGGGCGTGGGCTTTATGCCGCCAAACGAGCCGCATCTATCGCGCCGATATCGGTAGAAGACTCGCCTGTTGTCACAATGTCGCTTATCGCTTTGCCGGTGAGCGGCGCGTAGTGAACACCCTCTGACCAGTGACCAGATGCAATGTAGACGTTGTCCCGTCCCGGTGCTTTGCCGACAAACGGTTTGCCGTCGGCCGGCATGGGGCGTAGACACGCGGTGTGATGAGTCACCGAGTCCTTCGTAATCCGATCGGTCAATCGCTGGACTCGCGGCAAGATGAACTCCCAAGCGTAATCCGAAGTCTCGCGGTCGTAACCTTTGCCGTCCTCTTTCGTCGCTCCCAACACCGTGCGGGACAGGCGACGGGTGAGAATCACGCCACCTTCATCCATGTTGTGCATCGTGGCTGGCGGTTTGTCTTGATCAGCCCCCCTTTGTCCTATGGACATTTCCCCCGCGAGCGGGGGAAACCCGGGTGCGGTGGGGGTTCCCGCGTGTGCGGGAATGACGTTGGCACCGCCAGCTTCATCCGAAGGCAGGTGCATGTACAGCAGCTCGCCTTTTTGCGGTTCGACGGGAATGTCGTAACCCAGCCAATCGTTGGCCTCTTTTGTCCACGGACCCATCGCTAGGACAATCGCGTCCGCTTCGACTATGGTGCCGTCGGATAGCTTGACACCGTTCGGGGCGTCTTCCGGACCAGAAAAACCGACTGCGGTGCCGATCTTTACCTCGGCTCCACCGATCTGCGCGGCTTTGAGAAGCGATTGTGTTAACAGCATTGAATCGACGGTCGGTTCGATGGATGTGGCACAGGCACCAACTACCTCGTCGCTCAACCAATCGCATACTTCACGCGCCTCGGAACCACTCAACCATTCCGCAGGCAACCCTTCAGCGATGCGGTCCGCCATGAACTGTTGGGAGGCATCAATACCCGGCTCTTCAAATCCGCATCGCAGATACGGTTTGAGGTCGTAACCATGGTCGATGCCCGTGACCTCAGGCAGTTCGTCCGCCAATCTCGCGTGCAACTCAAGCGAAGCAGCCGATAGCGCCAGCAACCCGGGATCGTTGGAACCTGAATACGGCGTCAGGATGCCAGCCGAGTATCCGCTGGCACCCGAGGCGATTTCGTCGCGCTCGACCACCGTGACGTCAGAAACGCCAACCCGGGTCAAATAATACGCCGTCGCGCAACCGATGATTCCGCCGCCGACAATGACGACGCGTGAGGAAGGTCTTGTTTTCGGTTTCACGGCCGTTGGCTTCTATGGGCCTTGCTTGTTATGAAATCTGGGCCCGTTCGCGGCGTTACCCTGTTGCCCTTCCCCTCTGGATTCCGGCTTTCGCCGGAATGACGGTGGTTGCGCACAGCAATTCAGGGGCAGGATCTTACGGCCCGCTCCGGGAACCGGAGGTGGCGATCGCTCGCCCATTGCTGGGTTGCAGTGGCCTGTTGTTTGGTCCGGTCAGACCTTGCAGGGCGTCAACTTGAGCTTGCGATACCGTGCCGATTTCCAACATGATGAAGCGGTCGGCCGGTTCGGCACATGGCGGGGAGGTCATGGAACCTTTATACGAGTAATATCCGGAGTCCTTGGTCATTAATCCACGAGCGTTGAGGATCCCGGTCACGTCAACGGTGCCGACGTCGGCGGGAATATTGTCAATGATCTCCTGCACGACAGGGTTGGCTTCACCAATTTCGTAGAGCATCGAGATTACCGCGACGTCTCCGAATACTTGGCTGTGAAGGAGTTGGAGTTCCAGCGGATACGAAGTGCCGTCGATGTGATGCTCGCTCGGTGTGTGAGCGGTCACGGTTTCGAGCTGATATGTGCGTTCGCCGAAGCCTAACCGGTTCCCTGTCGGGTACCTGACCGATATTAGATGCCCGCCATTGGTCACAGCCTCGGCTTCTTTCCGGTAGGAGAAAGAGATTGGAGGCGAACTACCTAGTTCATAACCGGTGATGTCGATCGGGGATTGTTGAGTGCCTTCGCCACACCGCGCATTATCGGCAGAAAGCGACGCCCAGTTCTCAGGGCCGCCCGCGCCAGAATAACTCCACTCAACCGTTTCTTGGACCTCTTCGACGACCTCCTCGCCGCCGCATGCGACCACCGTCAATGCCAGCGTGAGTAGCGACGCCATCAACATCCCACCAAGATGCCTTGTAGTAAGTCTCGAGTTCATTCTCTTCCTCGGGGCGATTCGTCGCCCGGTTTGGTTCCACCAACTAAAAGTTGCCCGCACACTCGATAGATTCTAAGTTAGCCGTAGCAATTAGTCATCAGGGCATTCAGTTTGTGATTCGTCGGAAAGCAAACGATCGATCTGGATAAGCGGCGCATCGTATCCGTGGTCGCCCTTGGTCGCCATGTCCGCCACCATCTCGCCGATCACCGACGCGAACTTGAAGCCGTGACCCGAACAGGGACTGCAAATTATGACGTTCCGATGTCCGGGGTGCCAGTCCAACAGGAATTGGCGGTCCGGCGTGTCCGTGTAAAGACAGACCGCTGACCTCAACACGCGTCCGTTCAATTGTGGAATTATGTCGGAAATCGCATCTCGGAGCGATCGCTCGTCCGATTCGCGCACGGTGCGGTCTAGGTCCTTCGGATCGTCAAACATCTCGCCTTCGTGATGGAACGCCGTCTTGACCCCGCCGCCGAAATCGGGTTGGCAGTAAAGACTCTGGCCAGGTGACCATTCCCACGAGTGGTTCGGACTGTTTTCAGGCCTGAACATTTCCGGACTGCCAGCAGGTTGGAACCAGAAAAGCACCTGCCGCTCCAACCGAAACGGGAGATTTAGCTTGGATACAAACCCCGGATTCCACGCCCCCGCAGAGAATACGATTTGATCTGCGGTGTACTCGCCATGGTCGGTAAAGACACGCACACCATCGCCGTCCGGGCGCCAGCTTCGTACTGGCTCGTTGTAGTGGAGATCCGCGCCTTCTTTTGACGCTTGACCGAGGTGCGCAGACACACACTTTTCAGGGAACAACACCCCGGAACGCGAATCGTACGCGCCGATCATGTTGTCCCGCGGTTCGAACTGCGGCCATCGTTTCCGGATTTCTGAAGGGTCGAGGATTTCGATCTCGAGATCATGCTCGTCCGCAGAACGTTTCATCCCTCGGATGCCGTCGCTCTCTGGACGACCCATTGTGATGCCACCGGTTATTCGCAACAGCTCTCCGAACGCTCCCGCCCCGGCGCGCGCGGTTTCCGGAAAGTCATCGGCCGCCGCCTCTTCCAACTCCCGCCAGATCTCGTAACCGCGCATCACGATCGGGACGTAGTCGGGATGCTCGGCGTAGACTTCGCGAATTACACGCGTGTCGCCGTGGCTCGAACCTAGAGAGTGCGGAGGCGTGAAGGCGTCGAACCCGATTACGGCGGTGCCGCGCTTGGCGAGTTGCCATGCCGATGCGCTGCCATGGGCACCTAAACCTACGATGATGACGTCAGCGGATTTGTTGCCCATCGGCTCTCTTCCAGTTTGCGAATTAGTTGAACGACAGCGGTGCTACCGCGAATACCACTTGGAACGGTTTGCAGTATATGACTACGCTGTGGTGGTCATCCACGCTAACGTCATCCGGAATCGGATAGTTCTGGTTTCCGATATTGCCCTTCAATTTGCCTATTTCTACATACGACACGTCATCCGCGTGCACGTCACCACGTCCCATTGGGTCCGGGTGGGTTGTCAGTATGACTCGGAGGTCCGGCCCGTTGATCACGTTGAAGTCCTCAAAACGCAACACGTATCCGTCGGTGCCAAGGTTGTAGACCGTGGCCATACCACTGCCTTTGTGAAAAGCATCGCCATCACGGAATTCACCCCACTTCACCGCTTCTGGCGCAAGCATCGCACCCATCGCCTCCATCATCTCTTCCTCGACCTCCGTCGGCGCATCCATCGCGGCTTCCATCGTCGCATCGGCGTCAGGCATGGACATGCCTGCCGGGATCACAGCATTTTCCAACGCCGGAAATTCCTCGTCAACGACTACGTCGATGAAGAGCGGAGAGCCGAGCCACCAGGCGACGGCTAAGCCGGGCACGATGATTACCGCCGCGATCACTGCCGACAACGGTTTATGGGATTTGATCCAATCGGTGATTCGTTTCATGGTCATATTCTCGGATTTGGGGTGGAGAAATGGTGAATTTAACGAAAGTTCCTTTGTTTTGATTCTACGGTGATTGTTAAAGGTGCGGACTTCAATACAACCCGCGAAATCTCCTCGCGAATTACGACCGGTTCGCGGTTAGACTTGCATCATTCCGGCGACCTGTAGTCCGGTCCCCTCGATCATGTCGTTGCTCAATGTCAACCGCCTCACTCGCCGAGCACGGGTAGGGGTGCGTCGCCGTAACCATTTCTACGGGTGGAACGTGGTCGGCGCCATGTTTTTTGGGATGTTCTTGGTGATGGGTACTCGCAATGGTTTCGGGGTGTTTGTGGACAACTGGGAGCGGGAGTGGGGCGTAACTACCGGCCAGATCTCAGTGGCGGCGGCGATCGGGTGGATCATCAACGGCTTTTCCCAGCCGATTTTGGGAATGATCGTCGACAAATATGGTGGCAAGGTCGTGGTGGTGGTCAGCATGGTCGTGTTGGGCATCGCATACCTGCTTCTGGCCTTCATCGACAGCGTATTGATGCTCGCGGTCCTATTCGGCGGTGTGATTTCATTCTTCGCCGGCGGAGTCTCACCGGGCACCTCGGGCGCGGTCATCACCCGTTGGTTCCAACGCGAACGGGGCAAAGCCATGAGCGTTGTGGCCGCCGGTGGCTCGCTTGGCGGATTGGTCATGGTGCCATTCCTTACCCAATTAATGCTCGCCACCAGTTGGCAAACGGCGTGGGTCGTTTCCGGCATCCTCGTCCTCGCACTCGGTTTGCCAGCCTCCATACTGGTCCTTCGCAACCAGCCCGACGACATGGGACTACTACCGGATGGCGAAGCCAGGGCCAAAGGCGCTCAGGCTTCGGCAGACCAACGATCAAGATCGCAAGCCATGATGCGCGGCGGACCTTTAGGTGCCGAAGGATGGACAGAAGCCTTCAAGTCGTGGCCGATGTGGCAACTTTCGATCGGCTACTTCGTTTGCGGAATCACCACCGCAAGCATCTCAACGCACTTTGTGCGATGGGCAATCAGCGAGGATGTCTCGCAGGCGAATGCGGCGTGGGCGTTCGGGATATTGATGGGCATCAACGCTGGAGGTGTCGTGCTGATCGGTCTGCTTTCCGACATCTTCCAACGTCACTTTCTGCTCGCCGCCGTCTACTTAGTGCGAGGTGTCGCATTCACGACCCTTGTCATCTTCCCCGGCGAGATGGCGATGTGGGCTTTCACGATCATCGGAGGCGCATCCTGGCTCGCCACAGTGCCCTTGACGACGGGCTTAACCGCAGACGTCTACGGCGTGAGAAACGTCGGCACCCTCGGCGGTCTCATCAACTTCTCCCATCAGATGGGCGGAGGTGCCGCCGTCCTAATCTTCGGCCTAACTTTCGACCATTACGGAACTTATGATCCAGCATTCATTGGTGGCGCAGTCTGCTTGTTGATCGCCGGCTTCGTGATCCTGACGATCAAAGAGACCAAGTATTCGGTTAGGTACGCGCAAGCGGCGGCATCTGCAAGTTAGTCGCTCTGGAGTATCGCGGCCTCGCAAGGCATGATTGCACCTGTCAGAGAAATTGATCCGCCGGCATCGGTGCACATGCATCACACCGAGTCGGTAGATCCGACTCTGGTCGTTTGGATCAACGACCTGCTGCACGATCTGCTTGGTTGGGGTCCGTGGACGTTCGTCGCGGTTCTAGGGATCGCGATCGTATTGATACCGCTGTGGCTGATCTACACGTCGTTGAAAAATCAAGCCGCGGCAGATGAGGACGCGGAATGGGACGAAGCACTGCCTGATGATTGAAGTCGACGCAACCGAGTGACGACGCCGGGCCGATCTGAGGGAAATGCTGGATGTGGTACCCCGTACGGGATTCGAACCCGTGATCTCCGGCTTGAAAGGCCGACGTGCTAGGCCGCTGCACCAACGGGGCGGGGAACGCAACAACACCACATCTCACAACCGCCTAAGGATAACATCGGGCAGAATCACAGCCGATACTTCACTTCCAATCCTCAGCCCGGTCCTGCGGATCGTAGCCGATAGTCTCTCGGGCATGTTCGATGTCCCAGAACCGCCAGCGGTTGTTGGAGACGCCGTAGAAGATATCGAAACTCAGATCTGCGACGAGGCAACGATCGACCAAGTGAGCGAGGTCGCGATGCGACAACCACGTCGCGAACGCACGAACATTCGTGGGTCGATTTTGCGGCACGACGCTCCCGATGCGGAGGCAAGCGACTTCGAGGCCAAAGTGTTCGTTGTAGTAGCGACCGGTCGCCTCACCAAAGACCTTGCTTACTCCGTAGTCGCTGTCCGGACGGATCGGTACGCGGTGGTCGACTTGCCTGATATTGACGGGATCGTTGTCGATTAAGGAGTAATCGCCAAGACCGATGCTCTTGTAGGGTTCGTCGAGCTCAAAGTTCCCAACCGCATGGTTCGAACTTGCGAACACGACGCGTCTGACACCGTGCTCGCGGGCGGCTTCGTAGACGTTGTGCGTCGATGCGATGTTGTTGCGGAGAACATCGTCCCATGGCGTCTGAACCGGTGCGTTGGCCGCTAGATGGATCACTGCGTCCTGGCCGTCAAATGCCGGCGACATTGCGTCGTAGTCATAGCAATCGGCAAGCGTGAAGTTTGCCAGAGAATCGTCGGCGAGCGGGCGAGCGTCTACGCCTGAAATGGTGTAACGTCCTGTTTCTCCGAGGTAGGTGCGGAGCACTGATCCGATCAATCCGCTGGCGCCGGTGATGAGTATCTTCATGGTGGTTTACGTTCCCCTGTATTGGTTAGCCGCGGCGTTGCTGCGATCCGTCGTTATCATGTTAAGTCGCGCATGCGGCACATCTGGATCGAAACGCGTCTGCATGGAGCCCAGAATCGAGCAATAGCATGAAGTCACTGGTCGAGGCGGCTGGTACCATAGGTGCGAACGTCGATGACACCCAAATTGAGCGGTTCCGGCGCTATCGCGAACTGCTCAATGAATCGGGACGTCGCATCAATCTGACCGCAGTAAAGGATCCCGAAGCCGTTGTTGAACAACTCTTCATTCGTTCGTTCAGAATTGCGGTTCCGGCAGGCGGGAATGTGTCGACAGCGGAATGGTTCGAAGGTCGTCGGATCATCGACATCGGCTCGGGTGCGGGGATACCGGGACTGCCGTTGAAAATCATTCTCCCTGGCATCGAGGTCACTTTGCTGGAATCGAACGGCAAGAAGTGCGACTTTTTGCGTCACGTTGTGTCGGAGCTGGGAATCCAAGGAGTCACGGTGTTGAATTCGCGCGCCGAGGATGCAGGTCGGTTAAAAGAACATCGGGAAAGCTACGATCTCGTCACCGCCCGGGGCGTCGCCAAGCTTCCGTTGCTTGCAGAGTTCACCTTGCCGTTCCTCAAACTGGGTGGCGTGGCAGTTCTCCCTAAAGGCCACGATCCGCGAGCGGTCCAATGCGAAGTCGACGATGCTTCGTTCGCAGCCAACGAATTGGGCGCGGCACCTGCGATCATCCAACCGGTGGCGCATCCGGGGGCATCACCGATGGACCACATCATTTACTGGCTCAAGGTGCAACCGACAAAAGATCGCTACCCCCGTCGACCCGGGATCCCAGCGAAACGACCGCTGTCGGCTGATTGATCGACGCGATTGTGTGGACCTTTGCGACTCTTGCGCAGAAAATCGAACCGCGACAACAACGGTCAGGCCTACGGCATCGCGGCGATGCGCCGACGAGTCTTGTCGCTACCCACCATGCTCAGCGCGGCGTTTGGATTAGCGATCATCGGCTTCCTGCTCTGGCGCGTCCTAGATTTCGAGTGGAATGAATTCGTCGATCACCTGACTGGGATCAACTGGTGGTTGTTCATTCTGGCTGGATTGTTGTATTACGTGAGTTTCTGGTTTAGGGGGTGGCGATGGCAGTTGATCTTCAACTCGGTCGCCAATCGTTCCGAAAATCCTGATCTTCAGCGAGCGGAAGCGCCAAATGTTGCGGCGATGTCACTGATGATCCTGACCGGCTGGTTCGTCAATTCGGTGATGTTCTTCCGCATCGGCGATGCGTATCGAGGTTGGGCGTTGGCCGATAGGACTTCGAGCGACATGCCGACGGCGTTGGGCACCGTGTTCGCTGAGAGGGTGCAGGATATGGTGGTTGTCTTGGTGCTCGTGGTCACCTCGGCGATCTGGGCCTTGTTGGTCGACGGATTCGCCGCTTCCGGAAGAATCGTCGACGTGGCGGTAATTGTCGTGGCGGTTGCATCTGGTTTGGCGCTCGCACTTCTGCTCATTCTCTACGTGATGGGCAAGGCGGGTGAACGAGTCGCCCGATGGCTGCCGGAGCGTTTTGGACGGCAATATCTGCATTTCCAAGACGGAACGCTCAACAGTTTTCGAGGCGGTGGAATGACGATGCAGATCGCGCTGGGCGTACTGGGGTGGCTGATGGAGGTGTTGCGGTTCTACTTTGTGGCGCAGGCGATGGGTCTGGAAATGGCGATAAGCATCGCCATGTTCGCCGCTCTCGCCAACGCGATCATGACCACGATCCCGGTACCGGGCGGATTGGGTTTCGTAGAAACCGCTCTAATCACAGTGCTGCTTCTAGTCGGACTTAACGACACCGACGCCTTCACATTGACAGTCTTGGACCGCTCGATATCCTGGCTCAGCATCGTCGCCTTTGGCGGGATAGCGTTTTTGGCGATGACCTTGAAACGGTCGGTCACAAACCGCACGACGCAGGTTGATGAGGTGGGTGCGAGTGGCGGTTGAAGCGAGATCGGAAGGTGGCGCCCCTGACAGGACTCGAACCTGTGGCACACGGTTTAGGAAACCGTTGCTCTATCCTCTGAGCTACAGGGGCAAAAGAAAGGCACCCTAGAATCATTCTAAAAGGGCACTCCCTAGCATCCGCGGTCAAGGGGCATCAATGACGGTAGAGACTCGTCCCGACATCTTTCAGGTATTTCCGAGCAACGAGTTGCATCGGGGTCGATTCGACGGCGATCACGATTCACACCAGGTAGCCGTCATCGACGTAGGCTCCAACTCGACCCGAATGGAGGTCCTGCAACTGACAACCGATTACGATCTGCGGGTTGTCTCGGAAGTCAAAGCTCTACTACGTTTGGCGAGCCGTAAGACGAAAGATGGTCGACTATTGCCTTCGGCCATCTCCGAACTGTCGCGCCTCATCGACGATTTCGCCACCGTAGCGAGAGCGTCGAATGTCGATTCGATCCGCGCCGTTGCCACATCGGCCATGCGCGACGCTACGAATCGCGACGAGGTCGTTCGTCAAGTGACGAACGACACCGGCATCGAACTTGAGGTCATCTCTGGAGCACAAGAGGCAGAATTCGGATTCCTCGGCGCGGTCTTCACTCTCCCGGCCCATGACGGCGTACTGTTTGACATCGGTGGAGGTAGCGTAGAGTTCTCGTTCTTTCAACATCGCTCATTGAGGGACGCATTCACCTTAGATCTCGGCGCGCTGCGCGTCAGCAACGATTTTCTGAACTCGGAGCAGCCTGAACGGGACGCGATCATGGGTTTGAGGCGGCACGTGAAAAAGATGTTGCGCGCCTCCGGAATGCCCCCGATAGCGGAACACGGCAACTTGATTGGTGCCGGCGGAACGATCCGCAACTTGACCAAGATCGATCGCGAAACCCGGGACCATTCGTTTGGGCGTCTCCACGGCTCGGTGGTTCCATACGGCTCGTTGAAGACAATCGTCAACGGATTGCGAGGATTGGACCGAGCGAGCTTGGCATACATGCCCGGATTGAACCCGGAACGCGTCGACAGCATACTAGGCGGTGCCATCGTGGCATCCGAAATCGCCAAGTTCTTCAACAAGAAGCCGATCCTAGTTTCCGGCCGAGGTATTCGTGAAGGGCTGGCGATGTCCGGTGTTATCGAGGATTTGCCGTCGATCGAAGAGGTCAGGCGACGCTCCGTGTACGCGCTGGGTGCAAGATTCGACACTTGGGATCGACTCCGCGCAGACCGACGGGCCGCGATCGCCAGAAAGATGGCCGCGTTGCTGCTAGACCATTTGGATGAAGAAATGACGCAGCTGATCCCGCACGTCGCACGTCTCATCGACACTGGCCGCAGCGTCAACTACTACGACCGTTACCTGCACGCCTCCAACATCATCGAACAAGGCGAGATCGGCGGATTCTCTCACCGCGATATCGGTTTGATGTCGGCCGCACTTCGGTTCGGCGGCAGCTATTCCGCCTCGATGTCACGATACCGCCCGGAACTCAAGAAGTCGGACCGAACGATCGTTCGACGAGCCACCAGCATTCTCCGAATCTCGGATGAGATGGAGCGAAGGTTGGGCGCCGATAGGTATTCGCAAATCGTGATGGATATCATCGGCGACCGATTCGAAGTCCGCGCACCCGAGCTGAATGCCTGGGACCCCAAGCGATTCGCCGCACGCTTCAAACGAACCTTCAAATTGGATTTCGCGGTGGTTCGGTAGGGATCGGCGCTAGCGCGGACGGCGCCTCTTACGGACCCCAATCCAAGCAATGCCGGCGACTAATCCTAACGGCCATGAAATCAATTGATGGCGGGCGGATTTTGCGCTGGCGAAGCAATCGAGCGTTGCCGGCTTGATGACGGCTCTTTCTGCCGTTTCAGGGGAATACCCTTCGCCCAGCGCGTTTAGATCTTCTTGCGCTTCATCAAATCGTTTGGTGCCGCCACACGCCAGCACCTCCAACGCTCCCTGATCGACATCGGCATAGACGAGGTAATCTCCATGCATACCGAACGGGTAACCACATGGCTCTGATCTGACCGTTGAGACGGACATTATCTCCGAAACCTCTCCCTTCCATCCAGAACGGACTCTGAACTCGACTGTTAACGGTTCATCAGGCGGAACTAACGCCGAGTCGATATCAAAGGGCCAGTCTTCGAAGTAAATCTTGACTACTCTGCCGAGGAAGACCGCCGACGCCTCGTTGAAACGTTCGTCCACGGAGGTAGATTCATCGCATTCGCAGGCGTGTATACCTTCAGGGTTAACCAATAACGAGAAGGCGATGGTGCTGATCATCAACACCAGTCCCAACGTATATGTGAGTTTTCTCCGCATCATCAGGTGATCCTGACAACACGTTACTCCGCATAAAGGTTCCGCGCTTCACCTTCGGCCGGCGATTCCGAAATTCGAAACGTCTATGGGTTTGATCATCGATGTTCGCGATTAATCAAATGGTGAATACCGCCCAAAATACCGCAATATTGTCGCATCCGGTCGGTGCGAAACTCAACTTGCCACGGTCTCGAAATACCGAGCCAACTCGTCGCGTTCGAATGTAGCGATTGGCGTGGGCGAAGTGGATTGATCCTGGCGAATGCCAACCGAAGGTCCCGTCTCGCCATTCGTCAGAGGCTCGACTCGGCCGATGACACCGGCATCGATTCCTGCAACCCGTAACGCAGTTACCACCGCGTCTTGATAATCAGGTTGAACCGTAGCCAAAAGCGCCCCCGACGAAATTAATCCCCATGGGTCGATCTTCAAGGCGTCGCATATTTTTCGACATATCGGCAGCACATTCACCGCTGAGTCGTCAACGACGATATCGACGTTTGATGCGAACGCGAGCTCATGCAGCGCGGTCGCCAACCCGCCCTCGGTCGGGTCGTGCATTGCGGTGACTCCGCCGGCGGCTAAGACCGTCTGTGCATCTTTCAAGACCGATATGCCAGGATCCGTCAGAAACTCTGAAGCTGCATTGATTTCAGACATCGAGATGCCAGCCTGAACAAGTTCATCGCGGCACTCGTTGGCGAGGATTGAGGTCCCTTCGATTGCGATGCCCTTCGTCAGGATTACCCCATCGCCAGGGCGCGCACCGGATGCGGAGACGGTACGGCTTGTCGGCGCTTCGCCGAGCATGAAGCCGCAGATCAACGGTTGCGTAACCGCGGGCGTGACCTCGGTGTGACCTCCGGCTAGCTGTACGCCGATTTCATACGCCGCTTCGCCGATCTGACCGAATATGTCGCGGACCTCACCCTCCGTTGAACCCGGCGGCATCATCAGCGTCGCGAGGAACCACTTCGGCGTCCCGCCAGCGACCGCGATGTCGTTGGCATTGACGTTGACCGCGTACCATCCGATGCGGTCCGTGGCAAAAGTGATCGGATCAGTCTTCGCGAGGAGCGTGTTTTCGCCGAAGAGAATGTGCGCCGCGTCTTCCCCTACACCGGGTCCCACCAACAACCGACCGTCATTCCCGCGCACGCGGGAACCCAGAGTAATACTCTCAATGAGGTTCTGCAGTAATGTCCCCGGCAGTTTCCCCGTCTTCAGTTCGCGGTTTCTAGTTGACACGGCAACCCCTCAAACGGTTCGTCAACGGTGTTTGAGACGTCACCTTCCGGCGCGAAAGTCGGGAGCGCCGGTATTGGCTGGGCCGCGAAGAAAGGTGAGACGGCATCCAAAAGTTCTTGACGGATCGCGCCTTGCGTGCAACCCCATATTTCTTGATCGCCGCCCACGCGGTACCAGTCATCGCGGCAGAAGAACTTGACAGATTCGATCCCTCGCAAGACGTAAAAGTCCAACCTAAACGATGTCTCGCAAGTTCCGGTGTTGCCTATGGGTATAGGGGTGTTGATTGCATTGATTATCACGTCGATTAGTTCGCGATTTTGGATGTCTTGGACCGGTTGTGCTTCCCCGCCCGGGATCTCGCGGTAGAGCACCACGCGGCGCGCTTCGTGGAGGCGCAACTCATGGACCGGATTGATGGTGGTTTGCACACGATTTTCAACGTCGGTACAGTTGACGATGATGTCGTCGGGAAGGGTGTCGTTGTTTTCGTGGTCCTTGCTCGCCAAATGGAACGTGTAGGTCGATTCCTCGTTCCCAAGGACGAGTATCCAACCTTCAACCGCACGCGCCGGATTGCTGCCCACGTACGAACCACAACCCAATGTTCGGTCCGGCCAGATGTGTTCCTCGACGCTGAGAACCTTGATATCGCTCTGGTCAATGCCCTCATCGATGAGTTCGCCCCTTGCGTAGATCTCGAGCTTAGTCGGAACCATCGGTGCTGGTGTTGGCGTAACTGTCGGCGTCGGGGAGGGCTCCGGTGTGGACGTCGGTTCAGCGGTGGGTGTAGGAACCGGCGTATTGGTTTCCGTCGGTCCAACGGTCCGAGGTGGGGTCGCAGCCGTTGGTATCGGCGTCGGTGTATCGGCCGGAGCGGGGGTTGCCGTTGATTCCGGAGTTGGCGCGCGGTCAACCACCGGCGTATTCGTAGCCTCTGGTGCAACGCCAACGGTCCGAGGAGGGGTCGCCGGTTCTGGGTTGGCTTCCGCGGTCGGAGTCGGGGTATCTTTAACCGGTTCAGGCGTAGGAGTGTCGGGAACTTGAACTTCTGGGGGTTCAGGGGTCGCGGTGTCTGGTGGCGGCATCGTCGCCGACGGTTGCGGCGGCTGGGTGGGTCTCGGAGTTGGTTGGACACCCATTTCGGGCTCTCGGCTGTTCGCCCACAACGCCGCGAGAACTATCGCCACAACGATGACCGCGATGGCGATCCCTGCGATCAAGGTCTGACGCACCCGCGGCCCATAGCCTGAGGCGCGGAGGCCGGAATTGTTTTGATCGCCAGGTTGCGTCATATTGCATGAAAGGCCGTGAAGTTCGGAGGGCGCACACCGCGCTATTAAATTTCTACGCTAAATGATTGACGCTGGATGTTGCCATGAATCCCGCTGCGACCGCACGGCGAACTTGGAGGATTTTCGATGTCAGGGTTGCAATACCTGACTCGGTAGGTAATAATTATTTGTTGGCGATCCGAGCGGGGATTCAGTCCGAACCATTGACACTGAAATTAACAGCGGAAACAACATCAATGATAAGTCGTCAATTATCCCGCCCGGTCGCATTTCGTCGCGATGCGTCGGCACCCAAGAGCAGAATGTTACGCGTGGCTGTGATGAGTGTCGCGCTATTGACCATGTGTTTCGCCATTCTCGCGTGTAGCGCCAGCCCCGCACCGACTCCGGTCGTTTTAGAGGTTGAGAAACCATCGAACGAACCGAATACATTGACGGTCTATTCGGGACGCAGCCAGTCGCTCGTTGACCCCATCCTTGAGGAGTTCGAACTACTAACCGGCATCCCGGTCGAGGTCCGCTACGCCAGCACTGGCGAGATGGCCGCAACCTTGCTGGAAGAGGGTGACAGATCACCCGCTGACGTTTTCTTTGCCCAAGACCCGGGCGGACTGGGCGCGGTGAAATCGCTGTTCATGACGCTGCCGGACGACATCTACGACCGTTCAGCCGCGTGGGCCAGCGATCCAGACCACAAATGGGTCGGCATCTCCGGGCGCGCACGCACCGTCGTCTACAGCACCGAGAATATATCCGAGGACGAACTGCCGGATTCCATTTGGGACTTCACCGACCCGATGTGGAAGGGCCGCATCGGCTTACCACCAACTAACGGGTCCTTTCACGTGATGGTTACGGCGATGCGTTTGGATTGGGGCGAAGCAAAGACCCGCGAGTGGCTCGAGGGCATCATGGCTAACGAACCCGTCTTCTACGCGAAGAACACACCGACGGTTGCGGCGGCTGGCGCCGGCGAGATCGACGTCGGATTCGTCAATCATTACTACCTTCACCGCTTCCTAGCTGAAGAGGGCGAAGGGTTCGGCGCTCGCAACCACTACACCTCTGCAAGCGATGCTGGATCGCTCGTGATGGCCGCGGGCGCAGGCATCTTGGCCTCGACCAACGCACAACCAGAAGCCGAGCGACTCTTGAAATTCCTCCTCGGCGTGACCGCTCAACAGTACTTCGCAACTAAGACTCACGAATACCCCTTCAACTCAGCCGTGCAACAGTCGGAACACCTTCCGGACCTCGGTGACATCAGCGAACGATTCGATGTCGACCTCGGTCTGCTAGACGATCTGGCCGGCACGCAAAAACTACTACAGGAGGTTGGCGCACTTCCGTGACCCGCTCTACAGCGGAAGTAGCTGAACGACCTGCACCGAGGTCCCGGCGTGGCGTTGCAAACACTGCGCGCGGAGCACCGGTCTGGGTAGCAATCGCGGCTGGATTCGTCGTCTTGGCCGCGATGCTACCTGTTCTTTATCTCTTCGTCCGCGGCATCGAAGGTGGCGAAACTACCCTAGACTTCCTAACCCGTTCGAACTCAATAAACGTCATCTGGCGGACCGTAACCGTCATCCTCAGCGTCACCATCGTCTCGTTAATCGTTGCTGTCCCCGCGGCTTGGTTGACGATGCGAACAGATATGCCGTTTCGCCGCGTGCTTTCCGTCGCTTTGGCGTTGCCGTTGGTGGTCCCAAGTTTTGTAATGGCCACGACGCTGATCGAGGCGTTTGGACCCAAGGGCACGTTGCAAGAGTTTCTAGAACCGATAGGCGTCGAGCGACTGCCCTCCATCTACGGTCTGCCCGGCGCGACGCTGGTGTTGGTTCTCATGACGTATCCATACGTCTATCTCACAGTGCGAGCCGCGATTGCAGGACTAAACCCCGAATTGGTGGAAGCGTCTAGGAGCATGGGCTACTCCGTGCTCGGAGCATTCCGACGCGTGACGTTACCGTTGCTGATGCCGGCGATCGGCGCTGGCGCAATCCTCGCCGCGCTCTACACCCTCAGCGACTTTGGCGGTGTGGCATTGATGCGACACAACACGTTAACCGTCTCCATCATGACCAACTACCAGACCTCCATCGACCGAACCGCAGGTGCCGCGATGTCGATGCTGCTGGTAGCGTTTGCCGTCGCTCTATTGTTGGTCGAAGCTTCGTTCCGCGGACGGCGTCGGTACGACGATGCCTCAGCCAATGTCGGGCGTACCCAGCGCGCAGTCCACCTCGGTTGGTGGGCAACACCCGCACTTCTGTTTACGGCGCTCCCCGTCGTCGCAGGCGTAGTCGTGCCTGTTGCCGTTTTAGCTGAATGGCTGCTCCGAGGACTGTCCAAAGGGCTTGAAGGTTCGCCGGTATTGGTTCCGCTGTGGAATTCGTTGCAAGCATCGGCCCTAGCCGCCGTAGCCACTATCCTCTTGGCCTTGCCAGTGGCATTCGTTACGGTCCGCAATCGAAATTGGCTGAGCGATCTTTTCGGCAAGGCAGTCTACATAGGATTCGGTTTGCCGGGGGTCGTCGTGGCTCTTTCGCTCGTATTCTTTGCCGTCAATTTCGCATTGTTCGTGTACCAATCCCTCCTGTTGTTGGTGTTCGCCTACGCGGTCCTCTTCCTTCCTGTCGCTCTCGGATCGCTGAGATCGGGTCTGTTGCAGATCAACCCGAGTCTCGAAGAAGCTGCGCAGTCACTCGGTACGACACAGTTCCGAGCATTTACCCGGGTCACCCTCCCAATTCTCATGCCGAGTGTCTTCGCCAGCGCGGCTCTAGTGTTTTTGCTCACGATGAAGGAACTGCCCGCGACGCTCATCCTCGGTCCCACGGGTTTCGATACCCTAGCCACATCGATATGGTCCGCATCATCAGAGGCGTTCTTCACCAAGACGGCAGCGTCATCGTTGATATTGGTAGCAGCCGCCGGCGTTCCTACGGCTTGGCTGGTTTTGCGTGAACACTCCGGCGCGCGGTAATAGGATTTGGAATAGATGAAACTGTTCCGCCGCACCAAGACGATCATCGGGGCGAATGATCCTTCACATATGCATGCGCAGCTTAACCGCCCGCGCGGTACCGGCGCGATTCATCTCGAACAGGTACAGACTCGTTACCATCCTGACGAACCACCAGTCCTCAACGGCTTTAACCTCGAAGTGCACGATGGCGAAATCGTGTGCCTCCTCGGACCGAGCGGCGTGGGAAAGACGACTGCCCTGCGTGTCATCGCCGGATTCGAGCGCGTCATCAACGGCTACGTCCGCCTCGGGGGACGATTGGTCGGCTCGCCATTCATTCACATTCCGCCTCACGAGCGCGCGCTTGGTTTAGTCTTTCAGTCATACGCACTATTCCCCCATCTCACGGTCGCCCAGAACGTTCAATTCGGCATCAAAAACGCGGATGACCAAGAGAAAAGGCGACGGTCGCTCGAGATCTTGGAGATGTGCGGCATCGCCGAATACGCCGATCGCGGAGTCCACGGTCTCTCCGGCGGCGAACAACAACGAGTGGCACTCGCCCGGGCCATCGCACCCGATTCGGTCGCCGTGCTCCTCGATGAACCATTCAGCAACCTCGATCCGAGCCTCGTCGTACAGCTTCGAAGACAGGTGAAAGACATCATCCACCAAGCCGGGAAGACGGCAATCTTAGTGACCCATGATCGTGAGACCGCATTCCTGACTTCAGACCGCGTTGCGGTAATGCGATCCGGACGCGTGGCGCAGATCGGAACCGCCGAAGAAGTTTACGCTCATCCAATCGCCCCCCATGTCGCCAGAATCATCGGAAGGTCATCATTCATTGATGGCACCTTCCGTGGCGATAGAGTCTTCACCGAAGCAGGCGAGTTTCCGGCCGTCGCCGCCAACGGATACAAGTTGAAAGACGGCGAAGAGGTTTCGGCATTGATGCGCGCCTCCGAACTCAGATTGCGCCGCCACGAATCGACCGGTGAGGAAGAAGACGGCTGGACCCTCGAGCCATTTACCGCTTGCGGCATCGATTGCCGATGCGTGGCCCGCATCGAATCGCGCGAATTTCACGGCGATTTCACCGACTTCAGCGTACGTTTACCTTCGGGCGACACTTTCCGCGTGCGGAACCGCACCTACGCAATGCAACTCCCAGATGGCGCACCGGTCACCGTAACGGCAGTGCGGGGAGCAAAAGTGATCGTCTATCCGATCGACATGCGCTGAAAACAATCGAGTTCGACACTCCATATCCCGGTCCCACACAATATGCATCGTCCCCTCGATCAACCCAATTTCGCGCATTTCGTCCGATCAGTGGTGCAATAATATACGTCGTATCAATTTAAGTGGTATAAAACGTACATTGAGTAGCGACGATCCGTAGCGTGTGAAAGAGAGCAAAGGCATGATAACCAGACGGTTTATCTCATACATTGGGCTGACGGCGATCGTCTTAACTTTCGTATTCGGGCTCGGTTGCGAATCCGACTCAGACGACCCGTATCGAATCGGTGTAATGGAATCACTCACTGGTCCCGGTGAGACCTACGGAACCGTCTCCAACCAAGCGAAGCAGCTAGCAGTGGACGAGATTAACGCAGCCGGCGGCGTCAACGGACGCATGATCGAACTGGTGGTCGAAGACTCGAAATGCGGCGCGCAAGATGCCATCACCGCATACAACAAGCTGACCGACGTCGATGGCGTAAAGATCATTCTGGGCACATCGTGTAGCGGCGCGATGCTCGGAGCCGCACCGTTGGCCGAAGAGGATGGCGTTATTCTATTCTCCGGCCTCGCGACCAACCCCGACATAGCAACCGCTGGAGACTATATCTTCAGGACGTCTATGAGCGATGCGCAGTTGGGTGTCGACACCGGCAATTTGATGTGGGCCGACGGTGTCCGCAACGTCGCGACGATCACCGAATCTACGGACTATGCCGAAGGTGTCAGGCGAACCACCGCCGCGCAGTTCGAAAAACGCGGCGGACAGATCGTTGGCGAAGAGCGCTACGCCTCCGACGTTACCGACTTTCGAACACAGCTGACCAAGCTGCTCACCGCCAATCCGGACGCTATCCATATCGCCGCCCAGTCTGAATTCTCTGGCGGTACCGTCGTCAAACAACTGCGGGAACTCGACTACAACGGACCGATATACGCCGAAGTCGTTGTCGTCGGTGCCACGGCGCTTGAGATCGCGGGCGACGCCGCAAACGGTGTAAAGGCCGTCGTCGCCGACTTAGACCCCGGAAACTCAACAGCTCAACAGGTCATTAGCAGCTTCAAGGAGAAGTACGACTACATCACCTTGGCTTGGTATGTCGGATCGGCATATGACGATGTTTACATCACCGCGGAATGTCTGAAACAAACTGAAGACGACCAAGACGCCGACGGTTTTAGAGACTGCCTGTACGACATAACATGGTCTGGCGCCATCGGCAGTAACTACAGCTTTGACGAGAATGGCGAGGTCGTAGGACTTTCCAACGTCGTCGTCCAGGTTCTTCCCACTGGCGAAAGAACCGGCGACAACCAGGGCTACGAGGTTTTGGGGCCCGCGCCGTTGGAATAGGCCGCAAGAACAGCAAGGCGATCATGCGATTGCAGTGACCAACGCGCGCGCATACTTGGCAAACCGCAGCAACCTACTCGCTTCGGTGCTCGTAGCGCTCGTAGTCGCGTATATCGGTTGGAAGGTTACGGAGTCCCCAGAGCAGGCCTTGCAGTTCGCATTTAACGGGATGTCTGTCGGGGCCGTCTACGCTCTCGTCGCGATGGGATTCACCATTGTTTACAGTACCGTCTGGTTCTTCGACATGTACTACGGCGCAGCCGCCGCGTTGGGCGCGTACGGGGTGTTCTATCTCCGATCCTCGGAGACGCTTGGCGGGTTGTACGAGGTAAACAATCCCGTCGTCAATGGCATCTTCGCGCTCGTCGTCGCCGGGGTGGTCCTGTGGGCATTACATACCGCCTTCTACTATCGACTCCGTTCCCGCTTCGGCGAAAAAACACTACGGATTGGCGGAGTCATTCTAGCTGTCTGCGCCGGTGCCTATGCGGGTGCCGTGCTAACTTTCCCATCAAACCTTCACATCACCCTTGCCCCAACAATAGCGATCATCGCCGCTATCGCAATCGTCGTCTGCGGACGCGCGCTCAACACCCGAATCTTTCGAAGCAACCTGCAAAAGGTGCCAACAATCGCACTGACGATCGGCGGAATTGCAGTCGGTGTCGGGCTCGGTATCTGGCTGGCAGACTCCCCGGGATCGAAGCTCTACCTGAGCTGGGGCGTATCCTGCTTCATCGCCGGTTCAGTCTCTTTGGCGCTCTACCGCGGACTTTACGTCTACATGCGGCAACGTGCTCGATCTCCTCTCGTGATGCTGGTCGCGACATTGGGAATACTGCTCGCGTTCAGCGCGTTGATCGTCATGGTCTTCGAACCGACTCCGAGACCGCTACCGGAACCCTTCGGCAACGAGACCTGGAAAGTCGCCGGTGCCAGTATCAAAGGATTCAACGTCTTCACGATTGCGGTCGCCTGTGTCGGCTTCGTCGGGCTCTTGTGGCTACTAAAAATGACCACCTTTGGACGCACCGTACGGGCCATCGGCGACGACGAAGAGGTGGCCAAAGTCGTTGGCATCAACACCACCGTCATCATCGCAATCGTCTTCTTCATCGGCGCCGTCTTCGCAGCATTGGGCGGACTGCTCAGCGGGCACGACACGGCGATCCAACCGCGCATGGGTCTGCTTCTATTGCTGAAGGGTTGGATAGCATCAGTGGTCGGCGGCATCGGCAACCTCCAAGGCGCGATACTCGGCGGTTTCATCCTCGGCATGATCGAGCAGTTCGGGATCTGGGATCTGGCTGGAGAATGGAGAGACGTTGTCTCATTCGTCGTCTTGATCCTGTTCCTATCCTTCTGGCCCACCGGCATCCTGCCGAGAAAATAGCACCGATGAAGCGATGACCCGATGAACAGCAGCCCGGCAACCACGAACGCGTCTCTAATGGCGCGCGGAATGACGGCCCTCCGCGAAAAAGGCGACATCGAGCTGTACGCGAACGTGTTTGTCATCGCTTGGGCGGTGATAATCACGCTTTGGCAAGGCACCGGATTCGCCGTAACACTCGGCACTGTCTTTTGCATCTGGGCGATTCTGTCCGTAAGCCTCAACCTAGTCGTTGGCTACACCGGTCTCCTCTCCGTCGGTCACATCGGCTTCTTTGGCATCGGCGCCTACGGGATGGCGATACTGACCTCCGACACTTCATACGAACTGCTCAGAACCGAGTCCATAGCACAATTCGGATGGCCATTCTTCGCCGCGTTGCCCGTCTGCGTCATCGCGGCGGGTGCCGTCGCGTTAGCCGTCGGCGCAGTATTCAATCGCTTCCGAGACGACATTTACGTGCTCGTCTCGTTCGGTTTCGCAATCATCGCCTTCAACGTATTCCTGAGCTGGCGCGGACTCACAAGAGGTGCGTACGGCATCCGCGACGTGGCGCGACCTAAGATTGGTAGCTGGGAAGTCAGCGGCGAACTCGACTTCTTGATTCTCTGTGCCGTATTTTTGCTCATCGTTGTCGGCATATCTTGGTTCCTCGTTTCGTCTTCATTCGGCCGCGTCTTGAAGGCGATCCGTGAAGACGAGCAGGTCGCGCAGGTCTTCGGATATCGAACCACGTTCTACAAACTCGCAATTTGGGTCATATCGGCGATGATGGCAGGACTCGCCGGCGGACTCTTCGGGAGTTTTACCACATTCGTTGACCCGAACTCCTTCATCCTTCTCGAGTCGATGCTCCTAGTCTCGATCGTCATACTCGGCGGTCTGGCCTCCATTCGCGGTTCGCTTCTCGGTGCATTGGCATTTGTGCTACTCGAAGAGGGCATGCGATTCATTCCATTCTTGCCGTCCGAATTCGTCGGACAAGCGCGACAAGTAGTGTTGGGCGTCCTATTAGTGCTGCTAATGCTGTTCAGACCCCAGGGATTGGCCGGGAGGTACAAGCTATGACACATCACCACATCGATCCCAGCGAATATTTCGGGATCCAAACCATCGGCCTCACCAAACAATTCGGCGGCGTAAAGGCATTGGACAACGTCACCCTGACGATACCGATATTTGGTATCACCAGCGTCGTCGGGCCCAACGGTTCCGGCAAGTCGACACTCGTCAACCTCCTCACCGGCGTCCTGCCCTACGACCAAGGCATCGTGAAGATCGAGACCAACTCCTTCGAAGTCATTCACGCCTACGAAACCCCCGGACACGGCATCACTCGCACCTTCCAAGAAGTCCGGCTCTTCGATCAGATGACGGTATGGGACAACTTGATGGTCGTGTTGACCAATCGCAAGTTATGGGCATCCATGATTGAGCGATCAAATGGACGTCAGGGGGCTGACCATCGGGAAAAAACTGAAGAGATATTAAAGAAAGTTGGGATGTGGGAGAAACGGGATTCGATGGCCGAAGACCTGTCGTACGGGCAACGAAAGCTCCTCGAGATCGGACGAGCGATGGCTCTAGAAGTGCAGGTTTACATCCTCGACGAACCATTCGCCGGGCTATTCCCGCAGATGCTCGAAAGGGTGAAAGACCTCCTGCGCGAACTCCGCGCCAGCGGTCGAACCGTCGTCTTCATCTCGCACAATATGGACATCGTGCGGGAGCTGTCCGACCAAATCATCGTGCTTGAAAGCGGCAAGTTCCTAATGTCAGGCGAAGTCGACAAGATCCTGAACCAGCCCGAAGTGATCCGAGCGTATCTCGGTACTTGAAATCCGCCTGCACCGTCGAAACATGACTGAATCACCCGAAACATCCACTGCCGCGGAGACAAACGGCTCCGCCGACACCTCCAACCTCTTGGAATTGGTCGACATCTCCGTGCACTACGGCGCAGTTGTCGGCCTCCACGAAGTGTCCTTGGCGGTCAAGAAAGGCGAGTTGGTCGCCGTCATGGGCCCCAACGGCGCCGGTAAATCCACCGTTCTCAAAGCCATTATGGGACTCGCGCCCGTAGTCGGCGGCACCGTCTATCTTCGAGGACAGCCTTTAGACGTCGCGACGCACGAGATCGTCAAGCAAGGCGTCGCCTTCGTCCCCCAAGGCCGACGCGTATTCACCCATCTCACCATCGAAGAGAACCTGCGGATGGGATGCCTCCACGTCAGCGATCCTAGCGAGCAGCAACGGCGACTGGACTCGATATTCACTTTATTCCCGATCCTTCGAACCAAAAGCAGCGACTACGCCAGCGCGATGTCCGGCGGGCAACAACAGATGCTCGCTATCGGTCGTGGACTCATGGCCGGCCCCGACGTGTTACTTCTCGATGAACCGACATTGGGCCTCGCACCCATCATCGTCTCAGAGGTTTTCGAAAAGGTTTCCGAGATCAGCCAAACCTTAAACACAACCATCATGGTCGTCGAGCACAACATCAAAGGCATTCTAGACATCGCGGATCGGGCATACGTCCTCAACAACGGCCGCATCGCCCACGACGGCACCCCCGAAACCGTTCAAGAAACCGACATCCTCACCGACGTATTCTTGGGACGGGTGGCCGACGGCGAACTTTAGCCCCCTAACCCCCTCCTTCAGGAGGGGGTTAGGGGGAGGCCACAACTTTGGTGACTTACCATGTCGTCATGCGCTCAATCACAAGGACATCTCCCGATCCCGCATCGATATCCTCTAACGTTGACTTCGCCGCCCAACTAATAGCCAACTCCAACCACGTCGTCGCTATGACCGGCGCCGGCATGTCCGTCGAAAGCGGCATCCCTCCCTTCCGAGGCACCAACGGCCTGTGGACGAAATACGGCACACCATCGATGGACGGCTACCGCCAATTCAAGGCCGATCCAGAAGCCTATTGGGATCGTCAGATTAACGCTCAGATCGACGAGCACATTCTTGAACTACGCGAGTCGCTTCGTAACGCAAAACCACATGTCGGTCACTACGCTCTCGTCGAACTCGTCAACCGTGGACACATCAAATCCGTGATCACCCAGAACATCGACGGCTTAGACCTAAAAGCTGGAATGGGAGAAGCGCTAATCGAAATCCATGGCAACCGATCTCGTTTGCGTTGTATCGGGTGTTCAAAACGCACCGATCTCAACGATTTCGTGCCACTCTTCGCGCCAGATCCCTGCGAAGACTGCGGAGAACCCGTAAAGTTCGACGCCGTCATGTTCGGCGAACCTATAGTGCCTGAGGTCATGGCCGCGGCTAAGGCCGAAATCGATCGCGCCGACTGCGTCGTGGCCATTGGCACCTCCGCGACCGTCAGACCCGCCTCCGGCCTCCTCTGGATCGCGCGGCACCGGTCGAAAGGCAATCACAATGGCACCGCCGGATTAAAACCGGACGCCAAACTGATCGAGATCAACCCGAATCCGACCAAACTATCGTCGATCTGCGATGTTGTGGTCCGAATGACCGCGGGGCAAGGCGTTCCCGCACTTCTCCAAGCCCTCACAACGGCGCCATCAACCACTAACTCAAATGCGCGTCCCGCTTACGAATCAACATCATACCGTCCCGCACCGTGAGCATTACGTTAACGACCCGATCATCGGCCTGAACGATCTCGTTCAGGGTTTTAATCGACTTCGTCGCGCCTTGTTCATCGTCGTTTTCAGGGTCGTCTGGGCCGAGAACACGCCCACCCCACAGGACGTTGTCGACGACAATGACGCCGCGGGGTGCCAATAGTCCGAGCGCCTTCTCGTAGTAGACCGAGTAGTTCACCTTGTCGGCGTCGATGAACACCAGATCGAATGGTGGCGACAGCGTGTCCAAGGTCTCAGTCGCTGGAGCCAATCGAAGATCGATCTTTTTCCCTGCAGGATGCCTCGCCCAATGTTTGCGTGCGATACTCGTGAACTCCTCGCTCACGTCGCAAGTAATCACTTCACCATCTTCGGGCAGGGCAGACGCCATCATCAACGCGCTGTAGCCCACGAACGTCCCCACCTCCAACACCCGCTTTGCATTGCTGATCGTGACCAGCGTGTTCAGAAAGTAACCCACTGTGCGTCCCGACATCATGCCGGCGGCTCCTCCGGTCGCCTTGACGTCAGTGGCGATATCGTCGAACACGTAGTCCGGCGGCGAAGTGTGGGCGGCGACGTAGTCTTCGAGGTCTTCACTAATGAACGGCGGCATGAAAACGATCCTTCCAGTCCTGGTGCAATGACCCTAACGAAATAACATCACCTAAGTTAACGCACCGATGATGACGCCCGATACCGTTATGAGCAATGCGGCATGCGCCATCTGGATCACGGCCAGACGCTTCTTCAATGCGAACATGTAGTGCGGACCTATCGCCATCCCGGCTATCCCCCCGCCTAGGATCAACCCCACGATGAGGCCATTCATCAATCCTCCACCGACTTGGCTCAGGATCAGCGCTATCGAGATGTTGGAAATCAACGCCATTGCAAACGTCACGATGTACATAAACGGAGACGCATTTTCGCGCAACACCTCCTCGTCCAACCCCTCATCGTTCATCCAAATCGTCCCGAAAACCTTCGGCAGGTACCAGACCATCGACAGAACCATGTACAACACCGACCCGATCACCACTCCCAACCACTGACCTCCATCCACCGCAAACTCAAAATCCATCATTGCCCTCCTTAGCAACCTAGAACCGTAGGTATTCTATTCCATCTTTGCCCTATCGCCCCAAGATGTGAAACCAAACCACTGGCCCCATACCGCCCAAGGTCATACGATGACCGGATAGGGCCAGCTTCAGGCCACAAATCCCTCAGTCAACCCCCAACACATCCAACGCATCACGATTGATGATCGCCTCGATCTCGTTCTCCGGTATACCCGGCAGATGATGGTCCTTCGCAAACTTGCTCAAGCCCCGCAGACTGTCAATGTTGTCTTGCGGACGCGTCACCGGCCAGTCCGAAGCGAACAATATCCGGTCCGTCGAACCCCACTCGTGGAACTTCAGCATCGCCTCCCAGAACGAATAGGGACGGTAAAACTGCGCCGAAACGTCGCACCACACGTTCGGGTGCTTCCTCACAACCGAGATGCAATCGACCTGCCACGGATGCGCCAGATGCGCCAGCACCATCTTCAACTTCGGAAACGCCATCGCCACCCTCTCCGTCGTCAGCGGATGCGCATACGTCAACGGCGCCTCCGTCATCGGCGACGTTCCCTGATGGAAGATGATCGGGATCTCATCGTGCTCCAACCGGGCGAACAACCGGAAAGCCTCCGGCGACGTCGGATCGAAGTCCTGATAATTCGGACCCAGCTTGATCCCTTTGCACCCCAGATCGCCAACGCATCGGTCGTATTCATCCTCCCAGTTCGGGTCCAGCGGATGCAACGACATGAACGGTATCGTTTTGTCGGGGTTGCTCTTGGCAGTGATCGAAGCGATGTCGTTGTGGTTGAGAGTTGGGTCCCACCCGCCTTGACGCAACACTCGCTCCTCCGGCTTCCAAGGCCGCGGAGCTATCCCGAAAATAAACGTCTTATCCACCGGCGACATGTCGTTGTAGTAATCGTCGATGCTGTTCGTAAGCTGTACCGTCTCCCCCGACCGCATCGTCGTCTCCGTCAACATCTCGTCCTCCGGCACAGTATCCGGGTGACTCGGCAAGTGTGTGTGTACATCGACGATCATGGTGTTTCTCCCGTCATTCCGACGATCAATCCGTCATTCCCGCGAAGGCGGGAATCCGTTGACGTTAGAATACTCAATCAAGATGTTAGCAACTGAACACGTAGAAACCGCGCGCCAATTCCTAAATGATGCCGACCGCGAATTCGAAGCTGGCGACATGCTTCAAGCTTCCGAAAAACTCTGGGGCGCCGCATCGCACGTCGTAATCGCAGAGATGCAACGGCGCGAGATGAAAACTAGTGGACACCGAGCCATGATCTTGGCTGTGCGTCAGATTGCAGAAGACCATGGCGACATGGAATTGCGACCAGGTTTCGCCGCGGCGAGAGCTTTGCACGCCAACTTCTACCACGGATTCATGGAGGATTACGAATATGCCGAAAACCGAGAACTCGTTCGGCGATTCGTCGAGCGAATAACGATGCTCGCATCGTAGATCAAGATGTTAGCAACAGAACACATCGAAACGGCACGCCATTTTCTAGCGGAAGCCGACCGCGAATACGAATCTGGAGATATGCTCCAAGCATCAGAGAAGCTTTGGGGAGCAGCCTCGCACGTCGTAATCGCCGAAATGCACAGGCGCGGCATGAAATCCAGCAGACATCGCGCGATGACCCTAGCGGTTCAGGAATTCGCAGCTGACGGCGAAGACCTTGGATTATCCGACATGTTTGCCGGTGCTCGCGCAATGCACGCCAACTTCTATCACGGCTTCATGGAAGACTACGAGTTCGAAATCGACCGCGAGAAGGTTCACCGATTCGTGAATCGGATGCTCGAACTCAGCGAATAGTCCGCCGCAAGTCCAGAATTAACTCTCCGCCGCGGCGCAGTAAAGGCAATATCCGCAGCATGGACGCAGGAATAATCATCGTCGCAGCGATCGTCGGCGCCTCAATCGTCGGCGCCTTCATCATGATGTCACGACGTGGCAATGATGCGGGCGAAGACTCCAGCGAACTCGTCCGACTGGCCGAGGAGAAAGCCAAAGCCGAATCTGAACTGGCATCGACCCGTGCCGATCTCGACACCGCCAACCAGATGCTCAACGACGCTCGCCAATTCGAAATCCAAAACGCCAAACTCGCTTCTGACCTCGCCAACGAACAAGCACTCCACGAACGCGTCTCCGGAGAACTCAAAACAACCCAAACCCGACGCGACACCCTCCAAGCCCAAGTTCAAAACCTAACCGCCGAAATCTCCGGACTTAAAGCCGAACTCGAAGCCAAATCCGCATCACTCCAAGAAGAAACCAACGAAAACGCCGAACTCCTTAAACAAGCCACGGATTTGGGAGCACAAGTCAACGCCCTAACCGCCAAAGTCTCAAACCTGAAAACCGAACTCAAAAATGCCGACGAGCGGATGGAAGAGCGAGGCCAACTCGAAAAACTCTTCGGCGACCGCTTCAAAACGATGTCGTCCGAAACCCTCGCCAACCAGCAGAAACAATTCATCGAACGAGCTTCACAAACCCTCAAACCCCTATCCGACAAAGTCGAAAAACTCGACCGCGAGTGGGCCACAACCTCTGGCGCATTCAAACAGCAGGTAAGTTCGCTCGCCGATCAGACCCGCGCACTCTCCACTGCATTGTCGAAACCACAAGGGCGCGGGCAGTGGGGAGAAATGCAGGTCGAGAGGATCTTGGAGTTTTCAGGGTTGCAAGAGGGTATTCACTACCAAGCGCAAGTATCCGATATGAAGGGCGGCCGCACCGATTTCATAGTGCACATGCCGCACAATCGCGACATCATCCTAGATTCCAAGGTGCCTCTCGTCGCGTACGTCGACGCTCATGAAACAGAGGACGAAAATCAACGCAACGCGCATCTCGAACGCTTCGCCCGTCACTTTCAAGACCACGTCAACAACTTGGCGAGCAAAGAATATTGGAGCAACCTGCCAAAAGCCGCCGATTACGTGGTAATGGTCGTTCCCGATTACGCCGTGCCAACGGCACTCGAACGACGGCCAAATCTCATCGAAGAAGCGCACCGTCAGAACGTCGTCATCTCGTCTCAGTCCAATCTCGTCGCACTCCTAAAAACGGTTGCCATGGGCTGGCAAGAGCGCAAACTTACCGACGAGGCGATACAGATCGGACTTTTGGGACGCGAACTCCACGACAGACTAGAGGTATTCGCCACCCACTACGCCGACATCGGAACCGCACTCGACCGCGCCGTCAACCGTTACAACCGAGGCGTCGGCTCCCTCGAATCCCGCGTCCTAACCCAAGCCCGACGCTTCCCTGAACTTGGTGTCCAGACCACCAAAGAACTACCCGAAACCCAACCGGTCGAAACCACCATCCGCGCCATGAGAACCGTGCCAGCCATCGACGAGCCCTCTGACAACGGCGCATAGGTCAGACCACCGAACACTCGAAGCTAACCAATATCAACCGCGACACCTCGGCAGACCGAGTTCCCTGAGATCGTTGCTCGGCAACTGCATCAGCCCTGACGGAAAACAACCCGTAAAGCGATTGCCGCGCAGCGTCAGTCTTTCGAGCCTAACGTTCACAAGGCGCAACTCAGTGAATGCTTCCGGAATCCGCCCGCGAAGATTGTTGCCTATTAAGCTGATCCCCAAGAGCCTCGTCAATTTGCCCACTTCGACTGGAATAGTTCCGGATAGACGGTTGCGATCTATCTCGATAACTCGCAAACTCAACAAATTGCCAATCTCAGGCGGTATGGGACCGGTCAGCTGATTGCCTGACATGTGGACATACGACAATGTCCCTATTCGCATCATCTCTACCGGTATTTTTCCGGTCAAATTGTTTTCCTGCAAGAGCAGTGATATCAAATTTGGCAAGTCGCCTAACTCTTCAGGGATTTCACCCGTCAATGCGTTGAAATCCAAGTGAATGTGAGTGACGTTCGCCATATTGCCGATTTCAGGGGGAATCCGTCCCGACAGGTCGTTGGATCCTAGGTAAAAGTGGGCCAGCCTCTTCAATTGACCAACAGAACTAGGGATCGGTTCGCTCAAAAAATTGTGTGACAACTCCAATGTTCGCAAGTTTGCGAGATTCCCAATCTCAGAAGGAATACCGCCTGTGAGCAGGTTGCGGCGAAGATCTAACGTCCCCAGATTCGTCAGATCCCCTATTTCCGGGGGAATCTCACCAACAATTGAGTTTTCGGACAGATTCAATGCCACTAGCTTCTTGAAGGCCCCGATGTCCGATGGCACACTGTTTGTCAATAAATTACTGGGCAGTTCAATGTGAGTGACCCGTCCGCCATCGTCCGTCGAAACCCCAAACCAACTCCCGATCGGTCGGTCGCTCAACCATCCATCGTTATTCAACCAACGATTCCCATTCGTCGAGAGATAGAGCGCGATCAGCGCATCCCTCTCGACTTTGTCGCAAAAGCCCAGCAGGGCATCGGCCAAGTCGTGTTCGAAACCCGCGCGCCCGAACCAACCCTCAAGAGCATTCGCCACACAATCATTGAACTCATTTCCCGATATCGTCAACGTTTGAAGTTTGCGGAGAAAACCGAACTGCGGCGGAATCTCACCCGTCAATCGGTTCCCGGAAAGTCCCAGATTCTCCAAGTTTCTCAACTCGCCGAATTCTTCCGGTATCTGACCCGTCAGGCCATTGTTCATCAACCCCAACCGATTCAGACCTCGCAATTCGCCCAATTCCGGCGGGATACTACCCGTTAATTCATTGGAGTTCAACCCCAACTGCTCCAACGACCACAGCTCCCCTAACTCCGCAGGAACCGGCCCGGTCAACTGGTTCCCGTCAAGAAAAATCTCCCGCACAAGCGGCATTCCACCCATCTCCGGTGGAATAGATCCCGAGAGTCGATTGCCGAACATCACCAGCTGATCTAAATTAACCAACTGCCCGATCCGACGCGGTATCCCCCCGGTGAATTCGTTGTCATCCAGGTACAACCTCTCCAGTCGCACTAAGTTCCCGATGTCCGATGGCAACTCCCCGCTCAACGTATTCCTAGATAATTGAAGATCCGTCAGATTCACTAAGTTCCCGAACCCTTGTGGCAACGGACCGTTCAACAGATTGTCAGCCAAATCCAACGATTCCAACTTGTGCAGATTCACGATGCCTTGCGGAATCTCGCCACTAAGAAAGTTTGCACCCAATTCAAGCGATTCGAGGTTAGTCAGGGCACCTAACTCTGGTGGTATTGACCCCGACAACTCGTTCTCGCCGAGCGATAAATTCGTCAACCCACTCAAGCGTCCCAAAGACTTTGGCACCTCACCTTCAAGGCGATTGCCAGCCAGCGCCAACGTCTCAAGCCCCGTTAACTCCCCGATCTCCTCCGGAATTTCGCCAGTAAGGCCGTTGAAACTCAGATTCAATCTGGTCAATTCCGATAAGCCGCCGATCTCAGGTGGGATCGTCCCCGAGATGCGGTTTTCGAACAGGACTAACTCACGTAATTCGACAAGTTCAGCGATCTCAACCGGCAATTCGCCCTCGACTGCGTTTCGGCTAAAGTCCAGCTTCTTGAGCCTCGCCAAATCAGCGATCTCGCTGGGGATCGATCCCGCAAGGCCGTTCTGAGAAAGATTGATCTCGATTACGCGCCCGAGTTCGTCAGTCTCGATACCATCCCACTCATCTAACGGCGCGTCGCCGAGCCAGTTCGCCCGATTGAACCAATTGGCACCGTTCGTCGACTCAAACAGCGCACTCAGAGCATTTTCCGCAACATCCCTGCAGAACCCCAAACCCGCATCCTCCAAGTCATGTGATGTCCCTGACAACGCCGCTTGGACGTCAACAACAACGCACCCGGTGAGACCATTCTGCGCCACCCGCAAAACATCGAGCCTCAGATTCCTAAGTTGCAGAGGCAATTCGCCGGTCAAATCATTGTTCGAAACGTCCATCAATGCGAGATTATCCAGTAACCCGATTTCGCGAGGAATTTCGCCCGTCAGACCGTTGTGACCAAGATTCAATTCCGCTAGGTCTTGCAAATTGCCGATGCCTGACGGTATCGTGCCGACCAATTCATTGCGAGAAAGGTCCACGCGTTCGATCTCACCCAATTCCTCAAGTTCAGCAGGAATTTCCCCGGTCAACTCGTTGCTCGAAAGTGATAACACCCGCAGATCGTGTAGCGACCCAATCTCACGCGGTATCGGGCCGTGCAACATGTTGTCCGCCAAAATCAGATGCGTAAGTTCCCCGAGTTCGCCGATCTCAGAGGGCAACTGACCAGCCAATCGATTGCCACCCAGATCCAAAAACTGCAACTTCTCCAATCCCACGATCGCCGGCGAGATCGAACCAATCAGTCCGTTGGAACCTAGCTCCAATCGGATCACCCGACCCTGACCGTCGGTTGTGACGCCGAACCAATCGCCGACGTACTCGTCGCTCAACCAATTCTCGTCGTTCAGCCACTCCGTACCGCTCGCCGCGGCGTAGACGGACTTCAACGCGTCTCGATCCATCTTGTTGCAATAAGGCAATCCCGAATCTGCCAAGTCGTTCGTCAAACCGACGAGAAAACCCGAAGCCAAGAACGATTCAGGCACGCACCCGGCGAAATCGTTCCCGGCGATCCGTAACTCTTGCAGATTCAACTCGCCGATTTCAGATGGGATCCTGCCCACAAGTTGGTTGCCCGCAAGCAACAATCCCTCGAGCACCGAAAAACCCCTGAGATCCGCCGATATCTCGCCGCTTAACTCGTTGTTCGACAGATCAAGCCAAGTCAGATTATCCAGGTTGGCGAGTATCGACGGTATCTCGCCCATCAGTTCGTTGTCGCTCAAATCTAGATAGGCCAGATCCGTCAGATTGCCGATCTGTGACGGGATGGAACCGGTTAGATCGTTTTCCGACAATCCCAGATGCTGAAGGTTGACCAGGTTGCCGATAGAACTTGGAAGCTCACCAGAAAGGTAATTGATGTCTACCGAAATTAATTCGAGACCAGTCAGATTTCCGATTTGGGTCGGTAAATTCCCGGTTAACACGTTACCCGATAGATTTAACTCCCTCAGCCTCGTAAGACCGCCGATCTCTTCCGGTATCGCACCTGAAACTTTGTTCCCTGCCAAATCCAATATCCGCAGGTTGGCCAATCCGCCAATCTCAGAAGGCAGCGCCCCGCTCAACCCGTTATCACGAAGCAAAATCGCGACTACGCGTTCGCCCTCCGTCGTCACGCCATACCACTCGCCGATCGGAGCATCGCTCAACCAACCGTCGTTCCGGTTCCAGCGCTCACCACCCAGATCGCGGTAGATAGCAGACAATGCAATCTGATCCGGCGTCGCAGGCACCGGAGTAGACGTCGCCGTAGGTTCCGTAGTCGCCGTAGGTTCCGGAGTAGGCGTTGGTTCGGGGGTCGCCGTTGGTTCTGGGGTCGAGGTCGGTTCGACCGTCGCCGTGGGCGGAATTGGCGTCGCCGACGGTTCAGGGGTAGGCGTCGCCGACGGCTCGGCCGCCTTCGTCGGCTCAACCGTTGGCAAGACTTGAACCTCAGGCGATTCTGGGGTTACTGTCTGAGTAGGTCCAGACGTCGGTGGCACCGGTTCAGAACTGGTGCAAGCAAACACGAATAACAGACTCGACAACGCGAATAATCCTAAGGTTGAATAAACGATCCGCTTCAACACGACATCTGTATCCTTATCCGTACCAACTCGGTCTGTTATGGACTCTCACGATGACATCGCTCCGTGATACTCCGTCACACCTGTTCGCCTTCCTAATCGTACCACTGCGTCGTCCCATGAACGGCCACAAGCAAAGCTCAAAGGATCGACGACAGAGCGCGGGGGTTGCAGAACCGAATCGGCAGGTACCACCCCACAGTGTGTGACCCAATCATTCCCGCGCCTCAACCTAGTTCGCACAAAACGTGGGTTTTTCGCCGCGCGCGTCACCAAATCGTAGGGTAAACTGTTGCAACAAATCAGGTACCGTACACTGCGATTCACGGCATTCGCAACCTTAGCTTTATTGTGTTCGTTCCTGACAAGAAGGAAACGCGTCGAAATCTGCAACGCAGTGACCATCGATGCGTCACGATAGAAGGAGGCATGTGATGCGAACACTGTTTCGCCACGATCCCCGAACGCTCTTATTAATTCTCGGGAGTACCCTCCTGATACCCCTCGCGGCCTTCGCCGCGATCGCCTGCACGGACGATTCAGGCCCGGCAGTTGGAGGCACCGTCACCATCGCGGTCGCCGGAGTTCCCCCGCTAATTCAAGAGCCGCGTCGAGACATCAGCGCGACCGGCGGAATCGGGAAAGACTTCTCGATCTATGAGACTATTGTGCGCGCCCCGCACGTCAGCCCTCCGACACCGCCACCGCAAGACCATACCGGATACTCCCCGTCGGACCTCGGTCTTGCCGAGTCTTGGGAAATCGCATCCGACTTCAACAGCATCACCTTCAAGATCCGCGCTGACATTCCGTGGCACGACAACGGTGGCGATTGGGGTGAACTGACCGCCGAAGATGTTGCATTTACGTACAACTCGGCATTCGCCGCCGACTCCGTGAACAACGGTGCCGAGGAGATCGGCCCTGAAATGAAGGCCGGTTTCGACGTCATCGACGACCTCACGGTCCGCCAGAACATCGTGCCCGGTGGCTTCGACCCGACATGGGCATGGCTGCAAGGCAACGCTGGATTCAACGGCATCGTTATCGTCAGCAAGAAGGCATTCGACGAACTAGGCACAGAAGGCTTCGGAACCACTCCGGTAGGCACGGGCAGATACAAGGCCACCGAGTGGGTAGCAGACGACCAGGTGAAGCTAGAGGCGGTGAGAGATCATTGGACCGGCGATCAGCCGTCAATCGGCTCCGTCAACATCGTCCACATGCCCGAACCAGCATCCCGTGAAGCGGCTCTACGAGCCGGCGAGATTGACATCGGGGAACTCAGCCCTCAGATCATAAACCAAGTCGCCAACGCCATCGGCGGAACTGTCCAAGAGATCGGTATCGCTAGGCCGCAAGGCTTCCAGATGGCCGGAAACTACTGGTCAACGCAGTGCGCCGACTGTGAGGGCGGGCAAATGCCGCGTCCCGGTTGGGAAGAAGGCTTAGATAAAGGCTATCCTTGGATCGGCGACCCTTCCGACGCGACCTCGATGGAGAACGCGCGTAAAGTCCGATGGGCCATGGCCATGGCGGTCGACCGCGATTCGATCATCACCAACGTCCTCGACGGACTCGGGCGCGTGATCTACGCATGGCAGAACATACTCCCTGACGACCCGATGCACAAAGATGAGTGGAACATCCCTCATGACGTTGCAATGGCCAAGCAGTACATGGCTGAAGCTGGCTACGCCGACGGTTTCGAAATGGAGATCTGGGTGCCGAGCACCTTCTCGCCGGGAACCATCGCCGCCGCCGAAGCAGTCGCTGAGATGTGGCGAAGCCAACTCGGCATCGATGTAACAATCGACCGAACCGAGTACGGAGCACGCCGTCCGCAGACCGTGGACAAGACGATTAACGTCCCATTCACGCACGGCATCAACTGGATACCAGGTGCGACGTCCGCAAGATACATCTGCGCCGCCGCCGGTCACATCGTCGGCTTCACGATGGAGCAATCCGTGTGCGACACTGGTCTCTCCAACGCCACCGAACAATCCCTGAACCAGCGCATAGCAAACAACATCGAAGTTCAAGACTATCTGTCGCACCAGATGCTCTTCCTCCCGATGTTCCAGCACAGCGCCAACCTCTTCGCCGTCGCCCCGACCATCGCGTCTTGGGATCCTTACAACTCACAAGACGTGCTCCCGAACCGACCCGAATCGATGGTGCTCGCCGACTCTGAGTGAGCGAAACCATCGTTCGCCTCCTGACCCCGAAACCCTCACCCTCGCGGGTGAGGGTTTCGGGGTTAAGCGACGACGGAATAACGAAATTCGCCGAATGGCGTAAACTCGGTTCACCGGCGTGGTTCGACGCGCGCCGTGTAGGCCTTAAATTGGACGCGATCAGTGGTTAGATTCCTCATACGACGTGCCTTTTACATGATCGCCGTGATGATCGGCATCTCGGTCATCGTGTTCGGTCTGTCACGTTTGACTGGCGATCCCCGGTTGCTATACATGACACAGGGGACCCGTTGGTCGCAAGAGGTGTGGGACGCGAGGGGGCGCGAGCTCGGATTAGATAAACCAATGGTCATCCAGTACCTCGTCTGGGCCGGAAACGCCGTCAAAGGCGACTTCGGGCAGTCGCTGTGGCACAAACGGAACTCCCTCAAAATCATCATCGAGAAGGTGCCCGCCACCATCCAACTCTCCGGCATCTCGTACTTAATGGCCATTGTTCTTGGAGTTACGCTTGGCACGATATCGGCGGTGACGCGCGGCACGTTGATCGACATCGCGGTGCGGTCATTCGCTTTGGTCGGCCAGGCGGCGCCACCCTTCTGGTTGGCGCTCATCTTGATCTATATCTTCGCGGTCTATCTCGACTGGCTACCAACTTCGCGCCGCGGCGATTGGACCAACTTTGTTTTGCCCGCTACCACGCTCGCTTGGCTCGGATCCGCAGCTCTGACCCGGCTGACGCGCTCATCACTCCTCGAAGTCCTTGACTCCGAATACATCAAACTCGCCCGAGCAAAAGGCGTGGCCGGTTCAACAGTGATCATCAAACACGCACTGAAAAACGCGTTGATACCGCCGTTGACTGTCGCTGCTGTGTTGTTCGCAAGCTTCCTCACCGGAACCGTCGTCGTCGAAACAGTGTTTGCGTGGCCGGGCCTCGGCAGACTCGCCGTCGATGCCACCAAAAACAACGACTTCCCGTTGGTCACCGGCATAACCGTCATCTTCGCCGCGATGTTCCTGTTCTCGAGTCTGATGGCCGACCTTCTATACGCGTACATCGATCCTCGGATTCGCATCTATGATTCGTGATACGCCATTGCCTGACACGACGTCCGATCGGCGTGGCTTCCAAGTACCGGTTCTGGGAACTCTGTACCAATGGGTTCGGCGGTATCCTGTATTACCCGTGATCATCGCCGTCGGCCTAGCGATTATGGCGATCTTCGCGCCGTGGGTCGCACCCAACCATCCGCTCGAAAGCGAACTCGACAAACTCGCCGCGCCACCGGTGTGGGTCGAAGGGGGATCATGGGACTACGTCCTTGGTGCCGATAAGATCGGGCGCGACCTGTTGAGTCGCATCATCCACGGCTCGCGCATATCCCTCTCGGTCGCATTCATCGTCATCATCTGCGGTAGCGTCATTGGAAGCGGAATCGGAATCGCATCAGGCATGGCTGGCGGCATATGGGACGAATTCGCCATGCGGATCGTCGACCTCGTATACGCCACACCCTTCCTCCTCATCGCGCTCGTCGCAGCAGTCGTCTTTGGCGCCAGTCTTGAACTCGTCCTCATCCTCCTCACCATCTTCTCCTGGCCCATCTTCGCCCGACAAACCCGCGGCCTGACCCTCCAACTCAAGAACATGGATTACGTAGCAAGTTCGCGCGTCGCTTCGGCATCAGAATTCCGCATCGCCTACCGACACATCCTACCCGGCGTCGTCAACACCATAGTCGTCATCGCCACCCTTCAGATCGGCTCCCTCATCCTCACCGAATCCGTGCTCTCCTACCTCGGAGTTGGAATACCCGCGCCCCAACCCGCGTGGGGCAGCATGGTTGCCGATGGACGAGAGTTCATCACCACTGCATGGTGGGTACCCGTAATGCCCGGCGGCGCCATATTCCTCACCGTATTCGCCTTCAACTTTATCGGCGACTGGCTCCGCGACTACCTCGACCCGCGGTTGCGGCAGATCAATTAATCGGTCTGAACACTCGCCGGCTTCTTGGCGAACGCGATCATGAGATCCGAACGGAGATGATCGGGAACGTTAATGACTCAAGAATTAGGCCGTTTTAACGGCTGTGGCCTCGGCGGTTTACCGTCCGAGTCCACGCGCGCAGGCGGAGCCGGGCTACGTTTTCTACCCCTGTCCTCGTAGTCGTTCTTCCGTTTTTTTTCGCTTCTTCTAAGCACGATGTACCTCTGATTATTTAGTTTACGTCGTAGACCGAAACCGCCTCCCACCCGCGTTCAAACCCCGGTCCAGTTCGTTTCGTCGAATCAACGAAAAACGAACTGAGTATAACCGAATTGAACTCGTCACCGACTATAAATTCGTACCGCTCCGTTTCCGTTTCTCCCGGTTCAATAACCAAATCGCCAGGTCCCCATCGGCGGCTGAACTCGGAGTAGTTAGGGAACGGGACGGCTTTTTCATTTTCTGGCTTTTCTTGGAAATCTGAGTACAAGATCTCAACCTCCTCGTCTGAAAATGGGGCCAGCTGTTGCATCCGAAACGAAGCCTGTCTGATTTCGACTGCGACCCGAGAAGTGTTCCTTAACGTCGCTTGTATCGAAATGTGGATGTAAGTGTCCCCAATCCGTCTGTGCGAAGTTTCCTGAGTGATCGTCAAATGAGGTTGAAATTCCCTGAATATCCCCAATTTATAGAACGCCCATACACCACCTACACCAATCGCCACAACCGTAACCAGAGCCTGCATGATGCTTGACGCTTTGACCAAACTTACTCCTAACCAAGCGTCCATGGCCAAAACCGCGCCAACCAACAACAATCCCACGCCTATCGACGTGAGTATTATCCACTTGCGGGTTCCTTTGACCATCATGTTATTGTAACATCAGTGCTATTCATTGTCTGCTACAAGTGGCGAAGCCGTCCGCTAACCCGAGAAACTCGTCAAGCCGATAAACTACCCCCATCACCTAGTCCAATCTCTCTCGATCCTCAAAGGCCATCCAACCATGAAAATCACAGATGTCAAACCCCATGTCGTCAAAATGCCGGACACTATGCCGTGGGTCTTCGTCAGCGTCGAGACTGACGAGGGCGTCACCGGGTGGGGCGAATGCACCGACTACATCGCCAACCCACAGCTTGTGCGAGGCATAGAAGCGGTCAAGCCGTGGGTCATCGGCATCGACGCATCCCACATCGAGGAGATATGGCAGCGCATATTCCACATGTACTCCGATCTCAACGGGCGCGGCTTCGTATCGCACCTGATCAGCGCCATCGACATCGCTTTGTGGGACATTAAAGGCAAGGTCTTAGATCGCCCAATCTATGACTTGTTGGGAGGTCCGGTACGCGCCTCCGTCCCCCTCTACACCCACGTCAGCGATACATCGCAGGGGGATACTTTCGAGGACCACCTCGCGGGAATGATGGAGGATGCCCGACGCACTAAGGAGATGGGTTTTGAAGCCATCAAGACCGACCCGTTTCCGTCGCGTCGGCAATACGGGAAGTTCCGAGGTGCCTTCATGGTCGAACGGCTCGATCCCGCCGCAATCCACCAAGCCGTCCGCTGGATGGACGGCCTACGCGAGGCCGTCGGCGATGAATACGAACTGATGGTCGACGCCCACGGGCGGTTTGATGTCGCATCCGCCATCGAGGCCTGCCGTGCACTAGAACACATAAACCTCGTATGGCTAGAAGAACCGATTCACGTCGAAAACCACAACGCCCTCAAACACGTCCGAGAAAACGTCAACGTCCCGCTCTGCATCGGCGAACGTCACTTCACCCGTTGGGACTACTGGCAGATCCTCAACGATCGGCTCGTCGACTACATCATGCCGGACATCGCATGGTGTGGCGGCATCAGTGAAATCAGGCGAATCGCTGCCATGGCAGAAGTCGCATACGTCCGCATCAGCCCCCACGACGCCCTCGGGCCAATCGCGATCGCCGCCAGCTTCCAAACTTGCATGACGATGCCCAACCTCTACCGCGAAGAGTGCGTCCACCACTGGTTCCCGATGTTTGAGAAATTGATCGACCCGATGTTCGATGTCCGAGATGGGCACATCCACCCGAACGGTCGGCCGGGATTGGGCATAGAACCGAATCCGGATGCCATGGAAGAGTTCAGCATCGACGTCGACTCGCCCGAAGCCCAACGCGTCGATTGGTATGGCGGCACGGAAAACGATGACTAATTTCGGTGCTCCACCGAACTGTTGCTCTAGGCGAAGGACCTCGATTTGAAACTCAGCGGCGGCGAAGCGCTTGTCAAATCCCTAGTCAATGAAGGGGTTGAGGTTGTTTTCGGGATTCCGGGGATCCAAGTTTATGGCATCGTTGCGGCCCTGAGGGACGAACCCGGGATCCGGATGATATCGACCCGGCACGAGCAGGCAACCACCTACATGGCCGACGGCTACGCCCGTGCCACACGAAAGCCGGGTGTCGCACTAGTCGTTCCCGGCGTCGGTGTCTACAACGCCGCTTCAGGTCTCGCTAATGCCTTTGCCCGTTGCTCGCCCGTGCTATTGATTGCCGGACAGATCCCACGCGCGCAGATCGATAAGGACATCGGGAGTATCCACGAAGTCGTGGATCAACCCAGCGTCGTTGAACCCGTAACCAAGTGGCGGCGAAGGGTGATGCGGCCCAGGGAGGTCCCTGACGCAGTCTTCGAAGCCTTCAGACAGATGCGCACCGGGCGACCACGACCGGTACTCATCGAGGTTCCGCCCGAAACGGGTGTTGAGCGCGAAGAGGTCGTTCTGCGTGAACCTGCACGCATCTCTCGAATTGTTCCGAGCCCAGAACAACTTCGCGAGGCCGCACAAATCATCGCCAACTCCCACCTGCCGCTAATCTACGCTGGCGGCGGCGTCGCGATTTCAGATGCCGAAGAAGCCCTCGTCAGATTGGCAGAAGCCACAAACATCCCGGTCGTGACTTCAAATAGCGGCAAGGGATCCATTCCGGACGACCATCCGCTCTCGTACGGCTCATGCTTTAGCCCCATGGCTGAGCAACCATCGATGAACGAGCTCTTCGAGGTCATGCAATCCGCCGACGTCGTGATCGGCATCGGCGCACGATTCTCGCTCGGCAACCCTGCCGGTGAAGCGTCAACCTTAATCAACATCAACGTCGATGATGGCGATCTGACTCGTATCCAATCCAATACCGTCCCGTTGCACGGCGACGCGAAGGCGACAATCGAAGCGCTCATCCCATATCTAATCGAAGCCGGTGCGGGGGAACGGCCCTCTCCTGCCGAAGCCGTAACCGCAGCCAGAAATCTGATCGCGTACTACGACATCCGACTTAAAGAACCGCCCTACGAAATCATCGAGACCATCAACCAAGCGATCCCCGAAGACGCATTCATCATCTGGGACGTTACTCAATTTGGCTGGTACGCGCGAACGCACTACCAAGTCAACCAACCCAAGACTTACATCGATTCTGGCTACTCTTTCAACCTCGGGTTTTCCTTCCCAACCGCGCTCGGAGTCAAAGTCGGTCAACCCGACCGCCCAGTGATCTGCATGGTTGGCGATGGCGGCTTCATGTTCAATGCCTCGGAACTCTCCACTGCGGTCAAGTACGGCATCAACGTCGTGACAGTCATCTTCAACAACGACTCATATGGCAATGTTGAACGGGATTTGGATGAGGTATTCGACGGAACATATGACACCAATCTGCACAATCCAGACTTCGTGAAGTTCGCCGAGTCGTTTGGCGCGGTCGGCATTAGGGCAAACGACCCGATGGAACTAGCGACCTTAATACCCGAAGCCTTGAAAATGAACGCCCCGGTCATTATCGACGTGCCAGTCCACAACCTGCGAATGCCGCGTGCACCGCAGTTTGCCTTTACCACGAAACTGCCGTGGGCCACGCCGCAAGACGGACTCCTGCCGACGTAACCACACGGTCGATTCAGCGGTAGTAGGACGAGACCGAAAACCAGCATCTCGAACTACGGCTTGAACCCGACCGCCTCTCCGAATGCGAGCGCACCGACTGCACCGGGGGCGCCGTCCCATCGGTCTAAATCCGACCGCCACTTCTCGAATTGATCCCCAGTAGCGATGCCGAACTGCGTCGCACGCTCAATCACGTCGTCTGACAAGAACCACTCGTTGACGAACCCGTGGAAAAATGCTACGTCTTCGGGACTCGAAAACACGTCAAAAGACGCAGAAGCTTCAACATCGACAAAGCCAGCGACTACGAACACATCCTTCAGGTCTCGGCCTAGGTCGGGGTGACCACCCGTCGCACGAACAAGGTTGGCGAATGTATCCCACGCATCTCGATCAACCGCTTCCGACGGACCGATGAATGAGGCGTCGGTTATCACCTCGCGACTCGCCAAAACGCCGCCCGGCTTGAGTACGCGCATCACCTCGCTAAGGGTTTTCTCGGTGTCGGGCACGTGCATCAACACAGCATGAGTGTGAGCAGCGTCGAAGGAATCATCCTCAAACGGGAGATTAGTCGCATCACCGACGTGGAATGTCGCGTTCTCATGTCCACCTGCCGCGGCGGATGCGCGTGCGACCATGATCTGCGACTCCTCCATATCGATCCCATGCAACTCGCCCGGTTCGATCGCTTTGGCCAAACCCACTGATATCGATCCCGGCCCGCAACCTACATCTAGAACTCGAGATCCGGGCCGGAGATGTGGCAAAAGATGCGCGGCATGAGTTTCAGCGTTACGACGGTGCAATATCTGCGTGAACTCATCGCTGTAACCCATCGCGTAGATGGATTCGTTTGATACTGCCTGAGACACTCGTGGTTTCTCCCTTGTTTCTTGGTCCCTGAATCACTAGGTCGCTTATCGATTTTAAGCGCTTCACGATTTTTGATATGAAGTATCACTATTCCCACCCCTGAATCCTAGTTCATACAATCACACTCCTTTCGCGGGAGATGCTCGCCGTCACATACGCCGCAATGCCCACCCATGTTTTGGGATGAAAAGCAAACACACTCAGCGTTTAGCCAGTCGTTTTTTGGGGCAATTCTACCGTATAGCGGGTACAATCCCTCTCAACCGCTGGACTATCCGTCTCGAACAGACGGGATATCCTGACATATTCTCTCGAACCGCTGACGAGTCGAGCAAGGCTGTGCGCGTCTTACGCGCCTCTCTTCGCTCGGTCTGTCAGGATACTCCAGCGGTTATGGACGTTCTACAGCCGCGAGGGAGGCACCAGATGGCGAAGCGAGAGCACCCGCAGATCACGAAACGGGACTGGTTCGTAAGCGGGAGCGGGATACTGGCATCTATAGCCGTGCTCGCTACCATTGCCGTGATAGTGTGTTCGCCATCGAATCCACCGTCCAGTTCTCCCGCGCCTACGCCGATAATCATCGTTGTTACGGCTTCTCCTACGCCACCATCATTTCCTACTGCTACGCCAGCGTCGGCAACTGCAACCCCTTTGTCAAAACCCACGGTGAAACCGACGCGTGTGCCGCCCACGCGAAAACCCCAACCGACGCGTGTGTCCACACCCAAGCCTCAGCAACAGCGCGTTCCCGGCTGGGATGTGGAAGAGCGGTGCATCGAACACTTCATGGTGATGAACCAGCGAGGCAGGTACGCGCCTGGAATGATGTCAGATGACATTTACCTTCGCACTATGGGGAGAGTCATGGAATGGGGATTGACGCGCACGCAATGCGGGTTGATATGGGACAGCCTCAGATGAACTCAAGGAGGGTTTAATCATGGCGCATGATCGGGAACCAAAAAGTTTCGAGCAACGCACTGAGAGTTTCATGAACACGATGATGAACCTGACTTGCGGGTCGTGGTTAGTCATGATGTTGTTACTGCTTGTTCTCCTCGTCGTCGCGGTCATTTGGGCCTCGATTGCAGGAGATTAAACTGATACTGTACGGCAAGAAGGCAGTTGGCGATCAACAACACTGATAGCTTAAACTGGGCAATTTCGTTCTTGAACCATTCGGATTAGACACAGCTCAATAGGAGCCCATCGTTGAGCAAACAAAACCAAGATGCGTTGAAAATTTGCCACGTATGCATCGGCGACGAGTTTATATCTGGAGAGGTGAAAACCCAAGGTGTTTCTTGTCGATGCAGTTACTGCGGACGAACCGTCGAATCGTTGATGTTGTCGATTACAGCACAAAAGATCTACTGCGTGATGAACAGAGACTTCAGTTTTTCTCCAGCTTATCCGCGAGAAAAGCTCGACATCCTTTTGCACCGCGCGAACATGTGGACGCGGCCAGGTAAATCACCTACTCGCGTGATCGAAGAAATTGCAGGTATCAGCGAAGACATCGCCGAAGGCATCTGCGCGTATCTTTCGGCGCTCCGGGAAAATCAAGTTCGCGAAATCGAACGAGATGAAAATCCCTTCTCCGATGATGCCCGGTACGTAGAACGAAAACCGATAGATTTGCATTATGACGAGCCGTGGTACCGGCTGCGTCGAGACATCTTAACGAGAAGGAGGTTTTTCGGTACTGCTGCGGGAGATACCTTGCACCAAATTTTCGACGGATTGAAAGATGATGAAACTGTAGACGGTCAATCGATAATACGCGAATTCGGACCGGAAACATCTGTAAGCTTTGCTTGGCGGGGGCGCAGTGCCAGTACAAGAGAAGCGGTTTTGGAGATCCTGAATTGTCCTGTACAGCAACTAGGTCCCCCAGCACCTAGAGTTGCCACCGGTGGACGGATGAATCCAACGGGAATTCCGATGTTTTACGGCGCGACTGACAAATCTACCGTGATATCAGAAGTTCGCCCCGTTATAGGCGGCTTCGTCGTTGTAGGGAAGTTTGAGTTCTTGCGCAAGCTCCGCATTATCGACCTCGATGCGATGACCGAGGTAAGCGTCGATGGAAGCCGTTTCGATCCAGAGTATCCGAAACGACGTAGTCGCGCTGCTTTTCTCAAGCGGTTCGTGCGCGAAATCGGTACGCCGGTGTTACCCGGGGACGAGATTTTGGGATATTTGATAACTCAGATGATCTCCGAATTCTTCGCCAACGAGTTTGCCGGTGGCCTCGACGGCATGATCTACAAATCTTCACAAACCGATGGTGATGGTCGCAACTTGGTGCTTTTCAATCACGCTTGCCAAACTAGATCGATCGACTGTACGAAGTCAGCGACGAGACGTATGGAGTCCGAGGATGTAAATGACGATGAAAACGAACGTTGGAAAATCGTGATCGATACTAGGGACAATAAAGGCAAAACGTGCCATGAACACGCCAACGAAACACGTGATCAATGCCAACCCACCCTTGGTCTAGACTTGGACGATGTTGAAGTTTATAGTGTCACAGGCGTGAGATACGAAAAGGAACTTGTCAACGTGCAACGTTTTTGATACGTAAGTGGTCCGAGACGATCGATGACGCGTTACATACATTGGTATCAGCGACCCTTTGCACCCTGCGAAAATAAATCTTCCCCATGACCAGCCCCAACCTAGTCCTAGTTCGCCACTGTCAAGCGACTGGCCAGGAACCAGACGCACCTCTGACAGAAACTGGTCACCAACAAGCCCAAACCCTCGCCGATTTTCTCTCGGACTACCCCATCGATCACGTCACTACGAGCGAATACCTACGAGCCAGAAAAAGCATCGAACCGTTTGCAAGCATCTCGGATTTGCCAGTCCACACCGACCTCCGCTTGAACGAACGAACCCTTTCCTACGAACCCCTCGAAAATTGGCAAGATGTGGTCCGCGACTCCTTCGACGACCTCGACTTATGCGCGCCCGGCGGAGAATCTGCACGCAAAGTCTTGGCTCGCGCCTGGGCTGCGCTGAATGAGATTATCGCCGCCGGTCACTCGCTGCCGTTAGTCGTCACGCACGGCAACTTGATGGCATTGGTGCTGCACTCGTTGGATGGCACGTTCGGTTTTGAGGGATGGAGATCGCTAAGCAACCCGGATGTGTTTTTGCTGAGCGATTTCGGAACGAGACGGATGGCGGTCAATAGAATTTGGCAACTTTCGTGAATCGCTATCATCGCCCAGCGTCGATTCGGGTGAGATCAACTGCGCGGCGGATTAGGCAGCAAGTCGGGGACGCCGCGCCCAACGAAAAGAAGGAATCCAAACCCGCACTGCTTATTAAAGCAAAACACCATTCACTTTAATAAGACCACTGCCTATCAAACAAGTTTTAATAAGCAACGAATCGAAGCGTGCATGGATGATTTCCACGTTGTAAAACCCTGCCCATCCTGCACCAACTTCACAAAAATTTCTTCGCCAACCGCTCAACAGTACCCTTAGTCCGAATCGTCACAGGCCCCAGGATGCCTTCGACAACCTTCAGATCGAGCTCCGGATCCAAGAAATTTCCCTTTGGCCACCAATAGAGTTCGCGATTTGTGAGTTCCAACATGTCGGCATCGGTCGACAACGCGAGCACCGAATCACGAACCGACTGCCCGACATCATCACTGAACATCGCCACCTGCATCTTGCCAGTCCGTTCACCCGTCACGTCAGAGAACGGTTCATGGGCGGCGATTGACCTCACCTCATCTGCGGTTCGCAGAAACGTCGGTACTTCGTAGCCGAGGGAATCCCTCAAACCGTCTTCAATTGAGCGAGCTACTAACGCTCGGTCAGCATCATCGGCGTCAAAGATGACATTGCCGCTCGCCAAATACGCCGCGACATTTGTGAAACCGATATCTTCGAAAGCCGCGCACAACTCCGGGTTCTTAATGCGACGGCGACCCAGATTCATCCCGCGCAGGAATGCTACGTAGCGGTTCATTCGTGTGTTCTCCCCCTCCTTCAGCAGAGGGCTAGGGGAGGCCAACCCTAGGGTCGATACTGATCGATGCCTATCGTCGACACACCATCCCCTGTCGGCATCACACAAGTCTTCGCGCGGTCGGCACCGACGACGACAATGTGCCAATTCTCGGGATTGTCGACGACCGGGACCTCAATCTCGAGCCGCTCCTTCTCCGTCAAGTCTTCGAGCCAGCGCCACATCGGGCTGATGCGTGCCTCGCCCTTGAGCGGGGTGTATTGAATCATCTTGCCCAAGCTGTGGTTGGCGTTGAGGTGGATGAAGCCGCGTGCATCGTCCTTCGAGAAGCCTTGGTCGCCCACCGGCCCGGCCACGTCGGGCGGCATCAATATGAGCCGCTGACCGCCGCCGTGCATTCCGAGGCCACGAGTTCCGAAGATCGAGCCGTAGGCCAGCGTTTTGAGCAAGTCCTCGGCCTTGGTGTTACCTTGGTCCTGCACGTCTAATTCACCGTTGGTGATGAACACGCTGACGGTGCTTTCGCTCGCCCTGAATCCTTGGTTCACATGGAACGGCTCCCATGGGCTCATGTCTTCGTTTTCGGCAATGCAATGCACGAACTTGCGCGTCGTACCGATGGTATCCATGTCCATCTGGCCGGGATACCAGTAGCCGATATTGCGAAGACAGAGCGAAAATGCGCGCCCGATCGTGATGTTGACTTCGTTGTCGCGACCTGGACCGAGCGCCGAACGCGCGTTAATGCCGATCTCCTTGGCGATCGGACCGTTGACGATCAATAACGGGGCCTGCGGACTCGTCGACATCAGCAGCGATGTCCCGCCGTGCGACCCCATCTGCGATAGCGCCTTGACACCAGCAATGATCACTGGCATGTGCTCCGGTTTCGCTCCGGCCATGGCCGCGTTGATGGCGATCTTCTCCACCGTTGCCAGGCCGAACCCCGGAGGCATGTCGCAGATCAACTCATCCGCGTTCAAACCCGTTCCGGCTATCAACTCATTGACCGCTTCAGCCGTCGGCGGGTGCAACACAAACGAGTCGCCCCAGTCCCGCATCAACCACTGCTCATTCATCTTCAGAATGGCGTCCCAGCGGTCCTCGCCCTCAAACCGTTGAACGTCCGCCACATCATCACGCTCACCCCGACCGTGCTGCTTGTCGACCGTCAAGACATCTATGATGTCGTCGATCGCGGCCTCAGTCTGTGAGACACACTCATCGATGGGAAGATTTCGATAGATGCGAGGCACGATCACGAACTGCAAATCCGGCATACCCAGCGCTCTCGAGCTGGCTATCGCGTCCTCTTCAAAACGGCCGGAGACTATGGGAATCGCGGGCTTCCCCATCTTCTCGATCTGGATCATGTCGTGGACCATCCACGACGCACAAGTCCCTCAGTCGGCAGTGGCGCCTATGACGACGTCACACTCCTCTCCCGCTTGCTTCACGATCGGCGGTGGCGCTGGGTAGTTGCCACCCGTGTAGAAGTTGACCTGCACATTCTTGAACCGCTCCTGAAGCATCTCGCCAGCGCGCTTCAATGCGACATCACCGCCATGCGTCCCGCTCCAGATTAGACCGATAGTCCGACCGTCGAGCGACTCCGGACGATCATTGATCTTCGACGAATTCATCAGCCCACGCTGCTGGGCTACCGGGTTCAAGACTTCTAGCAAGTGCATAGATTTAGTCTCCTCAGGAATGGCATACGTTCAGTTGTAGCGATGATATCGCATGAGACCCAAACCTGTCCGGCGCCGAGCCTACGCAGCCACGATCCGAAACCCTAGATTCCCCGTACTCGAATCAGGCGTATTGGCAGTCCGTGCACCAACCCGATACCTATTGCAATACGAATCGTGACACAGGTAAGAACCGCCACGAATAACCTTCGCTGACCCGTTCCGTGGCCCCTTTGGATTCTCGCGCGTCACACGCCGAGCGTTCCGATGGAACGACGCCGAGAACCAGTCCGCACACCACTCCCACACATTCCCCGCCACATCGTAGAGCCCAAAACCATTCGCCGCGAAACTCCCCACCGGTGATGTCCCATGCCAACCATCGCCTAACGTATTCGCCTTCGGAAACTCGCCCTGCCAGATGTTGCACATGTGCACTCCCTCAGGCTCCAACTCATCGCCCCAAACAAATCGTGCCTGATCCAGACCACCACGAGCCGCGTACTCCCACTCCGCCTCCGTCGGCAACCGTGTTCCGGCCCATTCGCAGTAAGCCAACGCGTCTTGCCATGAGACATGCGTCACCGGATGATCTGCCCGATCGTCAACATTCGAACCCGGACCTTCCGGCATCCGCCAATATGCACCATCTACGCGCCACCACCACTCCGATCCCTGCACCACCTGAGTAACCCGACGTTCAACCTCCGACGTAACGAAATCCTTGAACACAAACGACCACTCAAACCGCTCCGCGTCCGTCACATGTCCCGTCGCCGATACGAACCCATCGAACTCTTCGTTGGTCACCAACTGAGCCGCGACCCCAAACTCATCCACAGTTACTTCTCGTATCGGACCCTCTCCATCAGCCGGAAACCGTCGGTCGTCGGTCCCCATCCGAAACTCCCCACCATCTAACCTCACCAATTCATTCTCGACCGGACCAGTGCCGGTGTTGCCAGAGCAGCACGTCGCACCCGGAGGAACATTCGAACCAGACTCGTCGCCGCGAACGGGTGCGCAACAATTGTCTGTTTGATTTGGGTCTATCAACATTTTCAATCGCCCGGCACGATCTCTATCGCGCCCCCGTTGCGAGCGTCCATCGTCATCACGTGTCTGTGCAGTAACGACATCCCTATCAACGGCATAGTTCCCACGCGATGAACTCTGACGTTGTAGTGCTGCAGACCCCAAACAACGTTGGCCGAGTATACCTCTATGCTTCTTTCCTCGTTGTTTGCCATCAAAACTACGTCCATACCAACAACTTCGAGGCCTAGGACTTCGATGTCCTTTGCAGGTAGACCAAGCCACTCAGTGAAACCCGTGTCGATTTTTGCATCGAAACGGACTAAATCCCGTTCCGAATCCTCGACGAAAACCGCCGCAACGGCGAGTAACCGCCCGCGAGATAACACGACTGTGCCCAACCGCATTTCAGATCAACCGTGTACGCTCTCGATGAGCAATTCCAACTTGCACCGGGTCGCGATGCCTCATTGCGTGGGCTCGCGCGAAACCCAACCGAACCGCTCAGCATGGGGCAATTCGTGGTAGATATTGACTATCGAGGCATTCGGGCGACGAATTTGGAGACGCCTCATCGAAACATCGAGGTCTCCGATCTCCCAGTCACCACTTTCCACATCAATTGCGACGTTCTTGTCGTAATCAGCATCCGTAAGTCGATCTATGATGTCGTCGTTGTAGATTTCCCATGCCCGAACCGACATCGCGGTTGTCTCTTCTTGGTTGGGCAAAACGCGCATGTTGTATCGCCTCCCAGTATCGTTCTGTAACAGTGATTGTATCCGCAATATCCATTGATCAGATACCAGACACCCGATCGCACATCCAACACGCTAACATTCATATCCATCGAAACCACTAAAGCTACAACCAACCATGAACACCCAAGCCGCTGTCCTTCGAGCCCAACGACAACCTGTGTCTGTAGAGATGCTTGAGATCGATCCACCTAATCGCGGCGAGGTTTTGCTCAAGATGGTCGGTGCAGGGGTCTGTCACTCCGACTACCACGCCGTCGACGGGCACACCAAGAACTTCGTGAGCCCGATGATCCTCGGACACGAAGGCGCCGGCACGGTTGCCGAAGTCGGCGACGGCGTCGACTGGTTGAAGCCCGGAGACAAGGTGATACTGTCACTTGATTCGATGTGCGGACGCTGTCGTAACTGCACCGATGGGCATCCTTCGCTTTGCGAGACTAACTTCTCCTACGGTGCCTCGATGCCTGATGGGACCACGAGATTCCACAAGAACGGCGAACGCATTAACCATCGGACCCCGACCTTCACCGAGTACTCGATCGCGCTAGAAGACAAATGCGTTCTGGTTCCAGATGACACGAATCTTGAGGCCGCCTGTCTAATTTCATGCGGCATCATCACCGGCGTCGGGGCGGTTGTAAACCGCGCCAAGGTGCCCACCGGCTCGAGCATGGCCGTCTTCGGATGTGGGGGAGTGGGCCTCAGCGTCGTCCAGGGAGGCAGACTCGCCAACGCCGCCCAAATCATCGCCGTCGACACCGTCGATTTCAAACTGGAAAAGGCCGAAGAGATGGGCGCGACCCACTTCGTCAATGCATCGAAGGAAGATCCCGTCGCTCGTATCCACGAAATCACAGGCGGGGGCGCAGATTACGCCTTTGAAGTCGTCGGTCTGCCCGCTATAGCGAAGCAAGCATTCAACTCGACCCGACCTCTCGGCACAACCGTTCTCGTTGGCGTCTTTCCCACTGGCGCGGAGATGGCGGTTGACGGATGGGAACTCCTTCGCGGTAGAACCATCCTCGGCAATTGGCACGGCGACGGGCGACCTCGCGTGGACTTCCTCTGGTTGCTCGAGATGGAAAAACAAGGCATTCTCAAACTCGACGAAATGATCACGCGATATCGGCCCCTCGGCGAGATCAACGAGGCGTTCGCCGACATGACCGCCGGCGAAGCGGCGCGGACCGTTTTAACGTTCTAAATGCATAGGTCGCGAAGCTAGCGTGACCGACATAGAATCACGGCATCCATAAACCTAAATCCGAACCCTCCCAACGCCATGGCAATATTCGACCGGATCGGTTACGACGCTGGTTCAACCCGACTCGAAGACGCTCTAGATTTCGCCGAGCAATACGGTTTCTATTACGTTGACTTCAACGCTGATACGGGTCCAAACCATATGGATACATGGTCACCTGATCGCATAGCCGCGCTCCGTGACCGATGCGAAACCACAGGCATCAGCATCGGACTTCATACGCTGAGCGCTGTCAACGTCGCAGAGTACTCCCCGTACGTCTCAAGGGGCGTCGAGAACTACATGCGCGCATCGATTGATCTCGCGAATCGTCTCGGGTGTAAATGGACGATCGTCCACGCCGGCTATCACTTCACCTCCGATCCCGAAACTCGGATGGACGCAGCCATCGCGAGACTTGACCGAGCTGCAAACTACGCCGCCGACACGGGCCAGCGAATCCTGCTCGAAAATCACAACGCCGAACCGGAACACGCCGAGATCAAATACCTCGCACACACCGTGGAGGAATGCCAAAAGATCTTCGACGCAATCCCACCAAGCAGACTTGGTTGGGCATTCACCGTCAACCATGCGCACCTTGTCCCCGAAGGCATCGACGGATTTATCGATGCATTCGGAATCGATTACCTCGGAGAGGTGCGCCTTGCCGACAACACCGGCGAATACGAAATCCACATGATCCCCGGCGAAGGCAACATCGACTTTAAGTCCTGCCTCAACCGCCTTGAAAGTAGCGGTTACCGCGGGCACTACTCAATGGCGTACGGAACGCCAGATGAAAAGATCGCTTCACGCGAGCACTTGGCGACTCTAGTCGATTAACGGAGAAAAAACATGGCTTTGGCAGCACAGACCGGCAGTACACCTCACGGCGACTCGACTCGACCACCCGCCACAGGCAGGCGCGGCATGGTGGCCTCCGCGTCCCAACACGCCACGATCGCCGGATTACTGACGCTCCAAGCCGGAGGCAACGCCGTAGACGCCGCGGTAGCAGTCGCCGCGGGCCTCAACGTCGCCGAACCATTCATGTCCGGGATGGGCGGAGTCGGCATCGGGCTGGTTTTCATGGCCGAAGATGGGGAAACTCGAACCATCAACTTCTCTGGTCACGCCCCGAACGATATCGATCCGTCAAGCATGACCCGTGACGACATGGAGTACGGCCCCCTCTCAACCCTCGTCCCCGGCAACATCGGTGGGTGGCTCACGATGCACGAGCGATTCGGCAAGCTCTCCCGTGCCCAAGTCTTCGAATACGCCATCGATCTCGCCGAAAACGGCTACCCGATGACACCGCTGGTCGCGACAACCATCGCCGACTCCCTCTCCAAGATCCAAGAACTCACGGAACCCGACGCTTCGCCCCCGCTCGAGTTCACTGCCATTGAAGCCGGCGCCTTGCTGCGCCAGCCGCAACTCGCCGAAAGCATGCGTCGAGTAGTCGACGGTGGTCTCGAAGAGTTTTACGACGGCAAACTAGGCGACGAGATGTGCGCCGGAACCCAAGCACTCGGCGGCATCATCAACCGCGACGAACTCGCTGCCTATCGTCCCCGTTGGGAAGAACCGATTTCCACCACTTACCGCGATTATGAACTACGCGTCCCGAAACCCAACTCCTCAGCGTTCCAGATGCTCGAAACTCTGAACATCCTCGAAGGCTACGAATTAGAACCCGGATCCGTAACCACCCAGCACCTCCTGATCGAAGCCGTGCTGAAAGCCGCCGATGATCGCACCCGCTACTCCGGCGACCCCAAAGACGTAGACATCCCGCTTGACCGGTTGATCTCGAAAGAGTACGCCGAAGAAATCAGGTCCGGCATCGCAATCGACAAGTTTTCGGGATTTCCGCCCGAACGATGGAATCGATCCGCTGTCGAAGCCTCATTGCCCGGTGTATGGAACCCACCGTCCGCCGCGCAAGCGCCCATGACAACGCACTTCGCCACCGCCGACCAGTGGGGCAACGTCGTAACCATCACCCAGACCCTCGGCGGCGGATTCGGATCCTGCATCGCACCGAAAGGCACTGGGGTCTTCATCAACAACATGGGCAAATGGTTCGACCTCAACCAAGGTAGCCCGAACGACATCGGTGGCGGCCGAGCCGTCGATTTCGTCATCGCCCCGTCGCAGATATTCTCAGCCGACGACGCCACCTTCATCGCATCCATCGGCACACCCGGCAGCTACGGCATCCTCCACACCACCATCCAGATGATCCACCAGTTCCTCGACTGCGGCCTCAACATCCAAGAAGCCATCGAAGCGCCCCGGTTCCGTTACTACGACATCGGCGCCCTCATGTTCGAATCTCGCTTCGAACCCGACCAACTCGCCGCCCTCGGCAACATGGGCCACACCTACGACCTACTACCCCCCTACACCAACGCAGTAGGCGGCGCCCAAGCCATCCACCGCACATCGCACGGAACATACTTGGGCGCGGCGGATCCGCGGAGAGATGGGGTCGCGGTAGGGTATTGAAGGGCGGCTAGATAGGACGGATTGACCGCCGTTCTGCTGGCACCATCGTCGTTTCAGGCTGATCCCCCACGTCTCGATGACGTCGCATTGGCTTGGTCTGGTCGTGATTGCCGATCGATTGACTTGCGGTGCATGGAATTAAATCTCTGCCGTTGACTAGGATTGCGGGTAGTGCAGATGTGTTAGTATGTTTGTATCGTAAAAGGAACTTCCATGGCATCGAATATCGAGTGGACAGACGAGACTTGGAACCCTGTGACAGGATGCACACGGGTGTCTCCGGGTTGTGACAACTGCTATATGTTTGCTCTCTATCCGCGGTTGCGAGGCATGTCGGTTCGAGGGTATGAAACTGATCCGAGCCAAGTCCGCCTGCTTCCCGAACGGCTCGAAGCTCCGTTCAAGTGGAAAAAACCTCGCACGGTGTTCGTCAACAGCATGTCGGACGTATTTCACCCCAGCGTTCCATACGAGTTCACATACGAGATGTTTCGTGTGATGGATGAAGCCTCTCGTTCTCGTGGTCACATTTTCCAGGTATTGACGAAACGCCCGGGTAGAGCAGTCGGTTGGTGGGAGAGGTTTTCTGAACGTTTCTCGCATCGATGGCCGCCGAACGTGTGGATCGGCACATCTGTCGAAAGCCAAAAATACGCTCCTCGAATAACGGTGTTGGAGAGAATTCCCGCGCCAGTCCGTTTCGTATCTGCCGAGCCATTGTTGGACGAAGTCGACTTGCACCAATGGCTGGAACGCGGTGCGCTTCATTGGGTGATCGTGGGTGGTGAAAGTGGCCGCGGCGCGCGGCCGATGGAGTTGGATTGGGTGCGTCAATTGCGCGATCAATCGCTTAACACCGGAGTTGCGTTCTTCCTGAAGCAATTGGGCGGTTCTCGCGGTAAACGAGGCGGTGACGAGGCCAAGGTTGATGGTCAATTTTGGCACCAGATGCCAGTAGCGGTCTAGCGCATTGACAATGCATTCGTTCGGCGGGCCTTGGACTCAAGAGAAGCTAGAGATACTACGGCGATATCTCGATGCGTACACTACGGCTTTGCGCAACCAACCATTCAGCCTGATATACGTCGACGCTTTCGCAGGCTCGGGTAGCTGGCGACCGCGCAAATCGGATTCCGAGGATCAAGCTGGCGAATATGACGATTTTGCGGAGATGCACCTTGGATCTTCAGCAATCGCGTTGGGAATCGACGATCGGCGGTTCGACAAACTGGTATTCGTTGAGGAGAATCCGGAATACGTTGCGTCGCTGAGGTCGCTTCGTGAGGCCAACCAGCATCGCCATATCGAAATCATCGATGAGGATGCAAATCAAGCATTGCCACGGATCTGCGAGCAACTCCGAGATTCGGATCGTGCTGTCGTGTTTTTGGATCCTTACGCTACGGAAACTTCGTGGTCGACGATCGAGAGAATTGCCGAAACTCAAAAGATCGATTGTTGGATCCTTTTCCCCTTGATGGCGATAACCCGCTTGCTCTCGGTCGACCAAGTTCCTGACGATTCATTGGCGCCAATCCTTGATCGAGTATTTGGAGGGCGCGAGCACTGGGAGGAGTTTTACTCGACTGCACCGCAACAGACATTCTGGAGCGAGGGATTGGCCCAACAACGCGAACGCGGGAGCCTGCAGATCGCCGACAAGTATCGCCAACGGCTCGAAACGATTTTCGCGCGCGTCGCGCCAACCAGACGAGTTTTGAGGAATACTCGTAATTCCCAACTGTTCGATCTCTTTTTTGCCGCCAGCAACCCTGTGGGTGCACCGGTAGCGATTAGGATCGCAGATCACATTCTCAGAAATTGGTGATCTGGACGTCTACCCCACGCCCACCACCTTCGCCGCCCCCCGCTCACGCGCCAGTTCCGCCAACCGCGCTCCGTTCACCGTCGCGATCGGAATCGCCCCCTCCCGATTGGCCTCTTCTAAGGCACCTCGTTGGAAATCCGAGGTGGTAATCATCAATCCGTGATCCCCGATGCGCATCCCGCCGCGCAGAAGTTGAACATCGCCACCGTGAATGTCGCGGCGCCAGTTCAACGCCTGAATCGAGAAATGCACATCCACAACGTCAGAGACGGACATGCTGGCGTGGATATCGAGTTCGCCGGGCCGCAAGCGGTTGATGACAACAACGTCGGTCATTCCGATGCTCGCCAAAAATACCACGGTGAAGCGCTCAAATCGCTGGTTGCTCAGGGTCCGTATGCTTCGCAGCAGCGCTTGATCGGCCTCGCTTACCTGACTCGGTAAGGCCTCCTCAGCGATGTTCCGCGCCAATCTTACCGGAGCAGCAACCGCTCGCGTCAATCCGCTCTGACGTTGCAGTGGCGACGGCTCAACGGACATAGACTCGGTCGACTTCGGACCATCTTCAGGCGACTGGTCGACGGTCGCCGTTGAGACTTCATCTTCCATCTCTTCTGGATCACGATCAGACAGGCCTGGTGCCGAGTGATATCTGAGCGCGTAAGTATTATTTCCGACCCGTACGAAGGCCGAATCGCCGCCGTGTTGAAGCATGTCTTGGATAAGCTGAGTCCGAACCTCCGCCTCATCCTTCGACCTCGTGCCCTTCAAAACTCCTGCGGCGCGTAGCAACGTCGTCATCTCATCGACGCTCAACGGTCGCCTTGCGCGCTGCAACACCTCTTTGGTCGCGTCTTGGAGCGACCACATGGCGCCGACATTCGACCGCGCGATGGCAGTGGCGATGCTGATCGGGTTAATCGTTGATGCCGTAGTAGTAGCTATCGATGTCCCGGTCCGCAGAGTTCGATCGAGCATCGAGGGTAACGTGAACCGACCTGAGGGAGTTCGCACAATTCCTACGGCTTCGGCACCTTCTTCCGCAACGTGCTCGAGTTCGACCTTCACGGACTCGTCGTCGATCGGTTCGTTGGCGTCGATCGGCAATCGAGACGATTTGATCTGACGCACGATCTCCGCCGGCGATAGCGGCTCGCCGGCCCGTCTCAAGACATCAAATGCGGCGTCGAGCATCCGCAACGGTTGGTCTCCTACACTGCTTCGCCTGCCAGCACCCCGGTTACGCGTTCGTGATCGACAGCCACGCGCCCATTGACAACGACGAACGGTATACCCTCAGGGAACTGCTCAGGATCTTCGAATGTGGCTCTATCGGTAATACGTTCGGAGTCGAAGACTACGATGTCTGCAAATTTCCCGACCGCGATCTCACCGCGGTCCTTCAACCCAAAGCGCAACGCAGCATTCTGCGACAGTCGCTGAACCATCAATTCAAGCGGGATGTTGTGCCGCCGTCGTAACCGACCGATCATCCGCGGGAAACATCCATAGGCACGCGGGTGAACCATGCCGCCCGTTGGGATGGCGTCAGAACCGACCATGTAGTCGGGCCGCTGCATCAATTCCATGATGTCCACCTCTACCTGTTGCCACACCCGCGTGCTGGCCGGAGGTGCACCGCGGAAACCACAGTTCAGGTCCTCCTCGAGCATCACCCGACACATCATCTCTTCGAGCGAAACACCCCATTGCTCTGCTACATCATTGAAAGACATCCCTTCGATGTCCTTGTTGGCCGCAGAGCCAATGCTCGACCACACGTTGCCCGACAATCCGCCGCGCGTACCGCTTCTGATACCGGCTATCACTTCTTCTCGGCTTTCACCGTCGGCAAGAAGCTTCAACATCGCCTCCGGGCCACCTTCGTGGAACCAGCCGGGGAAGAAAGACTGCGGGAAGCTAGACCCGACCGGGTAGGGATAGGTCTCCAGCGTCACATCAACACCATCGGCCTTGGCACGCTCCACCGGCTCCATCAGTGCATCGAGTTCGCCCGCCGAATCGGGCTGCGTGCGGTAGTGCTCAAGGTGAATCTGCGCGCCCGTCCGACGCCCGACCTCCATCGCCTCTTCGACACCGCCACCCGCGAAACCGCGATCAGTGTTGTGATTGCGAAGGTGTATCGACAACGGACGCTCGTACTCCTTGACGACGTTCATGATGTTGACGAGTTCGTCGGTGTCGGAGTACGAGTTCGGGTAATACGACAGCCCGGTCGCGAAGCCGCAAGCTCCCTGCTCAAAACTCTCGCGAATGATCCGTTCGGCGCGATCCCATGCGTCTCCCACCAGCGGCTCGTCCTTCATTCCTCCAATGGCCTCCAGCCGTACCGGGCCGTGACCGAGGAACATGGCAACGTTGCACGAAGTCTTGTTGTGGTAGTTCGACATCGCCGTCGCATACGTCGACATGTCCAACTCTTCCGGCGCGTAACCCAAGATCCCGCTCAAGTAATGCATGTACATCAGATAGTTGTCGTGCGAGAGCGGAGCCAGAGTCAGTCCGTCTGGCGCAATGATCTCGGTGGTCACACCTTGGCGGATTCCGCAAGCATGCTGACCATCCCTTAACAACGCTGCATCGGCATGAGAATGCACATCAATAAAGCCCGGAGTCACGGCATGACCATTGGCATCGATCACGCGCGTCGCGCTGGCCGCGGACAAGTCACCAACTGCCGACACCCGTTTGCCATCGATTCCAACATCAGCCCTCACCCCAGCTGCCCCGGTGCCGTCGTACACCGTACCGTTAATGATCAACAGATCGAATTGCATCGCATTTCCGTCCATTCGTTATTTCTCTGCGCATCCATAGACTCGCAGAATATCGTAACTGGAGACTGTAACGGAGGATTTGAAGACGGATGTCGAACGCTATTGAAGCTTGCCGTAGTGGTCCCGCTTCGCAAACGTATTTGCCCATGACGCCGTGCCCTGCAACGATGAATCGGTAAGGACCACCGGACGCTCCAGCATCTCCTCTTCCTCACCGTACAACTTGAGCGTGTTGTAGGCCCGGAGGTAGATGCAGTCCTTGTCCAGAATCTCGCACTTGCCGGCACGCGTGCCCCCACAGGGACCGTTGCGCTGATTCTTCACACACTGCGATTCCGGGCACAACTCCCCGATATCGGGAAGGGAACAATCACCGCAGTCCTTGCATCCGTAGAGCGGCACCTTCATCATCTGCTCCGCCGCGTGCGCCGCCTTTTTTGCCACCTTGCTCTTCTCAATCTGACGATATAGCGAAGCGCTTGCATTGAACGCCGGCGCATCGTGGTCAAACACGAAGTGCTTGCCGAAGCGCCCGATACGGTAGGGCAGATCCGGATGGAGAGCGCGCCTAAGCAACGAAGCCGGCCTGCCCCGACTCTCCGCATACTCGTGGTTCATCGCCTCGGATGCCGTATTCGGACTATCGCCTTCCTCGAACAGATAGAACTCGCCGGGTTGGGAATACCCGATCTCCGCCGCCGCATCCTTCCACTGATCACCCTGAATACCTTCTGCAATATCCAGAATCCGTTCGATTCGCCCATAAGTCAGCCTGCCGCTCAGGTACACACCGTTGTATCCGGTTCCGCGCAGAACCGCGATCTGCTTCGCCGCCAACTCATCGAAAAAACCGCGCCCACGGTCTTTAGCCTTCGCCGCGCGATTGGCTACCTCCACCAATTCAGAATTGACCGCCACGCCAGGTATCCCCCATCGACCGAAGAACCTCGCCGCCGGCGCACTCAACACGAAGATCGATCCCATAACCGCCGGCAACGTGCCACTCTCGCCATGCTTCCAGTTGAGGTATCGGATCAACTCGTGATGCTTCCGAGCATCGTAGCCGATCTGAGAAACTAACCACCTGGCACCCGTTCGAATCTTGAGATCCATCTTGTAGAGCTGCGTCAAATACTCGCCCTCATGCAACTTGAACGGGTTCACCGCGGCGCCAGGATTGAACTCCGTACGACCAAGCTCCGTCTCCGAGCTTCGTCTCCCTGGCAACGTCACCTTCAACCCCTCATTCATCCGACGGATCATCTCCAACAACCCAACCGAATCGGTGTCGAACACGGGACGCGCCTGCCCCGAAAAACCCGATACCGGGTAGTCTCCAGATAGACATAGAACATTCCGGAAACCCAGGCTCGAAAGCGACCACAACCTACCCTCAAGCGAATTCCGGTTGTAGTCCTTGCACGAGAGATTAATCACTACCTCCACATCCCGATCCAACAACTCGCGTCCCAACGTCTCCGGCGTAATGTGCGGATTCCCGCCCGGATTGTCAGTAAAACACACCGCGCCAACCCGGCCACCATCCGTCGCCGCCGTCGCCAACTCCACCGAATGTCGAGCCCCCGCCTCCATCGCCAACCCACGCGAAGTCTCAACCTCAATCGCAACCGAGAAACCATCGGCCAGACGCGCCGTTATGCCGGAGTCCGGGGCGGGCGATTCTTCATGTGAGAGCATGAAGTTCAATTATCGCATTGGCAATAGACGTCCTCACCGCCCGATTACCACACCTTTACGGTGGTGCGACGATTCGGCCGATTGCCGAAACCTCAATCGATCTGCCGCAACCGCGGATCCAACCGGTCGCGCAGCCAATCGCCCAAGAAGTTTAACGACATCACCGTGAAGAAAAGGAACAACCCCGGAACGATCGACATCGCCGCTTCGCCAAAATATGATGAAAATGCCGATTCGAAGCCCACGCAACTCCCTACCGCCATGCCCCAACGCATCTTGAACCTCATCTCGGTCACCATCGCCACCGGATTAGGCGTCGCCTATCTCACGCCGTTCGCCAAAGCTACCCTCGCCAGCGCGGTGACCATCGTCATCTTCGCCGCGCTGACTTGGGGCGAACCCGCGATCAGCCCTTGGCTGATCGCCGCCATCATCGTCATATTCCTCGTCGGTGTCGCCGCATCCGCGCGCGTCAAGACTGAAGAAGACCCCGACCCAAGCCGCGTCGTCATCGACGAGGTGGCCGGTCAACTCGCCGCCGTCGTCATCCTGACCGACGTCAATTTGTGGTCAACCGTCGCCGCCTTCCTCCTCTTCCGACTGTTCGACATCACCAAACCCCTCGGAATCCGGCGCCTTGAAGCCATCCCCAACGGTTGGGGCATCATGCTCGACGATTTAGCCGCGGGAATCCTAGCCGCACTCGTCATCAATGTCGCGGTACTGATCGTCGCCGCGGTTGTGTAAGCTCAAACGCCGGACAACGCGCCCTCTACCTAAACGTCCGACCGCCGATCGCGCCGCGATGCTGCGATATATGATCACGCTTGCCTAGCGTCCGTTTAGCCAAGAACCCCTCCTTCACCGGCCACGGCAACACGCCGCATCGCTCCGCCCAAGCTTCGTACTCGCGAATCATCGACACCACACGTGCCGGTTCCGACGACGCATAGTCATTCTGCTCCGTCCGATCCTCCGGGATGTTGTAAAGCTCCCAAGGACCATCCCATTCCGCAACCAGCTTCCAATCACCGATCCGGATCCCCCGGTTGCCCTCATGCTCAACCGCCACTGGCTTCTCCCGCGACCACTCCATACCGTCCAATATCGGCACTATCGACTCCCCCTCCAGTGGCGTAATCTCGTTGCCCTCGTACTCCGTCGGATACGTCGCACCGATCGCATCGTAAACCGTCGCCGCAATGTCCGTAATGTGCATCGGAACGTTGTCCACGATCGAACCCTCGGCAATCTTCGCCGGCCAGTGAACGATGAACGGCGTCGAGATACCGCCCTCATGTATCCACCGCTTGAACAACCTGAACGGCGCATTCGATACATTCGCCCACGGCAACTCCACGGCTTGGAAAGTGGTATCCGGTCCCGGTCTCAACTCCGGTATATCGCCGACCCGCACTTCCTGTCCGTCCAGCGTCAGCGACGTCGCCCACTGTGAAGGATCCGGCCAGTCCGAGTCCTCTTGGAACAACTCGGCACAACCGCCGTTGTCAGTTAGGAACATGATCATCGTATTCTCGAACTGACCATGCCGCTTCAACGTCTCGACCACGCGCCCGACGCCGCGGTCCACCTCCTCGATCATGGCGCAGTAGACCGCCATCCGAATGTCCTCATACTCCTTGTTTTCGACATCCTCCCATGGCGGCGCGTCCTCGTCCCGAGGCGAGATCGGCCATTTCGAATCGACAATTCCCAGACCCTTCTGCTCCTCATGCCGTGCGGCCCGGATCTCGTCCCAACCCCGCATGTACTTGCCCTCGTACTTGACGATATCGTCCTCCCAAGCATGGAGCGGCCAGTGCGGCGCGGTGAACGCGATGTACTGGAGAAACGGCTCGCCGGCCGACATCGCATCATCGATCTGCGACGCCGCGTGATCCGCAATCGCGTCCGTCAAATGAAAATCATCCGACTCCACCTCGATCAACTGGTCCTGCAGCATCAACGCCTTCGGATTCCAATACGAATCGGCCGCTTCCAGCAGACCGAAATACCGGTCGAACCCCCGCTGCGTCGGCAACGGGTGCTTCGCATCGCCCGGCGTCCATTGGTCACGCAACCGACGATCGTACCCGCCGCCTGCATGCCACTTCCCCGACATCAGAGTCCGATAACCCGCGCTCTTTGCCACCTCGCCCATCGTCACACAGTCATCCCGCAAAAAACCTTGGTAACTCGGCACACCCAAATCCGCCGTCATCTGCCCGATACCCGCCTGATGCGCGTTCAACCCCGTCAACAGAGCCGCCCGCGACGGACAGCACCGCGCACCGTTATACATCTGCGTAAACCGGATCCCAGCGTAACCCAAAGCATCCAAATTCGGCGTGCTGATCTCACCCCCGTAACACCCAATATCGGAGAAACCGAGGTCATCCACCATAATGACGATGACGTTAGGGCGGGAAGCGGGCGAGTTGCTTTCGGTTTGATTTGACATCTGAACGACTCCTTTATCGTGTCTCAAGCCATGCGAGAACATTCACATCACGCACGTCGTACACCGCAACGTCAACGTTCGGCGCTCGAGCCAGCTTGCTGTCGGCGGTCAATACTTCGAGACCTAAGAATTTGGCCGTTGCCAAGTATGCGGAATCGTACGCACTGACATTGCGTATATACGCCCAAGTTAGCCGTATCAATCCTCGATGAGAGACGCGCTCGACATTCCAAGTCGATAGCCTATCAAGTGCCCGCAAGGCGTCATCCGTCGACAGTTTTCGTTGGAATACAGACCGTCGAAATGCGGACAACACCTCGATATCAATCATCTGTGGAGCAGACAACGCACTGTGGTCCAGCACATTAGTCACCGACCGACCGAGGTCAGATTTGAGCAAATACTCAACGGCGACCGACGCGTCTACAACGTACCCTCGCACCTAAAACTCTGCGTCGCGTTGAGCCCGTTCTTGAGCCAATACATCAGAAGGACTGAAATCAAGTGTTGGCGGTTCCAACGAATCCAGTTTCTCGTTCCACTCGAGTCGTAGCGCCTCGCGTTCCAGAGCGGTCAACAAAACTGCGTCGATCGACGTCTTGCATCGTCGTGCTTGTTTCCGCAATCTCTCTTGCAGTTCGTCCGGTATGTTCTTTACTTGAATATCGCCCATGTTCGGAACCTCTATAAATGCCCGCAAACAACCATAGAACTAGAATATCGCATCCCGCTGAGCACGCTCACGAGCCAATATCTCAGAAGGACTGACTTTGAATTCCATCGGCTCCTTAGCCGCGATCCGTTCGTGTAACTCGATTTGTACTATCTCACGCTCCAAAGCCACAACGACCAAATTACCCAACGGCGTCTTGTATCGTCGCGCTTGTTTCCGCAGCCGCGCATGAAGGTCGTCTGGGACGTTTTTTACTCGCAATGTCGCCATTCGTCAGGAGATTCCGCTCCGTTTTTACCAACTAACGATCCGCATTGTGCCGCAAACTTTCGACTGCATGAAATTCCGCGGGAGTGACGGACAGACTCAACAAACCCTTCTCGGCCAATTCCTCGTCAAACTCCATCCGCTGCATCTGGCGCTCCAGTGCAGCCACAATCACGTCATCCAAAGACATCTCGCGTTTGTACGCCTGCCGCAATAAACGCTCGCGCAGTTCATCCGGTACGTTCTTTACTTCGAGATCGGCCATAGGAATTCGGCTTCAGCTATCGCGAGTGGCGAAGCCGATGGCGTTGCGATTGAGCTGTTCCAAGTTATTAAGGTGCTCGATGATGATCTGGTTGCTAGCTTCAACGGCGTCCAATCGAGCTTCAACGCGATCCAATCGAACTTCAACACGGTCCAATCGAGCTTCGATCTGATTGTTCCTCGACTCGAGCAGGCTCAACCTGGCTGAAAGATCGGAAGTAACTTGCACCAACTGCGTCTGAAGCTGCAACGTTGCCGTTAGCATTTGCTGCAAGCCAGCGAAGGTGCTCTCGCGCCAAGCGTTGAGTTCTTCAGCTGTCGTAGTCATCGCATACACCTTTGTTTAAGTTTAAGACCAATAATATCAACCCCCATACTCCGCATCCAGCTCCATCGGATACAGCGGTACCCGACGACGCTCATACGTGAACGTCGACAACAACGTCTACCCACCGTCCGCTACGGCTTGACTTTTTTCGCATCGACTGCTGTGACTCTGACTTCGGTTATTTCTGTCCGGTAGCCGGGGGTAATTTCCTTACTACGCACGACCTCAGTGGCACGCATGTCTTCAAGCATTTCCGACTTTAGTGCGGCAACTCGTTGGCGCCGTTCAGGCGAGAAATCCTGTGTCAATTCGTCGAATGGACGGTGACCGCTCATCGTAATAATCCATTCACACAAAGTTCATCCGGTACGTTTTTTACTTCGAGATCGGCCACAGGAATTCGGTTTCAGCTATCGCGAGTGGCGAAACCGATAGCGTTGCGGTTGAGTTGTTCCAATCGTTCCAATCGTTCAAGCACCGACGCCAAGATCGTTTCGATGTTGTTCAGCCGCAAGACCTGCTCGGTACTCACCTTCACCATCTGGGCCTGTAGCTGTATCAGGTTGGCGATCGTCTGCTGATTGCTGGCGATCGTGTTTTCTCGTAACTCATTGAGTTCTTCAGAAGTCAATTTCAAAATCCCCTTTCAGATAAAACGATTCTAGCAAAACGATTAGTTGGATGTTCAACCCCCATACTCCGCATCCAGCTCCATCGGATACAGCGGTACTCGACGACGCTCGTACGTGAACGTCGACATATCCGCCGTCGTGACCCCCGGCGTGTTCACCAAGATCACCTTCCCCGCTATCGGCTGATACGCCGGACGCGGCGACACCACTCCCTTCGCCACCACGATCCGGTAACGCTCCGGAATTATCCCGATGTGATACATCTGCGCCCGAACCGTGTTACCAGCCCGCACCGACGTCAACAACAACGTCTGCCCGCCATCCGTATCCACCCGCACGCTCACGCCAGAATCGTAGAACCGGAAACCGCCGTGCGAAGCGCCCAGCTCCTCATACTGACCATCCGTGATCGCACGCACCGTGCCCATCACCCGAACCGGCGAACCATGCATGTCGTCCGTCTTCCCGCCGACATCCAACGTCACCGTAGCGCCAACACCCGCCGCAACACACGCATCCACCGACTCCGGGTCGTACAACGTCTGCAAGAAGCCCGATATCCCGCGCTCGACAACCTGCGCCAAGATATGCGTCGAATCGGCCGATGAACCGCCGCCGATGTTGTCGCCGACATCCATCAAAACGATCGGACCCTCCCGCGCCGGTGCATCCTCGTCCGGCATAGACAGCGCCGTACCATCGGTCGCTACCACATCCGCATCGCCCAGATCGCGCGGACCCACATACTCCGCAATCGCCATATCCAACGCGTCCGAGATCGAAGCCACCTCTACGTTCAGCTCCGCCCGACGCTCCCAAGCCCGTGACGCCATTCCCTTCGCCACCGACTTCGCCAACTCCAAATCGCCATCCGCAATCGCGACCCAAGCCATCCCCATCTCCTCCACATCCGAATACGGATAACCCTCCGCAACACTCGTGTCCAGAATCCCCGGCGTCTCATTCGCCGCCACACAGTCCGACACGAACGACCGCATCGGATCCTCACCCGTGAACTGCTTCACGATATTCACGTACATCGGCGGCATCTCGATCCACTGCACCGGATCGATCTCGCCCTTCGCCGCTCGCACCACCATCTCGGCTGTCTTTCTACCCCGCACCTTCGGATCCAAATGCGGATTCGTCCTCCATACCACGCACACATCCGTGTGCTCCACTACCGGCTCCGACACATTTCCATGCATATCCAGCGTCACTCCCACCCGCATATCCGGCCCGACAATCTCTCGCACCGCCCGACAGAACTCGCCATCCATGTCCGGGAACTCCTCGCTCACCGCGGCGCCGTGGTTCGAAATCAACACCGCATCCCAAGGACCGCCATCCCGCAACATCCCGAACATCTCCCCCGTCAGACGATCATACGCATCCTTAGTAATCGTCCCGATCGGCCCCGTCACTGCATACATCAACGGCACCAACTCAAACCCAAGCTCCTCCGCCGCCTGCATGTAACCCGAAATCGTATAACTAGCATCCCGGAACTTATCGAACATCTCCTCCCCCCGCAAAATCCCCGACGCTTCGAAAGCGGCGTAGTCCGCTGGAACACTCGAAAAAGTGTTCGTCTCATGTGAAATCCCCAACAACGGAATACGCATCACCAAGTCCTTTCCGACACGATAACCATCAACTAAACGAAGGTTAACCCATCGCGCCCCCGTCATTCCCGCGCACGCGGGAAACCAGAGTAAAACAAAGCACGCCGATCCCTCCCGCGCCTTTGAACTAGGATGCTAAGGATGCCGAAAGATGGGAAGGATGAGATGTTGGTGGTCGGAATTGCGGCGACGTAGGGGCGGGTTTCAAACCCGCCCTCGCACGCAGGGGATGCACGAACTCCATCGCAGCCACACATCCCACCATCCACCACTCACCCCCCTGACCGCGGACGTTTACCTACTCGCACCCAATTGTTGTCAAGCCTTTTAGCCGGTCGTCGCAACTTTGGCAAAGGTGCCGCAACTTCCCAGACCTTCGGGGTGCGCCGTCGTCGACGTCCAGCCTTATCCTCTCGGTTGCGCCTCTGATCCTCAACATCCGCTAGGCTAAAACGCCTAGTTTTTCTTTGTCGATTGGATTCGTCAGACATCACATGCATCTCTTACGGGAGCGTAAGTTAGAAATGTTTTAATTCACCTTTGATGTGAATGATACCTTGGCCTCCTAGATTAACCAAGTAGTCCGTTATCAGCTGATGATACGAGCGAATCGCGTTCGACAAAACTTCGTCCAGGCCGAAATCTTCGACACCCAGTCCCAACTCATCACGCAACACCGACATCGATATCCCGTGATTGTGGGTGTGCCACCGATCCGTATCGCTCAATAGTTCGCCGATCTTATCCGCTCGCGTTTCTTTTTTCTTCACCGATCCTCCCGATTCCTTGAACATGTAACGTGGCAACCACTTCTTCAACAATCCGATCGCTCTTTCACGCTCCTGTTCATAAAGCTCCAACACCCCCGGATCGAACTTTTCTAAGAAAAATTCCAGCTCGGCCTCGTTCAATTCTTCTTCATCTGCCTTAACGACGAATTTTTCGTACTGCTCGACATATCCGAGCGCGGGAACTGGATGCAGGTTTTCGCCCGACACGATCTGTGGGTCGATCGGACCTAAGCGCGAATAGTAGTCCATGTGGACTTTGTCTCCAGACAAAACCAACACTGTACCCGCTGAGTACGCATAGTTCGGCACCACGAATTCCACTTTCTCGTAGTAATGCCGCAAAGTCTCAGCCATGCGATGCACCACCTCGATAAATCCTCCCTCGCTAGTCAGCAACATCACCACGCGTCGTCGACTCGCACCTCGATCCATCGACTCAACTACATCCCGAACGTGATCATCGGTCTCAATTTCCAATGGACCAATGAACGTAATCACGTCGCCTTCAAACCTTCTCTCGAGGCGCCCGATCCGATCGTTCAACACCCACTCGACCAACTGATTAACCTCGCGAACGTCATCAATCGATTCCTGATTGACAGCACCCATCAAAGACCTCGTCTCCATTTTCATCTGCTATATTTTACTACATCCATCCTATCATATTGAACACCATCCGCCATGCTTCCCGGGTTGAGCAAACGAAATCTCTCCGTCATTCCCGCGCACGCGGGAATCCAGAGTAAAACAAAGCACGCCGATCCCTCCCGCGCCTTTGAACTAGGATGCTAAGGATGCCGAAAGATGGGAAGGATGAGATGTTGGTGGTCAGAATTGCGGCGAGCAAGAAAGAGGACGATGTGGGAGGGAGGAAAAACCTCCCCTTCGCTTCGCGAAGGGGACGCGTGCGAAGCACGCAGGGGATGCACGAACTCCATCGCAGCAACACCCCGAAAAACAACAACCATCCCCTCTCCCGCTCGGCGGGAGAGGGCTAGGGTGAGGGCAACCGGGCGGCCAAGGGGCGCGGGCCGGCACCCTTCCCCAAATCAAACACCTGCATGCCCCCAACACCGCCCCGAGCATCCCCCGCTCGCATCGCTGCGCTTGCTCGCGCCCCCTTCGCAAAGCGAAGGGGGGGAGCACCCCTCCTCTGGATTCCGGCTTTCGCCGGAATGACGGTAGTCCCACAACAACCCATCCTTAAAATCCTTACCAATCCTTCAAATCCTAGTTCAAACCACGCCCATCCAGAGGGGACGGCAACTAAAACCCTATCTGCCGCTCCGTAGAAGCCTCGATCCGTTCCAGCATCCCCATCATTTTTCGTTGGTTATCCTCCAACGCAGTGAGCCTTTCGTTCAGGCTCATCAACACGTTCAATATCGATGCAATCGAATTGGTGAGATGAACCAGCGTATCTTCGATCCGGTCAAGGCGCTCTTCCACGCGGTCGAAACGCGCGTCGACATCTTTCTTCGTCGCGAGCTCTTCGTGCCTGTGCGTTGCAACAGTCATAACGTCAGTTTACACCGCCACAACACCTCATTTGAACTATGATGCGCATGATTGGAAAGGATGGGAATGATCCCCACCCCCCTCTGGATTCCGGCTTTCGCCGGAATGACGGTGGCTTGCGGGAATGACGGTAGTCCCACAACAACCCATCATTAAAATCATTCACATCATAGTTCAAAACGCCCGTGAATTTCACTTATGCCACCTCTCCTCAATTGCGGACTTCGATGTCGCTCACGTGCGCTTTTTCGCCCGTAACGACGCAGTGGCAGACCAGCCGTCGATCCTTTACCTCCAAAAACACCAAGGTAGCACCTGGATCAGCGCGTAACTTCGCTCTGATCGCCTCCTTCATCTCGCCAGTCTCATCTTCATGAGCCGTGACGATAACATCCACTCGACGAAGCACTTCGAGCGCATCAGAACTGAAAGATATATGTCGGATCACAACCGTTCCCAGATGTCCAGGGTGCTCCTGTTCATGCGGCGTTGCGTTCCGCCAAGTATTCGACAACCCATGGCGCGTCGTCTCGGGCGATCAACGCGGTCGCGTTGGCAATTGGTTCATCCAGTTCGGCGTGTTGCCAGCCGAACTCGCCGTGAGAATACTCCGTGATTTCGGCAGCATTCATTGGTCGCATCTTTTCGATCACGCCGTCGATTATCTCACGTTCAACGGAACTAAACTTATCGCTCAACTCAACGTGACCACTTGTCGGAACCAACCGATTTTCGTGGTAGTCGATGACCCGTTCGAGTATCGTTTCTGCTTTACCCTCGGCGATCAATGATCTGCGAGTCCGGCGCAACTCCGCGGGAAACGGACCTTTAGGCTTTTTGAGATAAGTTGCACCAGTGATTGGTTTGAGGAGTCGCTTGAACCCTTCAAAATCGCAGTAATACAAGATCTTGCTAAGCTTCACCGAGCCAAATCGTTCGTCGTTGCGACAACTGTGGGCGATGTAAAGTACCAACTCCGCAAACTTCGCTTGGTCGAAATCGGATGTAGTGGCGGATCCAATCATTCTGTCTCAGTTCCAGTCTCGTGTATCACACATTGTAGCACATTTTTGCCATTTTGAACTATGATGCCCATGAGGGGAAAAGATGGGAATGATCCCCACCGCCCCCTAGATTCCCGCGTGCGCGGGAATGACGGTAGTTGACCACAACAACCCATCATTCCCAATCATTCACATCATAGTTCAAACCTCCCCTTCGCAAAGCGAAGGGGACGCGTGCGAAGCACGCAGGGGATGCCCGAATCCCGTCGCAGCAACACTCCCAAAAACAACAACCGTCCCCTCTCCCGCTCGGCGGGAGAGGGCTAGGGTGAGGGCAATCGGGCGGCCAAGGGGCGCGGGTCGGCACTCCTTCACAAAATCAAATACCAACATCCCCACCCCATCCCCGTGCATCCCCCTGCGTCTCGCTACGCTCAACGCGTCCCCCTTCGCAAAGCGAAGGGGGGCACACCTCCCGACCCCTCTGGATTCCGGCTTTCGCCGGAATGACGGTGGCTTGCGGGAATGACGGTTGTCACACAACAACCCATCATTCCCATCTTTCCAAATCATTCAAATCATAGTTCAACACCCCATCCTTAAATCCTTACCCATCCTTAAAATCCTAGTTCAAAAAAAACGCCCGTATCGCTACGGGCGCTTGCCTCTCCGCGGTAGGGGCAGGTTTGAAACCTGCCCCTACCATTTCCCCTCTCCCGCCCAGATCGTACGTACTGGGGGTGAGGGCACAATTCCTTACTTACTCCCCACCATCTTCCGCCTGCGGCCGGCTACGATGAACGTGCCGGAGACTACCACGGCTGTGCCGAGGAGTAGCGCCCATACCAGGCTGCCAGAGGCTGGTGACGTTCCACCAGTGTCCGGCAGTACCGGCTCTGGCGTCGGCACCGCCGTCGGGGGCGCAGCCGGTGCGCCTTGCGAACCTACTGCCACGGAGGCCGGGAGGTTGCTCAGGTTGCCGCACACCATCGTGTCGCCGCCGGTGCCGTTCAAGCGTACCTGCGCCGAAAGCACTGTCAGCGTGCCATCGCTGTTGATCGCCGCTAACGACAGGTGCGAGATGTTCGTCCGCAATGCAGCCGGGAGCGGTACACAGACCTCCGCCGGGGCTTCCAAGACGTAGCTGCTGATCGCCGCGCCTGAGGCGTCGACGGCATGAACTCCGTACATGTTGCCCGCCAGCGTGTAGCGCTGGTGTACCTGTCCGACGTTCGAGGCCGCACCGTCGTCCGACATTCGGATGCCGATGTACTCGCCGTTCGGGACTGCGCCGGATGGGACCGTAATCGAGTAACCTTCGCCACCGTCGAACGTGCCACCCTCAACCGGCGTGAACACTTCATACTGGTTGCCGTCGGAGTCCGGGATAAGACTGGGAATCTCGCCCGGCGGGTCCACCGGCGGGACCGGGGTAGCTACCGGTGGCTGCTCGCGGCGCACTCGCACTTGGAACGTGGCGGTGCACAGTTTATCGCGCATCTCTTCGCCGCCATCCTTATCGAGCGGACGGCAGTCGCCATCGTTCGCGAACGAGGCCGTGATCGTGTAAGTGCCGGGCGACGAAGGCGCCGTGTACGTCACCTCCCACGGAGTTTCCGTGTCATCGTCGTCGAACGAGCGATCGCCCTCTTTCCATTCAAGACCCATGCCGGCCTCTAGATTGTTGTCCTGCACACCCTGAAGACCGTATGCGTTAACGCTCAGAACCACATCGCCGCCAGCAGAGATCGTGACGCCGCGGATCGACTCCACGATCTTGGAGATCTCGCCCGGCGCGCCCACGATCTGCGACGTCGCCAAACTCGACGGGCTCGTCCGCATCTCGGGGTAGCGTTCATTGTCGATATACGACACTCGAACCGAGATCGTCGCGCCAGCATCAGCAGCCGTCAAGACGTACGTGGAACCTGTAGCACCCGAGATCGGGGTACCGTTCCGCAACCACTGGTACTGGAAGACCTTGTCGCCATCGGAATCCTCGGGGATACCGTCCTCGTCTTCGATCGGATCGGTATTCACGGTGAGTGTGGCACCAACCTGCGCCGTTCCCATGATCAAAGGATGTCCATCTTCTTTGGGAGGTTCGTTGAACGACGGGCGACCAGGTGCGCTGAGGCCTAGCAGTGCCTGACCGACTTCCTCGACGCGCATCTGAGCCTCTTTGCTGAGGGTTCCTGCCGAGCCTTCAGTCCGATCGTCGGTACTTCCGACGAAGTGACCACAGTAGATGCTGGTTTCGGCAGGGATGGCATCCATGGATTCGTCAATGTCCGCCGTATTCGGGGCGTCTTCAACCGCGGCAACCGCGCCGTTGAGGTAGTTGTTGTCCTGACCGACGGCAATGCGCATCACGCGGCAGTCGGTAGACTCCCACCAGTCAGCGACGGAGGCCGGCTTGTTATCCGAGTTGTACGGCCAGTCGAAATCGTTGTCGTCTGCGACGGGGCCAGCCGTGGTTGCAGCGTCTTCCGCCGATGTAGTCACCAAATTACCGTCCGGGCGGACAAATGCCGTTAACATCGCCGGCGGATCGAAGAGCTCGTTGGCGATCGCATCGACGATGTCTTTGGCGGAGTAGTACCACATGTCGTCGCCGTCGGTATCAACTGCCGTCGGAGTGGTGGTGAAATCGGTAGGCGCGTTGCGTGCCAGCATCTCTACGACGTAGGCAGGCAGATGCGTGGATAGCTCGGCGTCAGCGGCTCCAACCTCGATGCCGCCGGTCAAATCCGCGTACATCTTCTGGAAGACGGCTTTGTCGGCATCGGTGACGGTTGTGATGCCCGTGCCAGGGTTATCCGGGTCATCGTACGCGGTCCTCATCGGCGGGTTGCCGTATACGACGTAGACCATCTGGTCTGCGTTGAGCGTGTTCCACCAAGCGGCGACGTCGGGAAGCTTCTTCAGGCCGAGAATGGCTTGACCGACCTTGAAGACTCTCTCATGCCGCGCCTTGCCAGCTTGAGACAGCTCAGTATCCTGAAGTGCATCCCATCCCAAACCGTAACCGCTTGTCGATGGAGTCCCTTCCGGCTCGTTTTGCGTACCAGTCGCGATCCGCCTCTGCCCGCTATCGATCGAGTCCCACCAGTAGATGACCTCGTCCTTGTTCATCTCGTTCATGCCGCCCATGTGGTAGATGTACTGCCAGCGGTCATTGATCAGTTCGTGGACGCCGTTCGCCAGTTCTTGGGAGGCAGTATCCAGCGAGAATTCGTCAGTAGCGTCGGGGGTGACCTTGCCCCTGATAGTCGAAGGATTAGCTATCTCGTCATAATTATTTTCTCCTGCTATCCACACTCGTCCGACAGCAACCACGGTACCGGTAGCGGGAGGGGTTAGGCCGGGAATTGCGGAGGTTCCATAGAGTGCCTGCGTTTTATCAGATGGTCCTGGCAACGAATCCCACCAAGCCTTGGCGCGCGCGTGGGTGGTGCTGTTGGCAGAACCGGGAGCATCAAGACCGAGAATGGCCTGACCGACTCTGTCGACCTGAGCTTTCGCATCGCCCAATTCATCGTAAGGCTTCACACTGGTGGATGCGACGGCATCGCCGGCGGTATTCAGAGTAGCGTCGCAGACCGTGCTGGATTCCGCTTGAAAACCATCCGTGTCTGCATCGGCGTCGGTAGTGATTAGATCATCGCTGTCTTCACCAACGGCGATACGAGCTTCTGCGCAGTCGATGTAATCCCACCACACTTCGACGCTCTGGAAACCGCGGATTGCGTTGGTAATCCCGTCGATATGTTCGCCGACCGCATAGATGTCTACAGTGGAGGCATCAGCAGATCCGTCTACGAGTGCGTTGACGTCGCCCTTGTCGATTACCTGCCCTGTAGAGGTCGGGTCTAAGGGAGTAGGAGGATCTGGCTCATCGGCCAAATCAGCATAATCTTCGTTGGCACTTTCCGGGAGGTCTCTGCCTTCATTCGGCGGGGTGGCAGTCGCGTCGTCTGTAATATCGTCATAATCCTTGCCCAGCAACGCGTTCGTCCTCTGCATAGGCGTGAGTGCGTTCCACCATGCTGCCGCACGAGCCGCAATGGCATCGGTATCCGCATCAGGCACCTGCGCTATAGCCCGGTCTCCGGGCATAGAGATGGTGCTTATGACGACGGCGAAGATAGCCGACAATGCCAGCATCACGCCCACCGCGTTCCTGAACCTAATCAGTGATGTAGGGGATTTCATCACGTTGTGTTTCCTTTACAAGCTTGACTTGTCGCCATTCCGTCGTTAGCAGTCTGATGCGCGCGTGAATCGAAACAAGCGCGTGCCTTTTCGACTTACGCACAACATCATACCAGTGTATACCAATCCATGCAACGCGTTCCCATACCAGATTCCCCAGATTTTACCCCCCAACCTGTGAACTAGGATGCGAAGGATTGGAAAAGATGGGAATGATGCCCCCCGCCCCTCCGTCATTCCCGCAAACAACCCGTCATTCCCGCAAGCCACACGTCATTCCCGCGCACGCGGGAATCCAGAGTAAAGCAAAGCACGCCTTTGAACTAGGGTGCGCAGGATGGGGAAGGATGCCCCCACCCCTCTGGATTCCGGCGAACCCCTCCGTCATTCCCGCAAGCAACCCCTCGTCATTCCCGCGCACGCGGGAATGACGAGAAAAACAAACCACACCGATCCCTCCCGCGCCTTTGAACTATGATGCCCATGATTGAAAAAGATGGGAATGATCCCCCCACACCCTCCCTGAGATTCCCGCGCGCGGGAATGACGGAGGCTAGCGGCAACGACGCCCGGCCCCTCTCTGGATTCCGGCTTTCGCCGGAATGACGTATAGCCCCCACGACCAACATCAACGCAACAACCCCCTCCCACAACAACCCATCATTCCCATCTTTCCAAATCATGCCCATCATAGTTCAAAAACCCGTCATTCCGGCGAAAGCCGGAATCCAGAGAAAAACAAACCACACCGATCCCTCCCGCGCCTTTTGAACTATGATGCCCATGATTGGAAAAGATGGGAATGATCACCACCACCACCCTAGATTCCCGCGTCCGCGGGAATGACGACGGGCGTACAACCCATCCTTAAAATCCTTATTAATCCTTCGCATCCTAGTTCAAACGATGTAATCTGTGAATCAAGTCATGCAGAAGGCGTTGCACATCAAAACAACGGTCATGCCGGGCGGCAAGATCGAAATCGTCAATCGGGACCTCCCGGTAGGCGAATCCGTTCACGTCGTGGTTCGGCAAGCCTCGGCATCAGTCCGTAAGTCCGCAATCGACATTCTCGACGAAGCGCCGGGACACCGTCTTTTCAAGACGGCCGAGGACGTGGAGTCCTTCCTCAAGGGCGAACGGGCATCGTGGGAACGCTGACCCTCCCTTCGACCGGTCCCATCTACCTCGACACCAGCGGTTTCATCTACAGTGTGGAGCGCATCGAACCATATCGAGCGTTGCTTGAACCCATGTGGCGACAGGCCCAGACCGGACGGTTTGCCATCGTGAGCAGCGAATTGGTGGTTTTGGAGACCTTAGTTAAGCCTTTACGCGATGCCGATTTGATTGTCGAGACGCTCTTTAGATCGCTGTTCGATGCAAGTGAAGTCAATTTGATCCCAACGACACGCGCGCTTTGGGAAGAGGCCGCGTTCCTGCGCGCAGAGACCGGCCTGAAAACCCCAGACGCGCTCCACGCCGCAACAGCCCTACACACCGGTTGCACCCTCTTCGTCACCAATGACGACGATTTTCACCGCGTAGAAGGCCTGCCCATCGTCGTCTTAGATGATCTCGCATGACCAAAGCGCCCTAGACCACACCAATCCCCCACAGCTCCCCTTCGCGGAGCCCCCGCCTTTGAACTAGGATGCGAAGGATTGAAAAGGATGGGAAGGATGCCCCCCGCCCCTCTGGATGGGCGTTCCGCCCGCTGAAGCGCCCGCGTGCGCGGGAATGACGAAGATGAACGCAACAACGACGCCCACATCAACGCAACAACTCCCTCCCACAACACCCCATCCTTAAAATCCTTACCCATCCTTCGCATCCTAGTTCAAGGAAAGAGTTTGAGTATCGCGACCGTCAGCCCCGCCGTGGCGATCATTACGCCGGTGAGCCTGACCGTCAACCGCAACTCCATCGCCTTCATCTCCGTGCGCAGTTCCGCGATCGCCTGGGCCAAGTCCGCTTTCGTTGCGAACTCCTTCAAGTCCACAGGCTTGACAACATCTCGATCGACAGCGCTGCCGAGCGCGTTAACCACCGCTTCAGCCTGCGCTTCATCAAAGCCTGCATCCCGCAGATCCTTGACGACTCTGTGAGTATCGAAAGTCACACTGACCATTTGACCAACAGAATACCACGCCATTTGAACTAGGATGTGAAGGATTGGGAAGGATGGAAAGGATGCCCCCCAACCCCTCTGGATTCCGGCTTCCGCCGGAATGACGGTGGACCCGCGGAATGACGGAAGTCATACGCAGTACCCAAACAACACCACAACCCATCCTTAAAATCCTGCCCAATCCTGCCCATCCTAGTTCAAAACCCCGACCTCCGCTCAACATACCGCAACGCCGCCTGCGTCAGCAGGCCGGAACGCGTCTCACCCTCTCGCTTTGCCGCCTCGTCTACGATTGCCAGCACACGCGCCGGCAGGCTGACGTTCACTCGGACTCTTTTGCTCGACAGCTTTGATATGTCCGCATCTACCAGCGCCCAAAATCCACCCGCGTAATCCTCATTCGATTGATGCTCCTCCAACGGAATCGCCGTTGGGATCGCCTCACCGTCCATCATCAACACCTCGATGTGACTCAGAATCGCCTCCTGCGACGACGTCAGCGCATCCTCCAGCGTGTCACCCGCGGAGAAACATCCCGGAAGGTCTGGCACGATCACACCGTACCCGCTGCCTTCATCCTTATCCTTATGTATCACTATCGGAAAACGCATCACCGATCCCTCCGAATGACAATGCAAAGACCCCGTTCGACGGATGACTGATCACGTTCAGGGTGTTTCGACCTCAGACGAGTCGTTTGCCATCCGAGCCAACCATACCCTGCCGTTGATCTTCATCTGAACGTTGATTTCGACGTTTTGGCACATTTCCATGCCGATGATTGGTGGAACATCATCTCGATCAATCACCGCCGCATCGACATTGAATTCTTGCCCCAGCCATTTCACAGTGACCCTGCACGCATCGGTCTCCACAGTCGTGCCGCCCAAAGGTCTGAAGCTTGTGTTTCCCTCCACCTTTAGACGATATTTGGTTAGGAGATACTTCGGGAGTACGAGGCTGAGGTTGCAACCCGTGTCTAGCAATGCGGGGGTTGCGTGAAATCTACCGTCTGAACCCAATATGTCGATCTCGACAATGGACAGCAGTTCTTCGTCCACATACCCTTCCATCAACTAGCTGTTCCACCAATACCCGAAGCGGGCTACTTGACAGACGTACAGCTGGTCAATACGCCAGCCGAATTCTTACCCACCCGGGTACTGAACGTTACAGCATCTGGGTGTCTCTCTATCAATCGGTGATAGGTCAGGTGATCGCCCCGCGATATTTCGTGGTCGCCACTGCGACCATCGACTACGATGTAGCGGCCCCTGTGAGTGTCTATGTATCGCGGCAACAACTTGGCTTCGTAGATTTGTTTGGCGTTCAGAATGTACCGTTGATTCTGTGCTTGAGTTGTCATTGGTTGGTTCCCCCTCTGTTTCCGTAAGGGATGACAACAGTATTAAGTTCGACGAATTCTATCACAATGTGATACGCACGGACAATCAACTGGGATGTCGCGAACGGGTGCTGTGCACAACCCTCCCCCTTGATGCCCAAGGGGGAATTAAAGGGGGTTTAGACTTGGCGTTTCGCTTTGCACTCCGTTGCCCGGCCCCTCTGGATGGTCGTTCCGCCCGCTGAAGCGCCGGCTTTCGCCGGAATGACGGTAGTTGTGCAAAGCACCCGAACGCGGAATGACGTAGGCTCGCGGGAAAGATGTCCAGCCTCCACGACCAACATCAACGCAACAACCCCCACCCACAACAACCCATCATTCCCATCTTTCCAAATCATTCGCATCATAGTTCACCCCGCTGGATTCCGGCTTCCGCCGGAATGACGATGGCTGTGCACGGGAATGACGACGGTCATGCCCCCCATCCTTAAAATCCTTCCCCATCCTTAGCATCCTAGTTCCAAAAAAACGCACTTGCATCACCACCAAATCTGTCATATCCTAGAACATATAGGACACAAGAAGCGAAGTCGGTGCCGAGTGAGGTGCGTCAGTGGTTGTTGAGGCGGAGCGAGCAGGGTGGCGGGATGATCCCGTTCGGTTTGTGAAGGAATGGTTGGGTGGAACACCATGGGAGAAGCAGAGGCGGATTTTGGAGGCGCTAAGGGATCACGACTACGTCGCGGTGCGGTCTTGCAACGGATCCGGCAAGACATACATCGCGGCCCATGCCGTGATTTGGTGGTTGATGTGTTACGACGACGCCGTGGTCATCACTACGGCACCGACCGAGCGACAAGTGTCCGAAATGTTGTGGAGAGAAATCAGGGCCATACATCGCGACAACGCGGAGTTGATCGGGGGACGCATCACCACGACCCGACTCGACCTCGCCGAGCGCAGGTTCGCCTTCGGTTTCTCGACCAACGTTGAAGAGCGATTCCAAGGTTTCCACCAAGGGCACATCCTCTTCGTGGTCGATGAGGCATCGGGCGTCGAAGCGAAAATCTTCGACGCCATCGAAGGGTCGATGACCTCACGCCACGCAAAGATGCTGCTCATCGGTAACCCAAACTCGCTCTCCGGGGTGTTCTACGACGCATTCCATAAGGAAAGAGCGTTCTGGAAGACCATACACATATCGGCGTTCGACACGCCGGGACTGCAAGATGGAGGTGAAGAATCAGACCACAGTGAGTCCGTTCCCGACGGACTGATGACTGCCCAATGGGTGGCACGCGCGAAAAAGCGGTGGGGCGAAAAAAGCCCCAGGTATCAGGTAAGAGTGCTCGGCGAGTTCCCGAAGAAAATGACCGACACGCTGATCCCGCTCGACCTGATCGAAGCCGCCGTCGCACGCGATCCAGGGCATTTTCCTGACCTCGACATCGACGGAGAACCGCCGATCATGGGTCTGGACATCGCACGCTACGGGAACGATCGGTCGGTCGCATGCGTGCGGCGCGGCCCGGTGGTAGTCGAGATGTCGGTATTCCCTTCGGCCGACACCATGGCTACCACCGGGTTCGCGTTGGACTTCGCGCGCAAGCACAACGTCGCCAGAATCTACGTCGACGAAGTCGGCGTCGGCGCCGGAGTGCTCGACCGCATGCGCGAACTCCGCGAATTCGAAACCATCGGCATCAACGGCGGCCACCGAGCCCGCGAACCCAAAAACTTCCTCAACCTCAGAGCCGAGTTCTTCAGCCACCTCCGCGACCGCTTCCAAACCGGAGACATCGCCATCAACGACGATCCCGAACTAATCAGCGAACTCGCAACCCTCAACTACACCTTCACCAGCAAAGGCCAGATGCAGCTAGAAGACAAACAAAAACTAAAATCCCGCGGCAACCCAAGCCCCGACAAAGCCGACGCCCTAATGCTAGCCTTCACCCCCCAACCCAAAAACCCCCTAATGATGTGGATCATCTAACCAATCCTCCCTTCGAACTAGGATGCGAAGGATGGAAAAAGATGGGAAGGATGCAACAACAAAACCCCCTTCGCCCCGCGAAGGGGTGCTGTGCATAACTACCGTCATTCCGGCGAAAGCCGGAATCCAGAGGGGTCGGGCAACGGAGTGCAAAGCGAAACGCCAAGTCTAAACCCCCTTTAATTCCCCCTTGGGCATCAAGGGGGAGGGTTGTGCACAGCACCCGAAGGGGGACGCGAGCGCAGCGAGCAGGGGAATGCCCGAAATCCAACGAACACCCCCACACCAACCCATCTGGATTCCGGCTTCCGCCGGAATGACGGTAGTTGTGAACAGCACCCTAAACAACAATCCACGCCATCCTTAAAATCCTTCCCCATCCTTCGCATCCTAGTTCATCCCACTTCACATCCTTGCTAAACTTGCGTCTCATCATGTCTGCAACAAGCCCGGCTCCGGCTGAAGCTCCTCCAACCACGCCACCAGCCGCACCGGTCTTCGAAGGCGAGAAGTCGCCCACGCTGATGTACGGCCTCTCCGCCGGTCACGGCATCAAACACTTCGGACAGGGCGCGTTGCTCCTCATGATGCCCTCCATACGCGCCACATTCGGCATCGGCGACGTCGCATACGGCACCATCTTCGCCATCAGCTCCATCGCCTCAGGCATCGCCAACGTCCCCGCCGGAATGTTGGCCGACATGTATCGCAAACGCGTCGCCTGGCTCCTCACCATCAGCATGTTGATGGTCGGCACCGGCTACTTCCTCATCGGCATCAGCCCATGGGTATGGCTCATCGGATTCGCCGTCGCCATCATCGGATTCGGTACCAGCCTCTGGCACGCCCCCGCATTCGGAACCCTCGCCGCCAGATATCCCGAGCGTCGAGGCGTCGCCATGGCCGCCCACCTAACCGGCGCGCAGATCGGCAACACCACCAGCCCCGTAATCATCGGATTCCTCCTCGGCGGCGCCATCGGCACCTTCGAATTCGCCGGCTTCGACTGGCGATGGGTCGGCGTCGGCGTCTCCGTACCCATGTTCCTCACCGCCATCGTCGTCCTCTGGCGCTTCAAGACCGGCGGCGCTGAAGCCACTCACAACCTAGACCTCACCGAATACCTTCAGTCCGCCCGAAGGTTGGTCACCAACGTCCGAATCTTGGGACTCGTCTTCCTCGGCGCATTCCGCGCCGCCATCCACACCTCCTTCCAAGCCTTCATCGTCCTCTACATGGCCGAGACCCTCGAAATGTCCGGCTTCACCATCGGATGGCACGTCGCCCTGCTAACCCTCGCCGGAATCGCCTCCACCCCCGCCATGGGCTGGCTCTCCGACCGCGTCGGGCGCAAACCCGTGATCTTCGTCGCCATGGCATCCATGGCCGCCATGATCTTCGCCTTCTTATTTATAGAGCGCGGAATCGGCTTCACCATCATCGTCGCATCCCTCGGACTATTCTTCTTCTCCGTCATGCCCATCATCACCGCCGCCACCATGGACCAAGTAGAACGCGGCTCTGAAGGCTCCGCCACCGCACTCATCTTCGCTGGCGGCTCCGTCGTCGGCTCACTCTCACCCATCATCGCCGGGATAATCTACGAATCAAACGACTTCCAAGGCATCGTCATCTACTGCGGAACCATCGCCGTCCTCGGCGCAGCCCTAGCCATAATCCTCCCCATGCGCCGCGTCACATCTTAATGAAATTTCCGCAAACTTTGTGCTAATATATCAATCAATGAAACACCGTTTACCGAATTTTCCAGGATTTCAGCCATGACGACAATGCCCGAACGCGTAAGCAAACTCGAAGGCGCCTACGAACAAGTAGACCAACGCCTCGGCGACCTCGCCGGTTCGATCGATTCGCTGCGCAACGAGACGTACTCGCTACGCAAAGAGATGAATGATCGGCTCGACGCCATGGACAGCAAGTTTGAATCGAAGTTCAACACGCTAATCATCGTCATGGCAACCTCCGGCGTCGCAATCGTCGGAACCCTAATCGCCATCGCGTTTCGGCTCTAATCGGCCAAAATCCCCGATTGAATCAGCGAGAAACGAAATGTAAGCAATCTTTGTGCTAATCTATCAATCAATGAAACACCGTTTACCGAACTTTCCAGGATTTCAGCCATGACGACAATGCCCGAACGCGTAAGCAAACTCGAAGGCGCCTACGAACAAGTAGACCAACGCCTCGGCGAGTTGAGTGTTCAGCTCAACGCCATGGACAGCAAATTTGAATCGAAATTCAACACGCTAATCATCGTCATGGCAACCTCCGGCGTCGCAATCGTCGGAACCCTCATCGCCATCGCCTTACGGCTCTAACCCGCCAAAATTTTCGGCTGCATCAGAGCGACCAACGTCCCGCTTCCCGGAACCGGCGGAGCAATTCCCGTGTCGATACGCGCTACCGCGCCCGTCTTCAATACCGTCGCGCCCAAGCGATCCGCGCCGATCAAATACCCCGGCAGATACGAAAATGTCGGATCGTGTCCCACTATCGCGTAGTTACCCGCAATCTCTAGTGATTGCAGCAAGTCAAGCGCATCGTCCGGCCCGAGGTGAGCCGACAACCGCTCATCGATCTCCGGCTCTTCCCAACCCGCAACGTCGCATAATATCTTGGCCGTCTGCATCGCTCTCACATACGGACTCGTGATGACGCGGATCCGCTTAGGAGCCAACTTCTTGATCGTCGGAACCGACCTCTCGAAACGGCTCGCACCCGCGTCGGTCAAAGGTCGTTTCGAGTCGTCCGGCCAACGCCGCGGATCAGCGTCGTAAGCCTTCCCGTGCCTAACAATTAGCAGTTTCATCGCATACCAACCCAGAGATTTTGGCACTTTTGCTTTGTTATGTTATCGGCAAAGCTAGCAATCCAACTCTGTTGGCACTTTGGCGCGGTTATACCGACGCGGCGAATTCCGTCGCGCATCCTGCCCTCCACACATCGATGCATTCAGGCCGTAAAACAGACCATTCAGACATCGTCAGCAGCAATGTTGCCGCGAAACTTCACGGACTCATGAAAACCGTCGCCGCGCTGGCAATCGTCTCGGGCCTCTTCGCGGTCAGCATCGTCGCCATCTCCATCCAAGTTGACGAAACAGTGTTGGGTCAAAACAACGCCGCGTGTCAGGACGCCTCAAGCGACCCCGACGAGCCGATCCCGCCGTCCAACGTGCAACTCTATGAGCACGACGGCGGCATCTTGGTCCAGTGGGAGGCCTGCCGGAACCATCGTTACGAGATTCGTTGGCGTCTGCTATCTGAACCGCCGACCAACCCGTTCAACTGGCCCACAACCACCGGCGCTGGCACCACGGGTCATTACGACATCACCGACTTGGCCAACGGACGCCGAGTGGTTGTCCAACTGCGCCCGACTTACGTTCGCGACAACGTCTTCGACGACGGCAGCTGGACCGACGATTACTTCGCCACTCCGCAACGCTGCGGCGACCTGCCCGAGACTCCCTACAACGTTCGCGTACTGCAGGGCGACTCACGGCTCCTCGTCTCGTGGGACCGGTGCAGCGGAATGAGGACCCACATCCGATGGCGGTCGGTCGAAGACGGTTCCGCCGGGAATTGGAGCCGATACATCGATGTTGGACGGGGCGAATCTTACGAAATCGAACATCTGACCAACGGCGCGCAGTACGACGTCCAGCTACGTTCGGTTTTCACCAACCCAGCTCCCGTTCTCTTGCCCAGCGGCGACCCGTACACGAGCGATTGGAGCCTGCCGTTACCCGGATCTCCAACCTCCAAATGCCCTTCCGGTCGCCCCGTCGTGCCCCAGGACTTCGTGGTGGTTCCGAGTGACAGCCGACTCTACGTCAGCTGGCGGCCGTGCCCTGACCACCAATACCAACTCGCCTACCGCGTGCGGTCGAGTACCGAACCCAACTGGCCGGCGGCTGGAGATTGGCGCTCCGTCGACCCCGGCGAACACGACATCAGGAGTCTGAACAATGGCACTCGCTACGAAGTGCGGGTGCGCGGCGTGCTCGGCGATGACGCGAGCTCTCCGACCGGCGGATACGTTGCGGCACCCAAAGCCGCGTTCGATCCCAACCGCGCTCCCCGCTGGACCGATGTCCCACGGAGCATCTCGATAGTTGAGAACCAACACTACGACAACCCAATCGCGACCGTAGAAGCGGCCGACGCGGACCGCAATGACGATATCCGATACGAGATTGTGACGCCATCCCCGAAACCGAGCATCTTCCCCTTCGCCATAAACGTCCGCGACGGCGAGATCTACCTCTACGACAAGCTCGATTACGAGACCTATGAGGAATACACGCTCACCGTCCGCGCCACAGACCTCGCCGAGGAAGAGGTGACGCACGACATTCGCATTGAGGTCATCGACGCCGCGGGGCCACCACCACCGGACTTCTATCGTGTTTGTTCCGCCGCAGATGGCTTAACTGTGTCTTGGAATCGCGACAACAGCAAATACGACTACGAACTGCAACGTCGACCAGCCGGTCCATCATCAGGCGACGCGCAGTGGGTCGATAGCCGAATCGACGACCTGCCTACCGCCGGCACTTGGGTCTTCCAAGTACGGGCAATAGACAAAGTTACGGGCGAACAAAGCAAGTGGTCGTCTCAAGAAGCTGTTCACGTCGGCGGCGTGGCCAACACCAGACCCGAGTTCAGGAAAGAGGCCTATACTCTCGACGCCCTCGAAGAGCAGGCACCGGGCGTGCATGTCGGCTTTGTCAACGCCGACGACCCGGACCGACACAACTCCGTAAGGTACCGGATATTCTCCTCGACACCCGAGGAAGCACCCTTCATGGTCAATTCATTCACCGGCTCCATCACCACCACTGGACGGTTGGACTTCGAGACGCAGGCAACCTACGAGCTAGTCGTCGGCGCCACCGACCTCTGCGGTTCCAGCGACTACACGGACGTGACCATCAACGTGGTGGACGACCCGACGATCGACGCCGCGCCACTCGTTCCTAATGCTCCCGCGATAATCGCCCGTCACAATCAAGTCATCGTTCTCTGGCCAACCAACTACGTAGATCGCTACGACCTCGATTGGCGAAGGCTGGACCAGCAATATCTGCCCCGCCCGCGCGACACAGATGCGGCGATGCCTCGCTTCGTCGATCTCTCAGACCCAGATGCCGAATACGCGTTTCGACTGCGGCGCGTAAATCCGCTTGGCGATACCGGGGACTGGTCCGCAGAGACCGTGATCGATTCGGATGTTCCCTCGCCGAGCATCGAGCGGGTCGATGTGCCGCGCCAAGGGCAGTTGCTCGGCGGCATCGAAACCTTCCTACCCGGAATCACGCTCCGGGCCGGACAGTCCGCCCGTCTGGGCTTCAACATTTTCGGCATCGACGGCGAACTCGACAACTCATTGTTCGATCGGTCCGACTTTCACATTCAGTGGCGGCTCGACGACGGCGATCTCTCCGATGACAACGCCCGTATTGTCACATATAGCGCACCTGAAAAAGAAGGCGTCTACGGCATCTCAATCACCGTTAAGCAGCAGGTGCCCGGCGGCCTGGTCCAACGCGACACCGACATGGTCGTCCACGTGCTCGGCGACAACAACCTGATCAAACCATTCAGGACTGGTGATGTCGTACCCAAGGAAGCCGAAATCGCAGGTATCGACTACGGCGTAATCTCGTACTTCGAGCCGAAAGAGTATCGGCCGCCCGAAGCCACCAAAGCGTTGTTCAAGGTGCGGGAACGATCGATCCCGAGTTTCGAGTGGGTCGGCATTCGCATCGACCCTGGTGAACCAGCGGCCTCGATCCAGGACCAAATCCCGGGACACACCGTGATCGGCGATATCTTCACCGCCAAGTTCGTCACGATGAACGGCGACCCGATCATCAACATGTCATTCACTAACAATGCCGCCCTTTGTCTGCCATTGCCCGAAGAGTGGACGTCGCAACTTGAGTCGATCAATCTGATGAGAGTCGCCCGAGGCAATGTCCAGACACTCCTCAATCTGCCGGTGCGCTTCCCACCCAATCCGACATTCAACGATCCGGCATCGGTATGCGGTCACTCCTCACTCTTCGACGGTCAGCTATTCCTCGTGATCGCCAACGAAGACATCGTCACGCCAACCGCGACGCCTACCGCGACCGCGGTCCCTCCGACCAAGACGCCGACACCGACCGAGACTCCAGTCCCGGCGAGTGTCACGCCCACACCAGAACCGACCGCAACACCGGACGAAGCGAATGTGGTCCTAGTCGGCACGTCCACACCCATGCCAGTCGAAACCGTCGCGCCAACTGCAACATCGACACCGACGGCGACGCCAACCGTCACGTCGACTCCGGAGCCGACGGCCACGACTGAACCGACGGCCACGAACACGCCTACACCGACGGAATCACCAGCACCGACCGACACACCAGTGCCGACCTCAACAGTAGTGCCAACGGAACCGCCGACGGCGACCGCCCAACCGACCGAGACGCCGACGCCCGAGCCGACGGCCACACACGTACCTACCCTTACTCCGGTTCCCGCAACGAATACCCCGGTGCCGCCGACGCCCCAACCCACAGTTGCCGAAGACGGACCGAGGGAGCCGCAAGAAGAGTTGGACGTCGAACCAGTCGACGATGAAGAAGATGGTCTGAATCCACTGTTGGTGGTTGCGGTTCTTGCGTTACTCGCCATCGGTGCCGCAGTCGGCGCGTATGTCGTACTCAAATCGCGGCGTTCGAACAACCCGGTTACCCCGCCCAATCGAGCACCGACGAAACCTCAGGACGAAATCGAAACCGTGGACAACGGCGAAAACGAAACCGAGGAGCCCACTGACGACGAACCGGATGACGACAGATACGAAAATCTGAGAATCGGTCCGTAGCAGATATCAGAATTGCCGTTTAGGGCGCGTCGTAAACCGCTGATTGTTGCGATCGCACTTTGCTATGTTTACGCCATCTAGTTGAACTACCCGCCGGGATCACCTTTGATGGCCGATGAAACACGTATCGATTAGTCCAAATTCAGGTGCATCCGCGCGCCTGCGAATCAAACGATGGACTGCGCTTTCGACGATCGTCTTCGTCGCATTCGCAGCCGCCAACGCAGGCCTGCTGTTTTTCGCGTCCGGCGACGCGGCGACGATACGTGCCGATCACTCGGTAACACCATCGCAATTCGTCGTAGTTCCGGGCAACGGTAGGTTACATGTGTCGTGGCGGCCAGTTCCGAATCACACCTACGAGTTGGAATTTCGTTCCGCCGAATCGGTCAGCACGCCTTGGAATCTTGTTCGGGACCCCGGCGTCTACCGATACGAGATCACTGGTCTCGCCAACAACCACGAATACGAGGTGAGGATGCGAAGCATGGCGGCTCACGAATCCACCGCCTCGCGCAACGTCTTCAGTGCCTGGACCCAGATCGAATCCGCCGAGCCTCGCGCACTTGCTGGATCCAGCAACGATACCCCCACGTGGCGGACAACGGTCGACAGCGTCACCCTGGAAGAGAACCAGACCTACCTCAGCGCGATAGCGACGTTCCAGGCGATCGGCGGCGACACCAATGACGTCGTCAACTATGAGATCTTGAGTCCGGTCCGCGGGCCTTTTGCCATGAACGCGAAGACTGGCGAGGTGTACGTCTACGAACGGTTGGACTTCGAGACGACCGAGGAATATGAGATAACTGTTGCAGCCACCGACTTGGGTGGCGCATCGATTCGGCATCAGATGACCATCGAGGTCACAGATCGCGAAGGACCCCCGATCCCGGAACTGACGCAGGTTTGTGGCGGCAACGGAACGGCTTTTCTGGTCTGGGATCAGATCAACACCGCGACCTACGACATCCAGTGGCGCCAACTCGAGAATCCAAACTACAGCGCGGTCGATTCGCGGAACATCAAGATGGTGGATTCGGACCGTCGAATTGTCGAAGGCCTAGCGAACGGTGTCGAGTGGGTGTTCCACCTGCGTGCGGTTGACAAAGAGACGGGCGAGCAATCCAAATGGTCGGCCGATTACGTCGTAGTCCCATCGATCGACGAGAGCCGGGCAAACAACCCGCCGACGTTCCGCCAGTCCAGATACAGTTTCGATGTCCCCGAAGAGCAGGCCGCTGGTTTTCAAGTGGGCGCAGTCTCAGCAACCGATGTCGATCCTTACTCGCAGCGGCGTTTCGCAATCGCCGAGACCGAACCGGCGAACGCGCCGTTCGTCATCAACGAGTCGAGCGGTGAAATAACGACTACCGATCAACTGGACTACGAATCCGTCGCAGTCTACACACTCAACGTGGTAGTAACCGACCTATGCGGCCTCTCAACCCGTACTCCAGTCCGCGTCACGGTAACCAACCTGGTCGAAGTCGACGTTCCAGCGGACACACCTTTGGCGCCGACGGTGGCGATCGGACATACGCAGGCTATGGTTCTGTGGGACAACTTCTCAGATTTCAAGCACGACCTCGACTGGCGCCGGGCCGATGAACGCTACGGATTGACGCCGAAAGACCAGAACGCGTCGTCCCCGCGCGTCGTCGAACTGGACGACCCGGACGTGCAGTACGCATTCCGGATTCGAGCGCGCAACTTGGTCGGGCAAGTCGGGCCATGGTCATCGGAAACCATCGTGACTCCCTCAAGCGAACTGCCAACGATATTGCCGATAGTCTCACCACGAGAAGGCGCTGTGCTCGGCGACGCTATCCCGTACCTATCGTCTATCAACCTCCGCAAGGGACAGGACACCCTCATCGGTGTCAACATGTTCAATACGGACGGCGCGTTGGACAACTCGCTGGCAGATAGAGAGGACATCGAGATCCGTTGGACCGCTTCGATCGGTGATATCGATGATCCCGATGCCCGTTCAACCGTCTACATCGCGCCCCATCGAGTAGGCACGGATTTTGCGGTGCGAGTGTCGATTACTCAATCTCTTCCCGGCGGCGGCGCGGTAGTGGTCAGAAAACGCATCCCGGTGAGAGTCTTCGGTGAAGGTCAAACGGTCGAAATAGTCGCCGGCGACGAGGATCCGCCCGACGAAATCATGTTCCGCGGTGATGGCTACCGAATAGCGACCTTCAACGAAGGTGGCAAGTACAACGTTGCGGCAACCGCGGGCGCATCGTTCGAAGTTTCGCCGCTTTCGATCCCAGTTCGCGATTGGATCGGCGTACGACTTTTCGAAGGCGTTGAGGCGAATATTCTGCAACCAAACGTGCGACGGTTCGACACCATTGGCAACTGGTATGAGGTAGATTACGTATCCTCGGACGCGTTACCGATTGCCGGTCTAGCCTTCACGCCACATGCCGAATTGTGTCTGCCGGTGCCGAACAACGTCCAGCCGTCTCTCCTTGACGACATCGAAATCATGTTGTTGCTCGACGACGGTGTCCAGCAGCTGCTCAACTCCCCAAAGCGGCGAGCAGCAGACTTGGCAACCGGCGCGCCGGCCAAGGTATGCGCAAGGGCCTCGACATTCGACGGCCTGTTGTTCTTGGTGCTCCCAGAAGCGCTGCAACCCACTGCAACGCCGGAAACGCCGACAGTGACGCTGACGCCGACACCCGTTCCGGTTGTACCGACGGCAATACCTGAACCGATCGCAACCCCGGTTCCACCAGCGTCGCCGACCGCGGTGGTATTCCCGCCGACCGAGACACCATTACCCACGGATACACCGGAGCCCACCGCGACCCATACCCCGGCGCCGACGGACACGCCGACACCGGTGCCCACAGACACGCCGACACCAACGCCGACCGCGACCGATACGCCAACGCCGGTACCAACAGACACGCCGGTGCCAACTGCGACACCGACCAGCACGCCAACGCCGACCAACACGCCGACTGCGACGGCAACGCCGGAGCCGACGCGCACACCGTTGCCTACGAGCACATCAACACCAGTCCCGACAGCTACGCCGACGACAACATCGACGCCGACGCCGGTAATTGAGCCGCCAGTTGAAGACGAACCTTCGGCAGCCGGTTGGATCATCGCCATTGTGGTCATGGCACTCCTGGCCGGTGCGATAGGTGCCGGTGCGATGATCTATCGTGCTCGCATCTCGCAGTCGAGCCAACAAGACTCGCCAGAACCCGTGGACGACGATGACGGCTATGTCGAAATCGACCCCCACGCCGACGAAGATGACGACGATCCGCCATCGCAATCCTCAGACGACGATGATTACGACGTCTTGAGATACGACATGCCTTCGGGCAGGTGAACGAAGCGGTTTACGCCGCGCCCACGTCGGCCAATAAGGCGAAGCCTAAAAATTCCATGGATGGGCTTGGCGCACACCGCCAGCGCGGAATGCGCCTTTGAATCGCCAAAGACTGGTCGACATCAGAGTATAGGCCCAGATCACGGGTATTGATATTCATATGTACGTAGTGCAATCTACATGTGGAAATGGCTCGCATCTGACAGACACCAAGAAACAGATGTACAATAAACGAGGAGGTAGGACGCAAGTAGTTTGCCAATGCTAAGTCTTGTCTGCCCGAATCCACCGGTAGCCATACATGCTATAGTCAACTGGCAACAGAAAGGATGGCATGACAGTCGCTGCAAACCTTCCGTTGCTGACGCGAATCGGAACCATGTCACCAATCGATGTCAATCTGGTTCCCGATGAACGAACGTTAGCGGCTCTTTCGTTAGAAGTCGGATCAGTGTCAGCCGCGCGTGTGACTGAACAGGAAGCGTCGCTGCTCGAAGATATCCCCTCCATTTCGCGCGATCTGATCAACGCTACTCTTAGCGAGATTGAGGACGGCGGTGATCCCTTGGGCGAGATTTTTTGCCAACTCCGCACAAGCGAGCGACGACGGCAAGATGGCGCGGTGTACACTCCGTTGCCGATTGTCAATGCAATGCTGACCTGGGCGGAGAGCGTCGGACACCCGGATCGTGTCATTGACCCAGGTTCGGGTTCAGGTCGATTCTTGCTTGAAGCCGCCCGAAGGTTTCCAGACGCTCAGTTGATCGCAATCGAGCGCGATCCATTGGCAGCCTTAATATCACGCGCGAACCTCGCGGTCGCGGGTTTGGACAAACGTTCCGAGGTCCGCGTGGAAGATTTTCTGACTTCTGACCTGGCGAGCCGTAGCGGAAAAACCCTTTTTGTCGGTAATCCCCCTTACGTTCGTCACCACGTCATCCAGCCGGTCTGGAAGAAATGGCTTAAAACGCAGGCATCAGCCATGGGACTGCAAGCTAGCGCATTGGCAGGTTTGCACGTATATTTTTTCTTGGCAATCGCGAAGGGCGCGAATCCCGGGGACTATGGCGCACTCGTTACTGCTTCTGAGTGGTTGGATGTGAACTATGGTCAATTGGTTCGAGACCTCTTTTCGGATCGTTTGGGCGGGCAAAGCGTAACCGTGATCGAGCCGAAAACCGAACCTTTTCCGGGAACCGCGACAACTGGCGCGATCACGACGTTTGCGGTGGACAGCAAATCTCCATCTGCAAAGTTCGCGCGAGTGGGGCAGCTATCGGACCTAGGCGATTTAAGCGGCGGGCGGCCCGTGTCTCGCGACCGTTTCGTAGCAGAAAAACGATGGTCGCACTTTACTCGGACGCAACCATGTACCCCAGAAGGCTATGTGGAACTTGGTGATCTGTGCCGAGTTCATCGTGGTCAAGTCACAGGTGCTAATCGTGTGTGGATTGCGGGAAAACACAGCCGAGGTCTGCCAGATAATGTGCTTTTCCGCACAGTTACGAGAGCGAAGGAGTTGTTGGAAGCGGGTCCCGTCCTAATCGATTCTAGGAATCTCAAAAATGTAATCGATTTGCCGGAAGACCTTTCCCTCCTCAACGGACCTTCCCGCAAAGCGGTCGAGCGGTTTCTAGTAGAAGCTGAGGGAATGGGTGCCAAGGACTGCTACACCGCCCAAAAAAGACGATCGTGGTGGTCTGTACGTCTCCGAGACCCCGCTCCGATTTTGGCAACGTACATGGCGCGTCGCGCACCTGCCTTTGTAATGAATCACGCCAATGCCAGACACCTGAACGTTGCTCACGGACTCTATCCGCGCGAAGAGTTACAACTGGATGTGCTAACTGCTTTAGTGACTTTCCTTTGCGACGCAACGCCATTGCATGGCGGACGGGTTTACGCTGGCGGACTCACAAAGTTCGAACCCCGCGAAATGGAACGCATTCCCGTACCCGACCTCAATGTGCTTAGAGAGATGGCGGCATGAATTCTCCGCCTATTTGGTCCGAACAGGAGCTTGACAATGAACGCGAAAGGTCATTGGAGCATTTTCGGCAAGGAAGGCACACTGAACCACTAGAACTGTACTTGGAGCTATTCGACGACTATCGTGAGGTTGTAGAGGAGGTTTTGGAGCAAACCGTCGATTTGTCAAGATTGCGTGATGAAGCACCCAACTTGCTTGGTGACAGGCGCAAGTTGGAAGTTATCCGTTATCTCTCAGGCCCACCTGTCTCCGAAGACGATCTGAAAACCCTTATCCGTTCGCAATCGCTCAATGCGACGAGAATCACGTCGGACCCGGCATTGGTTGATCGCTTGGTTACATTCATTCAGGACTGGCATGACCGTCGGCGTTTTCCATGGGTTAACGAGTCTCGGGACCCTGAAGAGTATGATCGCAACGCGGCGATTCTTGCAACCACGTCTCTCCTTGCAATGCGTCGACTCGAAACCATGCGACGGAGCCAGAGTAAGGTCCAGGAACGTCTGGTTGCAACCCAGTTGCGCCGCGCTCAATTCCGGCAGGTTGACCCGCGAATCGTACGGGTATTGTCGCAGGCACCGGATAAGGGTCAGTTCTGCCGAGAGTCGATGCTCGGCAATAGAAAAGCCGATTTGCTAATAGGCCTCCACGATGGCCGAACCTTGGCGCTAGAGTGCAAAGTGTCGAACTCCTCGACCAATTCCATCAAACGCCTCAACAACGACGCTGTTGCAAAAGCTACGAGTTGGAAAAACGAATTCGGAAGTTCGCAGGTCGTGACGGCCGCCGTGTTGGCTGGCGTCTTTGCTCTTCGCAACCTACTTGATGCGCAAGACAAAGGACTAACACTGTTTTGGTCACACGATCTAGCGACGATGTTGGATTGGATCCGTCCGATTTCTAGCGATACCAGTTAGTAACGTGGACATTTCGGTCCGATGAAAAGAGGGTTCAGACCGTGACCAAGTTGCATAACGACCTTCACATATTTGCTACACGGCGAATGTTTTTGCGTTCCGACCAGTCCCCAACGACTCGAGCCGACACGCCAACGAGACTACGGAATCCACGTTGATCCGCAACATCGTGCGCACTTGCCGGACCGAAGCGGTTTACGCCACTAAGAAATGAGATGGTCGGGGAGCCGGGATTTGAACCCGGGACCTCTTCGTCCCGAACGAAGCGCGCTACCAAGCTGCGCCACTCCCCGACGCTCATTTCGATTATATTTGGTGCCTTAGTTCGATGACCTCGGCGTTCTTTATCGTTGGCCGAAGCGGTTGAATGAGAGAACAGACGCTCCGATGAGGCTCACGTCGTCTCCGAGTTGGGTTACGGATACGGGGACACCACGGGTTTCGTATCGGGGGAGGCCGTAGGTTCTGACCGCGTCGATGACTTCGTCCCATCGGCTTTCGAGGCTGTGGACCACGCCGCCACCAACCACGATGCCGTCTGGATCAAGCACAGCGAGGATGCTAGCCAATCCGCGGCCAATGTTTTCGATGACCTGCCGCACCACCTGTTCCGCTACCGGGTCGCCCTGTTCCGCGGCTAGGAACGCGATGCGAGCGTCGATGTCGTCGATATCTCCGTCGGCCAGTTCAATCATTTTGGCCGCCGACCTAGGGGCTTTTTGTGCAGCTTGGCGCGCCATTTTGCCGATATTAGGGCCGGAAGCGTTGCCTTCGAAGCAACCCTGGCAACCGACGGCGCAGCTGAGGGCCCCGGGGCCGGTGCGCACGGTGATGTGTCCGAGCTCGCCGGCCTGACCTGTGGAACCGGTAACCATCTGCCCGTTGGCGACGATTCCGCCCCCGATTCCGGTGCTGATGGTCACGTATACGAGGTTCTGCGAGTTTTTGAATGGTCCGAACTTGGTTTCAGCCAACGCAGCTAACGTGGCGTCGTGTCCGATGGCGGTCGGCAACGAGGTCAGGCGCTCGAGGTCGGGCTTCATCGTTTTGCCGTGCCATCCGGTCAGGTTGGGCGGGTGATCGTAGGTGCCTGTGTCTGGGTTTAACGGCCCAGCGGTGGAGACGGCGAGGCCGACGACGCCTTTGGCATTGGCGGTAGCCTCGTGAATGAGTTCGGCGAGGCGAACCGCGGTGTCTTCAATTCCGCGTTCGGGCGTGCTATCGCCGCGCGTCTCATGGAGAATTGCACCATCGCGATTGACGAGTGCGGCTCGAATCTGGGTGCCGCCAATATCTGCGGCGGCGGTGAGGTCGGCTGAGCTGTCCTTTTTGATCATAGAAGTGATGTTATCGCGGCGGGATACCCGCATTGCATCGATTAATCTCGATAACCATGAACCACGAAGACCTCCGGTCGCGCGCCTTGGGCCAGCTGCTGCGAAATGTGCGGACCGGCATCGACCCCTACTACCGACAGCGTTACACCTATGTGATGCCGTCGATTGGACGCTACGAGTGGCAATGGTTCTGGGATTCCTGCTTCCACGCGATTGCGTTGTCGACGTTGGATGTGGAGCTAGCGAAGGCCGAGTTGAATACGTTGCTGGTACCGCAGCGGGAGGACGGGTTCGTTGGTCACATGACCTATTGGGGACGATTTGGATCGCTCGCCAGCGCGGTGACGGGTCAGAGCAGTCCGGGGCAGTGGCGGCGGCGACATTCGGGCATGATTCAGCCACCAATTTTGGCGCACGCGCTGCTCCGCATCGCAGAAGAGTCGGGCGATGTAGAGTATCTGAGCGATGTGTTACCGAAGGTCAGGCGTTATTACGAATGGTTGAGCCGAGAGCGGGACCTTGATCAGGACGGGTTGATCGGGGTCATTTCTCCATATGAATGCGGCCTTGACAACTCACCGGCTTACGACGCCGAGTTGGGTCTACAGCGACCTGCGAGACGACAGCTGCTTTGGAAGAATTGGCTTTTGGACTGGCACAACGCGTTGCTTGGCAAGGGACACAATTTCCGGCATCTGAAACAGCGTAATCGGTTCGTGATGATCGAGCCATTCATGAACGCGGTGTACGCGGATGGTTGGGATGCGATCGCGACGATGCATGATTTGCTGGACCAAGACGAGAAATCTAGGACGGCGCGGGATATGCGGAACGCGACGATGAGGGCGTTGAATGAGCAGTGCTGGGATGACTCGCTCGGCAGATGGATCTATCTGCGCGGTGCGGAGAGGATACCGGACTACACGCTGGCGGTCGGTTCGATCTTCCCGCTCATTATCGGCGGACAAGATAGAGACAAGGTCAAAGAGGTGGTTGGGCGGCACTTAACCAACGAGGATGAGTTTTGGACGCCATACCCGGTTCCGAGCGTGTCGGCTTCAGAACCGACGTTCGATGCCGAAGGCGAGTCGACGATCTGGCGAGGGCCGGTGTGCATGAATTTGAATTGGCTGCTGTCTCGGGGACTGCGGCGGCACGGGTTCGAAAGTGTCGCTCAAGAGATCGAGACGAAGTCGATCGAGATGGCGAGTCGCGACTTCAGGGAGTTCTACTCGCCGTTAACTGGTCGCGGGATGCGCGGCACCGACTTTGGCTGGGCGACGGTCGCGGTCGATATGCCAGTGATGCACGATCTACCCTAGGACGGCCGCCTGGGCATCTGCGTTGCCGCTGACAATTACGCCGGTTGACATGAAGATGGCGCGCTCGGCGATGTTGGTTGCGCGGTCGGCGACTCGCTCAACATTGTGGGCGGCCCACATGAGGTAGGTGCCTCGGACGGCGCGCTCGCGGTCATCTTCAACCAATGTGAAGATGTCGTTCTGCACCTTCGCGTACAGCCGATCAACCTCGTCATCGTCATTTTCGATCTCGAGAGCGATGCGTGCAGATTCGTCACGGTCTGAGGTGGTCATGGCATCGATGCTGCGCTTCATCATCGAAACCGCGAGGTCGGCCATCTTTGGGATGTCTTCCAGCTCCTTGAGGGGCGCTTCGTGGCCCATGTTGATGGAGACTTTGGCGATGCCTTCTGCGTAGTCGCCCATACGTTCAAGCTCGTTGGCGATAAACATCATCCCGATGATGCGGCGGAGGTCCGCAGCGAGGGGCGCTTGGCGTCGGATCTGTTCTACGCATTCGTTCTGGATCTTCGTCTCGAGATCATCAATACGGTCATCCTCTTCGATGACCTCCCTCGAGAGTTCCAGGTCGCGGTTTCGCAGTGCGCGAATGGTCTTGAATATGGCGTTTTCGACCAATCCGCCGAGGAGGACGATCTCCGCTTCCAAATGTGCGAGGCTGTAGTCAAGTTGTTCGTTGGGCATACTAAGCTGCCCCTTCTTTCTCAGCCGATTCGGCCGGTTACGTACGCTTCGGTCCGGGGATCGACAGGATTGCCGAAGACCTGCCCGTTGGTGCCGTACTCTATAAGATGCCCGACACGGTCCTCGCCGACCATCATTACGGCCGAGTAGTCCGAGATGCGCGTTGCCTGCTGCATATTGTGCGTGACAATAACGATCGTCACTTCCTGTGAAAGCTCGCGAATCAGGTCCTCGATCGCTTGGGTTGAGATGGGATCGAGCGCAGAAGCTGGCTCATCCATCAGGACGACATCGGGGTTTACGGCGAGCGCGCGTGCGATGCATAGGCGTTGCTGCTGCCCACCGGAGATCCCGAGACCGCTATCGTCTAAGCGGTCTTTGACTTCGTCCCAGATCGCGGCGCGGCGGAGAGATTCTTCGACGACGCGATCGAGGTCGTCGGTCAGACCGTTGACGCGGGGGCCAAAGGCGACGTTGTCGTAGATGCTCTTCGGGAACGGGTTCGGACGCTGGAAGACCATCCCGATGCGAAAGCGGATGTCGGTCGGATCGACGTCCGCACCGTAGACATTGACGCCTTGATACTTGATGCTGCCGGTAACATGCGTGTCGGGGATCAATTCGTTCATGCGGTTGAAGCAACGCAGCACGGTGCTCTTGCCGCATCCGGAGGGCCCGATAAGCGACACGATGGCATTGCGGGGAATCTGGATCGATACGTCTTCCACAGCGAGAGTGGAGCCGTAACGGACGCTCATGTTTTCAGCTTCAAGAACCAAGTCTTGATCGTCGAACGTGATGATCGGATCAATCATGAGGGGAAATGGTAAATCGGATTTGTAAATCGCGGTTTGTACGGGGGGATTAGAGGGAGATGAATGAGTCCTCGAACTCGTGCTTTATACCCGGCCATTCACATGTCCAGCTTGGATCTTATGTCCAACTCGAATTCGGGCAACGTAACTGGCGTGCCCCCCGTTAGGGCTTCGGTAGCGCGTTCAAGGGTTGTTACGTGGACGTCGTCGGGGACGAGTTTGAAGTGTCTGCCCGAGTTGTCCTGCTCAAAGGCGACGGTGAACCACGCGATGTCACCACTTGACAGATCGTCGACTACCTCGATGTCGCCCAACGATTTGAAGAAATGCTTGTCGACCACGACAGCCATCATTTTCGAGTTTATACGCCTAGGCATCCAAATCGCCGTTGTTCACCGCTCTGGGAACTCATCGCGGATAGCCTCCGCGTGTTGAGGCGAGGTGTTGAGAACCATACTGGCTATCTCGTCAAGATCATGAGCCTGTTCAATGCGTGCCTTCCACGCCCAACCGTTCCGCCATGCTCTCTTCTAGCCACACACCGTCCTTAACGATGTAGGTTTTCTTCTTGTTCATACCTGTGCCATGAAAAACGGGCCGTTCTTTGGATGATGTAACACAGAGACGCGCAGCAGTCGCTTCAAGTCATGCTCAACGTCTTCCAATGCAATGTTCAAACGAACGTAGGCACCACATTCCCTGATAGTTGCGGGCGCATCATCCCAGTCGAATGTTCCTTGTTGGCGCAACCCGTTTTCATGCAACAATAATGTCAGTGTGTTGGTTCCGATCATCGGATATTTCTGACTGCTCATCAGGTTCGCGCCTGCGTCTACCTGAACCATTACACGGAACCGCACAGATATGGATGAGCCTTCAATCTGTCGCGTTGCCGCGAAGTTCTTTTGCTGAACATCGTAGTAACCCGCTATTTCCTTTGCATCCATGTGTTCTGGAATGGATGCTTTGGTGACCTGTTCGAACGCGTCGGACAGCACTTGTTCTGACGGAACAGTCTCGAAAAATGCGCCGCTCACCAAAAGCGTCTTTGCCAATGGCGAAGGCTGTGCTCTTTTGACTCCTCTGATGAGATAGTAGACCTCACGTTCAGGCATCGCCTCAAGGTCTTCACCCGCTTCGATCATCTGTCCCCTCACGTTTTGATCAAGCATCGCAACGTTTTTGCGGGCACTTGGGAGTGTCGAATTGAACGGGGTTATCGTGTGAGACTTCGCATCTTTTAATTCGAGAAACTCGCCGCCCGAGAACATCTCGTCAGGGTTTGTCTTCAATACGAAATCAGGAAACCCGGAACCAGATCTAGCGGCGATCATCTCATCAGGGAACTCGAAATTTTCCAACATGTTGTTTTCGACGAAGTACCCGCGACGCTGCATCAATCGGGCGAAGAAATGGTAGATGGAAGATGTTGTCATGACACTCCGTTGAGAAGCATCAACACCGGTTCATCGACGAGGTTTTGCGTTGACCAAATCTGGTTCAATGCTTCTGTGTGGGCGTATTCGTCGCGATATCGATCGGTGGAGTCAGCCGCTCGGATATGTCGAAGGCGTTCTTGTATGCAATTAAAGTTCACTTCGTCCTTTTCTACGCCCACACCGTATCGAGCCAATTGTGACGCTACAACTAGCGTAGTGCCAGTCCCTGAGAATGGGTCGAAGACACAATCTCCGGGATTTGTGGAAGACAGTAGCATCCGCAACAGCAACGCGACCGGAGACTGTTGCTTGTGTACGCGCTCTCCGGAAATGTCCCGCAGTGCCTCGTCGCTCGCGTAATAACCAGATGTCAATTCTCGGATGTCGTCCCATACGTCGGTGACAAACATGCCTCTCTCACGGGGCACATAGCCGCTTGGCAGGGGCGGATCTATCCGCAATCGGTTGAAAACGCGAGGCGAGCGCCCTTTGGTGGCGTATGCGATGACCTGATATGCCTTGCCGTAACGCACTTGACTTGGAATTGCCGATGTTTTTTTTCGCCACACGATCAGATTGTGAAAATCCCAACCTGACTCGCGCAACACCTGCAACAAGAATTCGGTGTTCTTCTCGCGTTGCATGAAATACATCGCGGCGCCGTCAGACGAACGCTCCAGCGTCATCCGACATATCTCACGCATCCAATCCCAATATTCGCCATTGTCCAAGCGATCATTGTGCTCCCGATAGTCCTTGCCTTGGTTGAAGGGAGGATCTAGAAACGTGAAATCGAACGGTGGTTCTTTGTCAGCATCACGCTCTAAAAACTGGGCGCAGTCGCCAAGATAGAGATTGTGCGTCAATTTGATGCCCCTCCTTTGTGGGTTCGCAATCATAGCAGTTCAGGTTGACGCGTCGCTTCTGGGCCGATCAACCCGGAATACGAAAGGGTTTTGCCTTCCCAACCCACCACGATGAACGCCATATGGTGTGCAGTGTCCACATTGGTCTGGGTCTGAAACTTGCCGGCGAAGATCTGGGAGTGTGTTGGTGCTACTAATACTGTATCGGTTCGTCGGTGTTGGTTTTGGGTAGGTGGCGAAATATCGCGATCGTGCGACAAGTGAGGCCACTCCACTCAAGCCGGGGGCAGACGACCGAGGTAATTCACCGCGGTTTCGTTCTGCCTCTCCTCGTTCCTTTCGCTTTGAGAACCCGGACGAAACAGTTCGAACGCGAATGCTACAGCGCCCTAAACCAATCCAGCGAGTCTTCCGTTCGGCCGGATGGGTTGTATTCGGCGCCTGTCCAACCGGTGTAGCCGAGTTCGTCTAGCTTTTGGAAGATGAAGGGGTAGTGGATTTCGCCGGTGCCGGGCTCGTTGCGGCCTGGGGTATCGGCGAACTGGACGTGTTTGATGCTGGGGAGGAGTTCGCCGAAGGTCTCGACGAGGCGGCCTTCCATGATCTGCATGTGGTAGAAGTCGTACTGCAGGAAGACGTTTGGGTGGTTGGCGTCGGCAATGGCTTGCATGCCTTGGGCCGATGTGGAGATGAGGAAACCCGGTTGGTCTTGAGTATTGATCGGTTCGATCAGTGCGTGGACGCCGACTTTCGCCAACTCGTCGGCGGCGTAGCGAAGGTTGTCGATATAGGTTTGGTACGCGATTTCGGGGTCGGCGCCTTCGGGTAGCGGCCCGATTCCGGTGTTGACGCCGATGCATCCGAGCGCGGCAGCGTATTCGACTCCGAGTGCTACGCGCTCTTGGTAGATGCCGACTTTGTCGGGCTGGAGCGCGAGGTTGCCGAGGCCAGTTTCGGGGTCGGTAACCGGGAGGTTGATGATTACATGCTTGAGGTTGTTGCGCTCGAGCCGCTCTTGGATGGCTCTCGTCGGTTCGGAGTACGGCGCTTGAATCTCCACGCCTTTGAAACCAGCTCTCGCTGCGGCGTCGTAGCGGTCAAGGAGTTCATATTCGTTGAACATGAACTGGATGTTGGCGTTGATTTTCGGCATTTCGGTTGCCGTTATCGAATCAGATAGGATCGATGTTCGCGACCGCGATTCCGATGACGATTGCTGACAGCAACACCAGTGCGATCATGAGTACTATGGACATTGGCGGTTTGGGTTGGTGTTTGTGGGTCTAGAATTGATGTTTGCGGATGCGCTGACGATCGGTGAGTCGTCGCGCGATCCCCAATGATGCATGATAAATGTTCCTCATCAGAACGTGAATTTCGGTACGTAGAGTGAAGCGATGCGCTTAGAAGAGATAATGACCGCTCCGGTCCTGACGATAACGTCGGAACTGAGCGTGGCGGACGCGGCTAAGCGGATGCGGTCCAACGATGTCGGCTCGCTGGTAGTGGTTCGCAAGGGCATCGTTGAGGGCATCATCACGAGCTGGGACGTTGCGGTTGGATGCGTGGGCGCCGGCGAGGACCCGGCGATGTGCCCGATTATGTTGTACATGAGCAGTCCCGTTCATACGGCTCGACCCGATACCGATGTCGTGGAGGCCGCACGGGTCATGTCTCAACGTCGGATATCGAGGTTGCCGGTGGTGAACGCCGAAGGTGAGCCGGTGGGAATCGCCACGTTTTCGAACATCAGCCGGGTAATGCAGCAACTTGCCAGCGATATCTTCTCGGGCTGGGACCGCACGCCAGTCTCGGTTAGTATCGGCCAGGAAATCTGATGTTCGAGACGCTATCAGAACGACTTACTTCTGCCCTGGGTACGCTGACCGGCAAGGGTCGGTTAACCGAGCAGGACATCGAGGCGGCTCTGCGACAGGTCCGCATGGCGTTGTTGGAGGCGGATGTCGATTTCAAAGTCGCTCGTAACTTCGTCTCGAAGATTCGGGAAGAGGCGCAGGGTGAAGAGGTCGTGCGATCGTTGACGCCAGGTCAAACGGTCGTAAAGATTGTTCAGGACAACCTCGTGGAGGTGCTTGGCGGAGAAAGTGCTGCATTGCAGCGAGGAGAGACACCGCCGAGCGTGATCATGCTGGTGGGTCTCCAAGGCGCGGGCAAGACGACTGCGGCGGCGAAGTTGGCGCTGCACATCCGGCGGGAACGCAAGCAGGACGTCATGATCGCGGCCTGCGACCTACAACGCCCAGCGGCGGTAGAGCAGTTGGTGACACTGGGCAAACAGATCAATGTGCCGGTCTATAACGAGGACGCACGCAAGTCGACACCGCTGAAGGTGGCGAAAAACGCGGTGGCTCGGGCGAAACGCGACGGAACGCGGTGGTTGATACTGGACACGGCTGGTCGGTTGGCGATCGACGACGAGTTGATGGGCGAGTTGGAGAAGGTCAAGTCGACCGTGGATCCCATCGAGACGTTCTTGGTAGTGGACGCGATGACGGGTCAGGATGCGGTGAATTCGGGATCGGAGTTCAATCGTCGCATTGGATTGACGGGGATGCTGCTCACCAAGATGGATGGCGATGCGCGCGGCGGTGCGGCACTTTCGATGAAGTCGGTTACCGGGCTACCCGTCAAGTTCGTCGGCGTCGGCGAGCGTCCAGAGCAACTCGAGGAGTTTCACCCGGAGCGGATGGCGCAGCGGATATTGGGGATGGGCGATGTCACGACACTCATCGAGAAGGCGCAGCGAGAGATCGACGAGGACGATGCGAAGCGGTTGGAGCAGCGGTTGCGGCGGAACGAGTTCGACTTGAACGACATGCTCGAGCAGTTCCGGTCGATCCGTCGAATGGGCCCGTTGTCAGATGTTCTAGGGATGATACCGGGCCTCGGTGGATTAATGGGCGGCCGCAGTCTGCAAAACGTCGATGAGAAGCGGATGTCTCAAGTGGAGGCGATCATCCTGTCGATGACGCCGCAAGAACGCTCTAACCCAAGGCTGCTAAACGGTTCACGACGTCGCAGAGTAGCCACCGGCTCCGGCACCTCGCCATCGCAAGTCAACCAATTGCTAGGCCAGTATCGCCAGATGCAGAAGATGATGAAGCGCATCAGCGGCCCCGGCGGCGAACGCGCGCTGCAGAACATGATGCGGGGGATGAGCTAACGGCGGAACAATCCGCGGTGGGATGAAAGTGTGGTGGCAGGCGTCAGTTGTTAGGTTCGTAGCTTTCTAGCCAGTCGCAAAGTTCATAGATGTCGCCAAATGAGTCGATTGAGACTGGCGCGTCTTCGCCCCATAGAGCCAAGGCCACTTCTGCTTGCCACATCAACGCGTAGCTTAAGTACGAAATTCCAGCGTAAGGGTAGAGCGTACATGCCATCTTTAAGCCGGATGTGTCATCCAAAAGTAACGCTTGCACCATGCGCGGGACAGAGTTTGGTGGAAATAGATCGTTGCAGAATGCATCCGGGTCTTCAGTGTTGGTGAAGTATTCCGGCAGATTCTCGGCGAATTCACTGCTACCGATGGACTCTGCGTCGGATGCGACGTTTCTTCGCGATTCTGCGCTCGGGAACACCATGTGCTGAGCGCAATTCGAAATCAAATTTTCATGGGCAAATAGTTCCTGTGAGCTTAATACTTCGCGAAGCTCATTCACGCGTTCCTCACCTAACGCATCGACCTTTTCCAAAAACCCTATCCGGCCATCGTCCGCGTTTTGCGCGACGGGAACCGGAGTGGGGCGTGGGCGCGGACTATCTTCAAGCGAGAGGAATGCTCTGCTCTGGTTATAATCGAGTGCGTAGAAGACCTGCAGATCATAGGCTTCGACGGGTGTGACAGCCACGAAGCTGAGCCTCATGTAACCTTTTGCATTCAATTCGTCAACTTCATACGGTTCTTCAAGCATCACCAGATTCGCGGCATCGGGAGTGGAGAAGATGTCTTCGAGCTCCAACGAGTATTCTTCGGCAATCCGTCCTGCGAGATTGACCGCTTCGATCGGTTCTCGGGCACCATAGCCGTTCATCAGTGGGTAGTGGCTGGCGACTTCGATCTGAAATGCGAGAAATTCGTAGCCATCAGCGAGCTTTCCGTCATCAGTCTTGGGATAAGAAACACCAACATTCAGTCCGTCGTATGCCTCGATGAGATGTTGTGCGACGCCTCGCTCCACGTGAGTCACGCGTACCGTTGTAGCGCCATCAACCTTCACGGCGCGGCCTAAGGGTGCCGGGCGATTCGGCCATGTGGTGCCGACTCCTTGTGCCTCCGCATGTGGTTCGAAGGAATTGCAAATATGCGGGGTGTTACCCGCATCGGACAGATAAAGATAGACAGAGTCGCCGCTTTCCCAATCGCTAAGAGCTAAGACGACGTTCTCCGGCTCGATAGGTTCATCAGCGAGGGTGTTTAGGTCAATCGTGAACGTTTTAGTGTCGTCAACGCCAAGATCGATCGTCTCGGCGAAAGAGGGTGCGTAATCCCTCGGACCATCTCCCGATTGCGTTTGAAGAGTATCGATCAGTTGGAAGGCATACTCTTGGATTTCGACACTGTCGTTACCGGTGTTTTCGATCGTCAACAATAGCGTGTCGAGATTTGCAGTGGACGTGTCGATGCGGAGTTTGATTTCGCCGACCGCGATCTCATCGCCTATGGACAATGGGTTGCCACGCCAAGAGCCGGGGGTGCCGATGGTGTTGCATGGCATTTCGGTAGATGCCGGCGTGATGCTATCTGCGACCCAAGGGAAATCAACGTGTGAATCGTCTACCTCGTAAGTGGTGGTAACGGTAGTTTTGCCAGTCGCAGGTGTATATGAGGTTGAGGAACGAACGCCTACGCCACTCCTTGGAGCTGATATTCCAGTCTCGATCTCAATCGCGATGCCTTCGTCGTCGATCCTGACTATTGGTGTCAGCGAGATTTCGTCAGGTTCCTCGGCCGGTATGGGGATCGGCGTCGTGGTTGGCTCGAAGGTCGCGGTTGGCTGAGACCGTACGGAAGTTGCGGTTTCTGGTACCGGTTCAGAGCCACACGCGAACACAAATAACGTAGCAAGGGCGAAAACGAGACAGTATCTCACGCGTCGAATCATCACACCAGCGCCCATCTCAGAATCTTTCGCAACTCCGCAAAACCTGCGGCTATACCTTCACTATAACTGAGTACTACAGCTCCACGCGCGATGTGGAGAATGTAGTGGCGGCGGTTGTGAATGATTTTGTTGATGGGCTATGATTACGGACGATGGCATAATGAGCAACGATGGTCGACGAGATGGTTCAAACAGTGACAGCCAAGTACGAGGATGGTTTCCTCAAGCCTACGACGGCGCTTGATTTGGACGAGGGAGACGTGGTTGTTGTTACGATCTCGGGGCGTCGCATCACTACTAAGGATGTTGAGGCGAGCAGATCTTCGGCAGGTGCATGGAGGGGAAGAGTCGATGCTGAGAACCTGATTGCCGGACTGTATGAGGCGCGTATTCAAGGCTCTGCGCACATGGTTGACGACGACGCGGAATGAGGTATCTGGTCGACACGGACTGGGTGATCCATTACCTGAACGGCAACCCCAGCATCCGCGAACGATTAGACGAGGTTAGAGACGAGGGCGTGGCGGTTGTCTGAACTATGATTTATGCGATTGGAAAAATCGGCTGTGATTTGGGGGTTGGGGCTAATAATTCGTCGGATGATTTTGGAGTACAACCTGGAGCATGAGAAGCAGGTGAGGGCGACCGCGTTTGCGTGGCTTGGGTCGCGGGTTTCGAGTGAGAAGATAGAGTAAAATCCAATCATGCTGCCCGATAAGGCGGAATCCTCCAGGAGCAAAGAAGAAACAGAGACGATCAGTGGACGCAGTTTCTCTTTTCACAGGATGCGGCGGCTCCGACAAGGGGTTGGTTGATGCTGGTTGGCGGATTCTGATGGCCAACGACATCTTGCCCTACGCCAAAGAGGTGTACGAGGCTAACCTTCCGGAGACGGATTTCCTGACCACCAGCATCAAGGAGATAAAGTCTTTTCCTGCGGCTGACTTGCTGATCGGTTGCTATCCCTGCCAAGGTTTTAGCCAAGGTGGTGCTCGCGACTCGGAACGCAGTGTCAACAGACTCTATCTGGAGTTCGATCGTGCACTGAGAGAGATTCACCCAAAGGCGTTCGTAGTCGAAAATGTTGCAGGGATGGCTCGTAGCAACAATCGTCACATTTTGGATGACCAACTATGCCGCTTCCGTTCAGCTGGGTATAGTGTTCCTGACCCGCTTATCGTCAACTCAGTTGACTACGGATTGGCTCAGGAACGACGGCGGATCTTCATTGTGGGCATACGATCCGATATCGGGTTGACATACAAGTTCCCGAAACCAACGCATGGGCCGGAACTACGACCGTTCAAGACACAACGCGAAGTGTTGAGCCAGTTTACGGAAACATGGCCTGAGGGAGAGTTCTGCGACCAAGACTTCCACTGGTACTATCTCTCACGTAACCGATACCGCGGATGGGATGAACCTAGCAAAACAATTCTTGCGAACGCTCGCCACATGCCGTTGCATCCAGAGAGCCCTCGCATGAGAAAAGTCGGGACGGACAAGTGGGTTTTCGAAGGGGATCATCGAAGCGCAAGGCGTCTTTCATTCAGAGAAGCTGCAGCGCTTCAAGATTTAGTTGACTGGGAATTTCCGGACACTGTGCCTTTGATGAAAAAATACCAAGTCATCGGTAACGCTGTGCCCCCGATGATTTTCAAGCAAATGGTGGATGCCATCCCTGAAGAAGTGTTTTTGTGAGCGGTTTTACCGTAATTCGATCAATCGCTACGTTCAAGAACTTCTTGAATTGATTACGCGTAAGAATGCATCTTTAAAGCGCCTGAATGTATGTGCAGGAACGTTTTGACCTCTTTTACGTATTCCGCTCTCAACGAGCGCGTCTGCATACAAGTTAAGCGCGTACAGATCAAGTTTGGCTGGCTCCCTACCTATCACTCTGTCCACAAATGGGTGGTTCAGATTAACGTAGAGCAGCAACTCATCCGATGAGGGCATCTCGAAATGGGCATGCACGTCGGTATCTGCTAAATCTTCGAGCCAGTAGACCTTCAAGGTTGGAACCCCTTCGGTTCCTATCTGGACGTAAGTTGGCTGATCGCCAAACTGCTCAATAGCTTGCTGCAGGCGCTGTTCCGCAACAGTGGAAAGTTGCTGTGGCGGGGGAGGACCAGTTTCTACGATTGTCATCGCCGAATCGAATTCGGGGCCTTGCAGCGAGTCTTTGGTGTTATCACCTGCAACTTGACCGTCTGCAGACGTGGTTTTTGGACCCGGTTCGGATGTAGGGTGGGCTAGCTTCTCCACGTATTCGGCAACCTCGGAGTGCAACTTCTTCACGAATTCGTTCTCTAAGTCGCCGACCCAGTCGAATGCATCTTTGGTCTGTGTCACAGGCCAATGGTTAAGGTCAAGCTCACCAAACAGTCGTTGTGACGGGTACTGGTTAGGCGCACCAAATATCTCAGCAGGCTTATATCCGTTACCTGGACCGCCGACAACCAAGCGGTCCCGCCGGAAAAGGTGCATGCCAGCTCTGCGCGCTTCACCGGGTATCCGTATCCAAACTCGTCCAGTCACATCAAGACCGCTTACGTTAAACTGAACGTTTTTTTCCCATCGGTTGACTGTTCCATCGGACAAGGTTTCTTCGAAGGGACAATCGGGTTCCCATGCAAACGGTTCACCGTTCCATTTGATCGCAATATCGCCCGATTCGATATCTCTTCTATACATACTCGCGATATTTTCACGAACACTGCTAAGTGCGCGACCGCGAAAGGTTCTATGGAGATTCTCGATCTCGACTCGCGTGTAATGATTCAGAGGTTCTAATCCAAAGCTTTGTGTTACGGTTATGGCCTGCGGTTTCTCAGTCTCTAGACTATTAACATCAACGAACGCGTTATATTCAATTTCGTCACCTAAACGCTTTGTGACTACCCGCCACCGACTTCCAAACCAACAGGCGGCCATTTTGAGGCCCATTCCAAACTCGGAGCGTCCACTAGTATTCTCAGGCGGACGATTTAGTTGGATCGCTCGTTCAAGTTCGCTCCAGTTCATCCCGTTGGCATTGTCCACGATAGCCAGAGTCTTGGCCTTGGAGTCATATGCGATATCAATATCGAGTTTCGGCGTTCGACCAGTGCGTTTGGCGATATCTTCTTTGTGATCAAAGTAATTTTGGGTCGCATTATCGACGAATTCTGCTATCGCCGACCAAGGATGGTAAGAAATTCTTCTGAAAGTGGCATATACACCTGTATCGGGACGAATGTCGATGCTACGCGGTTCCGGCTTTTTCTTTTTCACTTTCGGCTTTTTCACTCGATGGTTCCTTGTTTCTGTCTACTGATCGATGACGAGCTCGGCGAGGTTTCTAGCGGGGTCAATTACGCGAACCGTAGCGCTGGCATGCTCAGGCACAATGGTCAAAGATAGCACTAAACCAGGCCCACGATCGAAATGTTGGACATGAACGAATTTTTCATCTTGGTCGCCGGAAACGGCTGGGAGACGTACTTTATACAACGACGCTGGAAAACTTCTGGGAAGTTCCATCACTACGCTGTTGCCAAGTGGGTCGCCGCGTCTCAAGACGTACGTCGTGGGAGCGGTTAGCCGTGACAACTCGCTTGGGAGTCTCTCAACCAATACAGCCCATCCACCAATATCTCCGTAATACGGTTCTAACACTGCAAGATCGAATCCCGATGATCGGCACGTCCTCGATATTGGCTCAGTGTACTGATCAACGACGCACAGGAGGCCTGGGTCCCTATTTGTAAGGCGTGTTAGCGTCTCAACACCAACGCCGGGGAAGGCTTTCTGTAACGATGGCACGAGCGATCTATCGTAAATGCCGTTACGGAGAGTCTCGAGTTGCGGGGCGATATGACCCGAAACCGAATGGGAAGCCAACTCGACCTCGACGACGTACCAGTCATCTAGATCGTTGGAGACTATGGTGATATCTGGCTTGGCACCGTGGCCATGCCAATCCCTGATAATGGGTTTCCACGCGGCGGCCTTATAGTTCGGCATGATTTGGTTGATGACCCGAAGCACCTGCTCCTCGAAGTCTCGTTCATAGCTAGGAGTGCGTGGTTTGAAGGTTCGAGGCGGATTTTCAGTCAGGAACGATCTCATTGGGCTTCAAACCAGCGTACGCCAGCAACGCCTTCAAGTCTGACGGATTCGGCTCGTAAAGTTTCTGCTTCGCCCGGTAGAACGTAGATTGTGACCACTGTTGCAGTTTTTTTGTCGGGATGGGGTCGCAACACTCTGCCGAGGCGTTGGATGCGTTGTCGTACCGATGTTGTTGAAGCGCTGATTATGCCGTACTCGGACTCAGGAACGTCTATCCCTTCGTCAAGCGCTCTGCATGTCACTAGGACATCAATTTGGCCCCTCATGTAAAGCAGCAGATTCAAGTACCGAGTTGGTGCACCTAGTTGCGAGTGATAGGCCCGCACCCGGTGTCCACGCCGCGTGAGCTCTGCAGTGATTTCGTTCGCAGATTGTATCGACTCGTGGAAAACGAGCCCACGGTGCCCCCTGAGGCTATCTACAAGAGCGACAGCGGACGGCAATCGCGAAGTGACACGTTGACTGTGCCGACTTCGCCTTAACAGCAAATTCTGAAGCCGTTTGGATGTATCCAATCCGATTTCACGAAGCTGTTGGGATTCCATATGTATCGCTCGATTATCCGCTGCGAGCTGTTTCTGCTCAGTATCATTGGGGGTTACTCGAAGATTCCACAGCTCGAATTCCGAGATCACGCCATCGTGCGAAGCCTCCTCGTATCCATAGCGGTATACGATTAACCCCAATTTGGCTGAAACTACCGTTTCGAAAAAATCATCGTACTGTCGCTCAGGTGTTGCAGATAGCCCTAATGTTGCGACGTAACTGCCGTCCAAGACTTTCCGATTGGTTGGGGATCCTGCACGGTGACATTCGTCAACGATCAGAAACCACTGCCCGGTGCTGGTTAACTCCGAAGCGATTGTGCGCATGCTGTCAAGCACGCCTAACACAATTGGCGAATTCTCAATACGTCGCATTCCCCCGCCGATCAGATCGATGTCTGAGTCGTCGAGTGTCAATTCATCCCGGAGTGCAACTCGCCATTGATCCATCAGTGCGACCGTAGGAACGACGATCAACACCCTGGTATTTGGGTACCGCCTCCAAACTTCCACCATGCATAACATAGCGAAGATTGTCTTGCCACCTCCTGTCACAACGCTCACCACTCCCCTTAACTGTGATGACCAAGCGGCTAACGCTTCGATCTGCCACCTCCTCGGTTCTCGGCGGAGGTTTTTCGGGTTTAATGCTTGATCCACTTGGTTTACATTGACTAGATAGCGAATACACAATCTAACACACTTGGTGCGCTGGATACCCGCATGCGCCGTCCTGAAGGAGGGGAAAGGCAGGGTGAGGTATTAAGCCGCGTCGATGTTGGCGAGGCGGTGGATGAGTTGGGAGACTTGGGTGGCGAAGTGTCGGATTTCGTCTTCTTGCATCCAGTTTTCGTAGAAGTTGGAGTGGAGGGAGTCGGCGGCGTTGAAGAGGTAGATGAGCTGCTTGTCGTCAGTTTCGTTGGCAAGATTTCGGATGATGCGGTAGGAGTGGGCGTGAGATTTGTGTTCCCAGCCGCGGTCTTCTGCGATTGACTCTAGGGAGTGCGCGGCGGCGCCCCAGAACTTTTCGGAGGCCTGAATGAGGTCGCCAGCTTCGAGTTCGATGTTGGCCTGCTCAAATAGGTCGGTTGAAATGGCACGATAATCTTGCGCGGTCGTCATGTCGGTAGAGTCTACATAGAGGATGGTTGCGAGGACTATCCGCGATTGGCGCTTGCTAGCCTTTCGCGGAGTTGCTGCACGGCTGCTTCAATGCCGTCGGGGTTCGAAAAAATCCCGGAACCGGAGATGAAGGTTGTTGCCCCGGCTTCGAGCGTGGGGCCGATGGTTTGGGACTTGATGCCGCCGTCTACCGCGATTTCGATGCGGTTGTCGGGATGGGCGGTCCGCATCATGGAGAGCGCTTCGCTGATCTTTGGAAGCGTGTCCGGGAGGAAGTCCTGACCTCCAAGCCCGGGTTCGACGGTCATCACCAAAACCCGCCTGATACGGTCGGCAACCGACCAGAGCGATGACACTGGCGTCCGTGGACGGATCGCGACGGCGGGGGCAGCACCAGTTTCGAGTATGACATCGATGGTTTGATCCACGTCGGCTACACCCTCGATATGAACAGTGATGATATCGCCGCCCGCTTCCGCCAACGGCTGGATGAGATGCTCGGGTGAGCGGTCCATCATGTGAACGTCGATCGGGAGTGTTGCGTGACGCTTCACCGCTTCGAGGATCGGAGGTCCGAACGTCAGGTTGGGGACGAAGTGTCCGTCCATCACGTCGAAGTGGAACTCGTCGACGCCGGCTTCTTCAGCTGCTCCGATGGAGTCGGCCAAGTAACCGAAATCAGCTGAGAGCAGGGATGCTGAGATTTTTGGCGCCGGAACCATCGGTATCGAAACTCGTGCGATCTGGAGAGGTCGTCGATCAGTTGGTGTTGGAGTCTCTGAAGAACTCGTCGGATTCGAGGTAGTCTTCGTAGTCTTCGCCGATGTCGTCCGGTACCTCAGCCGCGTCGCGTTCTTCGCCTTCGGGATCGACGTTTGCCCACCCTTCCTCGGTGGGTGCATCGTATCGAGACATGTCGCGTGTCGGCGTTTGTCCTGCCGTCGGGACGCCGAAGAGCCCGCGTTCGACCATGGTTGGCGAGATGGCGTAGATCAGGTCGTCTTCGGCCTTGAGGAAATCGAGCGCCGCCTGTGCTGTCTGCTGGACCGCCGGTTCGCTACTGTCTTCTGCAGCGATGCCGAGCATCTCGCGGGCCTGCGGGCTACCGATATTTTGCAGTGCGTTGACGGTAGCTATCTGGACTTCTAGGGTGTGGTCGTCGAATGGTTCGGAAAGGCTCTCCACATCGTCGTCGCTTCCGATCTTGCCAAAGGCGAGAACGGCTGCTATTCGGACGATCGGGTCGTTGCTAAAGAAGGCGTCTTCGATGGTTGGGAGCCACGATCGGTCGTTGGTTTCGCCCATTGCCGTCAGCACATCGGCCATCAATGGAGCGGTTCCAACGGCTTCATCGAACATCGTATCAATAAGATCAGCAGCCTCATCGTCGTGCAAAGCCGCGAGGGCTATGAGTGATTTGCCTCGAACCATGGGCTCATCAACGTGTAAGGCGTTGCGCAGAGAGTTCGCGATGCGGGTCAAAGCGCTTTTTGAGACATTGCGCGACTGGGCCGGATCGGAGAAACCGTGAAGGGATTGCGCAGCGGCGGCGCGGATTTCTGATACTTCATCTCTTTCGAGAACGGCGATGAGGGATTGCGCGATTTTGAAGCTCCCACCTTCGGAGAGGGCGCGTACGCTCTCCAACCGGACTTCCGGCACCGGGAAAGAAGTTGCGGCCCGGAACAGGGAGTCGAATTCAAGCGAACGATCGGTCTCAGCGGCGCGTTGGAGTTCCGTTATGGTGTCGAGGACTTCCGTGATCTGCCACTCTCGCCACATATTGACGATCGAACGCGCTTGCACGTCGTCGACGCCGGAAAGTTCTCGGAGCACCTCTGAGGCTCCGCTTTCGGACGGTGGTTGGTTGTCGGTGGTCATATTCGGATGTGTCGGGCTACGAAGAAGTGGCTACTTCAACACCGCGAGTGCGGACCCAAGGTAGTTTTCGCGTGCCCCAGACCAGTTCCGGGCTCTGGCTGATCGCCTCTACTTGATTCAGTGCTTCATATACGTTGCCGGAGATCATCGTGTCTTTGACTCGTCCGACAATCTCGCCGTTTTCAATGAGGAAACCGAGGGAAAGGTTAGCTCGGAAATCACCGCCGAGTTCGTTGCCCTGCCCCGCGCCGAGAAGCTGCTCAACGAGGATTCCATGCTCGATGCCATCGAACATCGCGTCGTTAGGAACATCGCCGCCGTCCATCTTGACGAAAGAGAGGCTGGGCGAGGGTGTCGTAGTTACGCCGCGCATTCCGCAACCGGTGGATTCCTTGCCAATCTCACCAGCGGTCTGCAGGTCGAGGAAGGGTTCGCCGATGACTCCGTTTCGCACGAGGTCGAGACGACGAGACGGAATGCCTTCGTCGTCCATGGGTCGGGTCACCGGTGTCATGGGTTGAAGCGGGTTGTCGGTGATGGTTATCCGCTCGTCGAGCATCTTTTCGCCCCAACGATCAATAAGCGGAGAGGAGCCGGTGGCGACGTTTTTCCCGTTGAACCCGGAGAGGAGCGGCGGCAGGAACGTCCCGTTAAAACCAACCGGTGAGAATAGGACGGGTAGGTCTTTGCCGCTCGGCGCGTCGACAATGTTCTGGGAGTTTCGCAGTTTGGTTAGGAGCCTTCCTACGATAGTGTCGACGTTGGTTTCATTGACGGGGCTGGTTGAGACGGTTCCGTCCCATACGCTGAGCATGTCGGTGCCGCGGATGAGTTCGACCCCGACGTAGAAGCTGCAAGTAGTGTGGTGATGTTGAGCGTCGACGCCGTTGGAGTTGATGAGCCGCTGTTGCCCGACGCTTTTGCTGAAGTCCGCCGAGCACAACGCTTCGGGAAATTCGGTGAGTATGGCGTCAATCGCGGAACGACCGAAATCGAGCATCTCGTCGTCGGTCACCGCGGCGGCAGAATCATCGACCGAGTCAACGTCTGGGTACTCTGATTCGTTCGGGAATTGGAACTTAGCTTCTGCGCCGTAATCGGCTAGCGCGCCGGTGCGATCAACGAGTTCGTCGATCTTTTCGGCGTCGGACGTCGAAGAGAAACCAATGCGACCATCTCTGTTGATAATGCGAAGCGCGATTCCAGACGACTGTCTCTGCCCAATGTTTTTGGGCCGGTTCGCCTCGAACTCGACGTGTCGACGCGAGGATTCGACGCCGAATACCTCAACGTTTCCGTGAGTGGCAGATGCGAGATCGAGTAGGCGTTCGTAGTGGTTGGTCAAGCGATGGACTCCTGAGAGTGCTGAATAGGGATCGCGTCGTGGTTGGAAAGTAGGTGCCGCGTCATGCTCCGGAGATTAGGCAGTTACGAATTCGGATGTGCGGGCTGCCGGTGCCCACGGGGAGCGGCATCTGGCCACCTTTCCCGCAGCCTCCGCCTTGGTTGAAGCCGCGATCGTTTGCAACGGCATCGACGTTTTCGAGGGTTTCGAAGAGGTTGCCGGAGAGCATGACTGGTCGTACGGCCTCCTGGACCTCGCCATTACGGATCATGTAGGCCTCGCCCGACGAGAAGGTGAACATCTCGTGCTGGGTCATGCCGCCATACCAGTTCTTGACGTATACCCCATCGTCGACGCCTTCAAGGAGGTCGTCGAAAGTTGCTTCGCCGTTTTCGATGAAGGTGTTAGTCATGCGGACGATCGGCGGGAATCTGTAGTTGATGGCGCGGGCATTGCCGGTGGGAGCTTCGCCGGTCTTGGCCGCGGTCTCGCGGGAGTGCAGTCGCCCGACCAGAACGCCGTCGCGGACGAGCGGGGTCAAGGATGCCGAAGTGCCTTCATCGTCGTATTTGTAGCTGCCGCGCATGCCGGGTTGACCGGCGCCGTCGGTGAAGTTGAGATGCGTTCCGCCGAACTTGCGACCCAAGTACATCAGCTCTTTCAACTTGTCGTTTTCGTAGACGTTGTCGGCTTCAGATAGGTGTCCAAAGGCCTCATGGACGAAGACACCGGCGAGAACGGGATCAAGGATCACCGTGCGTTGTCCGCCGGTGAGGGGCTTGGCATCGAGGAGGTCGACGGCACGTTTGGCAGCTTCTGCGACATCGTCGTCAAGACCTTCGAACACGCCATAGTCGCCGAGAGCTCCGATGCTGAAACCCGCCTGTTGGACGTCTGAACCGTCTTTTGCTTGGGCTGAAATTCGGCTGATGACGTGGACGCGTTCCTGCTCGACATAGGTACCGTCGGAGTTGCCGAACGCGATTTTCTGGGAGCTGTCGCCGTAGATGATGTCGGAGCTGACGATGCCGGGTTGGTTCCAGACGATCTCGTTGTAGTGGTCAGCGAGCTTCGTTTTTTCTTGGAGAGTGATCTCGCGGGGATCTTTGACGATGACGGGATCGACGATATCGACATGCGGCTCAACCTCGGCGAGCATCGTGGATTCACCATTGTTGCCGGACGCTAGGCTCCGAGCTTGATCTACGGCATCCCGTACTCGAGATTTGAGGTCCGAGAGTTCGTTGAAGCTGGCGAATCCCCACGCCCCGCTGACGCAGACGCGGACCGCGCCACCCTTTCCGCTCGTCATATTGACGTCGTCAAGGGAGCGACCGCGATAGGTGAGGCGCGTCGAATCGGACTCCTCGATGCGAATTTCGCTGTAGTCGGCGGTGCTGCCGGCTAATGCTTCTTCAATTTGGGCTTGGTAACTCATATATTTGCGAATGTGTCGAGGATGGCCTCGGTTGGAGACCATCGATTGGTTTCCGTGTGCAGATATCTTCATCGTATCAATCGCGCATCGGCGGCCAAACGTTACCCTTACCTTCATGACCGCCAAATCGACCCCGGAACATGCGCGTTACATGGATGCTGTTAACCAGCTTCTCTCGCTGGCCGATTTCGAGCGGAAGTCGCGGGCCAATCAACCGCCCGACTGGCATCTGCGCCGGGTCGAGCGTCTAATGGAGATGCTGGGAGACCCGCACCTTGCGACACCGGTGATTCATATCGCGGGCTCGAAGGGAAAGGGAAGCACCTGCGCAATGATCGCGGCGGGTCTGACGGCAACGGGGTTCCAGACGGGGCTATTCACGTCGCCGCATCTGCACAGTTTTACCGAGCGAATCCGGGTCGACGGGTCGAATGTATCGAAATCGGAGTTCGCCGACTTAGTCGACGAGTTGTGGCCCATGGCCGCGGCGATCGAAAAGCAGGGCGATCTGGGCGTGGTGAGCGTGTTCGAGATGCTGACGGCGATGGCGCTTGTGCATTTTCGTCGTATCGGTGCCGATTTCGCGGTGATTGAGACCGGGCTGGGCGGGAGATTGGACTCGACCAACGTTGTTGATCCCGAGGTGGCGGTGATCACTTCGATCAATCTCGATCACGTGCGGATATTGGGTGACACCGTATCGCAGATCGCACGAGAGAAGGCAGGGATTATCAAGCCGGGCAAGCCCACCGTCGTGGCGAAGAACCACGCCGCGGTTTGGGGCGTCTTCCGAGAACGTGCGGATGAAGTAGGTTCGGAACTGGTGAGTGCCTGCGCCACGACCGCGGCGACGGTCGATGAGGATCGAGTGAGTGATGATCTGCGCCAAAAGTTCGTGCTGAAGCGTTGGCGGGCACCAGAAGCTATGGTTTCTGAATCCGCACTGAGAATCCCTCCCGATCCGGGTCTGTTAGACGTAAAGATACGAAGTCCACTTTTGGGGATGCATCAGATTGACAACGCGCGAACGGCGGCGACAACCTTGAATGTGCTCTACCGGCAAGGGCACCAATTCGATGTCAACTCGGCGATACGGGGTATCGAAAATGTAGATTGGCCGTGTCGGACCGAGGTGTTGGAGGTTGAAGGATGGCCTCAGGTTATCTTGGATGGCGCCCACAATAACGCATCGTTGAAGGCCTTACGAGACACTATCTCCAGAATTGGAGGCAGATATGGCGAGGAGCGGATCAACGGTGCGGTGGGCAACGAAGTCGCCGCTAGATTGCATTCGGATCTGAGCGCACCGTATGGATTGATTATGGGAGCCACTGAAGGTCACGAATTCGAGGAGATGGCCAAGAAGCTGGCGGAAGCGGCGTCCTACACGATTGCGACCCAGTCTCGGCATCCCAAATCATCGCCAGCAGCACGGTTGGCGGATACTGCGCGCGAACATGGATTGGAGAGTACGACGCTCCACAACGTCGGCGAAGCATTAGACGAAGCACGACGCTTGGCGCGTGAAAACCCAGAAATTAGGTTGATAGTCGTGACCGGCTCTCTATTCGTGGCGGCGGAAGCCCGCGAGCATCTTTTGGGGATCGTACCGGAGATTTATGAGGACTTGAAGCAGCCGTACATGGTGGCGTACGAGGCCGACGACGAGACGGTCAGGCAGATTGGAAGTAAAATCGCGTAACTAAGGAGTGCGAAAGGATCCGATGAGCAGATACCCAGACGAACGCAGAGCAGTGATTACCGGAATGGGTGCGATGACGTGCGTTGGGAAGTCACCGGAAGAGTTCTGGACGAATCTTAAGAACGGCGTATCGGGTGCTAGGCCGATGACGGTCATCGATCCTTCGCCCTTTCCTTGCAAGGTGTCGGGAGAGGTTCAGGAATTCGACCCGACCGAAGGCGGATTGATAAATCGCCGAGAAGCGCGCCGGATGGGTCGTTTCTCACAGTTCGCTTTGCACGCGTCGGACCAGGCGATAAAGAATGCGGGCCTGGATCTGGACTCTGAAGATCGCGAACGGGTAGGAGTGTTGATCGGATGTGGTGCTGGCGGATTGCCGGAGACGGATGAACAGGCCACATTGAAGGCTAAACGCGGCGCATTGAGGATCAGTCCGTTTTACATACCCGTGATGCTCGTGAATATGTGCTCAGCTAACGTCAGCAGGGTCTTCGGATTGCTCGGCTACACGAATACCTGTGTCACTGCATGCGCGGCGAGTACACAGGCGATCGGTGAAGCGGCAGAGGTGATACGGCGCGGCGCGGCCGATGTCATATTGACGGGTGGTTCGGAGGCCGGAATTTGTGAACTCGGCATGGGTGGGTTCTCCACGATTCACGCCTTGTCGACGCGGGATTGCCCCCCCTCTGAAGCGTCCCGGCCATTCGATGCCGACCGCGACGGCTTTGTGCCGGCGGAAGGGTCCGCGATGTTCGTCATGGAGAGCCTGGCGCATGCTAAGGCGCGCGGGGCAGAGATTTACGCCGAGGTCACTGGTTGGGGCGTCTCCTCGGATGCATTTCATCTGGTCCAACCCCACGACGAGGGCAAGGGAGCCGCGTTAGCGATCAAGTTAGCGCTGAAGGACGCGGAGCGGAATCTCGACGATATCGACTACATCAACGCGCACGGAACTTCGACGCCATTGAACGACAAGTCAGAAACTTTGGCGATAAAACGGGCATTTGGCGACCATGCCTACAACACTCCCGTCAGCAGCACTAAATCCATGACCGGGCATTCATTGGGAGCCTCCGGCTCGATGGAGGCATTGGCATGCATGTTAAGCATCCGCGACCAAGTCTTGCACCCAACCATCAACCTAGACACCCCCGACCCCGACTGCGATCTCGACTACATCCCGAACGTCGCCCGGGACACAAAGGTCGACGTCACGCTGTCGAACAGCTTTGGGTTCGGCGGGCAGAACGCCTGTTTGGTGATTGAGAGGTTTGGGGGGTGATAAATAACTGATCGGACAACACATTGTTGCGTATTTCAGATTTTGGAGTAGTTTGTGAATTCAGATGTAAATCGTGCCGCCGCGCTCTTCGACGGCATGAACCTCTATCACCACGCCCGCAACGCGTTCGGCGATCGCGACGGCGGCTACGATCCGGTAAAACTTGCTAGAACGATCGCGAAATCTCAGGGTTGTGAACTAGTGCAGACGCGGTTTTACGTTGGTGTGCCACCGCCAAATAGACACCGTCGGCTTCACGGCTATTGGCAAGCCAGACTTCATGCAATGGAAGAAAACGGGGTCTTCGTATTTCGGGGCGCGGTTAACTACGCTGGCGATCAAGGGCAAGAGAAGGGCGTGGACATCCGCATTGGCCTCGACTCGATTCAACTAGTCTTGGATGAAATATGTGACACGCTGATCATCTTTAGCACTGATCAAGACTTCAAACAGATCAGGCCAACCGCGATAAACGTTGCTAAACGACTGGGCACTAAGGTCCGAATGAAATCCGCGTTTCCGCGAACGGATCGTTACTCGGTGAGAGGCATTGACGGCACTGATTGGATACCTTTCGGTCGCGAGATCTATGCCGCAAGCATAGATCCAACGAACTACTGGCCCAAGTGATTTGACGGTAGCCGCGTTGACGCGTTCAAGCATCTTGCGAAGATGCCCGAAACCTGATATCTTAGTACTTGATACCCCCCCGGTGTGGCAGCCACGACGGAGCCTAAAGGCAAAGTCGGCGGTGATGAACTGCGGGGGTTACTTTTTGTTGCCACCCCGAAGATTGAGTGAAAACTGAATGGTGCGCGTCCCGTTCGCGGCTACACGCCGAAAACAGGACGCGCGTCTTCATCACTTTTTAGGCGGATTGTTGCCTCTGCCACCACCAGACGGGTTGCCAGTTCTGCTTGGCCAGTTAGGGTTCGATCCACCTTTGCCGCCGCCTTTGCCACCTTTCGCCATGAGTTGCTCCTTTCAATTGTCAATTTGGCCTATCGATTATGACCAAAAAGCAATTCTACTCAGATTCGATCACTGATTCCATTCGTGATTGATGGCTTGGTGATTGATAAGAAACTCAATCAACGAACGCGGACCGGTTTTCAAACTGCCGCTTGCTCCTCCGCTTCCTTGTGTGGCCACAGCGGCTCAAGTTGAATTTCGTCGGCGCTTTCCAATGCTTGGGCCAAATCGTAGGTTGCTTGAGCCATGTACCACACTCGCGGGCTACCGCCGAAGACTTTGGATATCCGGATTGCCATCTCGGGGGAGATACCGGTTTTGCAGTTGACTAGATCTGAGAAATGCTTGCGGCTAACGCCCAATTTCTTCGCCGCATCAGTGATGGTGAGATTCGTTGGTTCGAGGCACAACGTCCGAACTGTTTCGCCGGGGTGCGGAGGGTCTTTCATCAGCATTTTCGCTACTCCTCAGTGGTAATCCACTAGGTCAACGTCGGATACGTCGCTACCTTCAAACCGCTTTCCGTCTACCAACCCGCCGCTTCTTCCCGCTCGATTTTGTCGCTGTCCAAGTCCATACCGATGCCGGGTCCGGTTGGAATGGCGATGTGGCCATCGACAGGGTTAATGGGATCGGCTAGGAAGTGTTGGTGGATGCGGTTCCACTTGATGAGGAACTCTTGGTACGGGGTGTGGATGGGTGATTGGGTTACTGAGACGTGGATGCCGGAAGGTGAGGAGTGGCCGTGGGGGATGGTGATGAGGTCGGCGGCGGTGGCGAGGGCCATGATCTTGAGGGTTTCCGAGATTCCGCCAGCCCAATAGATGTCGGGCTGGAGGATATCGAGGGCTTCGGCATCGATGAAGCGCTTGAAGCCCCAGCGGGTGTATTCATGCTCCGCCCCTGAGATCGGGATGTTGGTCCGGTCGCGGATCTTGCGGTAGGAGTCGATACGGTCTGGCATGGCGACTTCTTCGAGCCACCGCGGTTCGCAGTCTTCGATGGCTCCGGCGAGCTTCAGCACGTAATTAACGTCCATCGCCTGCCAGCAATCGAGCATGATGTCGTAGCCGTCCCCGAGTTCGTCTCGGAGCGTTTCGACCATCGCAACGTTGGCCTCGAAACCGTCATGACCAGACATTGGACCGTGACGGAAGAACCACTTCTGCGCGGTGTAGCCGAGTGACTTTGCCCATGCTGCGCGTTCTCTTACCAACCCCATGTCCGTGACATTGAAGCCAAGCATGGAGGCGTAAGCCGGTACTTTGTCGCGCGTCGGTCCGCCAAGCAGAGTGTAGACGGGCACATTGAGTGCCCTGCCCTTCAAATCCCAGAGCGCGCAGTCGACGACGGATATCGCCATCATGGCTTGTCCGTGCCGTCCGTGAACCTGCGATCGGTGCATGATGTCCCAAAGGAACTCCGTGGCCAGCGGATTGCGGTTCAGGAGAAGCGGGGCGAGTTGCTTATCGACCAAATAGGCCACGGTCTCTTCGACGGGACCGCCGATACCGATCGCGCCGTCGTCGGTCTCGATCTGAATGAAGTAGGCATCGTGATCCATCCGGTTGAGTTGACCCTGCTCGGTGACAACGTTGGCGCGCCGCTTCGAGACTCGAAACTCCTCGTAAACGTCGAGCGGCATGACGAGGCGGTCTTCCCAGAACTCGCCCTCGGTCTCGATGGAGCCGAAGACGTGTCGAATCCGTACGTTGGTGATTTGAGACATTGATCGATTCCTCTGTTTAGGCGTCGGGTTGCTGAGGTTGGTTGCGAACGCGCTCAAGCTCGATTCGCGCCCGCTTTGATTTTCTGACTAGGTAGAAGGCGATGGCAACGAAGGCGATGGAGACAAAGACCCACAGGATAGTTCCTAGGACTAAGTTGTCGCCGCCCCTGGAGCGCTCGAAGACTTCGGTTGCAAGTGTGAGCGTTTCGTCGCCCAATTCTGGGTGTTCGATGACGACATCGATCGCCCAGACGCCTTTTTCTTCGATCTCGAGTCTGCCGACGTAGTACTCGCGGTCGGCGGGCGAATTGAGGGCAGGCGCTACCTGTTTGGCACCGTGCTCGGAAGGCGTTGCGTAGATCTTTACGATTGCATCGCCCACATTGTCATTGGTCTCCCGATCATGGACTTGGACGGCGTATGCGAGAGCGCCGATGATGACCCTTTCAGGGGATTGGTGAACGATTACCCGATAGTTGCCGACGGCTTCGTCGGCGACGATTTCGAACGGTCCGGAGGTGAGAGTCAGTGGTTGCGCGAGGGCCGAAGTCGCGGCGAGAAGTGCAATGACTATGACCGTCAGCAACGACGTGCTGCGGAGGAAAACGGCGCGGCCGGAGATGGGATTGACGCGTGGCATCTGATTACAACGATACCGCATCGCGGGGGTGCGAATGGATGTAAGATATGCGCATCAAGCTGTTCAGGACCCAGGGGAATTTCAGAGTTCATGTCACATCACAAACCACTTGCCGGGCGAGCGGGAATCGTCACTGGAGGCGCACAAGGTATCGGCGGGGGCACGGCGCGACGGTTGGCAGACGACGGTGCCAGCATATTGATCGTCGACATCGTCGAGGAGGCCGCACAGCGAAACGCTCAGCGGATCAACGACGCCGGTGGTTCGGCATCGTACATGATCGGTGACGTGGCGCAGGAAGATGTTGCCAAGGCTATGGTTGCGCGGTGCGTTGATGGGTATGGCCGGTTGGACATCTTAATCCAGAACGCTTACGGCGGGGGTGCCGGCAGCGATGGTTCGGCGGTCGATGTCGAACCCGATGCCTGGCGGTCGGGCATGGACCTGCTAGTTGGCGCTCAGTTTTTGGGCGCGAAGTACGGCATACCGGCGATGGAGGAATCGGGAACACCAGACACATTCGAAATCCCGGAGTGGAAAGGTGCGGGTCGAAGGCACGGTAACCCTCCAAAGATGGAGGTCGGGCGGATCGTAAATATCTCTTCAGTGCACGGACTGTTGCAGGCGCCGCGGGCCTTGATATACGAAGCTGGAAAAGCCGCGGTAGTTGGTTTGACGCGGCAGATGGCGGTGGATTTCGGCCCGTTGGGGATCACAGTGAACGCGATTGCGCCAGGCCACATCGTGACGGAACGTGGCGAGGCGATGTGGGCAGAATTGGGCAACGATGCCGGTTTCGGACTGTTCGAGCGGCACTACCCGGTAAGGCGCACTGGCGTCCCAGCCGACATCGCAAATGCGATCGCTTTCCTCTGTTCGCCGGATGCCTCGTTCATCACCGGCGTGGTGCTACCAGTGGATGGTGGAATGTCGATTCAGCTGCAAGAGAACATAGTGATGCACACCAAGGACTACATCGTGGCGAACCCGGACCTGCGAACGCATTTCGATAGTGGTCGCTTAGGTTAGGCGCTGGACCTTAGCCTTCGTCTTTAAACCGTCAAACTCCAAGGGAGTCACAATCAGAGGGGCACGTGCATGATCTGGTCTCGCCACTCATCTTCATGACTTGCGACCGCGATGGTTGCCAAGTCGTCCAGAATCGTTCCCATTTGGGCGTTTCTGTCGATGCAGACTAGGCCCGGAATGGCGATGCCGGACTCAATGAAACGTCGGGCCAACGGCCGCATGGTTCGCACATCGTGTGTCAGGAGAACGCGATCTTGCTCTATCGCCATCCTTAACACTTCGGGGTCTGCCTCGCCTTTCAACCCGAGTTCGTTAATCGACGTTATGTCGAGTTCAGGGTAGCGTCTTTGAAGCCCTCTGAGGACACGCCCATCGATGTCCTCATCACACAAGAAGCGAATCACTCGTTTTGTGAACCACCGTTAGTCAATCGTGCCTTTAGGCGATCGCGGAGGCCGTGTTGGGGGTTTATTTCAGACATCCACGAATCGACGAACGAGCAGACCAATTTGTTGTGCGCCAAGTATTCGTCGACGATCTTTTTGTTGTTTTCGTAGTACTCAATGATCTTGGCGAATTCTTCGACAGTGAGCGAAGTGTACCGCTCGTGTAGGTCTTCGAGGGTAGCGCCGTGTTCGAGGTAGTCTTCGAGAATAAGGTAGAGGTGGACGCGCGAATCTTTGACCCTGACATCACCTTTTTCGTCGCATTGGACGAGCGGGGCATTAGGATCGCCTAGCGGCAGTTTGGGAGTGCTCGCGTAGAGACGGTCGAGCTGTGCGAAATAATCTGTGTCTACTTGTGTCGCCATGTCCTTCGATCCTTGACCGAGTACAGATGTGTTTATCTTACGCTACGACGTGATCCTAACCTCGTCGCCGATGTGGATGGTGCCGGGGGTTTTGGTGACTAGGGAGACGGCGAATTGCGGCTCCGGTTGACCAATGATCCGAGTCAGCGTGCCCATAATGTCGACGTCGCGTTGGCCGGATCGGGGTTCGACGTGCGTGGCCAGACAACGGGTTACAGTCTTTCGCACTCGGAACTGCATTGTGCCGATCTGGATGTCGCTGCCGGGCCAGCTGAGTTCTTGCCATGGCGTGCAACCCTGAATCGCGATGTTGGACCGGAAACGCAGTTCCGAGATGTCGCCAACCTCCGCGGCCTTGGCGAGATCGGCCAGGCTCTCGCGGGAGTGGAGCGTAGTCAGACCCGCCGACGTGTCGTGGAAGCGGCCGTTGGTGCCGTCGCCTACCAGACGCAGCGGAAGTTTGCGTCGCCCGAGGGCGGACGGAGTACCGTCAATCCCCTCGTACCAATCGTTGAAAAGATGCTCGATGCGAAGCCGGTCGCCCGGTTCGTCGATGCTGCCCTCAATGATTTCGGACACATCCGGCAGGCGGATCCAGATGCGACGTGACGATGAGTCGTATCCGCAACGCAAGAGAGCGAGTTCGGGCGAGTGCTGAAGAGATGCGAACCAAGTCTTGCGTCGCCATTCGACATCGTTAGGAGGCCCGGCATCATCGAAACGGAAACCCAAGACACGGTCGCCGACTACGCGACCCGCTGCCGTGATCTCGATGGCGTCGCAGTGCTCGGCGGGGAAGGATTTTATGGGATGGCGGTAAAGAGCTACAACTTGCATTTTGGAGATTTTATTTTTCCGGTTCCGGTGATGGGATTTGCACCCGCCGAAACGCCAGCCAGATGGCAATGTCGTAGGCGATCTTGATGGTGCCAGAGGCGACCCAAGGCGTGAGGGTGAGTGCACCAGCCCAAAGCCAGCCGGTAACGGTAGCGCTCGGAATGCGACCAAGGCCGCGTCCGAGGTTCGCCGAGCCGGCCATGATCGCGTGCTCGTCGGAGTCGGTAATGCCCATCATGTATGCCTGACGCGTCGGGACATCCATCTCGTCAAAGAGCGAGCGGAGGAGCCAGAGAACTATTGCAATAATGACGGTCGGCGCAAAGGCGAACAACAAAAGCATGATGTTGCTGACGACCTGCGTGAACACGAGCGTGTTGAGGAGTCCGATGCGGCGAGCGACCCAGGGAGCGAGAGCCAGCGAGACCATATTAAGTGCCTGCGAAGCGATCAGCAGCCCTCCAATCGCGGCGGCAGACATTCCGAACTGAGTGAAGAGCCAGAAGCTGAGAAACGATTCGAAAATCATGCCCCCGGCGAAAGAGTCGATGGCGAAGAGGCTAGAGATGGTGAGGATGGGACGCCGAGCCTTGGCCTTAAACGGGTTGGCGATGGTTGATCTCCCTACCCCCTCTTCGCTTCGCGAAGGGGGACGCGTCGAGCGCAGCGAGACGCCGGGGGATGCCCGAGCCGGAGACAGTAGCGCGTAAACCAGCGTCGCGAACAGGTGGATTGCCACGTACACCCACAGGAGTGTCTGATACGCGTCCGTGGGATCCCAGTCGAGGTTGTTGATGAGCAACGTCGATAGTCCCGCGAGAAGCGCACCCGTAGCGCGCCCGGCGGCCGACGACATCGTAAGTATCGAGTACGCCTTGGTGCGACCCTCCTGCGGAATCACGGCGGCAATGCCGGTCTGTTCCAGCTGCGACATGCCGCCCAAGTGGGCTCCGCTCGCGGCGTAGGAACCAAAAAAGCCACCAATGATGAGCAACCAAAGATCGCTGGAGTAGATAAGGACGATCCCCGCGAGACCCGTGATCAGCATCTGGACGATAGCCCACACGCGAGTTGGAACAGCCCGACTCGTGAGCATAACCACGACCGAGAGCAAGAACCCCCCAGCAAGGCTCGCACCGAAGATAATACCGATCTGAGTATTGGCAATCCCGATATGTGCGAGATAGATGACCGCAAGCACCGCCATCATCCACCGCGCAGCATCACGCGTGAAGCGTCCGGCATAGAAAAGGTAAGGGTCGAGAGCAGGTCCACGAGAGGCGGGGGGCATTAGCGCAAGGTATCACAGGGGGTCTCTGCCGTCATTCCCGCGGACGCGGGAATCCAGAGAAAAACAAACCCCATCATTCTCACCCCCTCCTTCAGGAGGGGGCAGGGGGAGGCACACCGCCAGCAAACCGTCATTCCCGCGACCCAACCGTCATTCCCGCGCACGCGGGAACCCAGAGAAAAACAAAGCACACCGCCTCCATCCCCTTCGCCCGCGAAGGGGACGCGGAGCGCAACCACCGTCATTCCGGCGAAAGCCGGAATCCAGAGGGGTAGGGCAACGGGGCGAGTGGAGCGGCCGGATGAGGGGCGGCTGGGGGAGAGGTGGGAGCGGTTTTTGGGGGGAGTTGTCTAAACTGGGATTTTTGATGGAGAATTCTGGGGATTTGGTGTTGGTTAGGAAAGTCGTTCGTTGATGACTGTGACGATGTACGCTTGACGTACATCGTCACGACGGATATTCTTGTGTCGCGTGATACTGAGCTATCGTGATCGTCGGACCCGGCGTTTTGCCTCTGGAGAGTTCGTCGCCACGTTTCAAGGGATCGAGCAGCAGGCTGAGAGGCGGCTTTCGATCTTGAATGCGGCGCCTTCTCTGGACACGCTACGAGCGCTGCCAAGCAATCGGCTGGAATCTCTGAGAGGGTCGCGGGCGGGTCAGTACTCGATCAGGATCAATCGTCAGTGGCGAGTCTGCTTCACTTGGAGCCAAGGTGCAACGGGACCGTCGGACGTCGAGATCGTGGACTATCACTAGTCCGAGGAGATTGGACCATGTTCAGAAGAGCGGTACACCCGGGAGAGATATTGAAGGACGAACTTGCAGAATTCGGCGTCACGCCGACCGAGTTTGCGCGTCAGATCGACGTGCCTGCGAATCGGGTGAGCCAGATCGTTGCGGGTAAGCGTTCGGTGACCGGGGATTCGGCTTTGCGGTTCGGCCACTGGTTCGGGATGGAGCCGCAGTTCTGGTTGAATCTTCAGTCGCAATACGATCTTCGTGTTGCGGAGGAGAAGGTGGGCGATGAGGTGCGGGGGTTGGCTAGGGCAACTACGAAGAGATAGGAATTGCGGCGTTGTAGGTGATGTCGGATACCATCATCTTTACGCCAATCTCAAAGTACCGTATCTTCACCAATGACCACGACCACCATCGGCATCCTGCCTGAAATCGAAGCCAACAGCGCAATCGCGCAGTATCTTGACGAGTGTGGCAAGGGATGGTCTGCAAATGCGGAACGTAGGCAGACCCTAGTTGACGATAACGGAAGGCCCGATATCGTCGTTCGCGAACCTGGTCGCAGGGCCGTGGTGTTAGAGACCGAGTATGGGCACCCGGCGGTTGGAGATGCTGAGTCTCGGTTGGGGAAGCGGTTTGTAGGTGAGACGTATGAGTTGACAGAAGTGATAGCGGTTGGGATAGACGAGGATTGCGAAAGCGATACGCGGGCGGAGTTTTTGGAGCGGCTGAAACGAGACGAGGCGGTGCTGTTGGTGCAGCTGGTGTCGACGATCGGGGTGTGGCCGGTTGATCCTTTGCTGTCGCGTCCGTCGGATCTGGTTGCGTACTGCGAGTATGCTCAGGTACCCCAACTGGAGATCGATAGACAGAGCGCGAGGGTAGCACGCCATATCGAGTCGCTGGGACTAGCGTTGCTGAATGGTTTGCGGGCGATGACGGCGGTGGGCGACGATATGATCGCGGAGTTAATGGACATCGTCAAGGCTGACACAGCGGAAGAAGCGACTCGTATAGTTTGCGCGATCTGGTTGACAACGATCGATCTGCACAAAGATCTTGCTTTGTACAGTCCGACGTTGCGCTCAAGGGGGCTGGAGACCACTCAAGCGATGCGTGAGAACTCGATGCTAGGCGTACTATCGCCGCGGCATCTCATCGATGCGTGGGAGGTTATTGAGGGTGTCAACTACGTTCCGGTGATCGAACTGGCGAAGTCTAGTCTATTGGCAGTTGGAGAATCGGCCATAGTTTCACAAGTATTGAGGAATCTTGAGGAACTTAGCAATGAGCTGAACGACTTGCAAGCAAAGCACGTCTACAACTTTGCGGGGGAGTTGTGGCAGCGTCTGGTAACTGATCGTGAAGAACGTGCAGCGCACTACACCAAGCCCGAGGTGGCGGAACTCTTGGCGACGTTGGCGGCCGAGAGGTTCATGGATAGGTCGGTTGATGAAGTGGCATCGCTGGATCTGATGGACGCGGCTTGCGGCACTGGGACGCTGATAGGTGCCGGTGAACGAGCTTTACGGCGGGTCTATCTGCTGAAGGGCGGGAGCGATCCGAGCCTGCATCGAAAACGGATGGAGGAGCACATCATCGCGTTGGATGTGAACGGGATTGCCGGGACGATGACTGCGAAACGGCTTACGGACTTGGAGGTTGCTCAGGACTATCAGGAGAGTCGGATTGCGATTGTCACGCATGAAGCTGGGTCGCTGTGTCTGTTGAATCCTGAGACAACGGGCATTACGGACATGCTTGGTAGCGGCGGCAGAGGATTGACTCCTGGGCAGTCCTCTAATAACGGCATGGTGCGGGTCCCGGTCGGCAGTGTGGATTTCGCATTGATGAATCCACCTTATTCGCGGGCTCGCAGGGGAAGGGAACAGGCAACGACTGGTTTGGCGCCGTTGAGACGGGTCGCCGCGAGATACGGTTGGCTGATGTCTCACGGGCAAGCTGGGTTGGGTAGCGATTTCGGGAATATGAGCAACATGCGCTTGAAACCCGGAGGGGTGTTCGCGCATGTCCTACCACTCACGGCAGCACACACTGGCAGTTGGACTCAATGGCGACGGGAGATGGTGAAGCACTTTGAGGACATCGTAGTGATCGCTAATACCAGCACATCGGAACTTCAGAGCATGAGCGCTGACACTGGAATGGGCGAGATGCTAGTGGTTGCCACGAAGCGCGAGACCGCTTTGGAAGGATCAGAAGTTGATGAGTTGTTGTGTGTGAGTCTTAGCGCGGCACCTGCGACAATGGCTGAGGGTTACGCGTTGGGACGCAAAATCGCGGCGATACGCGACGCTCGATCGACCGGAACTGACGGTTGGGGAAGCTGGGCACGCCTCAAGCAGAACGGTACCGGGTCGCCGTGGGGAGCGGTCGGTAATCGCAACGTTGAACTGATCGCGGTTTCGGAATTGATGCTGGAAGGCGGGCTTTACGACCCAGCGACGATGAATCAACACGCTATGTCGTTGCCGATTGTCACGCTAAGCGAACTTGCCGATGCAGGGCCAACGCATCACCTGATTGGACATCCGAGGGGTAGTGAAGCGATTGGTGCATTCGAGTGGACGCCGCTGGAAACATTGCCGGTTGCTCCGTCACAGAAGTCGATGTGGGTGGCGAATGCACAGACTCAAGTCAGGATCGCAACAGACCCCACGCATGGAGGAACAGCGGTTTCGCAGAGCCACGCGCGACGCTTAGTGGCTCAAAGAAGCAATTGGTTCATCAGCAGGAACCTCAGATGGACTTCCCAAGCGCTCGCGTTTGCACACACAGACGACGATGTTCACGGTGGTCAGGCATGGAACGCGCTCCAAAACCTTGATGACGAAGTTGGCCGCTGCTTGGCGTTGTGGAACAACAGTGTTTTTGGCGGTATCGTCCGAAACGCTTATGGTCAGTCAAGTCAGGCCGGACGTGCGAGGATACAAGTGAACGCGATACCGGGCTTGCCGTGTCCAGATTTCGGGGCGGGTACCGCGGCTGGCGCAGATGCGAGGCGGGTTGCGGGGCTGAATTTCGCGGCGTTGTCGGCGTTGGAGTTGGAGCCGTTCGCGTATTGTTTTCGCGATGAGAATCGGTGGCAGATCGATGATGTGGTGGCGGACATGATCGGTCTAGATCCGAGCGATCCGGACGTGGCCGATATGTTGGCGCACTATCGTCTGATGTTCGCCAGCGAACCGAATGTCAACGGGCGGAATCGAGGGGTTTTGGGGGCGTTGGGGGAGTGGGCGGGGTAGTTTCGGTAGTGAGTATCAGGTTGATCTCGATGGCGTAACTTTTTTCGGTGCGTGGGCGGTGAAGGTGGGCGGTGGATTTGGTGCCGAGCAACCGGGTGGAGCGACCGGATGTGGGGTGTATGGAGGCGAGGTGGGTGTCACCGCTCGGCAGATTCCGAGTTCAATGAACGTATTAGGCCGAACGACCAGAATGTGGCCGGCGCGAACTATGTCTCCGTCGGGCACGTTCGCGTTCGGCTCGCTTGATTGCCCCGGAATGGTAAAGGCGCCAATTCAACATTTTTTCGCTTACCCCGCAGCGTTGCTTCGCCTGCTGTCTAGTCAATCGTCCACGCGCTACAGCTAGAGCCATGTCGCTCGATACAAGTAGCTCACCTCCTAGCCACGCTGCTTCTTGTTCTCTGACTTCGTTCCAATCTCGGCAACCTGTCAATCGGTCCACAGCTGGTGTCGGCTCATGAAACAACAACGCATGAGCCAACTCGTGGGCTAGGTTGCTATTTTGCCGTGCGGGCGAATGGGAATCGTTGTGTAAGATCATGCGTCGATAACCGTCGAAAACAGTTAATGCCGAGAAAACATCCTTTTTGTCATGTAGGAAGAATCGCGCCAACGCTGTGTCAATCGATAATTCGGTCAAAGGGACGACGGGAATGTTTAAGTGCGAGGCCAGGCGTAACGGATCGAGACCTTGCAAAGTGTTTAACCCTAGCTCCACTCTTATATCTTTCACGAGTGTAGCCGATTCGGTTTTGAAACCTCGTCGCAGTTGCATTGCTTAATGCATATCCCTTAGGCGTTCATATGCTGTCTTAACCAACTCGTCGAGCATCTCTGCTGCTTTGGGGGTCAGGTTTTTATCGGCTCTGAGGTACGTCGAAACCATAGCGAGCGGTTCGGCGTCCTCCTTTTGCGGTTTAGGCTGAACAAAATCATCGCTTTTCAAGCCTGCCCAAAAGGTTAGAGCAGCCAATCCGTTGACGTCTGGACACTTGCCCTGCGCCATCCGGGTCAACGTCGAAGCGCTTACACCCGATTGTGTTGCAACCTGTTTCCAGTTGAGATACCTCACTTGCCTCGTCGTGTCGAGTGCCTCGTAAAGACCTTGGCAGTCGAACCTCCCTTTCTGACGTTCCATGTTTTTCCTCCCTGTTGATTGCAATAATCGAAGCCGCAGTCTATAATCAAATTCTAAAGGTGCAATTCCGCACCTAAAACTGAATCAAGGATGGTATCACAATGATTACCCCGATCGAAGAAGATACGGAACGCGGAAGCAAAGAGTCTTACGAGATTTCCGTCAACCACAAACCGGTGTTTGTCGCCGAGAGGTCGGCGACTGGTCTGGAGATAAAGGAAGCAGCAATCAAGGCAGGCTTGCCAATCGACCTGGATTTCCAATTGGCCAGGGTGGACCGCGACGGTAATCAACCGATTGTGGGTGATGCCGACAAGGTGGATGTAACCGAGTTCAAGACTTTCTTCGCCACTGCTGGCGACGATAACTCTTGACTCGAAGGGTAAAGCGATGAACCCCGAGGTTGAACAGTCGGTCAAAGAGTTGCAGCGTTGCTTCCCCAACGCAGAACTAGTGGTGCGCCCTGTCGACGATGGCGGTGCGGTCGTCACAATCGACCCGATTGATCTCGGTCCCTCGTATACACCGAGGCAAACATGGATGAAGTTTGCGATCGGATTCCAGTATCCGCATGCTGATATCTACCCTCTGTTCATTTCTGCCGATGTGACGCGTGTCGATGGTCAACCACACGGCGAAGGAATTTCGGAATCTTCGTTTGACGGCGATTCGGCTTTGCAGTTGTCGAGGCGAAGCAATCGATTGAATCCTGCGGTGGATACTGCGGCTCTAAAAGTCAACAAGGTCATTCAGTGGTTTCAACATCTATAAGTGGGCCAATCTACCTGCGGCTGCCGTTCGCAATGGCGACCTCACTTGAGAATCATCTTTTCCCCGGTGATGAAGGCGAACACGGTGCCGTTATTGGTGCTGCGGTGGTCGAAACTGATAGAGGCAGCCGTTTACTAGGCCATCGGTTGTTTTTGGCCGCCGACGGTATCGATTACGTACCGGGTGTCCGAGGTCATCGGATGCTTACAGCAGAATTCGTACGACGATGCGCCCTTGCGTGTGCTGATGAAGGGCTCGCGTACCTCGCAGTTCATAACCACCAAAGCAATGATTGCGTCGGTTTTTCTGAAGACGACATGGATTCGCATGAACGCGGGTATCCCGCCTTGATCGATATTCTCGACGGCCCGCCTGTTGGGGCGCTCGTTTTGGGCAAGCGAGCCATCGCGGGAGACATTTGGATATCACACGATCGTCAGTTGGCTCTTGACAACACAGTCATCGTGGGTCGGAATCAAAGAATTCGACATCCGTCACCCCCGATCAGTCGGAATTCTGATCCGCAATACGACCGCCAGGTGAGGCTGTTCGGTGATCGAGGCCAAGAAATTCTCTCGGCTCAGAAGGTTGCCATAATAGGAGCTGGAGGCGCGGGGTCACTTGTCAACGAATACCTCTCGCGACTTGGCGTCGGTCATCTCGTCGTAGTCGATGACGATTGTCTTGATATCACGAATAACCCAAGGGTAGTTGGTGCACGTTTAACGGATTTGAACCCTTGGCCTTGGTTGCCCATATTGGCGCGCGTGTTTGGCAGAAAACCCTCAAGCAAAGTGTCCATCGCGGAGCGCGTGGCACGCGAAGCCAACCCGTCGATTCAATTCGAAGCAATCGACGGCAACGTAGTGGAGGGAGAGGTCGTGGAACATCTCGTCGACTGCGACGCTGTGTTTTTGGCCGCGGATACGATGCAGGCGCGGTTGGTGGTCAACGCATTATGTCACCAATATCTGATTCCGACGTGGCAAGTTGGCGCCAAAGTTGACAGCAATGCCGAAACTGGGGCCATATTGGACGTATTCTCGGTTGTGCGCTATTTGACGCCGGGGGAGTCCTGCCTTTGGTGCAACGAACTTATAGATCCTGGTCGTCTAGCAGAAGAGGCGACGTCACCCGAACAAAGGGAGGCACAACGCTACGTAGATGAGGTAACGAACCCGAGTGTCATTACTTTGAATGCGGTGGCATGCGCTCACGCAGTTGACCAATACCTCTTTCGTACTTTGGAGATCCTGGAAATGCCGGAGACAATATGTTGGTTAAAGTACCGACCCAATGATCCTAGACCCACCATCGAACTGCCTCGCCGAGATGAAGATTGCTCTGAATGTCAGAGGCGTCTGGGCGCGGGGCATTTACAACCTCTTCCAGTAAGGGGAGATCAAACTTGGAGGTAAGAACATGAGAACGGTTGCAACCATCATTCTAGGCGGATTCATTGATTTGTTCGCCTTGCCTGTGACCATACCAATATGGAAACTCGGTATCCATGATCCGATAGCCGCAACGCCTACCTACGGAATGCGATCAGTTGATGTCACGCTGTTCTTGGTGGACGCAGTTTCCGCGATATTCATCGTGGTCGGAATCGGGATGATCCTGGCGGCGTTTTTCGTGACATGGATGCTGGGGCTCTCACGAAACCAGTTCTGAGATTTGACTTAGGAACGGAATCGAAGATGCGTTCGCGGGAACGTCGGTGGTTGCGGGAATCCCCTGCAAGTCCGTCGCTGAGTATCCTCCGCAGTCGTTTCGCTCCCGCGCTCCCCTTCGCTGTGCCAAGGAGAAGGTGGCGTGGTGAGAGATACGGGGATGTTACCAAACGATGAAGACTGGGTAGCGTCTGATCAGGTTGTCGGCCGTCACAATCAGCAAATCCTCGGTTACGGCTTGAGCGACGATGATGCGGCCGAAATGCACTGTCCAACCCGCCGCCGGGTTCACGTCACATTCGCAGTTTACGGGAGTTTCGACCTCTACCTCAACACCCGCAGCACAAAGTCGCGGGCTAGTCGTCGGTCAGCGTCAAGTTCCCACTCTTCCATGATGCCGTGGTAGAAGTAGATGTGACACTTTTCGGCGACGGCGAAGTGTGCTTCGATCAACGGATCTTCCCGTTCGGTTGCGAGTTTTATCGCGGCATTCTTCAATGAACGGTGGTTCTGGTACGGCCATTCGCGTTCCTGCGCAACCGCCATAATGGCGTGCGCCGCTGCGCCCCACAGCTTCTCCGCGCCCTGCAAGACGTCCCCAATCTCGAACTCGTGATCCGATGCCGCCAAAAAATCGAGCGCGATTTGGCGGCGTTCTGGCGGTGAGATTGTCGAGGTTGTCATGAGCTAAAAACCTTCCAATATCAATTCTAGAGAGTGTCCTCCACACCTCTGGATGGACGTTCCGTCCGCTTAAGCGCCGGTTTTCGCCGGTCTGACGGCAGTTTGCAAAGAACCCAATCCCATCACACACCCCAACCGAAATTGGCGACGCCGTCCAACCCGTAGAGGCGGTTCGCGAACCGCCCCTCCCATCAACGAAAACATCCACAACAACCACAACCCATCCGAGCCCATCTGCGAAAATCTGCGTAATCCGCGGTTCAGACACCCCCCACAGTGCAAGGATCAATCAACGGCTTTAGCCATCGGCAAAGTAGAATTCATCGAATGCTGTTCCGTTCTGTGATCGTCGTTGGCTTGGTGCTGTTGGGCACGTTGGTTTTGGTTGGTTGCGGGGTTCAGAATGAAGGCGGGCCCGGTGGCAGTTCTCTGACGGCAGAGCTGGTGGTGCCGCCAGATTCTCAGACGGTTGTCGAGGCCGCTACGGCGGTTCCAACTTCGACACGCGTGCCGACGGCGACCGCTGTGGTGACGGATGAGGTCACGGAACAGGTCGTTGAGAAGCAGGCCAGCGTGAATGTGCCCAATCGGGGCTACAACTCGTTAGGGGATCCCGATGCGCCGATCACGATGTTCGAATTCTCGGACTTCGTCTGACCGCATTGCGGTAGTTGGCACCGCGGGACGGTTGCCCAGATGCGTGAAACGTATATCGCCGATGGGCTGGTGAGGTCGATCTATTTCCACTTCCCGATCCTGTCTCAGGAGTCGGCGATCGGGGCCGAATATTCGGAGTGCGCAGGCGAACAAGGTTCGGAGCATTTCTGGGCATACGTGGATGCGGTCTACGAGCGCCAGGATGAGATTTCGGAGACGCTGTTCGGGGAGTTGGTGCCGGAGCTGGGTCTGGATGTGGCGGCGATGAACGAGTGTCTCGTGTCGGGTCGGCACAACGCCACGTGGCAGATCGACCGGGCACGGGGCGAGGCGATGGGCGTACAATCCACTCCAACTATCTTCCTCGCGTATGTCGACAAGAATGGCGAGGAAGTTCGTTTGCAGTTCCGCGGAGCACGTGATTTCGACAATATGTCGCAGATAATCGATGCCATCTTGAGGGAGATCGAGCAGTGAAGATAACTAAGATAACGCCATATTTGATCTCGGCCCCGGCGCCGTTCCTGCCGACCGCACATGACAGTGGCAGCGAGGTGCGAAATCGGGAGTATCTCTTCGTGTCGGTGGATACGGACGAGGGAGTCACGGGATGGGGCGAGATCACTTGCACTCGGGATCAGGCGAACCGGGGCGTTGCGTCATTGATTTCCCGGGTGTCGGAACTGCTGAAGGGCGATGACCCGAAGAATATCGAGAAGATCTGGCACAAGGTCTTCCGGCATTTCACGTATATGGGTTCGAGAGGCGCGACGACGAGTGTGATCTCGGGTATCGATATCGCTTTGTGGGACATCCGCGGAAAGGTGCTGGGGGTGCCGGTATATGAATTGCTAGGCGGCCCGGTTCGTGATGCGGTCGATGTTTACTGCCATCCGCAAGACGGTGCCACGCCGGAGGAGCTGGCGCAGCACTGCCAGGCGATCGTGGCCACCGGTCAGACGTCGATCAAGACGGACCCTTGGCATCCGCATCATTCAGACGAGATCGACGGCTACATGTCCGGCCGGCTAACCGCCGAGGCTGAAAACCTTGGTGTGGAGCGGATCGCAGCGGCTCGAGAAGCCGTGGGTCCAGACATCGAGATCTTGATCGACAACCACGCTCGGTTCGATGTTCCAACGGCGATTCGGTTGGCGAAGGCGCTGGAACCGTACGACATATTCTGGTTCGAGGAGCCGGTAGGGGTGGAGTCGAACACGGCGCTGAAGCAGGTTCGGGACGCGACGAACGTGCCGATCTGCGTAGGCGAACGAATTCACACGCGGTGGGAGTTCGTTCCGATCCTCGAGCAGGGCCTGGCGGACTTCATCATGCCGGACATCACGTGGACGGGCGGAATATCAGAGCTAAAGAAGATCTGCATCCAGGCCGAGGCGTACTACATACCCGTATCGCCACACGATGCGAGCGGTCCGATCAACGTGATCGCCGGTGCGCAGGTAATGATCACAGTGCCCAACTGCTACCGCGTCGAGACATCACGGGCGGATCTGCACGCGTACGACTGCCTGATGGACGTCCCGCTAGACATCCGCGGCGACAAAATACACCTCGATCCAACCCGTCCAGGGATCGGCATCGAGATGGACCGGGAGTATCTGAACGCGCATCTGGTGGATTGAACTGGCAGCGAGTTGCGTTGACAATCATATTCGGGGGTAAATGAGCGACAAACGCGTTTGAGTCGCATAGGTGAACGACAAAGCGATCGGCGACGCGTCGCCCTATTCAACCGCGAACAGATAGGCGTAGTGGGGTTGGTTGCCGCGGATGAACTGGATGTCTATGCGGTTGTAATGGGTCAGTTCTTGGGTTAGGCGAGTTTCGGCCGCGCGGGCGGTGTCGGCGGCGATCTCTTCGCCAACGTATACGGCGACTAGTGCGCCGTGGTGCACGACGGTGTTGACTCCCGCGATTAGCATTGCGAGTTCGTCGTCGGAGGCGCTTACGGTCTCGCCGTCGACGATGACCATGAATTGGCCTTGCTGGACGTGAACGCCGCCCATGGTGGCGTCGCGCGATGCTCGAAACACGGAGCCGACGTGGAGGCCTTCGAGCATGTCGGCCATCTCCTCGGTGTTTTCCTCGAGGTCGATGTCCGGGTCGAAGGCGCTCATCGCCGCGATGCCTTCTTGCATGGATCGGGTGGCGATGACGATGGAAGACTTTTCGGTGAGTTCGGATGCCTGCTCGGCGGCGCCGATGATGTTCTTGTTGTTGGGGAGGAGGATAACTTGGTCGGAGGGTGCGGCTTCGACAGCTTCGAGGAGGTCTTGGACGCTTGGGTTAAGTGTGTCGCCGCCTTCGACGATGAAGGTGGAGCCCATGCCGGCTTGTCGATAGTAGTTGGCCATACCGTCGCCGGCGACGACGGCGACGATGGCGATGTCGACGGGCTCGATGGGTTGCTCGGCGGTTGCGGCGTCGGCGCGTCGATTTTCGGCCCACTCAGTGGTCTGGGCGTCCATGTTCTGGATGCTGACATTGAGGGTGAGGGCACCGTTTCGGACGGCAAGGCTGACGGCTTCACCGGGGTCTTCCATGTGGACGTGGATCTTGGCGATAGTCTCGTCGCCGGCGACGACGGTTGAGCGTCCGATTTTGTTGAACTGTTCGGACAGGTGAGGGATGTTGATGGCGGAGCCTTCGATTGCGATGTTGGTGCAGTATCCCCAGGCTTCTTCCTCGGCGATGTCGAGGGAGGAAGTGTCGATAATGACACCGCTTTCGCCGACGAGGTTTTCGATGCCTGGGGCAGTGACTGAGACCGAGCCGTCGCCTTCGCCGCGGAGGTATTGGGACATGCCGATGAACATGATTGAGAGACCGAACCCGCCGGCATCGACTACGCCAGCCTCTTTGAGGACGGCGAGCATCTCCGGTGTACGCTCGGTGGTGTCGAGGGCTTGTTTCGCGGCGGTTTCGACTACATCGTTTACGTTTGCGCCTTGCTCAGCGACTTTGACTGCGGCCTCGGCTGCTTCACGGATCACGGTAAGCATAGTGCCTTCGACCGGGTTTGGCACCGCGCCGTAGGCCATATCGGCGGCTAAAGTCAGGCCGTGGGCAAAGTTTTCGCCATTGACCTCGGCGACATCGGTCATGGCGTCGCGGAGGCCACGGAATAGTTGGGCCATGATGAGTCCGCTGTTGCCTCGGGAAGAGAGCAACGCGGCGCGGGCCATCGCCGTGGCGGTTGCTGGAACGTGAGCGGTAGCGGTGGTCTCCATGTCGGATGCGATGCCGCGCATCGTCAGCACCATGTTGGTGCCGGTATCGCCATCGGGGACGGGGAAGACGTTGAGAGCGTTGAGCTGGTCCTGATTGGTGGCGATTGCAGCGAGAGCGGCTTGGGCGAGATCACGTAGGAGGTAACCGTTGCTTGTCGTGGTGGCCATTGGCATCAAAGTATTCCCAGAATGTAGGCGGCTCGGTGCTTGGCGTTGGCTCGAATGGTGCTTCCGAACTCTCCGCGATGTTATCCTAATCGTTGTTAACCGCTCCGATTGCGGCGTCGCGTGCAATCGATTGGCGGAACCTGCCAGAGCCACGAAATCGAAGAAACGCGCCATGTCCACGTATATGTCCGAAGAGCAGATCCGAGCCGCCTTGAAGCTAGGTCCGCGGCCGAAACCTCAGTTCGGCAACAACCGGAGCCACGCGTTGAATGCGACAAAGCGTCAGTTCAAGCCGAATCTGCAGTCGCGGCGAGTGTTGGTGAACGGTCAAGAGCGGAAGATCAAGCTCTCGGCACGTGAGATTCGGACACTGAACAAGCGCGGACGGATGTTGCTGGCGGAGTGAAGTTGTGGAGGCGGTTGATGCGCGAGTCGGAGTTTGGCAAAATGCTGCAACTCCGGCAAGTTTGAGGTTAATTGGCTCAACTAGGATTTTGGGCGTTGGGGTACCATCGTGTTGATGCGCGATGTTGAGTATTTAGATTTTTGACGTGATGACTACGCCAACGACGATCGGCAACCTGACCGAGCCTGACGCGAACAGTGCGATAGCCGATTATCTGAATGGCATCGGGGTTGCTTGGGATGCCAACGCGGAGCGGTCTCAGACACTGGTGGGGAGTGGCGGTCGGCCGGACATCGTGGTGCGTCAACATGGGCGTCGGGCGGTGGTTGTGGAGACGGAGTATGGTCGGCCGGCGGTTGGTGATGCCCAGTCGCGGTTGGGCGAGCGGCTTGTCGGCGAATCGTGGGAATTGGCGGAGGTGATCGCGGTGGGTATTGGCGAAGAGTGTAAGGGTTTGACGCGATCGGAATTTCTGGCTCTACTCAAGCGTAACGATCCGGTGTTGAGTGTGCAGTTGGTATCGGCTGCAGGGGTGTGGCCGGAGGAGCCGATGGTTTCGCGTCCGGTTGATCTTGTGGCGTATTGCGAATATGCGCAGGTGCCGCAGTTGGAGATTGACCGACGCAGCGCTGAGGTGGCTGAGCACATAGATTCGCTGGGTAAGGCTATGCTGAACGGGTTGCGGTCAATGACGGCGATTGGCGACGATGTCCTTGCGGAGCTTGCCGATATCGTAGGTGCTGATTCTGTAGAGGATGCGACGCGGATAGTTTGCGCGATCTGGTTGACTACGATCGATCTTCACAACGATCTTGCTTCGTACAGTCCGACGTTGCGGTCTATGGGTTTGGAAACAACGAAGGCACTCAGGCAGAACTCGAGGTTCGGCATACTCAGTCAACGACATCTGATCGATGCGTGGAAGATTATTGAAGGCGTCAACTACGTTCCGGTGATCGAACTTGCGAAGTCTAGTCTCTCGGTGGTCGGAAGGTCTGGCATAGTTTCGGAGGTGCTGAGAAGACTCGAGGAGCTGAGTGATGAAGTTAACGAATTGCAGGCGAAGCATGTCTACAACTTCGCGGGTGAGTTGTGGCAGCGGTTGGTTACGGATCGTGAGGAGCGGGCGGCGCACTATACAAGGCCGGAGGTGGCGGAGTTGTTGGCGACGTTGTCGGCGCAGAGGTTCAACGATAGGTCGGTAGAGGAGATCGCTTCGGTGAATCTGATGGATGCTGCGAGTGGGACGGGCACTCTGATAGGGGCTGGCGAGCGTGCATTGCGGCGGCTTTATTTGCTGAAGGACGGCAATGATCCGAATCTGCATAGGAAGCGGATGGAGAATCACATCATCGCGTTGGATGTGGATGGAATCGCTGGGACTTTGACGGCGAAGCGGCTTACGGATATGGAAGTGACACAGGATTACCATGATTGTCGTATCGCGGTGGTTACTCATGAGGCGGGGTCTTTGTGTCTGTTGAATCCTGAGAGCACAGGGATTTCGGACATGCTGGGTAGCGGTGGACGGGGTATGAGTCCGGATCAGGACAACAACAATGGCACGGTACGGATTCCAGTTGGTAGCGTAGATTGGGCGTTGATGAATCCGCCGTATTCGCGTCCTCGCAGAGGTCGTAGGCAAGCGACGACAGGATTGTCGCCGCTTCGCACTGTCGCGTCGAAGTATGGCTGGAAAATGTCTCACGGGCAGGCGGGTTTGGGTAGCGATTTCGGGAATATGAGCAATATACGTTTGAAGCCGGGTGGGGTTTTCGCGCATGTGTTGCCGTTGACCGCGGCTCATGCTGGTAGTTGGACTGCTTGGCGAATCGGCATGGAGAAGGATTTCGAAGATGTCACGATAATTACCAACACCAGTTCCTCGGATCTTCAGAGCATGAGCGCCGACACTCAAATGAGCGAAATGCTGGTAGTTGCAACTAAGCGCAAGAAACGTCCCGACCGTTGGCGCCCGACGGATCTTCTTTGCGTCAATTTGGGTAGTGCGCCGGGAACAATGTCGGAAGGATATTCTCTGGCGCGGGAAATTGCTGAGATACCGGCTGACGAAAAATCTGGTGCGACGAGATGGGGCAATTGGACAAGAGTAACTCAACGTGGACCCGGGGACCCTTGGGGCGCGATAGGGAATCGCAACGTTGATTTGGTAGCGATTGCGGAGGAATTGCTTGATGGTAATGTTTACGATCCCGAACTATTTGTGTCAACACCAATGTCGTTGCCGATGACGACGCTGAGTGAACTCGCAGACACCGGGCCGACACACCATACGATTGGATATCCGTCTGGCGGTGATCCGATTGGCGCATTTGAATGGACGTCATTGGATGAGTTGCCCGTGAGACCGACGCACAGATCTATGTGGGCCGCCGACGGCAAGAACCAAACCAAACTAATCGTGGAGCCGACACATGGTGGCTCGACGATTGACCGCAAACTCGCCAGGCAAGTGACGGCGCAACGTAGCAGATGGTTCGTCAACCGAAATTTGGCTTGGGCATCTCAAGCGTTGGCAGTGGCGAAAACTAGAGCTCTTGTTCATGGCGGGAGAACTTGGAATGCGTTTCAAAACGTTTCGGACGAGAATGCGAAATGCATCACACTGTTCAGCAACAGTATTTTCGGTGCGATAGTGCGACGAGCGTATGGGCAAAAGGGGCAACGAGGGCCGCGTGCCGCGGTTCAGGTCGGTGCGATCGCAGGTATTCCGTGTCCCGCTTTTCACGCTGATACGCCTGAGGCTGAAACGGCTAGGTCAATCGCAGATGCACACTTCGATCGGTTGTCGAAGTTAACGCTGGAGCCTTTCGTGTTCTGCTTCCGCGACAAGAACCGGTATGAGATCGATAATGTTGTTGCTAGGATGCTGGGGTTGGACCCGGATGACTCTGATACTCAGGCAATGATGCAACGCTATCGGATGCTTTTCGCTAGCGAGCCGAACGTTAATGGGCGTAGTGGGAGGATTTTGGGGGCGTTGGGGGAGTTTGTGGGGTAGGGGGTAGGAGTCAAACAACTGTACTCTGTCAAGCCGCTATTTGTGAAAACTCTCTTGCATACATCTGGGGCGTAACAACGTTCTCGGATAGCAATTTGACCAAGACGCATCCCTGTAAATATGTAAAGTAAGTCGGGAATGCTTCACCTACTAGAGCCCGTATCAGATAGTAATTTTGGTTTTCTTGGGCGCGCGTCCAGTCGTAGAATCTTGGCACGGTTTGAAGGTCCGCGCATTCAAGGATACTGAGTACACGATTTTCCCATGGATGGATCTTAAAGTCGCTGCCGACATGACTGGAATTAGTTGTGATCGTGTAAGACGGTCTGTTAGGATGCATGCGGCGATAACTTGATTTGAATCCTTTTACTAGACGAATGTCACCCTCTTTGTCGACGTAAGGACGATTTCGCATTGTGTTCCCACATTTAGGGCATAAGATTTCACCCAACGGAACCGGGAAATAACCGCAGGAACGGCAATTGTCATTTTCGTACGCGCTTCTTCCGGAGTAGGATGGTATGTCGCTAACTTGAAGATAACGGTCTGGTCCGTAAGTCGGTACAAAGTGTAGAGGGTGGTTGCCACGCCCGGTTTCAGGAGATTCTGCATCCAACGTTTCGTACTTCATGGCGGTTAGCCACTCTTGGACTGTAACCCATGGCAGCATACCGTCAGTCGGCCGATCTGAATGCATTTGCGAAGGCCAGAGGGTTCTGTTGCGCCTGATGATCGATCGTAGCCATCGTTCTTGATTGTGAACTGCGATTATTAGCGCACGCCTTCGAATCTGTGCGATGCCGTGGTCCGCTACATTGACAACCCGTGAAAAGACCTCGTATTCGGGGAGTTCTTCACGGAGTATGTCAACGATCGACGTTGACACGCAATCGTGATCTACGTGGAGTGTCAGTATTTGCCGAACATTTTCTGCTACAATAATTCTAGGATTAAGTGATCTAGCAACAGGGATAACTTCGAGGATCAAGCGGTTTTTCTCATCCAAAGCTCTCGCCTTTGGGGTTTGACGTTTACCTCTGCTTGGATTCGAACTGCTCATCCCCTGGCAAGGTGGAGTTGCTACTAAAAGGTCTAATCGCCGTTGCGTTGCGGCTTGATATCGAGATGCTATCTCATCGTGATGGGTACGTACGTCGCCAGTAATCCAAGTGGATTCAGGAAAGTTGTCGGCGCCGATCGCTGATCGTTTGGGGTCAGATTCCACTTGAATAACGAAATTGAAGCCGGCCAGTGCGAAACCCAAGTCGCTCAACCCGGCACCTGAGAACAACGACACGGCGGTGGCGTCTCTTCGAAGGTCTGGTTTCGACCTCAGTACGAAATTTCGGACGGGTTGGTTAATCATTGCGGGGCGCTACGGTTGATGAGGCTTTTAACACCTGTAGTCGGCGTCAAAAGCAATAGAGTATGTTTGAGGGCAATGCTAACACCTTGAATCCTATCGTTCAGGGCCTGGGAAGACCAGTCGCTGCTGACTCCAATGGTGCAACAATGGCGGGTCGATACCATAGAGAATATTACTACCGCGATATATATAGCATTACCATATACGGGTATCGTGTCCAATCTGAAGCGATAATAACTGTAGTACACAGAAACATCTACCGTTGCGTAGTGAGAACGTCATCTGATGTTGTACGTGGTAGTTCGCCTTGCAGTTCGCCGACAACCCTCAAGAAATCTTCGTGACTACGATTGGTCGTGTGCAATAATGCATGCCAAGGCCTGTGCTCGATCCTAAGATCATTCTCTAGAGCGCTAGTGTAAACAGTGGACAGATTCAAATGGTCACATACGATAGTCAAATTCGCGCGTGGGAATTCACTTTTGACTTCGGGATTGGTATCGATGAATTCTGACATTGCGTCCAAATAACCAAATGCACGATTGAATTCATCATCGATTAATGCATGTTGCGGCTTTTTGATTTCGATGATTTCGATAGAACCTAAATGACTCAACATTACAAAATCAGGTTGTTTTGTGGAATTATTGATAGTTGAAGTGATTATAGAATGTCCTCGATTTACGAGATACCAATTTTCAAAATTTCTCCTCGTTGATGCTAATCTCTGGTTATAACTTAACGGTGTCCAATCTGGATATATTATCCACGGCGTCTTCTCTAACAGCTCTTGCAATTGACGTTCACTAGTGTCTGGATCGCCGATAAATCTGTCTAGCTGTTGAACCGCATCCATCCTTTCTTGTGCAACTTGCCCCAAGGAGTACATTTCAACTAACCGTGCTTTCTCGAATAAGCCAAGTACAGCGTCGATGGTCTCGTTCGCCGTTGATGCGACTTCGTCTAACGTTTCCAACAACGCATTGTGCGGACCTATTGCGTAGGCCAGGCGCACGACACGTTCGACATATTCTGGATCCGCCAACGAATCTCGATCCGAGCGTGCGATCAATGTACGCGCTGCTCTCAAAACTGAGTCTCGCACGGTTCGATCATCAGGGTGCGCATATTGTAAACGCTCCTGCAGACCTGAGGCTTCGGAGAAAACCTCCCAAAGCCGGGTTCTAGAACTCGTTTCCGCTTTAGATGCCAACTCCTTAAGCAGGTTGCGCCCCCACTCTCGAAACGCATCCCCATATTCAGAATTCCAAATTATGTCCTGTCGGTCAGTCCGAACGAAGTCTTCGTCTTCATCAAGCCACTCAGCATGGATCGCGCCCGTCAGATAACTCCTCATCTTGAATTCGCCGGTGAATCCAGTCCTAATGTCAAAGTCCCGGGTTTGTGCTACGATTTTCCCTCTAGCATAAATCCGCACGCCTGCCATGACCTCATCTTTGTAAGGATCTTTGGCATACCCAACCCAACCTGATACTGGGTGAAACTGACCTTCAACTTCAACTGGGATGCCGCTAACATTGATACAAGTACCCTCCATAATGTCCACATTCAAAGTGCCCAATTCGATAGTTTGGTGCGTTGCTTTGCTGTCGGTCAACTGAACACGCCAATCGTTTTGCTGCAAGCCAAAACGCGCAGCCAACTGACGATCTAATTCTTCCGCGGTAGGAACGCGTCTGCGATCAAATCGTCTCAGAATGAGTTTGGTACCAACAGAAGGTGAGTAGGTTTCGTCAAGATCTCCGGGTTGTGGATGATAAGGCTCGATCTCACCTTTTTCATTGATCTTTTCCTCCAAAATGTCATCGAGATCGAGGATCAAGTTTGAAACGGGATAACCGTGTTGGGTTTTAGTGCCGCCAGCGGTCAAGACTTCCACTTCCCTACAAATACCGAATGGGGCCAGCTTACCGATCCCCTTTCTTCCCATTATTCTGCGTTGATGCTTTGGGCTGCGGTCACCGCGCTTAGCGCGTCGGTTGTAACCGACGTTCAAGTAGTAATCTAGGATTTCCGATTCTGTCATCCCAGAACCGTCATCTTCAATTAAGATTTCGAACCCTTGATCCACGATCTCGCCCGAGATTTGGCGGGCGAGGTATTCGCCAAAAGGAAGCATGATCTTTACGTGTTCAGCATCCGCGTCGTACGCGTTAGCGATGAGTTCTGCCAACACGGCGGAAACTCGGTCGTACATCTGGATGCCCAACTTGTCAACGGTAAGTCGCGATATGCGCATCGTGTATTTCTTGGAGATCGTCAACGAAATCGCTCCTAAAGAGATCGACACTTTAACTGTCAAGCCCCATGATACCCCTTTGCCGCGGCATTTCCTCCGCTAGCGTGGGCAACCTTGATGCTACCGTTGAAGCCCCCTTGCGTCTCGCTTTGCTAGCCTAGCGTGAAGAACGAAGAGATGGCGTCTTGGATGGCCACCAGTTTAGTTCGCCTAGCTTCATGACGATGGCGGGGACCATGATGGCTCGGACGACGAAGGTGTCGATGAGGATGCCGAGCATTACTGTGAAGCCGAGTTGGAAGATGTCGAGAAGGGGGAATGTGGTGAGGACGGAGAAGGTTCCAGCGAGGATGATGCCGGCGGATGTGATGACGCCTCCGGTTCGGGTGATGGCGTAGCGAGTGCCTTCGACCAGGCCTCGGTTGCGGGTCTCTTCCCGAACGCGGGACATGATGTAGATGTTGTAGTCGGCGCCGAGGGCGATGAGGAATACGAAGATGAAAGATATGGAGTCGAGGGCCATGCCGTCGTGCCCGAAGATGTTTTCGAAGATGAGGATGGAGATTCCGAGTGCAGCGGCGAAGCTGAGGATGACGCTGATGACCAGGTAGGTGGGCGCGACGACGCTGCCTAGGAGGATGGCCAGTATGATCCAAATGGCGATGATGACGATGGGCGCGATGACGCGGAAGTCGCGGATGGTCGTGGTTCGGCTGTCAAGGTTAGTTGCCGATTCACCTCCGATTAACGTCGTGGCGCCGCTTAGCGATGAAGTGGCGACGGCATTCGGGGCGGTTTCTCGCAAGCGCTGGACAGTGTCCATCGCGGCAGTGTCGTAAGGATCATCGTTGAGGACGACTTCCAATTTGGTCGTCGTGCGATCGGTGGAGAGCAGTCTCTGTCCGGCGAGGAACGTGCCTGCTAGTTGTGCTTGTTCGGGCGGCAGAAGAGCCATGAGTTGGGCGATCTCGCCGGGGTCGTCGGGCATCATGGCGACGAGCGGCTGGACCTCTGCGATGTCAACCGGTAGCGGCTCGCCGAGTGGGCGGGTGATGGACGTCACGCTGTTGACCGCGGGATCGGCGACTAGTGTTGCGGAGAGGTCTTCGATGGCTTGCAGATGTTCTAGGACCGACACACCTTCTTTTGAGACGTACACGGTAGTGGGTGCAAGCTCACCAGGCGGATAGGCGGACTTGAGGGTTTCAAAGCCGACCTTCGACTCTGCGCTGTCCGCGAAGCTTTCGACAAAGCTGAAACGTGGTTTGAATTCGAAGAGTCCGAGGGTTAGGGCGATCATAACGACGGCGGTAACCGCGAGGAGCGTTCCAGGTCGTTTTGTGACCAGCGTACCGACGCGGTGCCAGACACCTGTCTCTTTTCCGCTTGGCTGGGTTGATTTGATGGGCCAGAATGCAACACGTCCCATGGCGACGAGGACGGCTGGGATCAACGTCAAGGCTGCGATGAGCATTACGGCGATGGCCATCGCGAGCATCGGCCCCATGGTCTTCAGGCTTCCGGATAGGGCAAGGGCGAGGGCCATCATGGCTACGATGGTGGTGCCGGCGCTGCCGGCAATGGATGGACCGACGGCGCGCATGGTAGCCGCGATGGCGGCGAATTTACTGTCGTGCAACGGAAGCTCTTCGCGGTAGCGCGAGACGATGAAGAGGGTGTAGTCGGTTCCGGAGCCGAACATGAGCACGGCCATTATCGCCGTAACTTGCCCGTTAAGGGCGAGGTCGAAGTTGTCGGCGAGGAGTGCGGCGATGGATTGGGCGACGATCAATGCCACGCCGACGGTGACGACGGGCAGCAGGGCGAGCAATGGTGAGCGGTAGATTATGAGCATTATGACGAGAACGAGGACGATGGTGATGGCGCTGACGCGGAAGTCGAAGCTCTGGAAAACTACGATGGCGTCGGCGAGGATCCCGGCGGGTCCGGTCACTTGGACCGTGGCAGGAAGTTCAACCATGAGGTCTTCGTCGAGCGAACGCAGCCAATCGACGGTGGCCGCGAATTCTTCACTAGCTGGTGAACCGGCGATGACGACGGTGATGGTGATCGCGGTACCGTCGGGAGAGATCGCAGGTTCTCGCGCCGTCTCCGGTGCGGATTGTTCGGGCCCCTGCGCGTTTCCACCGAAATCTGATTGACCGAAATCGGAGATTACTAGCGCGATGTTTTCGTGCTTCTCGTCATTGCGGATGAGCGCGTCGATCTCGGCTACGAGGGCTATGTCCTGATCAGATATACCTGACGGATTCCGATAGATCAGAATGGCGGGCAGGCCTTCGAAGGCCGGGAACTTTTCGCTTTCAAGTTCGAGGGCTTCTAGCGCCTCGGTGCCGTTGGGCAAGAACTCGGATTGTTCGCTGGTCGAAACGTCTTCGATGCTGGGAGAGACGGTCTGGATGACGCCGGCGATGATGATCCAAGCGACGATGAGGATTGCAATACCGCGCCAAGATGCGACGCTGGCTGCTATGGCGTTAAACAATCTGGGAGTGCCGTAATCGGAAGTGTTGCGCGATTCAGGAGCATGTGCCGATGTTTAACTATACGAATACACAGTTGTCCTGGACGTTCTTGCGAGTGGTTGTTGGGTATGTACAACATAGACTGCGTTGTAGACTGAATTGCAACCGAAACTACTGTACGGGGCCATATATATGCTTGCTGCAGAACATGTTGAGACGGCGCGTCAATTTTTGATCGACGCGGATCGGGAGTATGAAGTGGGGGATGTTCTCCAAGCATCGGAAAAGCTGTGGGGAGCCGCGTCTCACGCAGTCACCGCCGAGATGCATCGGCGCGGGATGGCACCGAATGGTCATCGTGCGGCGGTAGACGCGGTGCGAGAATTCGGTGAAGACTATCAAGATGACGCGCTTTTGCCCCTATTTAAAGTGGCAGAGATGCTGCATGCGAATTTCTATCATGGGTTCCTGCATCCCGACAAGATCCCTGAGAACCGCGACTTGGTGCATGATTTCGTTGAGAGGATGCTGCGATATACGGGGTAGACAGAACTACCACTCGCCGGCCAATTTCGCCGCTCCCAACTCGCCGTAGGCGCGCATGATGGCTGCGCGGACGCGGTTGGGGGCGGTGCCGCCGGGGATGTCGCGGGTGGCGAGGGACTCGGTTGCTGAGATGTTGGGGAGGTCAATGTCGCCGGTTGGTTCGCCTCGAGTGTGGGCGGCTACCTTGACGTAGGCTTCGCGGAAGGGTAGGTCGTGTTCGCGGACGAGGTAGTCGGCGTAGTCTGTGGCCAGGATTTCTTGGCCTTGAGATGCCGCTTTCATGCGATCGTGGTTGATTGACATCTCACCAACCATGCCCGTCGCTGCCGCTAGCGACGCGGCAACCGTGTCGGCCGCATCCATCATTGGGGGCTTGTCTTCTTGAAGATCGCGGTTGTAGGTCATCGGGAGGCCCTTGAGTGTGGTTAACACCGCGACTAGCGAACCGTAGACGCGACCTGATTTGCCGCGGATCAGTTCGGCGTAATCTGGATTACGCTTCTGGGGCATCATGCTGGAACCGGAGGAATAGGCATCGCTGAGCCGGATGAAGCCGAACTCTTCGGAGGACCAGATGACGACGTCTTCGCAGAGGCGGGAGAGGTGCGTCATGGTCTTGGCCGCGGCGAAAATGAAGTCGAGGATAAAGTCGCGGTCAGAGACGGCGTCCATCGAGTTAGCGCTGATGCGCGAGAACCCCAGACGTTCGGCGACGAATTCCCGGTCGAGCGGGTAAGTGGCGCCAGCGAGGGCGCCGCTACCGAGGGGGAGCACATCTGAGGATTTGTGGGCTTGCGAGAATGATTCGGCGTCGCGCCCGAACATCTCAACGTAGGCCGTCAGAACGTGCCCGAACGAGACGGGTTGCGCACGCTGCAGATGGGTATAGCCGGGGATGATCGTATCGATATTGTCTTCGGCGCGGTCGAGAAGCGCGCGTTGCAGGTGTCGGCATGCGGTTCGAGACCCGGCGGCGACGCGTTTAACGTATAGACGGGCGTCTGTGGCTACTTGATCGTTGCGGGAGCGCGCGGTGTGCAGACGTCCGGCAACGTCTCCGATCAACTCGTAAAGACGGGCCTCAACATTGATGTGGATATCTTCGAGTTCGGGTTTCCAGTTGAATTGGCCAGATTCGATCTCTTCGCGGATCTGTTGCAGTCCGTCGATGATGGCTTCCGCATCTGCGTCGGAGACTATGCCCTGCTTAGCGAGCATCTCGGCGTGCGCGATCGATCCCGCGATGTCCTCCCGGTACATGCGGCGATCAATATCTAGAGAGACAGTGAAGTCGCTGGCGAGTTCAGAGCCACGGATGGAGGATGAGGGGGAGTTGGATGTTGGCATACGACGATTCCCGCACCGGGCCTCAAATCAATTCTTCGACGCGCTCGAATAAACGGGGCATGTCCTGATGTCTGACGCGGAATTTTGTGCCGTGATTTCTGAACCCATCGCTGCCTGGATTTTGTTCGCGAGCATCAAAGTCAATCGCTATCCACCCCTCACGCAAACCGGCGATAAACTCTGAAGGCCTGAAATCGGCCAAAAGCTGTACGTCTTTGAAGGTGACGTGTCGTTTTCCCTGCTTCCTAGAGACCCTGCCGGCCACCAACACCGTATTCCGCAGTTTGGTCGATGCCGTGACGACGATAGCATCATGGGACCAAGAAACTTGAGAATCAGATTGATGCATCACGTGAATTCGATTGTTCTGATCGACGACTTTGAAACCTCGATTGGTTTCGCCCCAGATTGTGTGCCTGAAACTGAGCCTCCCATTTCGATCCAGCCATCCATGCTCTTTTACCAACCGCCCGACGGATCCGCTGGGTTCACCTTCCTTGTGGAACAGCGTGATCGGAGCAGTGCCGCCGTGAAACTTGACTTCCCATCTCTGAAAATCGGGTAGGTCAACGTTGTTAGTGTCGATCCCGAGCAGATGCTCAAGAATCGCGCCCGGCTGCCCGGTGCCTCCGTTATGCATCTCCCAAGTGCCGGAACCACAGATCTCCCGCAATTCGGCGAAGAGTTCCCTTTCAACATTGTTTCTAGGTGCGATCCGCACGCCACTGGCCTTGGACTCGAGATCGCGTCATCTGACAATACTCTTCTGACAGTTCAATACCGATCCAATTACGTCCGCAATATTGGGCTGCGACGGCGGTTGTTCCGCTCCCCATAAACGGGTCTAAAACAACGTCGGCGGTTGTCGACTGGATGCATCTCTTCGCCAACTCGAATGGGAAAGGTGCCGGATGTGGATTGCTGCGAGCGGGTTGGATTGACCAGACGTCGCCAACGCCACCGGCTTTCGGGGCCAAGACGAAGTCGGACTTGGCGATTAAGTAGATAACCTCATACGTTGGCAAAAAATAACCAGGATTGTGGTTGAAGCCGCCAGGCCGCTGCCAAATTATCACCTGGCGAACGGGAAATCCATCGACAATTTCGGCCCGGTCCTGCAATAAACCGTTCTGGACTCTCCACTTGTGGTTGTAAAAGATCGCGCCGTCGTCGCGCAGCAACCTCATCATCGCTGACAAACAATCGCGTTGCCAAGCGATGTACGCGTCGTAAGGCATCGAATCGCTGTGATCAGCGTAACCATCAATCAATCCAGCATTTGGCCATTTACCACCTCTACCGTCCTTGAGGCCGTTTCCGGTGCTGTTTTTGAGATTGTACGGAGGCGAAGTTACCACTAGATCCACGGAATTCGCGGGCATTTGCCCCATGATGTCAAGGCAGTTGCCTTGGTGAACCTGATTCAGCCAGAGAGCCGACTGCGGAAATTCGCTTGTGACGGTTTCGGTGTGTTCGCTGAATCGGATCTGATGCTTCAACAAGATTGACTCCTAATAACATTTGTATCACAAATCCATCAACTTGCCCTTACGAACACCTCCTACCAATCCCCTACCCATTTGTCGCGATAGGAAAGGTCGAGGGATTGGTCGCCGGCGAGGCGGTTCCACATGCGGGTGCGGAAGTGCTTCTGTTTGGCCGATAATGCTCGTTGCATCGACATCGGGTTTTCGGACTCGAGGCGGGTTCGGATCGCAGAATTACCTGACGGGTCGTGGTTCCAAGACGGGACCGTCGGGTTGCTCTTGCGTTGGAACAAGAATTTGAGCATGTAGCGGACCGTTTCGCTCGTATTGGCGGTTCCGGCGTGCCAGATGTCGTAGTGGAGTATCACTACGCTGCCGGCGGGGACTGAGGCGATGTACTGATCGCGAAAGTTGCCTTGCGAGGCCATACGCTCGGGCAGGGCTTGCAGGACGTGGGTGCCGGGCAGGATGCAGGTTGGACCCATATTACGGGCGACGTCTTGCGGGTAGTACATCGCGAGTACGAGGTCGACGCGGTCGGGCAATCGGATTTGGCCGCCTTCGATGTTGAGGTCCATCAGATTGTCTTGATGTATCTGCTGGCTCGGCGTTCCGGGAGCGTTGCGGTGGCAGTGGCGATGAGGGAACATCTCGTAGCCGGGACCAAGCAGGCTGGTCAGGCTGCCGACAACTTCGGGGGAATCCCAGACATCGTTGAGTTGAGGGATTTCTTCGAGGACTGCGTCGCCGGGATTTGATGGGAGCGCCTCTAAGGCGTCGTAGATCTCTTGATTGATCCCGGCGCGGAGGTCGGGTTGGACTACGTGGTAACCGCGGATTACGAACGATGCCATCTCGTCGTCGGTCAGGCGGTGGTCGGTTGCTATCGCTGCAGTCGTCATATCTGGTGCCTTTTTGTGGGTGTTGAAGCGGAGGAACCGATTAGGCGGTGAAATCCTCGATCTTCTCTAAGATGAATTGGAATCCGATCACCTCTCCAGCCTCGTCGCTTCCGATGCCGGCCCAAACGTCCGGCGCCTGAATGAGGCGCCACCCATCGATTATCGCGGCGTGGACGGATTCGTAAGGCAGGCCGTCGCTCGTCGGATCGATCTGCGTGACGGATCCCGCCACCGGTTCATATACGGCCGCTGAGAGGGCGGCTGATTGGGGATGCGTACTTTCGCTGTTGATGTACAAGAGGCGTTGAAGCTTAGGCATGGACGATCCAACAGATTCGGTGGGTTTCGATGAAGATTGATGTTATCGCGAATAGCGCCGGAATTCATCGCGGCTTCGCCGGTCGCGAGTTGCGCGTCTGGAATAGACTTCCAGTAGTGACGCGTTGATTTGGGAGCGGACAGGATGCGGGCAAGACTACGGGCTCAGATAAGCCTCGAGAGACTTCATTACGATCAAAGTAAGGGAGCGCTTTCGCTCACGATAACCACGTTGAGATGGGCGATCGTGATCTCGGTGGTGATGTGGGTAGTGATGGGTCTAATATCGTTGCGTTTCGACCTTAGCGGCAATTTCTCGGACATCTTGTTCAGTCAGCTGATCGTCGCTGGGATCATTTTGGCAGCAATCGCCAATATGTACGTTTCAAACATGGATGGTTTCGGTGGACGCCGTGGATACGGAGCATCGATCTGGATGCCGACCATTTCTGGCATCGGCACATGCGTTGGATTACTTCTCTTGCTCTGGTATATCTGGACCGACTTCACGACGGGGCCCAATGAATTGTTGAAGGCAACCTATTCGTTCTTGGGTGTCGGATTGTGTGGCACATTCGCCGGTTTTGTAACGCTCGCGTCGGTGGCGCGGGTCTTCCGGGCGCTACAGTGGACAACATACGCGTTGACGGCGGTCGTAGCGGTGGAAACACTCGACGCGTTGTGGTCCGTGGAAAGATTGTCGCTCGAAACCGCTGGGCGGGAGTTTACAATCGTCGGCATTGTCGCCGCGTTGACGTTCACTGTATACGCGGTGATCGCGTTGATTGCCAAAGATGCGCGTTCCGTAAAAGCTCGAAACACAAATCTGTATATTTACCTCGGATTTGGGTTGGTCGGTTACGGCGCTGCCCTGGTCTATTTGTGGGGTGCCTTGGACGCTGGTCCGGTGCGATTCGTTTACGGAGCGGCGGTGGTCATGACGATTTTGGCTGTGGCAATTGCGCTCTTGCATCACTACGGCCGCAACCCAGCAAGTTATCGCCCGCCGGATTACGACGATCGGGCCGATCCAACAGCGCCCTGAACCGTAGACGTAGGCAGAAAAGGGGGACGCAGTGTCCGATTCTTTTCACACCCTCCGCCAAAAAGGTTCGCGTTTCGAGACCTTGTCGAGTATCGCCGGATCCCAGGCAGGCAGTTCCCATCCAAGCGGCTGCAACGGGCCGCTTCGCCATCCGATGCGCTCGTGAACCCGCTCATCGCTGTAGTAGACGATGTAGATGAGGTCGACGAACTTGTCGAAATACTTGGACATATTGGCTTCCAAGATTTCGATCGCGGCCATCCGTTGCTCTTCGTCAAGGGCCGCGAAACCGCCTTCGACCCTGACCGATGGTTCGAGAGACAGAGCTTCTAGTATTCGGTGAAGAGATTCCCCGTATTCAGGTATCCGGGCCGCAAGTTCCTCGGCCTCTTTGGCCAAACCCATCTCTCCGGCACCCGGAAGTTCGTCGACCGGCGGGACGATGATGTCCATTACCGAAGCAAGCAGCAAGAATTCACCGTCTGTCAGATTCATATCCGTCTCGGCCATGGCTAAGCACCCACAATCAGGATTTCAGATCCGCACGTTCGCGGTCGATGTAGTCGGCGGTCCGGAGCGCCAATGCGCCGATGGTTGGCGTAGGATTGACTGCGGCGCAGGTGACGAAAACCGAACCATCGACAACGAAGATGTTGTCTGCGTCGTGGGTTTGTCCCCAGCGGTCGACAACTGATGTATTCGGGTCGGCGCCCATGCGCGCGGTACCCATCAGGTGCCATCCAGCGCCCTTCAGCAACCGGGTGGCGAGCACGTGGGCGGCTCCAGCTTCCTTTAACGCGGTCTTCGCGTTCTCGACCGCGTCATCGAGCTGTCGTCGGGAATTATCGCTCAAGGTGTAGAACACTTTCGGCGAGGGTATTCCGTTCGAGTCGGTCAGCTTGGGGTCGAGTTCGATTCGATTGTGCTCTTCCGGCAGGTCTTCGCCGATGACGCCCATGACCGTTACGTCACCAAAGCGTCGATTGAACTCGGCGTGATGGTCTGCACCCCAAGGCACTCGACCGAACATGTAGCCGCATGCGGTCGATACGGGACCGGAACTTCTGGCTACTTGATACGTGTAGCCGCGAACGAAGTCCTTTGACGGGTCGGTTTCGTAAAACTCCTGGCACAAGATCATGTTGGCCAACGGACCCTTGTATGTCTGCAAGCCATCGTCGAACAGGCCGCTGACCATTGCGTAAGGGTGGAACATGAGGTTTTTGCCGAGTAACCCGCTGGAGTTACACAGGCCATTTGGGTACGCGCCGGACGTTGAATTGAGCATGATGCGGGGCGAACCGATGCCATTCATGGCGAGCACCACGGCGTTCGCGGGCTGGAAGTTCTCTTCGCCGTCCGCATCGTAGTAGCTCGCGCCTGTGGCTTTGCCTTCGGCATCGGTTTCGACGCGAAAAACCCGGGATTCAGTGCGCAGCTCGACGCCGTTGGCGATAGCTTCAGGCCAGATGGCGACGTCGGTCTGGCCTTTGGCGCCCCTTGAACATCCGAGGCCGGTGTTGCCGCAGTTGTTACACGCTTGGCGTCCGCGGTAAGGGACGGAATTGACGTAGCTGTCTGACGGCCACCAGTGCCACCCGAGACGGTCGAAGGCTCTCGCCATTCGTTCACCGTCCTGCCCGATCGGTATCGGCGGCATCGGGCGTTCTTTGCGCGGAGGGTTCGCCGGGTCGCCGTTGATGCCGGAGCAACCCATCAACGCGTCGTAGGCGTCATAATACGGCTCCAATTCGTCGTAAGAAAGCGGCCAATCGTCGGCGACGCCGTCGAGGGTCTTGACGCGAAAGTCAGAAGGGTGAAAGCGCGGAGTGTGGGCGGTCCAGTGGATGGTGCTGCCGCCGACCGCGTTGAACATCAAGGGATCGATGGGCGATTCATCGACGTTTAACGGGTAGTCGACGTCGAGGGCGCGCACGTTTGGGTCGAACGCCCAGTTGGTGCGCGCCTGTATCTCCCAATCGGCGTGTTCGTTCGGGAACTCTTCCGGTTTGATCCAGCGCCCTTGTTCGAGACACACAACGTTGAAACCGGATTTCGAGAGCCTACAAGCAACCGCCGCGCCAGACGCACCTGATCCCAGTATGAGGATGTCAGTAGATGGATGTGTGATTGTCAATCTCGCCTGCCTATCCGCTGATGCAGACCGATAAGTAATCGGAAATCATACCATCTGTAATGTCACCGAAAATATACTTGCCTGACGTAACTTGCAACCAACCATCTCCTGCGCTTCAACATGTTCAAAGGCGTCTTAGTCGCATTCGCCATCATGCTGGTGGCGATTCCAATCCCCGGCGTCCATTTCATCGCCATACCCGTCAGCCCATTCGTTGCCGGGTTCGTGGGCGGTGGGATCGCCAAAGCGGATGAAATGAAGATCGTATGGTTCGGGTTAATCGTCGGCGTGTTGATGCTGGTTCCAGCGGTCATTATCGTTTCTTACTGGCAGTTGGGCAACGCGGAAAGGTTGCTGGGAGCGCCGACATGGTTTTGGGCAGTTGTGGGAATTGCGATCGTGCCGTACGCCTGGTTCGGATCCACAATTGGTGCGTTGGGTTCGTATCTGATGCGTTCGAAGGCGGAGAATACCAGCGAAGTTGGGGCTGGCGGATAGGTACCAAATTGGGGCCTCGGATCGCGACGCGATTACTTCTCTGAGCCGGATTCGTCGTAAGTGTAGAGCGATGAGAATCGCTGGGCCAGGGTTCGGTGTTGGATGTGGCTTGGCAGTCGCGACTCGTGCAGAGGCAACGAATCTTGGTGTGCGAGCCAATCAACCAACCACGTATTTAGCTCCGCTTGCCGTTTTGGAATGGTTTCAGCCTGAGGCACTACGAGGACCGGACAGGACACTTCACGTCGGATGTTGTCTGCGACAGAAGGCAGGAACCTCTTGGTTAAGCCTCGGCGCATTCGTGAGCCCATGACGATCCATGAAAATCGCGAATGTCGGTGCGCGACAGCAAGGGTGTCGGTGGTACCCAACCTGACTGATCTGATCGAGTATTCGATGCCGATTTTGTCGAGATACTCGAAGGTGTATTTGCGGGCTTGGTCGAATTGCTTGCGATTCCGGCGGTAGTCGAGGTTGCTCTCGTATATTCGTATTCCGACGCCCGCTTTTTGCGCGATCGCGACGGCGTATGGCAGACAGGCCTTCATCGACTGCTCGACGCGGAGCGGAACAACGACTGACGTTGGCGCCAATTGAATATCTCGTAATTCGACATCCGGATCATCGTTGATCATCAGGATCGGGACGGTGGTTACTCGCAGCAGTTCCTCGGCCATTTTTTTACGGATGTATCGGCGCAAGCGATGTTGCGGCCGTGCGTACATCACAATCATGGAATCATCGGCTTGCTGAGCCTTATATGAAAGGATGTGTGCCGGGCTTCCGGCACTGAGGTCGGTTTCGATCTCGACGTTGAGATGCCCCAAACGGTTAGTGATCTCGTTCAGATAGTCGATGGCCAGAATTCTGCCGAACTCGTGGATGGCGCCATTGTTGATGAAGGATTCGCCGAGGTTGCGCCCATCTTCACCGGCTTGGAGAGATAGGTGCGCGCGTTGGCGCCATTCGCCGTGCCTAGTTAGCGGTGGTACATCCGCCAGCGAGAAGAAGAGGTCCAACTTTGATCCGAACCACTCGCTGAGGAGCAACCCGTAGGAGATGGCGCGTTCGTGCCACTCAGTTCCATCCAGTGGGACAAACAGTGAGCGGACCTTGATTGGGTCTCTGACTTGTTGTTGATTCAACATCGGCAATAGACGTCGACCGAAACACGAAAATTTAACGAAAAGTGAAACCGCGGTATGAACCATGCTAACGGATTCGCCGCTAGCGCGGTTCGGCCTAGTGACTATTGGGGTTCAGGCAACGGGAAATCGGAGAAGCAATTCAACAACGCGCCCATGAAGCCTTGGAACTGTAGCGCTTCCTCGGGACTGGCGTCTGGTCGACCGCCGAGGTATATCTGGGCGAAGTCGGTCGCCTCGAACAGATCTGCAATGCACTGTTCGCTCTCGTTCAAGACACCTGAACTGCCGACTTGGTCGGCGAGAGAACATGCCATCATTCCGGCGAAATACTCACCTGCTACGGCGATGGTTTCAGGGGCCGCGTCTGGACGTTCTCCAGCGATCACGGCCTTGACGTCGGATTCGGCGATTAGATCTTTGATGCAGGTTACGCCAGCATCGGACAGTTGATCGCCGAGTGCGCCCAAAGTGGTCGATTCGAACATCGCCCTCACTGTATCGGCTTCGAGACAACCGAAGAGCGAGTCTTCCCATTCACTCGGTTCGCCTGCCGCGGCGACGCGCTGTCCGAGGACGAACGCCATTTGCTCTTCGCCAAGTTCGTTTCGGATACATTGTTGCTCCGTTTCGTTGAACTTGTCGAAGACCGTCCGCCAAAGCGTTGCCCCGGTGATCTGGAATTGAGGTCCAGTTGCAGCTTCGGACATCGGTAGCTCCGGTGTCGCCGTTGGCGATACCGCGGTCGGTGCGGACGATGATTCAACGCCTTCTGCGTCGAAAATCGAAACCAGAACCGGCTCCAACTCGTCTTGAGGCACGAAGTTTTCGAATCGGCCGATGACTTTCCCATCGCCGCCCATTACGAATGTCCATTCTTGCGAGACGAGTCCCCATTCGGACAGGAGCGGTGTCGGCATGGCACGAGAGAGATCGCCCTGGATCTCCTGCGGGTTGGTGAAGAGATCGATATGGACGTAGTTGGCTTGCCCGGGGTACGATCGGCTCAGGTTGCTCAACACTTCAACTTGTGGTCCGCATACTGCGTTTGTGCAGAATGCCGGGCTGGCGAACACGATGACCGTCGGCTTGCCATTTTGGAGTGCGTCCGCCACGGAGATCTGGTAGAGACTTTCATCGCGACTCGATCCGGTGGTCAATTCGGAGACGTGATACACGTCGTCGAGGGTTCGCGAAACGCTCAGTGGCGGGACTTCGCCGACGTCCACCGACATGGTTCGTTCGTGGACCTCGGTGATGATTTCAACGGTTGCGACGCTGCCGTCCGGACGGGGTACGCTGGCCTCGACTCCCCAAGTCCCGATTTCGTCGAAGGTCAACTCAGTCACGTGGATACCTCGCGTGCCGTATGGGAACGGGAAGTAACGAGCGCGGGAGGTTTCGATTGGGCCTTCGCGGTTGTCCAGTGAATCTTCACCGTCGGGATAGCGGTAGGACGAGACCTGCACTACCGGGAAAGCGACGATGCCAGATTTGTCGGTCAGCACCATCGCGAATCGGCGCGTTCCGGGGCCCAAGTCGGGCGTTGCCAAGATTGCGTCGACCTCTTCATCGTCGGTACGGACAATCCACTCTTGCTCCGGTTCCTGCAACCCGCCGGTCGGTTCGGCCTGGGTGACCGGGGTTGATGACGGAACGCTTGCGACGGTCGGTGGCGCTGTGGGTACGGCGGTCGGCTCGGTGGTGACAGTTGGGTCGGCGCTCGAACACGCAGAAACGAGCGCAATCAATGCGAGCGCGAAGGCCGGCCACAGTAATTTGTGGCCGACCAGGTACCGGTTTGATTGGACGATGGAGGACCGATGCATCAGAATCCGCCCTCATAGATGCCGAAGGTGAAGGCAAAGATGGCGAAGTTCGATGAATCGCTGCTCAGCTTCAGGATGTGGGAGCCGTACTCCGGTGTCTCCACGATCTTGTACATTCGCCCTCCCGACACATCGAAGTAAGACCGTCCCTCTTCATCGAACTGGATGTCGACGCCAGCTTGAACCTCGGAGAGCGGTTGATCATCGATCTCAACGTAGACCTTGAAATCACCGGGTTCGGGCGGGTCGATAACAACGTTTGCGCTACGCCCTTCGAATCGGAATGCAAGGTAGTCACTTAGGTCGTCGGTTTCGCGGGCGTGGACGATCGCCTCGCGTTCGTTACGCCACAGGCCACTCACGACCCATTTCTGCGACGGGTAGTTGCTGTTCTCGGCGTACCGGTCCACGTATTCGATCTCGACATCGGGTTTGACGTAGTATTCGTCTTGGGCGGCGTACAGGCCGTAGACGCTGTAGTTTCGTTCGTAACCGCCGTAGAGCTCGCGGGTCACCGTTCGTGCGGTTGAGTCTCGTTGAGTGTTCTCGACGTCGCCGATCGGGATCGCGCTCACATCGTAACCGGCGGCCTCCAAGACCTTGCGAATCTCAAGTTCGGTTTCTCGGTAGGCGCCCTCGCCGAAATGCTCGTAGTGGATCTCGCCGTCGATGCCGACGAGGTATTTGGCAGGCCAATAGCGATTGTTAAATGACCGCCACGTCTTCATATCGTTGTCGAGAGCGACGGGCCACTCGATACCTTCTTCGTCGACCGATCGCTGCACGTTCTCAAGCTCTTTTTCGAAGTCGAATTCTGGAGCGTGCACGCCCAAGATAACGAGACCGTTGTCCGAGTATTTCTCCTGCCATTCGCGCAGGAACGGCAAGGTCCGGAGGCAGTTGACGCACGTGTAGGTCCAGAAATCGACCAATACAACTTTGCCCTGCCCGGTCAACTCGGCGATCGTCGTTGGTTCGCTGTTGATCCATGCATCGATGCCGCGGACGTCTTTGTCGAATAGCGGAGGGGGTTCCGTTCTGGCAACGGGCGCCGCGGTGGGCTCTTCTGTCGGTTCCGGTGGCGTTTCGGTGGGCGGAACCGGGGTCGGTTCGACTACCGGCACACTTGTTGGCGTATCGGCGATCTCCGGTTCATCGCTGCCGCATGCGCCCCAAACCAACACCGTGGCGAGGGATAGGACGACAATTCCAATCAAGATGGGACGAAACTCCAGTCCCAAGATCCTCTTCCCCATAAAACTCATCTTTTCAATCCACCCTTTCGTGCTCCGCATCTTTCACCAGAGCTTCAGTCCAGTCCGCGCGCTTATAGCCGGACCATCGTTGTTGACATATAGCAATACGACGCAGCCAGTCTCTCGGTGCTATTTCGGAGCTAAGTCTCGTCCTCAATCGGTACGTTGTCGTTATTGCCCCACTCCCGCCACGAAGCATCGTAGTTGCGAACGTTTGCCGCACCCACAAGCTTCAGCACCCAATACGCCTGCGCGGCTCTGATCCCGCCCTGGCAATAGGTGATGACGTTGTTTTCGGTCGATACGCCGCGATCGGTCAACAGAGCGCGGATTTCATCCGCAGTCTTCAGAGTTGGAACGTCCCCGCCGGTGTGGAAATTGACCCACTCAAGGTGCACTGCCCCGGGCATATGCCCGCCGCGCTTGCCGCCGCGCTTGTTCGTGCCTTCCCACTCAGCGTCGGTCCTGACGTCGAGCAAAGTCGAGTTTTCGGCTCCAATGGCATCGAGAACATCGTCGATCCCGGCATACATTGAGGGATCCGGTTCACGCGCCGTGAAACTCGCGGATACGTTCGCATCCGCGGCGACTCCGTCGACGCTCGTTGCTCGTCCTTCGGATTCCCATTTCTGAAATCCACCGTCGAGCATCTTGACGTTGGTGTGTCGGTAGTAATGCAGCGCCCACATCAGGCGCAGCGCGTAAAGCCCGCCGGTCCGGTCGTAGGCAACCACGAGCGAATCGTCGCCGATGCCGAGTGATTCCATCGTTTTTGCGAACTGCTCGGGTCCTTGGATGTGCGTGCGATCATCGAGAGAGGTCTTGTAGTAGTTGTCGGGGGGATTGGACGCACCCGATATGTGCCCCGCAGCGAATTCGATGGGATCGTCGGTGTCGACCACAACGACGTTCGAATCGTTGATGTGTTCGGCAAGCCAATCGGTGGTTACCAATATGCTCGCGTCTACATATCCGCGTTTATGGGGGGGAAGAATCTCGTCAGCCATGATCAATTTCCGCCAGTGATTAACGTTCGCTTTGATTGTACCGCCAAGGTTGCGCAGCTTGTGCCATTGGCGTGGATGTGTCGGCTAATGGATAATGAAAAGTTAGTCGTATTGATCGATCTGAGATTCACCCGCGTTGAACTTCGTACTTACAGGCGTTAGCCATAAAAACGCGCCGTTGCGCATCCTGGAACGGGTTGCGATTTCCGAAGACGAACTGCCGTCACGCATAGAAGAACTCTCCTCTCGGTTGAATCGAGAGGATTCGGCGACGATTCTCTCGACCTGCAATCGGACCGAGATATACGCGGTCACCAACAACGCGGGTTCCACGATCGAGGAGATGGTCACTTACCTCTCCCTGCTCGGTTCGCGCAACCGATCAGCCACATCCTCCCCAGACAATTCGGATGTGTCACCGTTTGTATACGCCAAAACCGGTTACAACGCCGTTCATCATTTGTTTCGCGTCGTCACTGGTCTCGATTCTCTGGTGCAAGGGGACCACCAAGTCGCCGGACAAGTGTCGCGTTCCTTTCAAGCATTGTCCGGGGTGAGCAAACCCGCCGATCCCGCTCTGTCGAGAATGTTTCACGTTGGGTTCCGGACCGGGCGCCAAGCCCGCAAGGAATCGGGTATCGGTTGGTCTCAAGTCTCGGTACCGTCGTTTGGCGTCAAGCTTCTCGAAAGCGAGATCGGCGATCTGGCAGGCAAATCGGCGCTGTTGGTAGGTGCTGGCGAGACCGGCCGCATCACCGCTATGTCGTTGACGCGGGCGGGCATCACAAATATGCGCATCGCAAGCCGTTCGCGCGCTCGTTCGGAAGGTCTGGCCCATGACATGGGCGCGGTCTCTGTCGAACTCGAGAATGTGCCTCAAGAGATTTCAGAAGTCGATATCGTCATCACCTGCACCGGAGCCAGCCAGAACGTAATCCTCAAATCCGACGTAGAGGACGGCATACGCGCCCGTTCGACCAATCTCCACATCTTGGATCTGGGCCTTCCTCGGGACGTTGACCCGGCTGTTGCGGAACTGCCCGGAGTTCGGCTCTACACACTCTCGGACTTGGAAAAGCTGCAAACGGAACACCAGAAGTCGATCGCGACCGCGAGTGAAAAAGCGGAAGTCATCGTTGCCGATGCCGCCGCCGAGTTCATCGACGACATCGAACTCCAACCGCTCCTTCGCAATCTCGGCGAAAGCGCCGAGAGGATTCGCGCCAGCGAGTTGCAGAGAACGTTGTCCAAGATCGAGTCGGTAGACGATGCCACCCGCGACGCCCTCGATGCGATGACCCGCTCGATGGTCAAACGCATCCTCGCCGATCCGATAGCGATGATCAAGCGGCGGAAGCGCTGATTCGCTCTTCACCCCAATCGATTCGAACCCCGTCCCCGGAGTAACTTAGTCCGGACAAAGCCCGGTCGCGGGTAACGCGTCAAGAACGTAGCGACGGTTTGCAAATCCCGCATGCGCTACTATGGATTGTTGGCATGCAAACTACCAATTCCCAACGTCTCTACGAAGCCGCCTCCGAGATAATCCCCGGCGGTGTAAACAGCCCGGCTAGGGCGTGGGGCTCCGTCGGAGGTGATCCGCTATTCTTCACCTCCGGCACTGGCTCCAAAATCACCGACGTCGATGGCAATACCTATATCGACTATGTCTGCTCGTGGGGTCCGTTGATACTCGGACATTCCCACCCGGCGGTGGTGGAGGCAGCACAGGCGGCTACGCGATCGGGGGCCTCATTTGGCGCGCCGACGGAGTATGAGGTTGAAGCGGCAGGGTTGGTCGTCGGCGCGGTGCCGTCGATCGAGATGGTGCGATTCGTCAACTCTGGCACCGAAGCTTCGATGTCTGCCATGCGGTTGGCGAGGGCCGCAACCGACCGCGACATGATCCTCAAGTTCGACGGTGGGTACCACGGGCACGACGATGCGTTGCTGGTCCGCGCCGGATCCGGCTTGGCTTCCCAAGGAATCGCCGACTCAGCCGGGGTTAATTCGAAACTCGCGGCCGATACCTTGGTCGCTCCGTACAACGACCTCGCCGCGGTCGAGAAAATCTTCGCCGCTTATCGGGAACGCCTCGCTTGCGTAATCATCGAACCAATCGGCGGCAACATGGGCGTCGTTCCCGCCGACCGCGACTTTCTACAAGGACTGCGACGGATCACCCGCGATGATGGTTGTCTGTTGATTTTCGATGAAGTGATTTCTGGCTTCCGAGCCGCGTACGGCGGCGCGCAGGAAGTCTACGGTATCGAACCAGACATCACCTGCCTCGGCAAGACGATTGGTGGTGGTTTTCCGGTGGGGGCGTATGGCGGCAGCAAGGAGCTGATGTCGCACGTTGCGCCGCTCGGGGCGATGTACCAGGCCGGCACTCTGTCCGGCAATCCCGTCGCAATGGCCGCGGGTGCGGCGACGATGCGGGAGTTGGCCAAGCCGGGTGTCTACGAAGAGTTGGCTCGTAAGACCGAACGATTGGCTGATGGTCTGCGCGGTGTCTTCGCAGAGTTGGAGGTGCCGTTCACTATCAACCAAGTTTGCGGGATGTTGACTGTTTTCTTCGGCGTTGAGGAGGTAACCGACATGGACAGCGCATCCAAGAACGATCGCGAGATGTTCAGTCGCTTCTTCCACTCGATGTTGGAGAACGGTGTCTATCTGCCGCCGTCACCATTCGAGGCCTGGTTCGTGTCGCTGGCGCACGGCGACGAGGATATTGACGCTACGGTCGAAGCGGCACGGCGGAGTTTATAGGTTCGCGGCTATCCCCGGTACCCGTTGATCGCTTCGTACATCGTCGCGGCGCCGAAGTTTAGCGCGTCGATGGGAATGCGCTCGTCTGGGCCGTGGAACATCGCCATGAAATCGAGATCGGACGGCAAGCGCATAGGCGTGAAGCCGTAGGTCTCGATGCCGAGTTCGTGGAACCACTTTGCGTCGGTGCCGCCGGCAACCATGTACGGTATCGCCTTGGAGCCTGGGTCGGCGGATTCCAGCAGGTTGGCGAGGTACGGCAGCAACGTCATGTCTACGGTCGGCGGGCCGTCTTCGTAACGCTCGACCTGTATCTCGGCATTCTCTCCGACGATGGACATCACCTGACGCACAATGTCGGACTGTGTCGATCCCGGCAAAAGCCGGCAATCGAGAAGCATCTGGACTTCAGAGGGCACGGCATTTTCTTGTCGACCACCTTCGATGATGGTCGGGTTGATCGTGTCTCTGAACATGGGCTCGAGCATCCTCCCGATCTCCTCGCCCATCATGGCGAGGGCCATGCCAGTAGTGTTTGGCCTCATCGCCATCCGCAACGCCAGACCGTCAGTCATTGACAACTCTTCGCCCATCGCAACGAGCATGGCGCGGGTGGCTTCGACGATTCGGAACGGCGGGTGACGATTCTCCATGCGACGGAGCGCGCGCGCGGCGCGGCTCATGGCGGTGTCACGATGGATTTGTGACCCGTGTCCACCTTGACCGAGGAAGGTTACGCGGATACGGCAGATGTGCTTCTCGGCGACCATGATCGGGTAGAAGCGATGCCCGCGCACGTGCACCGTGAATCCACCCAGTTCACCAAAGGCGTGTTTCACACCATCGAATAGGTGTGGATGTTCTCGCACCAGAAATGCGGCGCCCTGTTGTCCGCCCAGCTCCTCGTCGGCTAACGCCGCGAAAATGATGTCGCCCGGCGGCGGGTTCTCTGAATATCGGGCTCGCAGGAGGGCGTGAAGCATCATCGTCAATCCGCCCTTCATGTCGACCGCGCCCCGGCCCCAGATACAACCCCCAGCGATCTCAGCGGCGAAGGGATCGTGGCTCCACCGCTGACCGTGCACACCGACGACGTCGATGTGTCCTTGCAGCAGGAGCGGCGGCGCTTCGCCACGACCGGGAACGCGGGCGACTACATTGGCCCGCTCCGGCAACCCTGGCGGGTGCAGCATCTGATTTTCGATCTGATGCTCGTCGAGGAGCGCCTTTAACCAGAGAGCGCACTCAAGCTCTTGACCGGGAGGATTTGAGGTGTTGAACCGGATTAGGCGTTGCGCCAGTTCAACCGCCGTTGGCACCGAGTGCGTATCGTTTTCGGACATCCCTGTTTCGTACATTCAGATTTAGGACGAAGCTAACTCGGGCCACTCTGTTGTGGAAAGCCCAAATTGGAACCGTCCTACGGCAGCTGCAGGTTCAGCTCCAACTCGGCATTGATCGAGTCGAACCATTCCAGCACCTCTGGGTGATATGGGATGCCGTTCGTGGTGCGGTCGGCGCGTTCTTCGCTCTCGATCTGTCCCGGGTAGATGACGCGGTCGTGTCCCGGTGCCGGAGGCGTCGCAGCCAATCCGCCTAAGAAAGCGTCCATGTCGTCGAGGAATTTGTCGAGGTCGGTGAAGGCGTCGATGCGGTACGCGGAGAAGAAGTGTCCACCACTCTCAGTGATGAATCCGGGACCATTCCCGGACAGGGTGCTCGTCATGATGTCGACGATGCATGAAAGCGCGTAGCCTTTGTGCGAGCCGTTTTCGCGGGTGCCGCCGAATGGCAACATGTACCAGTGCCGTCGCTCGCCTCGGATGTCCTCCTCTGGCACCGGCTCTTCCTCCATGATCGGGGAACCGTCCTCGCGTGCCAACCAACCGGGCAGAATCGGTGCGTCCATCCGCTGCAGAAGCCTTATCTTATTGCCGGCGACCTGCGTGGTTGCGGCGTCGAAGATGAAATACGGCTCATTGCGCGCCGGCACCGCCCAAGCAAGCGGGTTGGTGCCGAACCGCGGTTCCGCGCCAAAGGTGGGGAGCATCGCGAACCCACCACCGCCAGTCATACAGACGCCGATCATGTCGTGGTCGATCGCTCTGACGGCGTGATAACCGGCTGCGCCGAGGTGACCGGAGTTCATCAGCGTCGCCGCGGCCATCCCATGCTCTTTCGCCTTTTCGACGACGATGTCCATGACTCGAGGCGCTTGGTGCAGGCCGAGGCCGCCATCACCGTCGAACGAGGCGGTGACGCTGCTCTCCCGCAGGATCCTCATCTCGGGATTGGGGTTGATGTTGCCGGCTTGGTAGCCCTGAACGTACATGCGGAGCATGTTGGATACGCCGTGGGTGTCGACACCGTTCAGGTCCGCGTACATGAGGACATCTGTCGACAGCTCCGCATCCGATGCGGACAATCCCATCTTTAGGAATACCGCATTCGTCGCTTCCCGCATCCGGTCGGGCATGACCCGGACCGCTTCATCTTCAGGCACATGAAAACGTTCAAGCATGGTTCTGCATCACCTAGGCATTTGCATTCGTCGCATTGTTCGCTGACGTAGTTCAGTCGTGCATTTGTCAGCGATTGAAGCAATGCTATACCATCCGCCAAAAGTTCCCGTTGAGTTGCCGCGTGATGTCGGATTGTGCTGAATGGGCCTCGCTAGAATGAATGCCAGTGCATCGCAAGGCGGGATGAGAATCGGGTTCCCATGACCAAGTTCGGGGTGCTTAAGGAGGCTAAGAAAGCACCCCGACCTTGTGCTCGAATTGTGTTCGGTTAAAACAGAACACGTTTCGGCGGTTTCGACGGCATTTTGTTGGGCGCGCCGTGCCGAATGGGCACCCGGCCGTCGACATATTGTGGGATTCGTCTGATTTGACCGACTTTTTGGAATGGTCAACTGTGTTTATGATTATATTCTCACACGCTTTTCACGTTCTCGCCCGACGTATTGGCTCGATCCCTTCGAGGATCAGACAATTGCCCGACCGTTGAGATTTGAGCGGCCATCTTTGGGTCAACGCGCTTTGGCGGTTTGAGCGAATTGTTTTCGACTGCCGTTGTGGTTTCGGACCACACCATTTGTCTTGTACCGATTTAGGTGATCCAACGCGTTGTTGAGTCGGCTCGACAGGATGCGCAACGTACTGACGAGGCGCAAACGACGGTATTCAGGGATTTCCGAGCTTGCAAGCTTTTCGAGGCTCCCGGCCAGCATGAACGCATCTTCCTGCATCCCCTCAAAGTCGTTCTCGTAAGTCCCGTTCAGCCGTTCGGCATGTATCGCCGCGTGGCCGTTGCTCGCCATCTCCACTGGTGGTGTTTCCTCCACTTTCTTTAATGCTGGCGGTTCGTCGATCACGAACTTAGCTACCAAATCGGTGGAAGTTATGGATGGATCGGCTTTTGCTTTTGCGACCAGTTCCTCGACATGTACGCTGCTCAGCCGCGAATCAATAAATGGTTGAGCCAACTCCTCTTGGCGATCATGGCCGTCGAGATCAGCGATGCAGCGCGCCTCTTTGAACGTCAACTCGCCGCGGTCTACATGCTCCTGCAATTTCGGTGAAAGAGTTTTACGGAGGCTCTCATAGTGATGGACGGTTCCCGCAGTAATGCCCGTCCGCCGCGCGAGTTCCTGTTGGGTCACGTGGAACTGTTCGCGGTAGTTGATGAACGATTCGGCCATCTTGATCGGCGGCAACAGGGACGAGAAGTATTCGTCAGTGAGCCGCAGCTCACGGCGTTCCTCGTCGGTGACGCCCTGACGAACGATACATTCGACCAATTCTTCCCCGGCCCGTTGTGCGGCGTCGACGGTGTTGTGTCCGCAGAGGAGGTAAAACTTACCTTTCTCAGCGAGGACCACCGGCATACGACGTTGCCGCCGGCGACGTGCCCATGCGCGATGGGTCTTGTCATAGACCGGTCGCTGGGGATCGGGAAGGATGTTATCTATCGCAATTCGCATCTCAGAAGCCTGTCCGCTAAGCCCGAAAGCTACCTTTGGCATCGTGAATACGTCAGATTCTGTATTCCAGGCGACCAATAGAAAAGAAACTGTCCTACGTGTGTCCGAAAGGGAAACATCATATTCCGAAATTCAGGTTGCATCTGGAAAACACCTGCCATATACTCTCGGTAACGAAGTGTTCAGGTGCTGATCTCAGTTTGGAATCATGGTTACCGAACCTAATCTCAACCCACCCTACGTCGCGTATCGGACATTCCGAACTTTTCTGGAATCTCTCGCTATCAGCATGCCCGACAGAATCGATCGTTCCGTATTCGATTCCAGATTCTCCGGAACCGCGACATCTCAGATAAACAGCGCGCTTCGCTCCCTAAAACTCATCGATGCTGAAGGTAACCCAAGCGAAGCGTTGAAGCTGCTTGCCAGAACCGAAGGTGAACAGCATCACAAAGTTCTGGAACAGATTCTGAGAAGCTATTATCTTCCGGTGTTCAGATTGGATTTGGAACGCGCCACAAAGGCGCAGTTCCGCGAGGCGATGCGAGAGTTCGGCTGCACCGATTCGATGCTCGTAAAGTGCGAAACCTTCTTTATCCATGCCGCTCGGCACGCCGGAATTCCGCTATCACCGTATTTGAAGTCGAACCGCAAGGCCAACCCGAGGTCGCGTTCCAATGCACGATCTTCCAAGAGCGGAGCACGACAGCCGACAATGGAAGATAACGGTCAATCTTCCGCACCCGAGTCGAGCGGAGTCGACGCGGCAACTATCACGATGCGAGAATTGGCTATTAGGGTGCTTGAAAAGTATCCGGATTTCGACCCTAAGTGGTCCGAAGAGACACAGACAAGCTGGTTGGAAGGCATGAACAAGCTTCAAGAGACGTTCAACGTCCACAACCAACCGGCAAGCTAACAGCTACAAAGCCAAAACATTGTCGATCGACGATATTCGCTCTGCCGACGAAGAAACAACCCGATCTGAAATTGGTGACGAACCGCCGAATGATGCCGTCGAGGATGCGCCGGAAGTTACAGCCTCACGGCGAACCGACGTTGCGTCACCGGTAGACGGCATCTCGGATATTCGGGCAACGCTCGATCTTCTCGAACGCCAGATCGTTGAGTATCGGAAGATGCTCGTCGAGCACGAGGAAGCGGTCAGTGTTGATGCTGAACGCGAAGACGAAACGGCACCGCCATTGGTCGAGTTGGACGAGGAGCAACTTGGCAACGTAGCCGAATCGATCGCTGACCAGGCCGCAGCTTTATTTGCCGGTCGGTCCGCAACTGAGGAAGCGCCGGAAGATGGGGCGAAGGTGGTGGTGGCCGAGGTCGCGGATGGAATCGAGGCGGAGGTGGTCGAGGTCGCCAAGGAACCTGTTCCGGCCGCGGTCGAGATGGATGTTGCGGCGGTTGTTGAGATCGAAGAAGTGCCGGTTGAGGATGAGCGGTTGGAAGCGCCGGATGTGGATCTGCCGGAGCTATTTGCGGAGCTTGAAGCGCAACTTGAGAAGGGTCTGCACAACGCGGCCTCGGTCGCCGTGTACGCGGATGGTGAGGTGTTGCTGGAGTATTTGAGCGCGCAGTCGGGTAGTGGAGTTACGCCGACGCCGCAACCGTTGTTCCGCGCCTTTTCATCGGGCAAACCGATGGCGGCGGCGGCGGTTTGGCGGTTGTTGGATGCTGGTGTTTTGGAGATTGATGCGCCGGTCGCGAGTTATTGGCCCGAATTTGCTCAACGCGGCAAGGGCAAAGTGACTTTGCGGCACGTTCTGACTCACACCGCCGGGTTGCCACGCGATTTCGGTCGGGGCGACGTGGACTGGGGCGATTGGGGTCGGATGAGTGACATACTGGCTTCGATGGATTTGGAGTATGAGCCGGGGGAGGTGATCCACTACCACGCCATCACGTTCGGTATTTTGGTGGCGGAGATCGCTGCTCGTGCGAGCGGGATTCCGTTTGTCGAGTTGTTTGAGCGCGAGGTTAAGTCTCCGCTGGGGCTGGCTGACACGAGCTTTGTGATTGGTGAGGAAGACATTGAAGCGCGGCGGCGCGTGCAACCGTTGATCGCGCCGTCGGGGTACTACGATCGCGAAATGCCCGGGAAGATGGATTGGTTGCTGGACAACCAGATATTGTCACCGGGGGCGTCATGTGTGACGACTGCAAGTGATCTGGTTAGGTTGTACTCGGCGGTTTGCAGTGGAGGGTCAACGATCGAAGGTGAGAATTGGCTCAGCGAAGAGGCGGCGGCGAGTGTTTTCGCTACTCATGCCTCGGCTTACAACATAGAAGACATGTCGAAGAACCGCGTTGGCCAGGGCGTTTGGATGTCTGACGAGCAGCCGAACCGATTCGCAGCGCCGATTGGATCGATGGCCTTCGGGCATGGCGGAATGGCGACTTCGATCGCTTGGGGCGACCCGGAATTCGGCGTCTGCGTTGCCATCATTACGGACACTATGCAGGACGAAGAGTTGAACGGGAAGAGGCTGAATAGGATTTCGGCGGCGGTTCGGTGGGATTTGGGGTTGCCGGTTGGGTCGGTGGCGGAGTTTTAGGATTGGGATGTGATGCTGACCAGAGATTTCAAGACGACCATCATGGCGCGTGCGCGGCGTGACCATGGATTCCGCGCGGGGATGTTGGAAGAGTGCGTTGAGTTGGTATTGAACGGCGAACCAGAGATTGGTCAGGCAATCCTTGGGGATTTGGTTGAGGCTACTATCGGGCTTGAAAATCGGGATCGGTCGGACCTGATCGGGCAGGGTTAACTCAAAACGCGGTAGTGGGTTTGGGCTAGGCCTGAGGGGTATTGGGTTGTGCTGATTAGTTTGAGGTGGATGTCTTGGGTGGTGTTGCCGAATAGGGGGATGCCTTCGCCGATTAGGACTGGGAGGGTGGTGATGATTAGGTCATCGATCAGGCCTTCGTTGAGGAAGGATTGGATGGTGATGCCGCCATCGATGTAGGCGCGGTTCCAGCCTTTTTGGTTGAGGGTTGCGAGGAGATCTGAGGGAGTTTGGTCGGTGATCGTGACTTTGTCGGTAAGGTGCACGGGGATGTCGCAGTTGGTGAGGGTTTTCGAGAGAACGATCACGGGTTTCGGGTAGGGCCAGTCATCGTCGGAGATCAGGTTGAGGACGACTTCGTAGGTTTTGCGGCCGAATATGATTCCGTCGACCGAGTCGATGAACTGGTTGTAGCCGTGCTCTTCGGTGGTTGGGCCTTGGTTTTCGAGCCAGTCGATGGCGTGGTCTTTTCGAGCGATAAAGCCGTCGAGGGTGGTGGCGATGAAGACGTGGCCGGTCGTCACTCGAGTTCGCCCCAGCGGATGCCGGTCTTGGTGTCTACCAGGAGGGGGACTTCCAGGGACATTGCGGCGGGCATCATGTCGTGCGCCAAGGAAGTGATCTCTTCGAGTTCACCGGGTGCCACTTCGAAGATGAGTTCGTCGTGGACTTGGGCGGTCATTCGGGATTCGAGACCGCGGCGGTGAAGTTCGTCGGCGATGTTGATCATTGCGATCTTGATGACGTCGGCGGCGGTTCCTTGGATGGGCATGTTCACGGCGACGCGTTCGGCTGCGGCCCGGTAGCCTTGGTTGGCGGAGCGGAGGTCGGGGAGGTAGCGACGTCTGCCCTTCAATGTCTCGGCGTAGCCGCGCATCTTTGCGACCTGCTTTTGGTGCTCGATGAAATCGCGGATGCCGGGATACCTGCCAAAGTAGAGGTCGATGAATTCACGACCTTGTTGCTGTGTGAGGTCAGTCTGGCGCGCGACGCCTTGGGGTCCGAGGCCGTAGATGACTCCGAAGTTGAGGATCTTGGCGATACGTCGCTGGTCGCCGGTAACGTCTTGGACGTCGTACATGGAGCGCGCAGTAGCGTCGTGGATGTCTTCGCCGTTGCGGAAGGATTCCAGGAGGCCGGGCTCGCGGGACATGTGAGCGAGGATGCGGAGCTCGATTTGGGAGTAGTCGGCGGAGAGGAGCTGCCAGCCCGATTCGTAGATGGTTGTAAAGGCGTCGCGGACTCGTCGACCGAGAGGTGTCCGGACGGGGATGTTCTGGACGTTTGGGTCGTTCGATGCGAGTCGTCCGGTGGCGGATCCAGCTTGGTTGAAGGTGCTGTGGACGCGTCCGGTGGCCGGGTTGACCATCTTGGGGAGCGCGTCGGCGTAGGTGGACTTCAACTTTGCGAGTTCGCGGTATTTGAGAACTGCGTCGATGAGCTGGTAGACGCGGTCGTCGAGACCAGAGGTGTTCCTCATGCGGTCGAGGGCGTCGGCGTTCATCGACCAGCCGGTCTTGAGTTTGCGGGTCGGCGGCGCGTTCCACTCGTCGATGAGGATGGTACCGATCTGCCGGTTGGATGCGATGTTGAATTCGCGACCGCCTAAAAGGGCGTTGGCGGCCTGTTTGATTTGAGCGATCTCCTCGCCGAGGGCGGCGGAGAATTTCTTGAGGACATCGGTCTCGACCACCATTCCGGTGCGCTGCATCTCGACGATGACTGGAAGGAGGGGCATCTCGATGTTTTCGAAGGCTCCGCGCGCGTTGTGTCCGTCGAGTTCGCCGTCGAAGTGTCGCCATAGTCGATATGTGAAATCGGCGTCGGCCGCGGCGTATGGACCGGCCAACTCGATGTCGACTTCGGACATAGTTATCTGCTTGCGCCCGGTGCCGATGAGGTCGGTTATCGGTGTCATCTCGGAGCTGAAGAGCTCCAGCGCTAGGTCTTTGAGTCCGTATCGATTGTGACCGCAAAGAGATGCGGCGATCATGGTGTCGAAGTTGGCGTTGTTGACATCGATGCCGGCCTGTTGCAGGACCATCATGTCGAAGTTTGCATTGTGGGCGGCTTTGGGAACTTTGGCATCGGCGAAGAGCGGGGCGACGATCTCGAGCGCGCGGGTGCGGTCGATTTGTTCGCCGGAGCGGTGACCGACGGGTACGTAACAGGCTTCGCCCTCGGCGTTCGAGAAGGACATTCCGACCATCTCGTCCTGCATCGCGCGCGTGCCGTTGGTCTCGGTGTCATATGCGAAACCGTCGGCATTGCCGAGGCGGGTGACCAGGTCTTGCAGCTCGGCGTCGGTGGTGACGATGGCGTAGTTGCCGAGGGGACCGTCGGCACTTGCGGATTTGGCGTTCGATTTGGCGTCTACGGCGGTGTTGCTGTTGCTGAAGAGATCGCCTTGTGCTCGGCCCGTTGTTGGTAGAGGGAATACGCCACGTTCGGCGTCTTCGGCTGAGGGTATGCTGCGAACGATGGTGTCGCCGAAGCCGAGGCCGGTGAGTGCTCCCACGACTTCGGTGCGGTCGTAGCCACCGATGCGGCATTCGTTGAAGTCGATGTCGATCGGGACATCGGTGACGATGGTGGTGAGTTTGAGACCGTCGTAGGCGATCTTTTCGCCGTCGCGGAGGCGCGTCATGATGCCCTTGGAGCCGCGGAGTTCCTTGGATGGGATCTCACCGACGGCGTCGAGATTGGCGTAGAGCGCGTCGAAATGACCGAAGCGGTTGAGGACGGTTCGAGCGGCCTTGGGTCCGATCTTGGGAATGCCCGGAATGTTGTCGGACGGATCGCCTTCGAGCGCCTTGATCTCAGCGACGAACTCGGGGCCGAGGCCGTCGTAGCGGTCGCGCACACCCTCGATGTCGTAGACCCGGGTGTCGCCGAAGCCGGAGTACATGAGGAGGTTGGTATCGTCGTTTACGAGTTGGAGCTGGTCGGCGTCGCCGGTGAGGATCAGGGATTGGATGCCGGCGTCTTCGGCTTTGCGGACGATGGTTCCGACGACATCGTCGGCTTCGAAGCCATCAATCGCGAAGACTGGGACCTTCATGGCGGCGAGAACGCTCTCGACCATGGGTATCTGCTCGTGGAGTTCCGGATCGATAGGTGGCCGTTGGGCCTTGTATTCGTCGAATAGTTCGTCGCGGAAGGTGGGCGCTCGGGTGTCGAAAGTTACGGCGATGTGGGTTGGGCTGTATTCTCGGATGGTTGCGATGAGGTTTCGGAGGAAGCCGTAAGCGCCATGCGTCTGCTGACCCGCGCTGTTGGTCAAGCCGCCGCCACGCGAGAGCGCGAACCAAGCTCGAAAGACCATCGAGTGGCCGTCGACGACGAGGATGAGGGGTTCGCGGGTGGTTGGGGTTGTCATGGGTGGAAGGGTGGGTTGAGAATGTTTCGGTAGTGGTTGCGATTATATGGGTGGGGGGGAATTTACATGGATGGACGGGATGGAGGGGATGTGGGGTTTGAACTATGATGGGAATGATTTTGAAGGATTGGAATGATCGGTGTCGTTGTTTTGGGGTGCTGCGGTGATGGCGGGGAGTTGCGGGATAATGGAGGGTGGGGTTGTGGTACTGGCGTTTCGTTGGCGATTTGGGGGATTATGGCTATGTTGAAAATCGAGAAGATACGGAGTGATGAGGAGCACGATGCGGCTATGGCTCGCATCGATGAGATTTTTGACGCGCCGGTTGGGTCGGCGGAAGGGGAGGAGCTTGAGGTGTTGGTGGGATTGGTGGAGGCTTGGGAGGTGGTGAGGTATCCGATCCCGCCGCCGGAACCTGTCGATGCGATCGAGTTTCGCATCGATCAGGAGAGGGCGCGGTTTGGTGGTTGATGGGTGGGGGTAGGATAATTGAGGTGATGACTTTACGGCCTGACGATCCCGAATGCGGCGCGGTGGCGTCGGAGCTTTTGCGGCGGCATGGGGAGTTGCAGGCGGAGGCGAATATCACGTCTGGGATTCGGGAGTTTCTGGTGCGGACGGGGTTGGTGGAGTCGAGTGATATTCGGGAGGAGATTTCGCCGGCGGAGGGCTCGGGCAACTCGGTGGATTTGGCGGCGCTGGACACGTTGATCGAGGTGAAGCGGAGGATCGGAAACGGGATTTTTCCGGACGTTGCCCATGTCGCGCAGCTGGATGGTTATCTGACGGCGGCGATGGATGCGAGCAAGGGTGTGCGGATCGGGATTTTGACGGATGGGAAGCACTGGTTGTTGCGGTGGCCGGACGCGGTCATGATCCACACGACTCCGCCGTACGCATTCATCTTGACGGATGCGGATAAGTGGTATTCGCTGTTCGAGTGGTTGAGGGACAATGCGCTCGTGGTTCGGCGCGATATTGAACCTAGCAGAGAGGAGTTAGAGAACCAGTTCAGCCCGACGAATCCGTTGTACGAGCGTGAGATCGACACGTTGCGGGGGAAGTACGAGGAGTATTCGGAGTATGAGACGGTGGCGGTGAAGCGTCGGTTGTGGGAGGATTTGCTTCGGACGGCGTTGGGGGAGGTTGTGCAGGGGGATGAATTCGATGATCTTTTCGTGCGGCACACATATCTGACGATGGTGATCGGGATTGTAGTGCAGGCGACGTTTGGGTTAGATGTGAATCAGATCGCGGAGAACGATCCTGAGGACTTGTTGAAAGGTCGTCAGTTTTCGGAGGCGACTGGTTTGCATGGTGTGATTGAGACGGATTTCTTCGCTTGGCCGATCGAGGTAGGTGCGACGTCGTTGATCAAGACGATTGCGCGTCGGATTGCGAGATTCGACTGGTCATCGCCACCGACCGACGTTGCGGCGACGCTGTATCAGACAGTTATACCGGCGCAGGAGCGTCGTGACCTCGGGGAGTACTACACGCCGCGCTGGTTGACGAAGGCGATTGTGGAAGAGATCGTTACTGATCCAGTGCATCAACGGGTACTGGACCCGGCGTGTGGTTCTGGAGCGTTTATCGCTGAGTGTGTTGAGCATTTCATCGAAGCAGCTAAGAATCAGAAGGTACCCGAGACGAAGTTGTTCGAGTTGTTGCGGGAGTCGGTTACGGGCATCGATGTGCATCCAGTAGCGACGCACTTGGCGCGCGCGGCGTGGGTTATAGCAGCGCGGCCGGCGATTGAGAAGAGCGCTAGCACGACGGTCACGGTGCCGATCTACCTCGGGGATTCGTTGCAGTTGCGGTACCAGAGCCGGGATCTTTTCGCGACGAACAACGTTCCTATTGACGTCGGAGACGATAAAAACACGCAGTTATTGTTTCCGGTTGCGCTGGTCAATCATGCAGAGAATTTCGACCAGATGATGGTTGATATAGCCGATTACATTGAGCGCGGTGAGGATCCTAAGGTCGCGATGGATACTGTGCCGCTGACGGACGATGAGACGCAAACGCTGTCGACGACGATTGACAAGCTTGTAGATCTCCATGCGCAGGGCCGGGACCACATCTGGGCTTACTACATACGAAACTTGGTGCGACCGATCACGCTGGCACGGAACAAGGTCGATGTAATCGTGGGCAATCCGCCTTGGATCAACTACAACCAGACGACCGATGTTCTGCGCGACGAGCTGGTGAATCAGAGTCGGAACGAATATGGGATTTGGGCTGGAGGGCGATACGCGACACATCAGGATGTGGCGTCATTGTTTTACGCGCGGAGCGTCGATCTGTATCTGCGAGATGGTGGTTTGATTGGGATGGTGATGCCGCACAGTGCGTTACAAGCTGGCCAGCATACGAAGTGGCGGACGGGGGAGTGGAAGTCCCATGGTGGTGCCAGGACGTTGAGCGTGAATTTCCAAGTCCGGAAGGCTTGGGACCTTGAACGGTTGGAACCGAACGATTTCTTCCCGGTTCCTTCTTCGGTCGTATTCGCTGAACGTCGAGGCGAGGACGGGAAGGCGCGGGCATTGGTTGGCACGGTTCGGCAGTGGGTTGGTGCCACCGGATCAGGGAATGTTAGGCGTGTGGATATGGAGATTACGGATACGAGTGCGGGGATAACTTCTCCGTACTCAAAGCATGCGCGACAAGGGGCTGTGTTAGTTCCTCGCGTGCTCTTTTTCGTGAACGAGATGGACAACCCGACTACAACCCATCTTCCCGGCACTGTTACGACAACGCCCCGTCGGGGAACACAAGACAAAGAACCTTGGAAGTCGTTGGAATTAACCCAACTACACTCTAGGACGGTCGAAGCTGATCACGTATTCAACGTGCATTTGGGAGAAACGGTCATTCCATACGCGACGTTGGAACCGTTGAAGGTGGTTTTACCAATCGATGCCGCGTCCAATGATTTAAAACTCGAAGATACCGGGATTGGGGGCATTCGATCTGCGTCTTTGGGGCGTCGCATGCAGAGGAGATGGCAAGACATCAATTCTGTCTGGGAAGACAACAAAAATCCTACAAACGAACTTCGCCTCGTTGATCAACTTGACTATTACGGCAAGCTTACTTCGCAATTGGCTTGGAGGCATGACAACTCTAGTCGGCCATTGCGAGTGCTATACACCGCTGCGGGTGTGCCTACGGCCGCCATGTTAGAAGACCACGAAATCATCACAGATTACAAATTGTTTTGGATAACCTGTCTTGATCGGAACGAAGCAGATTATTTGCTTGCAATCATCAATAGTGAAACTCTCTACACTGCAGCGTCTCCGCTAATGTCCAAAGGGCAATGGGGAGCGCGAGACCTACAGAAGCACCTTTGGCGGTTGCCGATACCGGAGTTCGATTGTGGGGATTCGTTGCATGTGTCGATAGCGGATGCGGGTCGGCAGGCGGCGGTTGGTGTGGAGCGCGAGTTGGAGAATCTGCGGCAACGGTATCCGAGGTTGACGGTTACGATTGCTCGTCGGGAGATTCGGAAGTGGTTGCGGGAGTCGGCGGAGGGGCAGCGGGTGGAGGAGGTTGTGGGGGCGTTGTTGGGGGGATGATTGACCAAATCTACCCGAGATACTCACAATAACTGGGAATTGAGGTTACACGTGAGTGTCAGAATCTCGTGCTAAGAATACCGTGAAGGAGCCGTAAGTTGGATTGGAGACAAGGGGCTAGAACCGCTCAATTTCATCCGTCTCTAAGACGGAATGTTCTTGGAAAGTACGGAACGTTATTTTCCGAGCCGATGACTCTTCGCGAGTGTTTTCAAAGCCAACATGACACGATAAGGGAAATCTGTCGGGCACAAGCTGACGAGATTTACCTTGGGAAGGAACCCAATGCGTTGATTCACGACGCTATCCGCGATTTGGTAGAAGACGATTACATTCCGAATCTGATCCTTGGTGGTGAGCTTCCTGAGCAGCACACGAATATCCAGGGCTACGTCGGGATCCGATACCTCATTCACGTAGACAAAGATCCTCAAGGGTTGATTTGGAAACTGCCTGATCAATTCGAAGAGAACGGTCTCAGCGAATACGCGGAACTAGAGAAGACTGCTGGTCTGCCTGCTGATGCGACAAAATTGGATCAAACTCAGCATTTCTTGGAGTTGAAATACTTCTTCCCGCAGGAAGTCTGGAACACACAACGTCAACGGCAAGGATGGTTGAAAGCGCTAGTCGATAAGGATGTCGGATGGCTGAAAGCAGTCGTCGAAGACTTCCATATGGCGTTCCAAGAAAATGCACGCACGGTGACTACATTGATTCATATTGAACTACATGACAAGTGGCAATCCGCAATGGATGTTGCAGGTGAAGTTGGCACTGCCCCACTCCCCGTAGAGAACATTAACGAACACGGGGCTGTTCGAAAGACCGTTCATTATTCAGCCCACAAGAATTATTTGTTTGGTCGTCAAGAGGGTATCTGCAATGGTTGTCGCGGCAGGTTCTGTTTCGAACAGATGACGGTTGACCATATTGTGCCTCAATCCAAAGATGGTGGTCATGAGGCGGCCAACCTTCAACTTCTCTGTCAACCGTGTAACAATCTGAAGGCTGATGACTCGCACGAAGACCTATTGGCGAGATTAGCTGCTCAGGGGCCGAAGAATGCCGCGTGTTGCGGATGTTGATGGGATGCCACATCTAGTGGGGATGAAGACAGTGGCGTTGTTCGGGGTATCGATCCCCCGCTCGCTTTGATGGCGTTTTGGGCGCCCCTTGCACGTTGCGAAGGGAGCAATTAGCTATCCGTCGTACAATGTTCTGAGAGCGTGTGGTGGGTAAGATCGAGGATTAGCGATGGTTCAATCGGTGAAAGCTACTTACAGGGACGGGGTTCTCGAACCTTCGGAGTCGCTTGATCTTGAGGATGGGGATGTGGTGACGTTGTCGATATCGGTTGAGGGTGGCGCGGAAGATGGGGAGGCCGTCGATTCGGCGTCGGTCGGGAATGGTGTGGGCGACTCAGCGTCCGTCGATTCGGAAAGCCAGAAGCCAACGGACATCCCGGCCCTACTCGAACGGATCAGACGGATAACCGCTTCGGTGCCGGATTCTGAGTGGGAGAAACTTCCGAAGGATGGTGCAAGGAATAAGAAGCACTATTTATATGGGCATCCGAAAGAGGATGAGGAATGAGGTTGGTCTTCGCCGATTCGGGTTACTGGGTAGCGGTGATAAATCGTCTTGATGGGTTGCGAGAAAGGGCTGTGCGCATAGACGCAAGTTTAGGTAACCATCGAAAAGTTACGAGTGAAATGGTTTTAATCGAGGTGTTGAACCACTTTTCGCGTGGCGGTGAAAATAGTCGAAGAGCCGCGGTGGAGGTCATCGCAGAGCTTAATGCCGATCCTGATGTTGATGTGATTCCGTTGACGAGCGAGCAGTTCGCAGATGCGGTTGATCGGTACGGTAGTCGTCTGGATCAGAGCTGGAGCTTGGTGGACTGCTCGAGCTTCGTGTTGATGGAGGAGCGGGGGATAAGGGATGCATTGGCTTATGATGTCGATTTCGTGCAAGCGGGTTTCAACGCGTTGTTGCGGACGGGGTGAAGTAGTCGTCTGGTTCTGCCGATGATCAGAAATTGACGTTCGGTTGAGGTGACGTCGGTGGTTCGACCGCGTTGGCACCCCCTTTAATTCCCCCTCGGGGAGGGTGAGGGATAGGTTAGTTAGTGCCCCTGCGCCTCTTCAACCACCATCTCGAGGACTTCGTGTGAGGCTATGGAGCCGATGAATTGGTTGGTTTCGGGGTCGATTACTGGGAGGATGGTGATGGAGTTTTCGGTCATTGTTTGGAGGGCGTCTTCGACGTAGTCTTCGGTGGTGGCGGTTGGGGTGTTGTGGCGGAGGGTTTGGGTGAGGGTTGTGGTGTCCCATTCGTGTCGGGGGAGGTAGCGGAGCATGCTGATGGATACGATGCCGGCGAGTTGGTGGTTGTTGGCGCGGTCGACGACTACGTAGTCTTGCTGTTCGGGGAGGAGCCACTGTTCGGTGAATGCTCTGACGGTGAGGGATTGGTCGGGGTAGGTTCGGGCAGGGTCGATGATGTCGTTGACTTTGATGCCTTCGAGGGCGAAGCGGTAGAGGGAGGGTGGGATCTCGTCAGATGTGGGGGCGTCTACAGCCGGTTTGATGCGCTTTATGGCGCGGCTGATGGCGACGGGTGTGATGAGGATGTAGGCGAACATGACGAGGACGAGGAGGGAGAATAGGGATTTGTCGATGGCGCCGGTCTGGAATAGCAGGAGCAGGAGGGCGATTTCGGCTACGCCTTTGGCCATCAGTCCGGAGGCGGTGGCGAAGGGTGCGTCGAGTCGGGCGGCGTAGGCACCGATGACGGATGCGACGAACTTGCCGATGAGTGGCACGAAGGTTAGGACGATGATGGTGACGACGGGCAGGACGGTGAAGTCGAAGCTGAGGTGGAGTCCGGCGGATGCGAAGAATAGGGGGACGAAGAAGCCCTCTGCGGCTCCGTTCATTCCGGGCATGATGTCGTGTCGTACCTGGAAGGGAAGGATGGAGAGTGCTGCACCGAAGAGCAGTGCGCCGATGGAGCCGTGGAGTCCGACCTCTTCGGCTCCGTAGACTACGACTAGGAGGCCGCCGAGGAGGATTCCGAAGGATAGCTGGGGGACTTGTAGGAATCGGTGGAGCCACTCGATGAGCTTGGGCAGGATCTTGGTGGAGAAGAACCAGATCACGATCGCGAAGCCGATCATCTGTCCGATCAGCGTTGCGACGTCGAGCAGGTTGAGTGTCTCTCCGCGTCCGACGGCGTGTTCACTGATTGCGAATCCGAATACAAAGAGGGCCATGAGTTCGGCGATGATGACGGCGGTGAAGATCTGGACGCCGTCTCGTTCCTTCAGCTTGCCCTCGTCGATGAGAACCTTTGCGACGAGTCCGAGGCTGGAGAGCGAGAGGACGCTGGCGAGTCCGAGAGCTTGGGTGAATGTGAGTCCGAGATCGAGATCGAAGAACAAGTCGGTTGTGACGGCGAGTGAGACGGCCATCGAGATGACGACTGACACGGTGGCGGCGAGGAATAGTCTGCCTTTGATGGCTGAGATGAAACCTTTGATGTCGAGTTCTTCGAGTCCGATGAGGAAGAAGAAGACAAATATGCCGAGTCCGAAGATGATTTCGGTCTCGGGTCCGGTTTCGACGATTCCGGTGAGAGGTCCGAGGATTACTCCGGCGGCGGCGTAGGCGATGATGGAGTTAAGTCCGAAGCGCTTGAATACGCCTTCAAGGAGCTTGGCGCCGATGATGAGCAGTCCAATGGAGAACAGGGTCTCGTGGATGTGCAACCCGGCGTCTCCTTTCTTGCCGCGTCTTTGGTTAGTGAAATGCGACGGTCGCCGATGTGACGGCGGTCGAACCAAAAAGAAGCGGCAAGTGTGGATTTTACGCGAGATATTGCGGGACGGGTTGCTGCTCCCCTATCCCGGGTTACCAGGAGCGTCCCGCTGCTTTGAGGTTCAGTGCTGGCAGTTTTGGCAGTAGTAGGCGGTTCGGCCGGAGATTCGGCGAGCGGTTGTCGGGTTGTTGCAGGTTGGGCACGCGGAATTTGGGGTTCGGGGGATGCGCATTCGGGCATCGTGGGCATCTACGACGTAGGGGCTGCCGTCGGGACTGGGGTGGGTTGTGATGTGGTTTAGGGCGCGGTTCAGGGTGATGAGGATGTTGGCGTGGAGTTGATGGAGACGCGCGAGGCTGATGCGGTTGCAGCGGCGGAGGGGGGAGATGCGGGTGCGGTGGAGGGCTTCGTCGGCGTAGATGTTGCCGACGCCAGCGAGGATGGTCTGGTCGAGGAGGGTTGGTTTGATGCGGGAGCGTTTGGTGCGGATACTTTGGGCGAATTGGTTGGGAGTAAGGTCCCACGGTTCGGGGCCAAGTTTGGGGTAGGCCGTTGTGGGGTCGTCGACGGCCCACAGTCGGGCCCATCTTCGGGAGTCGTTGAGTTCGATGCGCCGGTCGTCGTCGAGGTAGAAGGTGGCTCGACGGTATCGGAGCGGGTCGTCGTCGGTGTTTCGGATGTGGAGGGAGCCGGTCATTCCCATGTGGAGCACGAGGTGAGACCGGGATTGGTTGGCGTCGATGAGCGGTGAAACGAGATATTTGCCGCGGCGGTCGAGGTGGCCGATCTGGGTGTTGGAGACGGTGTTGGCGAAGGTCTCGATGTCGGCGGCCGGAGCGGCGATGCTGTCGGGCCAGCCGATTTCGACGCGTTGGATGATGGTGCCTTGGACGTTGGAGGCGACGAGGTAGCGTCGGATGGATTCAACTTCGGGTAGTTCGGGCATGGGCTGGATTATCGCGCCAGCCTGAGCGGTTGCAGATCGAGGCGGTTAAGGAAAGGACTACTGAGGGTTTTATTGATCGTTGGAAGTTTGAAAGTCGAAGCCGCGCCGATTGGTTTCAAGGAGATCCTGCATAGTCACCAAGACCGTTTGCAGGTCTTCTCCGAATTTGTCCATTCTTGTTTCGAGACGGTCCATTCGCGTTTCAAAACGATCCATCCTCGCATTGGCAGCCAAATTGGTCTGTGATAGCTGCAACATTATGTCAGTCACGATAGTCCTGAAGTCCGCCATTTCATCTTTGGTGGAGAATTCTGTGTGAGTGTGTTCGACGGTGGTCATAAGTAATTCGGATTTGGTGTTTTGTAGTTTAGATGTTACATGACAAGAGGACTTTTTGGCTTAGTTGTCTACAAGCAGACTTTCGGGCCCGACGACTAAGTTGCGTGGCTGGATGGGTGTGTTGTCTTGGCTTCCACCGAAGGCTATGGCGGCCATGCCTTCGGTAATGTCGGAGAGTGAGCCGGGTGACGTTGAGATGATGTTGGAGTCTTCGTTGGCGGTCAGGCGCAAGGTGCCTTGTGCGGTTCCTACGGAGATGGTTTGCTCGTTTATTTCGGCGATGGTGCCGTTGATGTTGGAGAGGTTCGTGGCGTCGTTGCCACCCGGGAAACTGGCGCCGAAGAGTCCGCGGAATCCGCCACTTTGTTGTTCGGGCACGACCGTCAGGTTTACGATGAAGATGCGCCCGCCTTCCCCTCGCTGCACGGTTCCGGCTACGTTTGTGCCTTCTGTCAGATCGGCGGGGGTTAGTTGACTGATGACGCTTATGTTGGTGTTGTCGGTAATTTCGACATCTGTCGATAGGCCGCTGTCGTCGTTGTGATCGATGGTGATAGTTGATCCCGAGATTGCGGAGATGGTGCCTTGGGTCGGGGGCGTTCCGAAACCACCGCCGCCCTGTCCGCCGCCTGGAATCTCGATTCCGGATTCCGCTAAGAGTTCTTGCATGAGTTCTCTCATGCGCGTCTGCTCTTCTTGGGTGATGCTGCCGGATTGGGCTTTTTGGAAGAGTTCGGCTAGTTCGGGGTTGCTAGCCATGGCTTCTTGGATCGCTTGGAAGTTTCCACCGCCGGGTCCGCCGCCACCACCGAAGCCGCCCGGTCTGCCTTGGTCGGGGGCCTCGTCGACCACCACTTCAACTACAACGGGTTCGGTTTCGATGCTTTCGTCGTCAACGTCCAGGTCGGTAGATTCATCGGTTGCGGTCTCGCCGGTCTCGGACGGTGCGGTTTCGCTTTCGGGTCTTGTTCGCTCGGAAGCGGGACGGGTGCTCGGCGTGGGCAATTCGCTTCGCGATGCGGCCGGTATAGTCTCTTCATCCTGGTCGGATGGGCCCAAGAGGAGGATTGCCGCGACACCGATGACGATGCCGACGATCGCGACGGCGGCTAAGAGGATTGCGAACGGGCTCTTCATGTGGTGGTCACCATTTCATGTTCGATGTTGAGGTTAGGGTCGGTGGCTATTCGTACCGGAGTGCTTCGATGGGATTGAGGCGTGCGGCGCGAACGGCGGGGTAGATGCCGAAAAAGAGGCCGACGGCGATGGATACGATGAGCGCGATGATGGGGATGTCGCTGGTGACGCGTGTGGACCACTCGGTGCCGATGAGGAAGCGTCCGTCGATGGCGGTTGCGAGAGAGAGCCCGGCGATGACGCCGATGATTCCGCCGCCAAAGGTGAGGAATACGGCTTCGGTGACGAACTGGGCGACGATGTCGCGTCTTTTTGCGCCCATGGCCTGTCGGATGCCGATCTCGCGGGTGCGCTCGGTAACGGAGACGAGCATGATGTTCATGATCCCGATGCCGCCGACGAGAAGAGATATGCCGGCGACTGCTCCGAGGAATACGACGAGGGTCTGGTTGGCTTCGTCGAAGGTGTCGAGGATCTCTTGCTGGTTGAATACGGTGAAGTCGTCGGCTTCGGTGATGCGATGACTGAGACGGAGGACGGTTTCGATCTCTTCGATGGCTTGGTCTACGAGTTCGACGTCTCGGGCCTGGACGGAGATCTGGTCGACGCTGATGTCGCCGCCGGGGATTCGCTGTCCGGAGAGGCGGTAGTAGGCGGTGGTGATGGGGATTAGGGCTTGGCTGTCGATAGACCCGAAGCCGCTTTGGGCAGCGAGGACGCCGACGACGCGGAACTGTCTGCCGTTAATCCGGACTTCTGCTCCTGTGGGGTCTTGATTCCCGAAGAGATCCTCGGAGACTTCTGCACCGAGAACTACGATTTCGGCTCGGGATTCGACGTGGGGAGCTCCGATGAAGGTGCCGGTTGCCATGTCGAGGTTTCGTACGTTGAGGTACTCGGGCGTGACGCCCGTGATGGATGCTTGGGTTGTGTTGTTGTTTATGTGGATGGTGCCGAATGTGCCGATTTCGGGTGCTACGGCTTTGATGGACGGGGTGTAAAGGGGGTCGCGAAGTGCTTCTACGTCGGCAAGAGTCAGCGGTTCGCTGCTTGGGATGACGGTAAGGAGGTTGCTTCCTAGGCCTTGGATTAGTTCGGTGATGCGATCGGTGGAGCCGCGTCCGATGGACATCAGTGTGATGACGGAGCAGACACCGAGGACGATGCCGAGCAGGGCTAGCGCGGCGCGGAGACGATTCGCGGTGAGCGAGTAGATCGAGGTTCGGATTATGTCTTGGGGGGACACTGTGGGGCCCTCACCCTAACCCTCTCCCGCCGAACGGGAGAGGGGACGCGGTTCTGTGCGATATTGGGATTCGTCGGTGTGGCCGCCCTTTGTCCTTCGGATTTCCCCCGCGTGCGGGGGAATCCCTGATTTCGTCGCTGATTACTTGGCCATCGCTGAGGGTTATTACGCGGTCGGCGCGGGCCGCCACGTCTCGTTCGTGTGTGACGACGATGACGGTGATTCCGTTTTCGTGGTTGAGGTCGGAGATGATGTTGAGGATTTCGGCGGTGTTCGAGGTGTCGAGGTTTCCGGTGGGTTCGTCGGCGAGGAGGACGGAGGGTTCTTTGACGAGGGCGCGGGCGATGCCGACGCGTTGCTGTTGACCGCCGGAGAGTTCGGTTGGTCGATGGTGGGTGCGGTCGCCGAGGCCGACGAGGGTCAGGGCGTTTTCGGCGCGGTCGCGACGGTTGGGCCAGTGGCCGTACATCATGGGGAGTTCGACGTTTGCGAGTGCGGTGAGACGTGGGAGGAGGTTATGGGTTTGGAATACAAAGCCGACTTTTCGGCTACGGATGTCGGCGAGGCGGTCGTTGGACATTGCCTCTACTGCTTGGCCGTCGATGTGGTAGGTGCCTTCGCTGGGTACGTCGAGGCATCCGATGATGTTCATGAGTGTGGATTTGCCGGAGCCGGAGGCGCCCATGATGGCGACGTATTCGCCGTCGTGGATGTCGATTGAGACGCCGTCGAGGGCTCGGACTTGGATTGTTCCGGCACCCATTTCGTAGATCTTGGTGACGTCGCGGATGCGGATTACGGGTTGGTCAGGGTTGGAGGTGCTTCGCATGTCGTTGAGCGTCTATCGCCGCGGAGGTCCACCGCCGGCGAATGCTCGGACGGCACCGAATCCGCCGAATTGGCTGGTGTCGGCACCCACGACGGTCATGAGGATGGTCTCGCCTTCTGAGACGCCGTCTTCGATGACGGTCCAGAAGTCGTCGGAGATGCCGAGGGTTACGTTTCGGGGTTCTAGCGTGTCGTCGTCGGTTGAGACGAGGAGGATGGGTTCGTTTACCGAGCCGAAGAGGGCTTGGATGGGGACGAGGAGTTTGTTGGTCTGCTCGCGTATGACGACTTCGGCGACGGCGCTGAGGCCTTCGGGGAGTTGCGTGGCGGATGGCTGTTCGGTTTGGATGGTCACGGGGTAGGTAACGACGCCTTGTTCGGATTCGCCGAAGGCCGCGATGTCGCTGATGCGGCCTGCCAAAGCCTCGTCGCCGAGAGCTTCAAGTTCGATGGATGCTGGGTCGCCGACTTGGAGGAATAAGACATCGACCTCGTCGACAGTGCCGGAGATTTCGACGATCGAAGGGTCGGCCATGACGACTGCGATGGCGTCTTTGTTGACGGATTGGCCTTCTTCGACCTGTAGATCTGCGACGACGCCATCGAAGGGTGCGATAATCTGCGTTCCTTCGGTCGCGGCGCGCGCGGTATCGAGTTCTTCGCGTGCTGTTGCGACCTCGGCGCGTCGGAGGGCGACGGTGGCCGGATCGGGGTTGACGAGGTCAGTGTGCTCTTGCAAGGCAACGGCGAGATCAGCTCTCGCAACCGCGAGTTCCTGGCGGGCGAATTCGATGTCGACTTCGTCTGGTGAGACCAGGTCTTGCAGCGCGGCGAGTTTGTCGTTCAGGTCTTCTTCGGCTGCGGTGACTTCGGTCTGGGCGAGAGCGATTGCGACTTCATCGCCATCCAAAAGGGTTTGCAGGGCACGCGATTTGTCGACGAGGTCAGCGTTGGCGGCATAGGTTCGCTGATGCATGACGATGTTGTCTGGCGACTCTAGGTTTCGGAGATTGTCCAACTCTCTGATCGCTTCAGCGAGGTCGGCTTCGGCTTTGGTTGCTTTGGAGTAGGCGACGGAGACGGTTACGTCGTCCGGCCCGGTTTGCAGGTCGGTCAGAGTTTCCTCGGCATCAATCAGTTTGCCGCGCGCGACCTTTGCCGATTCGATTGCGACTGCCAGTGATTGAGCCGCCTCTGCGACGCCGACTTTCGATTCCTGCTCGACGCGTTCCAACTCTTCGTAAAGGAGTTCCAGTCTGTTTGCTACGTCGACTTGCGTGTAATAGGCGACTTCCTGCTTGGCGAATAGGTCGTTGATGATTTCGTCATCGGTGGCGGTCATCTCGTCCTCGAGCTGTTCCTCGAGGTCTTCCAAAGCCTGTTCTGCAGACGCCACCGCGTCTTCAGCGCTGTCGAGTTGTTGGGAATCTGCGAGCTTAGCGGTCTGGTACGCTTCGGATTTCAGCAGGAGGTCATCCCATGCGTCCTTAAATTCGAGATTGACGCATGTTGAATTGATGCCGTTCTCTGCCTCGGTGCAGTCGAATCGAAGTTCAGACAGAAAGAACTCGGTCCACGTAGCCACGATGGCTTCATCCCACGGAGTTGCTGGATCGTCTTCGACCCAACCCGAAGATGCCATGGTTCGCTGTGCCAATCCTCCGGAGACGGTAGCGGGATCCATGATCTCGTCTAGCGCCTTACCGACATCGGCGAAGATCTGATCAGGGGAGTATTCCCATCGGTATTTGGAGATGTCCATGCCGAGCCATTTGGCGAAGACGTTTTTGTAAGTGACCTGAGCGTCGTAAAGCTCGGATTCCAGTTTTCGGACGTCGGCACCAGCCTCGATCGCGAGCCGGGCCAGTTGGTTTTCTGCTACAACAACATCGTCCTCTGCTTCGGCGATCTGCGCGTTAAGGTCGGCGACCACTTCCTCGTCGAACGGTTTTTGGGCGTCCGACAAGGCTTCTTGCGCTTCGGTAAGAGCCAGTGTCGCCGCAGCGAGTTCGGCTTCGACTTTGGAGATTTCCAACTTCTTGCGGGTGATGTCGTTTCCAACGTTCGCGTTTGCCACCAGCAATGCGTTCTCCGCATCGACGACCGCGGCATCGGCCTCGATCACGGCCAATTTCTCATTTTCGAGATCTAGTTGTGCTTGATTGACCGCGTTTCCGTCGATATTCAGCGTGGCTTCGTACGCTTCGAGTGCGTCGTCGCGGACATTTGTGGCCTCGCCAACGGCGATTTCTGCCGCGCTAATCGCCGCGCTTTGTTGCGCCGTCAGGTCTTCCAACTCGGTGGTGAGGTCTGCCAACGTCTTTTCGGCTTCTGCGACTCCGAGCTGCGCGTTACCCACGTCTAAGTCGGATGGCGAGAGGAGGTCGGCAAGTTTATCTTGGGCGGCTTCGAGGTCGGCGATTGCCTCGGCGACGGCGAGTTCGGCTTCGGCGATTTCCGTTGCAGGAGGATCGATCAGTTTAGCCAAGGCATCTTCGGCAGTGGCGAAATCTTGCTGCGCCTTTGCAACTTTCAGCGTGGCGTCGCTGATCGTCTTTTGATCGGGATTGACCAAATCTTCGAGCGCTGTTTCGGCGTCTTGGAGGGCGACGCTTGCGTTCTGCAACTGTTGCTGAGCAGCGACAACGGCTTCATCGTTGAGGGACATCAGGATTTCGCCCTCGGTCAAGAAGTCGCCGATTTCGATGTCGATCGTATCGACGGTTCCGGCCATCGCGAATGACAGTCGCTCGCGGTTGGCGTATTCGAGGGTCCCGTTGACGGCGACCGAGTTGACGAGATCGCCGCGTCGGATGGTCAGGAGTTGTGTTTCGGCATCTTCATCGACTCCGTATTCAGCGAGGACGCTGGCGATGGGCGATTCGCCTTCGATCAGGTCTTGGACATAAGGGTAGAGGTAGAAGGTGCCGAGATAAGCAACGACAGGGACGGCGATGAGGACGGCCGCGGCGATGATCCACTGTCGGACAGATATCTGTCTCAACGGGTTGTCGTTCGCCTCGGTATCGTCATTGTCGGTGTTTGAAGGCATATATCGACCGGAATTTTCCTCGGTGGCGTTGCCACGATCTTGTTGAAATCGATTATGAAATTGAATCTCGCGTGAATTGTTAAGATCATTGCTCGCGACATTTTCGGTTACGCTCTCGATGCGCGATGCGGATGTTGATGTTCGTTGATTCCGTCTGCCAGTCATCAAGAAGAATCCGAGCATGCCTGCAATCGAGCAGTTGGTCCAGGGGCTTCGCTTTGGGTTGGGCATCGAAATCGAAATCAGTGATGAAGTTTAGAGTAACCTTATTCACGCGCGACCGTATTTGGACCGTGAGGGATTGCGATGGTTGAAGCTAAGCTAGCACGAGATTATGACATTCGATTTGGGCACGGATTGCTCAAATCCGACTCTGCGAAATGGGGGCGATATGTGGTGATCACAACGCCCTCAGCATGGGCGGCAACGAAGGACGAGTTGGACCACGAGCCGGCGGGAATTGGCATCAACGAGTGGCTCGACCGGACGCACTTGATCGAAGTGTCGGACTCGCTGCCAGACGATATTGATCTGGTTGTCGGCCTCGGAGCTGGGCGGGCGTTGGACCACGCGAAGCTGGTCGCGCACCGCAAGGGCAAACCGCTTGTCCAAGTTCCGACTGTGGTCTCCACGGGTGCCATCATTCATGGCTTCGTTGCGGACTGGGACGGACGGCAGATTGTTGGGCAGCTCGTGGTGGTGAACTGTGAGTACGTTTTGGTCGACTACGATGTCGTACTGCGGGCACCGGAGCGATTGAACACGGCGGGATTAGGCGATGTTCTGTGCGGATATGCGGGACTTTCGGAATGGCGGCACACCGCAGAACTTGGGAAGACTGATCCGGTAGATGAATCGAAGACAGCGAGATCGATAGCGCTGTACGACCAGATCGTGACCGATTTTCCCGCATCTCTCGACGCAGATGGCGAACTGACACCGGCATCGGTGAAGGTAATTATGTCGGCGGTGCAGGCACGCGACGATGCTTTGGTGAAAGACGACCGCGCACCGGGCGCGGATCATGCGTTCTGCTTCGTTGTCGAAATTGCCAACGACAAGTACTGGATACACGGCGAGATGTGCGCGCTTGGCGCCGTGATAATCGCTTGGCGCACCCAACAGAGCCCGGAAACGTTGACCGGGTGGTTGGATAAATGCAAGGTTCGGTGGCGTCCTTCCGATGTTGAGATAACTCGTGAAGAGTTAGGCGCGGGAATCGCGGTGTGGCCGTCATGGATGGGCGACGGCACGAACGACAAACCGGCATCGCCCTCGGTCGTGGTGCAAGAGCCCATGACCGAAGAGGATATCGATGCATGTTGGGAGTGGCTGAACTCCAATTGAAGGGACACGCCCGGGGATACGTCCAATGTGGGCATTGACGATCGCAGGTGGTCGTGGCGAGCGGTTGAAGCCGCTAACGGACAACATCTGCAAGCCGATGGTGCCGGTCAACGGTGCTCCGTTGCTCCAGCATCAGGCGAGTTGGCTTTGCGCGAACGGTGTCACTGACATCGTTTTCCTGACCGGCTATCGGGCAGAGCAGGTGGAGGAACATTTCGGAGACGGTGCGCGATACGGATTCCGGGCGCACTACTCGCCCGAAGATCAACCCCTCGGCAGAGGCGGGGCCGTCAAACAGGGATTGGGAGTCGTGCCGGAAGACGTCGAAGACGTTGTGGTTGTGAACGGCGATGTGTTGACAGATCAGCCGCTGGCACCGCTTATTGATACAAGGCGCGCAAATCGAGCGTTGGCCGCCATCACTTTGATACCGTATGTCAGTCAGTTCGGCGTGGTGTTGGTTTCCGACGATGACGTTGTTACCAGCTTTGCCGAGAAGACGGAACTACCTTTTTGGATCAACGGCGGCATCTACGTTCTCGAGCGCGGCATCGAGGGACTTTTTCCTGACGTTGGCGACCACGAAGACTCCACCTTTCCTCAGATAGTCGATGAAGCCCGCATGCGGGCGATACGTTCGAGCGCAAACTGGATATCGGTGGACAGTCACAAAGACCTGAGTCAGGCGGAAGAGATGATGGCGCAGGGGATGTTGCCGCGATCGAAGGTTTGAGTGGCCCTGCGTGGGTTAATTTCACGACCTTCTCACTTGTTGCCCGAGAGGGAATTAAAGGGGGTTAAGGATGGTTGCGGTGAATTTCGTGCATCCCCTGCGTGCGGCGCTTCGCTTGCACGCGTCCCCTTCGCTAGGCGAAGGGGAGGTTTGGTTCCTCCGTTTTAAGCCTAGGGGGAGTTAGTCGGGGTTAAATTCGCTTGCGATGAACATTCGCAAGAGGTCGTGGCGAGCGATCATTCCTATCGGGATGCCGTCCGCTACGACTGTGATGTGGTTCTCGCCGGTGGTTGCGATTAGCTCGATCACGACGTCGATGGTGGCGTCGGCACGCACGAATGGGGGATCGGATTTCATGACCTCTTCGACGCTCTTCGAGCGGACTCGTTCGATCGCGTCGTAATACCCGGTTGAATGGTCGCTGCCAACGGCCGCACCCATGAGACGGGTTGCGGTTCCGCGCATGAAGGGGATCAGGTCTTCCGTGGGCATAAACATCTGTTCGGTCACCAACCCGCAGAATTTGCCTGCGTCGTCTACCACCACCACCGAACCGATATTGTGTTCGATCATCAGCTTCGCAACATCCGAAACCGTATCGTAGCGGTGCGCCGTGATCGCTGGCGCATGCATCAGACTTCGGACATCGCCACCTGGTACTTGACTCATTTCCACCTATCCACATTCGCTCCGAGGGCACTTCCTCGAAAGGTATTACAGAAGGATTGACGCGGGCCAATCCAACGGCCAGACACCGAGTATCTTAGACCTTTGCGCGCTCGCGTTCCGCCTTCAGATAACGCGACAGTTCTATGGTTACGATATCGATGTTTTTGTCGGACGTGTTGATGACGAAGTCGTAAATCATCGGGTCTTCAGGGTCGGCTTGATGCAATTTGTCGAAGTATTCTCGCTGCGCGTTTTGGCGTTCCAAGATAATGCGTTCCGCCTCGGCGACATTGGTCAGTCCCTCCCGCCGCATCACGCGTGTCACGCGGTCGTCCCAGTTGGCGAAGATTCCGACACGCGCCACTTCGTCTTGATCTGCCAGTTCAACCGCGCCGGCGCGGTGGACGATGACCGCATTTCCGCCCTTGGCGAGATCGCTGAGGTCGTAGGAGTTGTCGATCGGGCTTTGCGCTGATGGACCGTTTCGGTCCCACGTCAGCGGTATGTGGAGATCTGCCGCGCCTTGAAGCATCGGGTCGTCGCCGGCTGCTCCTACCGCGAAGTACGAGGCCGCCCTTTCGACCCACGTCCACAACCGTTCGGAGAATTCGGTGTTCGGTGCCGCGCCCGTCACGTTTACCGCGTCCGCATCGGAATTGCTTTCGACCGTCCGCAATCGGACGCGATCAAAGTACCTCCACCCGAACATCCGGGAGATCTTTCTGCCAACATCGAATGCGCCAGACCCGATGTGGCCGTCTATCGTGATCAATGTTTTGCGCATTGCAGCCAGACACGTACTCGGCGGACGATGGGATACACAAAAAAGTCCGCGCGAGCGCAATACTACATGCAATCCGCCGTTCTAGCAATTCCGATTGCGAATCCCGCCGATCTACGATCCGTCGATTGCGCTCAGTCCGCCGTCTAGGTTCAACGATGCGCCGTTGATGTAGTCATTGCCGATGATACTGATGACGGCTTGGCAGACCTCGTCGACAGTGCCCATCCGGCTGGCCGGCCCTAGCGTCCGGTCGGCGTGCCTTCTTGGTTCAACAGGTTCGTCGTCGGGCAATGGAAGTATGATGCCAAGCCGTAGTTCGTTGACTTGAATGCGCGGCGCGAGGCTTACGGCGAGGGTTTTGGTGAGGCCGGTAAGGGCGGAGTTGGTGATCGAGTAGGCGACCCGTGAACGGTAGACCCCGCGGCGGTCGTTGATGTTGATTATTTTGCCGGTGGCGTATTCGGGTAGTTCGCGTGCCATGGCTTGGGCCAACAGCAACGGGGCGCGGACATTCACCGCCATGGCTTGGTCGAAATCGCCAGGAGTCATTTCCTCGATGCCGACCCGATCGAAATATGACGCGTTGTTGATCACGACACTGGGCACATCATCAAGCAACTCCACGGTTCGAGACCACAGGCTCACGCATTCGTCAGCGCTAGACAGATCGGCACCAACGACCTCGCTCCTCACGCCAAGGGCACGGGCGAGGTCGCGGGTTTCCATCGCATCTTCTTCGGCGACGTGGTAATGGACTGCGACGTTGCAGCCCTTCTCCGCTAGCGCAAGCGCTATTCCGCGTCCGATGCGCTTGGATGCGCCGGTGACTAGTGCTGTTGAGCCAGAAATCTCCATTGCCAAGCCTCTTCTACAACAGTAGTGCATTCGAGGACGAATGGTGGGAATTTCCTCACGTGGAGCCGGGATATCTCGCAGTACGCGAGGCAAGCCATCGATTTAGTCTTCGGACGTGAGAACCGAACTTACTCTAGCAATTTCGAAAGCTGGTTCTCCTGGTCATTCAGTTGTTCTTGAATCGTCGACTCTTGGTCCCGACGCATCTGTTGAATTTCGGCTTTTAACTCCGATAATTCTGCTTCGGTGTGACCCTGGCGCGTTGTCAACCTACCAATCCAGATCCCGACAGCCGCGGCAGCTCCAACCAATGTGGCGAGCGCCACGAACAATGTCAAACCATCTCGTAGAATGTCCGCCAAATCCATGTAAAGAATAATGAGCGATCATCCAAATTTGAAGATGAAGTAGTCAGATTTACGCAACAGTCGTTTCAATTCGATTTCTAGATCGGTCCTTCGAATTCGATCGTCAACGGATACCGGATCACTGAGTTGGATGCGAGTTCGCACTGTCGCAAGCTCCGACTTCAACTCCCGCATTCGATTCAACAGTTCGCGCATCTCCCGATATTCTTGGTCGGTTGGCGTTCTTGCGGTGGGTTCGCGAACTTCCGTACTCATTTTTAACGTCCAAATTTCGAAATCAAGCCATCAACGTCGGACACGACACATCAAAACTACGTCTCTGAATAATATACGAACCGCCATCGTTTGTTGCCCCCCGATTCGGACGGCGTTTCCGAAACCATGCTGTCGGGTTCAGGGGTTCACGATAGAATCGCGGACTGAACTTGGGATTTAACCGCAGGGATCGCGGATCTTAGCGCCGATTTTCTTCGCGCGGTTTCACTCGCGATATTGCCTGTTGCCATTCAATTACGCGTGAATCCACGCAATCGCCGCTGCGCACGACGCGCACGCAAACTAACCTTGCTCCACTTCATGTTAGCCTTCGTGCTGTCACAGTCTAGACAACCAAGGAACCTATGATGATCTACGAATTCAGGACCTATGACCTCAAGCCGAGGAACGTGCCGCTTTTCGAGGAACGAACGGCGGAGAAGATAAAAGAAGGTCGGCAGAACTACTCGCAGCTCTTCGGGTTCTGGACGACCGAAGTTGGGCCGGTAAACGAGGTGGTCCACGTTTGGCCGTACGAAGACTTGGAGCATCGCAGGCGGATTCGTGCTCAAACCGCCGAGGACGGGGTTTGGCCGCCGAGCAACGCAGACATCATCAACACGATGCGATCTGAGATTTTTCTTCCTGCGCCCTTCATGGAAAATCGAGGCGGAGCCAAGCTTGGTCCGGTTTATGAGATGCGGATCTACACCTATGCACCGGGGGATATACCGAAGGTGATCGAGATCTGGGGCGAGCACATCGAAGAGAGGGAGAAATACTCGCCGCTGGTCGGGGCTTGGTACTCCGAATTGGGTGCTCTGAATACTTGGATCCATATGTGGGCATACGAAAGCTACGATCAACGGGCCGACATCCGCGCCGAAACGCGAGCCAAAGGCGTATGGCCACCTCCCGGCGGCATCGGCCCGGTCACGCAGGCAAACAAGCTGCTGTTGCCGATGAGCTTCTCGCCGCTGCAGTAGGGACCTATGCAAAACCCTCATTGAAATAAGAACGGCGTCTGTAAAGATTTGCAAACGCCGTTCTTGTCACCTTCACCCTGATCCCTCTTGACTCCCCTTATAGAGAGGGCGATGGCTCGCCGGAGGAGAACTCTGGGCGTTGACTTTCTACCTTCCCCTGCCGGTAAAAAGTCTCAAGGTTGCTAATGGTTGTTGGTCGCTAAGGGCTGGGCACCGCCCAGCGACGTCGCAGGCCTATGGCGATGAAGGTTCCAATCACTACGGCGGCGATACCGAATAGCAGGGACCAGAGCGCCATGCTCGATGCCGGGGCCGTGCCACCAGTGTCAGGTGCCACAGGCGTTGGCTCTGGCATCGCCGTCGGGATCGCTGCCGGAGCGCCGGAGCTGCCTACCGCCACTGAGGCTGGCAGGTTGCTCAAACCGCCGCATACCATCGTGCCGGCAGTGTTGTTCAACCGCACCTGCGCCGACAGGATCGTCAGCGAACCGTCGCCGTTGATCGCCACTACCGCCAAGTCCGAGATGTTCGATCGCAATGCATCCGGCAACGGCAGACAGACTGTGGCCGGGTCGTCGAGCGCGTAGCTGCTGACCGCGGCGCCGGAACCGTCTACGGCATAAACGCCGTACATGTTGCCGCCGAGGGTGTATCGCTGGTGCGTCATGCCGACGTTCGAAACCGCGCCTTCGTCCGACATCCGGACTCCGATGAACTCACCGTTCGGAACCGCACCGGAAGGCGCAACGATCGAGTAGCCTTCGCCGCTGAACGTCCCGCCTTCGACCGGCGTGAAGACTTCGTACTGGTTGCCGTCGGAGTCTGCAAGGAGCTCGGGGATCGCGCCAGGCGGGTTCACCGGCGCTTCCACTTCCGGCTGAGCTACCGACGGACGGCGGACGCGGACTTCGAACGTAGTCTCGCATCTAACTTCATCTGTAGCCGGGGCACGGCATGCCGAGAACGGCGTGGAAACGCTTATCGTGTAGGTCCCCGACTGAGCCGGAGCGGTATACGTGACTTCGCGGCCGTTGCCTTCGAAATTCCCTCCTCCGCCATCATCGCTCCACAAGAATCTGATCCCGTCCGCGAGATCGTTGTCCTTGATATCCTGCGCTCCGTAGACGTCGACCCCTATGCGGATGAGGTCGCCTGAACTGACCGTCACGGACCGGATCGTCGGTTCGATCTTCGATATTAGCGCCCGGCCCGTGTCGAAGGTGAGACTGGTCGACGTAGTCAGGGCGTAGACCGTGGCATCAGTTCGTCTCGGCATAGTGGCCGCCAACTCATCGGTCACCGAATCCTTGATGGCCGATTTCGACGGGTAACGCAACATGCTGGCGCTCAGCGAGACACGATCGGGCGAACGGTCTGTTTCCTGAAGCGTGTACTCGAAGCAGAGCTCACCGTTCGGGGTTGTTTCAACGTAAACCGCATGACGAGTATCATCGCCCAGCATGAAGCTTAGTTGGGGCTTCCCGTCCACCACGACATCGCGGTCGAACAGAGCCTTGAACCGCAGCTTGTCGCCGGCCGTGAACAGCTGGCTCGGGTTGTCGAAACTCATGCTGACGATACTCGGCTTAGGATCGAGAACGAACTCGAAACCGGCGTAGCAGTCGGAGACTCCGAGACAGAATTCATAGGTGCTGCTGGGCCGGTCGGGATGGAAGGCCGGCAACACGACCGATGCTCCCTCAGGGATGCTGAACGCATTGGTCGTCATCGTGGTCCCGCCAGTGACTGGGACCACCGACTCGATCGCGCCATCCTTGACGACCTTAGGTACAAAGTCGTAGGGCGCGCCCTCGCGGATGTGCAACTGCTTCATCGTGGCGTCAGTGGTGTCATCCACAACCGAGACCCCGATCTGGAACGGAGCGCCAGGGTTGGATTGCAGTTGAATGGTCTTCAACGCACTCACTCCGTCGAACAATCCGCTAGGCAGACCCAAAAGCTCGTTGTTGGTGAGATGGACATCCCGCAGCGCGCTCGATCCCGAGAACAGATCGCCGGGGAGGGTTGCGATCTCGTTGTCGTCCATCAACAGCGTTCGCAAGGCGCTCAGTCCGTTTAACGCGTCTTCATGCACCGTATCGACCTCGTTGTCCTCGACCGACAGGAAGATCAGGTTGGACAAACCCTGCAAAGCGTTCGCATCGAGCGATGTGATCCCGTTGGACTTGAGGTCCAATCCGACAAGATTGGTCAAGCTCCTCGCACTCGCCGGAATCTGGTTGAATCCAGGGTTGTTCGTAATCTCCAACAGACGCATCGTGCTAACGGGAAGCCCGTCGACGATTCTCGACCCATCGCCACTCAAGCCGACGTTGTCAAGCCTCAAGATTTGTAGCCCGCCCAAACCTGCGTTCTCAACGTGGTCGATGGCTAGGATTGGGTCGCCGGTACGACGGAAGAAATACTGCCTGACTAAAGCGCTGGTTTTGGTGAAGCGAGCGAACGACGCGCCAGTGACGGAGGAGGCGAAGCTGGTGTCTTGGATCTTGAGCTCTTCAAGCGTGGTGGGCAACGCGTCGACAACGTCAGCATCGACCTCTAGCCCGTCCCAACCGAACGAGAGATAGTAGATAAACCGGTATCTGTTCGCGTCTGCGAAATTTTCTGCCAACAACTGCCATGCCGTCTTCGATTCGTCTATCACTTCGACACTCAAATCGATTCCGCCCAGTCCCAAAACCAACGCGAACGTTCTGAACGTGGCCGCTGCCGCTGTGATCGAGCAAGTTCTGTTGAAACGTGATCCGAAGGCGGTCAGATAATCGTTGAAACTGCCACCCGCGATCCACGAATCGGCGAAAGGATTGTTGTCAAGTGTCAGGTTGCGAAGACAGTATGTGAGCACACCGCTTGTCTTCTCTGAGTCTTCGACGAAACTCGTCACATAAACGTCCGGCAGTTGCGACAACTGATTGTTGTGAAGTGCAAAATCGAACAGCCAAGTCAGTTTCTCGAGTTCCAATCCGTCGAGTGACCGGATTCTATTGTTGTCCAAATGGAGGATTTGCATTCCGGCATTGTTACTAAACAAACCGCTCGGCAACGATGTGATCTGGTTGTTGGACAATCTCACCTCGTACAAACCAGGATTGTTGTCGAACAAACCGCTCGGCAAGGACTGCAGCGAGTTGTTGTGCAGTCGCACTTGCTGCAAACCTGCCAGATTGCTAAAGATGCCGGAGGGTAGAGAGCGCAGATTATTGTCGTTGACGTTTAAGCGTTGCAACGATGAGTTGCTTCCTACCGTGACGTCCGCGGTCAAACGATCGAATAGCCCTGCAGGTAATGTCGGTAGTTCGTTGAAATGCAGAGAGACGCGCTGCAAACTAGACAGCCCATCGAACAACCCCGCTGGCAACGATCGGATTTTGTTGTAGCTGAAATAGAACCTCTTCAGCCCGGCCATTTCGTCGAGGGCATCGGAATCAATAGTAGTAATCTGGTTACCGACGAACTCTAGACGGATATCAGCACTGGTGGCTGTAGACGGGAACCCTTGGAAACCGTCGAACCAATCGGCTTTGAAGTGGGTCAGTCGGTTGCCACTCCCGACCAATATCTCTAAAGCGGGCAGACCGCTGAAAACGCCGGCCGGCAAGTCTTCGATGTCGTTGTTGGAAAACCTCAGATCCGTCACCGCGTCAAGACCGTCAAAGATGTCGGCCGGCAATTCGCTGATCTCGTTGTTCTGAATATCGAGCGTCGTCAACCCCGTCATCCCGGCGAAATCACCAGACTTCAGAGACGTGAAGCCAGGTTTTTCGACGCGGCGGAAAGTTGTCAAGCTAGCCAGATCGTCAGATGTAATGTCTGCGCAAGCCGCAATCCTCGCATCAACGTTCTTACCATCACGATCCAACTCCGTTGCCCGAGCATCAGGCAACCGGTCCCAAATGCCCAGCTGAACTTCCTCCGTGCGATCGCAGATCACAGTTGAAGCTTGAGCGGACACGACGCCAACGCGTGGATCCCTCGGATCAAACTCAATAATCGCTATTGATGCAATTAGAAATAGAAGGCTTAGATAAAGAGTTGGGTGCGCCCAAAAGGGCGCAATACGTCTACCCCCCCCCTATTTTATACATATGTCTCAACATTGTGTCGGGCCTTTCGAATCAAACTGTTACCAGCTCGCAGTTTGATTCGAAAACCATAACACATGCTTCTAAACAACGCATACTAGGATTCGGCATCCAACCTGCTGGCATGTTGCTCGTTGAATCTCGCAACACGATTCTTCAAACAACTGTAGAAAGGTTCCAATGATCAAAGGAACGAAATGAACTCATATCGACGCGTTGCGAAGGTGTTCCATGAACTCGTCGCGGGTGGCGGGATTGTCGAGCAGAGAACCCATCATTGCGCTGGTGATCATTCGTGGATCCTGCTTGCGAACGCCGCGCATCACTGTGCACATGTGAGTGCCTTCTACCACCACTCCAACGCCTCTAGGTTCGATCAAGGTATCGAGAAAGCTCGCGATCTCCTGAGTCATTCGTTCCTGCACCTGCAGCCGACGGGCGAACATGTCCACGATGCGAGGAATTTTGGAGAGGCCGACTACCTTTTTGTCGGGAAGATATCCGACATGCGCGTAGCCGTAGAACGGGAGCAAGTGATGCTCGCATAGGCTGTAGTACTCAATCGATTTGACGACGACCATCTGGTCGTATTCGACATCGAACAGGGCTCCGTTCAGAAGCTGATCTGGGTCGATCGAGTAGCCGTTGAGCAACTCGTCGAACATCTCGGCGACACGCAGGGGGGTACGCTCGGTACCTTGCGGATCGAGGTTTTCAGAGCCGATCGCTTTGAGAATCTCGTTGACACCGTCGGCGATCCGAGCCTTGGTGGCGCGGTTAAGCGTTACCCCGGGATCGAACATTGCAGGTTCGAAACCGTTGGTTGTAACCAGATCGGTGTATTCGGAAGTGGAAGGATCGGCGACCATTTCGAAGTATTCGTCCGTTCGATTAAGGGGTGTTGGAGTGCACTAACCCATCTACGCTTCATTATCGCCGATGGTTCGATTGCCACAACCCACAGCCTGCGATAGTCTACGACTCAGCGGAATTTAACGCGGTATGACAGGTTCGAAAATTGGGAGTTGACTCGTGAAGATTACTGATATCGAGACGTTCGTGGTGGATGCTGGGTGGCGGCCTTGGCAGTTCTGCGCGGTGCGCACTGACGAAGGCATCACCGGATACGGTGAGATGTCGGATGGCCGCAACCCATACGGAGTCGTCGGCACGGTGTCAGATTACGAGCCGATACTGCTGGGTCAAGACCCCTTGGCGGTCGAGGCGCGGTACTGGGACATGTACCGCATGTCTCGTCAGGCACCCGGTGGCATCGCGGCGCGGGCGATCGCGGGTGTCGAACTCGCGTTGTGGGACATCAAGGGCAAGGCGATGGGCGTGCCCGTCCACAGTCTTTTCGGTGGGCCGACGCGGCAGCGTCAGCAGGTCTACTGGTCGCACTGCGGTTCCTCTCGCTCGCGTAATCATGAACTCATCGGTGTGCCGCCGATGGACTCGTTTCAAGCGGTAACAGACTTGGGTCACGAGGTCAAGGAGCGCGGCTTCAAGGCGCTCAAAACGAACATCATCTTTTTCGACGACAACACGCATGGGTATGGGTACGGGTTTGGAACTGATTCTCCGGATCAGACGATCAAGCCGGGGTTGTTGAGGCATGTTGAGAAGTACATCGGGACGTTCAAGGAGGCTGTGGGGCCGGATGTTGAGATTGCGTTGGACCTTAATTTCAACGTCAAACCCCAGGCGGCGAAGCAGATTTGCGCCGTTTTGGAGCAATTCGACATGATGTGGGTGGAGATCGATATGTACGAGGTAGATGGATTGAAGGAGGTTAAGGACAGCACGAGTTGTCCGATCACGTCGGGTGAGAATCTGTTCACAATCCGCGACTACCGGCCATACTTCGCGGCGCGGGCGATGGATATCGCGATGATCGATGTGCCATGGCAGGGGTTCGCACGCGGGAGGGATGTGGGGATGCTGGCGGAATCGCACGAGATCAACGTGGCACCCCACAACTATTACTCGCACTTGGCGACGATGCAAGGGATCAACCTCTGCGCCACCCTGCCCAACGTTAGGATCTGCGAGATCGACATTGACGATGTTCCGTGGAAGGACGATTTAACGGGAGGGCCGTTGACGTTCCACGATGGCGGATTGCTGGATGTGCCGACTAAGCCAGGTTGGGGAGTCGAGTTGGATGAGGAGGTCGCTCGGGCGCATGCTTGGAAGCGGGGTCGGGGGCCGGGTTATCGTTGAGCATCGTCGTAGTCGCTTTGATTCGTCGGTGCGATGAGATTCTTCTGGTCAAGCAACAAGGCGACGATGACGCCGCACCTAGTTGGTCGGTTCCCGGAGGCGTGGTTGAGGACGGTGAACTGCTAACCGATGCGCTAAAACGCGAGGTGCAGGAAGAGACGGGCATTGAAGCGCTGCGTGTAGGCTCGCTTGAGTATGTCGTCAATTTTGTGCACGACGGCGGCGCTTCCATAGCTATTGCGTTCAACGTATTGCGTTGGAGGGGAACACCGAAACCTGACGATCCCGATGGTTTAGTTATCGATTGCCGCTTCGTTCCGCTACCTGAAGCTATCCAGTTGGTCGAGCGTCTGCCTTATCGAATGATGCGTGAGCCGCTGCTTGCGTATCTGACGGGAGATGCGGAACCGGGAAGGCTGTGGGAGTATACGTAGGCAGCTCGCGTCGGTAAGCCTATAGTTCTTCTTGTCATGCTTGTAGAAGATTCAAGTCAGGCGCATCATGCCGTGCTTATAGGCGCGTAAGATTTTCACATGGACATCGTGATCTATCTCATCTATTTCGCCTGGCTGGTGGGTGTTCTCGGCATTGTTCTGGGGGCGGTAGGCATCGTTTGGGCTCCATTCGGAGCGTTGATCTGCGCTCGAATAGCGGATACGAATACGATGAACTGGCGCACCCGCGCGGTGGTAGGGGCTTTATACTCTGCATCGGGGTTCGTGCCTTGGCTCCTACTATTCACGCGAATGCAGGGCAAGGACGTCTATCCGCCAGTAATCATCTTGGGATACGGGGCGTTGTTTGCGGGGTGGCTATTAGGGCTCGCATTTCTGTTATTCGTGTTCATAGAAGATAGTACGCCGATATGGGTTTTGTGGGATCTGACCGGCATTGGGATGTGGTGCGTCTCATTGTGGAAGCTGGTGCGCAGTTACCGCTGGGACAAACGAACATGGACAGAGCCCAGCAATGACCGGACGCTGGGATTCGCGTATGCAATGCCATTCTTGTTTGCACTTGTCTGGCTTGTCCCACTCAATCCAGCGGTAAGTCGGACATTCGTACAACTATCGTCGTTCTTGTGAAAAGCAGTGACCCGATGGAGAATCTAAGCCCTGCTCTCACCTCGCCGAACTGCGGGGCCAAAAGTCGATTATCTGTTGAAGCTTCGTAAGTAGCTTTCGTATCCGGCGTTATCCGCCGGCGAAATCGATCAAGCTGTGTGAGATAAATCGGACATCGGGCCTGTGCATGAGGATTCTGAGGGTGTAATCTCTAAGCGATTTTCCGCGCCACTCGGCGAAGGAGATGACGACGATTTTCTCAAGTCTTCGGCCCATGGCGTATCCGAATTCGATGGCGGCATTGGTCGAGAGGTCGGGGTGGAGGACGTGGAGCTCCTCGCTGTCGTCGAGCATTTGCCAGCTGCGGTCTCGGATGGCGAGGAGGTCCGCTTCGGTCTGGGGAGGGCCGTTGGCCCAGTGTTGGTCGTATTCGATGGCCGGGCAGAAGACTTCTTTGTCGGGGAGATGGTTTTGGATGTACCAGTGGCACCAGCGGACGATGTTTTGGCGCCGCGCTTCGGGGACGCTGGTGATGGGGGTTGCTAGGTAGATGTGGGGCATTTTCGGCTTGGGGTTACGTTAATCGTTGTCCGGAACGACTAGCTGGTAATGCTTCTCTTCAACGATGGCGATGTTTTCGATATCGCGTGCCTCAAGCTCGATCAAAACCAATATTGAATCGGAAATCGCCTGTATCGCCACGCATCGTATCGGCAACCCCTCCAATTTGGAACGGCAGACCCGTGCGTTTTGCCAGATCTGAACAATGTTCAAGGAATCGCTGCCGCTTTTGGCCTCCACCGGTATCGCGTAATGTTGCCCGTTTTTGTCTAACCCAACGTACAACTCGTCGGTTTCAACCTGTGTCGGTTCGTGCCGTTGGTTTATCGGGTTCCAAACCGGGATCGACGTTCGTAGGTGGTTCTGCAACGAGTAGCACGTCAAACCAGTGAAGACGTCGATCAAACGGTTGTAGCGGACCGTGGCAAGTATCGCTTGTTCGTCGCTCAACGCGTAGAGCGAGATCGCACCCGGTGTCGAATCAGGTATTTCGGTGCGGATCATCCGGGGGTTCGGTTTGATTTCGCTGAACCGGACCTGTCGGAACTCGTAGACCGATCTTCCGGCGGGTAGGATTGCCCACTCGCGATCTGGTGCGGCAGTGCTGACAATCGAATCGGGCAACGCCATACGATATCTGATCGAATAGACGAGGTCGCCAAGATTCCTCGGGACATTGATGTTGAGACGACGCGCGGTCTCCTCGATTTCACGGCGTTCGAATGGGACAGAAGTGTCACCGCGGCGATATTTGGCTCTGAATATCTCCTCGATGATCTGCGAGTATGCGTTTCCGCTGGTTGTCATCCGGGCCATCTCAACAGTAGGACTTCTTCTCTCAACTGCTCTCGAGTTGCGGTGGCGAGCCGCGTGCGGAATAGATCGATCCCCTCGACGGAATAGCCGCATTCTTCTGCGATCTGTGCCAAGAGTCGGCCAGTTCGGATCATGATCCGGAAGAACGATGCTTGATCGCCGACGACGTAGGCGAGTTGTGCGCCGGGTTTCAAAACAGAGGTGAGCGATTTAAGGTGGCGGGCCATTCCTCCGAAATACAACCTTACGACGTTTGCGTATTGTTTTTCGAAGCCGGAGGTTTTACCAAGTTCGATTCGGCGGTTTTCAATGCGGTTAGCGAGTTCGAGAACCGGTGAATTCGCGGGCAACCAATCGTCGTCCGCGTCGTCCTTGTAGACGGTCCTTGAGTTCGAGCGTAGGAGGTGCTTTTTTGTCGATCTGAGATCCATTCGGTCTTCGAAGAAACCGAGAATCACGGATTCGATGCGGACCGTTCGCGTATAGTCCTTTTCGTTCGGGTAAGGCGGCGAAGTAATGACGGCATCGACGGAGTTAGGAGGTAAAACCTCATTGATCTGCCTGGAATCGCCGCACTTGACCTTGGCTGCCACTTCGGAGTCGGGCAATACGTTCATATCCGACGCAATCTTTGCGACGCGATCCAGCCAAGCAGACACCACCGCGGCGTCCTGTTTCACCTTGCCTAGGCCTACCTCTGGGCCGAATTTGAGATTCGAGATATCGCCTACCAATGCCGATGCCAATGCCAACATCTGGTGATTCGAATACTCCTCGGACCATTGACGCTCCAACTCATCGCGCAACACTAGCGTTTTGTGCAGCGGCAAAGGGCTGATGGCATCTTTGAACATTAGCTTCGCTGCGTCGGGCGGCAATTGCCGTAATTCGAAGAGATCGACACCTTCGTTGGGGGGTTCATCCGCGATCCCTTCGGTCACAAGCTGTCGCTGAACCTCCGACGCAATGCGACTCGCACTATCCATCAACGCGCCGCCGTCGATTGACCATTCCAGTTTGGTGTTGGAGACGAATGCCGAACTCGGCAACGCTTCTACACCGATGCTTGGGATTCCCAGTTTCTTGCACTCGACCAACGTTGTGCCAGTTCCACAGAACGGATCTAGAACCGTTTGATTTTCGGATACACCAAATCTCGACAGGTAATCCCGAACCAAGTGTGGCGGGAACGACAACACGAACCGATACCAATCGTGAGCCGCGGTGTCGCTGGGCAGCATCACATTCATCCGACCATTGGCTATCGACCTAGGGCTTTGGTCGTTACCCAACGGGAGCGACGTTTGCAATGAATCGGTTGTGGTCAGTGATCGCATATGCCGAGAATAGGAGATGTAGAAAAGGATAGCCTGAAAAGGCCGGTTGTCGAAAACCGTTGGCGAAAGTGCCCGAGGATGTACCAGTTGCCAACGGACGGAATCCCGAGAGATGAGGCAACTAACCTCGGCGCGTACTCATTTACCCCACAACCGCCGCGATCTCCTCCTCGGTCATCCCCGCTTCCCGCATGATCTCGTAGTTGTGTTCGTCCAGGGCGGACGACGATTTGGCGCTCAGATCCGGGGACGCTGGTGATGGGGGTGGCTAGGTAGATGTGGGGCAATTAGGGGAAGGATAAGTGACGTGTTGATTAGGTTCTTACTAGGAAGCCGAGCGTGGGCGTCGCTCGGCTCGCTGACGAGCGCTTTCTTCCAGCAGTAGTTCCAAAGACTTGTCCGGCCTCACGAACCACTTCGACGCGTTGGCGAGTTCTTTTGCCTTCTCGATTTCCGCGTCCGGATCCCCCGAGACACGTGACGGCAGGATGATGTCCGCGTGGAATCGGTTTGCGCAGGTTGGCGTTCCCTCGACACAACATTCCCCTTCGCGTGCTTGCCCCGCGGTCAGTGTGGCCCAACCATAGAAGTTGCGATCATTGGGGGTCTCGGCGACGGCGACGTTAAGGACTTCGAGTTCAAGTGGGCTGTGTATACGGTCAACTGAAATGTCGGTTACGGGGTGCGATTGGATGAATACCGTGGGCGGGATTTTATCGCGGTTTGCGCGTTTGGCATCTCCACTTGATATGATGCGGCGCCCGATGACCTCTTCGTCTGCAACCGCCTTTGGGAGAGCCATGCAGGTTAACCGTTGGAAACGTCTATCTTGAGCATTGATTCACGCAAGAATTCTTGCGGAATGTCGTCGGCTGAGCTGAAATTCATGCGTGAGCGTCCACAGGCGAAATTAGTCAAACATCTCACGGGGCCGTCGTTCGTGACAAGCACCATTAGGTAGTGTCCGCGTTCGTTAGTCGCGTCGACAGTGACCGCACCCTCGGGCATTGGATACACCTCAAAGCGTTGAGGCGCGATCTCGTACATGGTCTCCAACAGACGCGTGGTTTCGGAGAGCGCCGTTGCGGACGGGATTTTGTATCCCTTTTCCGCGGCTTCCTCAATCACTTCGCTGAGGTCGTCGAGCGCGCTCTGCAATTCCGATGGGTAGTCGGCCTTGAAGAGGTCTTGTATCTTGACCGCCATTTTTATCGATCCAACCTGATTTGAGTTTCCTCCAAGCCAGAGTCAGGCATCTCCCTACCTTGATATGTAGTCTATATCTACGATGGTATGTTTCGGACCGATGCGTTTTGCAAGGGAGTGCGGTACCGAAGATCCGCGTTTATTCGACGGTGGCGGCGATCTCGTCCTCGCTAAGACCGGCTTCCCTTAGCACCTCGTGGTTGTGTTCGCCCAGGGCTGGCGATGCTTTCATTTCGGGCATGCCGTTGGTGAAGTTTAGGATGGGGCCGGAGGTGCGGTAACGGTGGCCGGTGTGGTGTTCGAGTTCGATGATGTAGTTGTTGGCGGTGGCTTGTTCGTCCCAGACGAGGTCTTCGTTGAAGCGGATGGGGCCGCAGGGGATGTCTTTGGCGTTTAACTCTTCGACCCATTCGGCGGTGGTCTTGGAATCGAAGATGTCCTCGAAGGTTTTCACCATGTCTTCGGCGAGTTGTTCGGCCTCGGGGGTGTTGATGTCGTAGTCGGGGTCGGTGACTCGAGGGTCTTCGAGGTTGAGGTGATTCAGCAGCCGTGCCCGCGCGGCCCAGTCGAGGGTGCCGAGGCACATGCCGCCGTCCTTCGTGCGGTAGGCGCGGTAGTAGCAACGGTAGATCGCAGGGCGGACGACGTTTTGGTAGTCGTGCTGGATCTCTTGGTAGTTCTTGCCCTCGGCGACGAGTTTCGGGTATCGCTCTTGATACCAAGTCATGGACGGAGTTGGTGCGTCGAGCATGTGGATAAGCCTCATGCACTGCATCGCCAAGGCGTTCATCATAAGGCTGGTCTCGACCTTTTGGCCCTTTCCGCTATCGCCGCGCCCGATGATTCCGGCCATGACTCCGGCGGCTGCGCAGTAGGCGGTGGAAAGGTCTATGTAGGACGACGACCAGACGACCTCGGGCTGACCACCAGGGTTGATCTTGCCCTCAGAGGTGACGGCTCCGGTGAATCCTTGCATCACGAGGTCGAAGCCTGGCGCTCCGCCGAGGGGGCCCTTCATGCCGTATGCGGTGATGTCGACGTAGATGATGGCGGGGTTGATCGCGGAGAGCGAGTCGTAGTCGATGCCAAGGGCTTTGGCGGTATCGGGCCGGTTGTTCGAGATGACGCCGTCGGACATTTTGACGATCTTGGCGAGGGCTTTTTGGCCTTTATCGTCCTTCAGGTTCAAGGTGACGCTTTTGACGCCTCTGTTGAGGGGGAGGAAAGTGCGGCTTTCGCCAGGAGCGAAGGGTTGAGTGGATCGCCACGGGTCGCCGTTCGGGGGTTCGATCTTGATGACTTCGGCGCCCATGTCGGCGAGGATCTGTCCGGCGAAGGGTCCGGCGACGAAATTGCCGAACTCGATGACTTTGATTCCTTCGAGCGGGCCTTTTTGGTAGGCGCCGCTTTCGTCGGCTCCGTTTTGGGATGCGTTCTCAGTCATGATGATGCGAATATAACACTGAATGGTGCAGAGGGATGTGGTTTTGGAGAGGGGGCGGGAGCGTGAAGTGCCGAGTTGACCTCCCCCTAACCCCCTCCTGAAGGAGGGGGAATGTTTCGAGCCCATCTGAAGGAAGGGGGTGTTTTGGGATCTACCTGAACGGCGGGGATGTTCTGGGGTGCTGCCTTCCCGCCCTGCCCATCTGGATTCTGGCTTTCGCCGGAGGCCCGGTGGTTTGGCGTAATATCGAAGGCGTTGCGTTGGAGTTGAATGAATGGAGGTTCGTTGTGTATACGACGGATATGTATGAGGGAATGATTGCGGAGACGGTCACCGTTCGGACTGATGACGGTGCCGCTATCAATGCGTATTTCGCGCGTCCGCTGGGGCCCGGGCCGCATCCGGGGATGGTTTTGGCGCATCATATGCCGGGTTGGGACGAGTGGTATCGGGAGTGTGCGCGGAAATTTGCGCATCATGGGTATGCGACGATTTCGCCGGACTTGTATCACCGGATCGGTCACGCATCGCCGGAGGATGTGGCTGCACATGCGCGTTCCGAGGGCGGTATTCCTGACGACCAAGCGGTTGGTGACCTTGCGGCTTCGATGCGCTTTTTGAGGTCGTTGCCGAATTCGAATGGAAAGGTTGGTGCGTTCGGGACCTGCTCTGGGGGACGACACGTGGTGTTGGCCGCATCCAGGGTCTCCGGGTTCGACGCGGTGGTTGATTGCTGGGGCGGGCGCGTAGTCATGGATGATTCTGAGTTAACGGCAAACAACCCGGTGGCACCGATCGATTACACCTCGGGGCTTTCGTGTCCGGTGCTCGGTTTGTTCGGTGAAGAGGACGGTAGTCCGTCGCCGGAGCAGGTGGCGATCCATGAGGCGGCGTTGAAACAGCATGGTAAGGCGTACGAGTTTCACATGTATGCGGATGCGGGTCACGGTTTCTTCTACTACGACCGGGCGCCCTACCGCCAAGAGCAGGCGGTAGACGGTTGGCAGAAGATTTTCGCGTTTCTGCCTAAACATCTCGGATGAGGCACGATCCTACATCCCCAAGGAGAACAGAATATGTGCACGATGATTGCTGAGAAAACGGCGGTGACTGGCTACGGCAAAGGTACGCCGGGTTGGATGGAGGTCAATCAAGTGACGGTGTCGTATGACCATCCGTCGGAGATGACGCTGGAGCATGCGCTGAACATAGATTTTGTGGACTCGTCGCAGAAGCCCGGTCCGCGGATTGCGGTGGAGCTGACGCCGGAGTCGGCGAAACAGCTTGTGGAGTTGATCAACACTGCGCTCGGCAAGGGCGCGGTGGTGGACCCGGCGGCGTTTGAGTAGTCGGTCAGAATCGCTAACCTTCTAAAGCAGCAGCGTCCTAAAATCGCAGCGTTGACCGCCCGATTGGGTTTCTGTGTGGGAGGAAATGACTGTGTGCGCGGGCCTGACATTGGTTCCAGGTGGGAGTTCGTGATTCCGTGCGAAGTTTCATTGAAGTTGCTTACCGAATTGGCGTGGAGTTTTGGAATTGCTGAATTTCCTCAAACCGCAAGGTAATCTTACTGACGCTGACCGAGAGCGAGGTCTTTCGGTCATGGGTAAGCAGATATTCGCCGCAGCGGGCGCGGACGGATTCGTTTCTGCGGGATTCCTCACGGCATTCGCGTTGCTGATTGGTGCATCTAACCTGCACATCGGCATCCTGACTGCCATCCCGTTCGCATCTCAAGCAGTGCAGATCGTTGCCGTCGTCACGATTGAGCGGATTCAGATGCGCAAGGCGGTCGTGATCGTTGCCTATCTCGTCGCCTTTTCGACTTGGATACCGGTTGCGTTGATCCCTTTCATTTTGGATGTTCCACACGCTGGAGCTGTGACATTGCTTCTGCTGTTCGTGGTGATACGTGGTGTCGCCACATCGTTTGTTACTACAGGTTGGAACAGTTGGTTACGAGACTTCGTTCCACCCGGTACGGCCGGTAATTTCTTCGGAAGTCGGTTGAGAATGGCAACGATTGCGGCGATCATCACCGGATTGGGTGCGGCGGTATTCGTCGATTGGTGGAAAGGATTTGCCACCACGAATGATGAAGTGCTCGGTTATTCGATTGCGTTTCTATTCGGGTCGATAATTCTCGGTTACAGCGCGGTGGGCTTTATATCACGGATTCCCGAGCCGCGGATGGAGAGTAGTTCGAGTAGAAGCCTAGGAAGCACATTCAAGAGCGTTATCGCCCCGTTTGCGGACACCGATTTTCGTAAATTCATCAACTTCCTGTTTATCTTCTACTTTGTGATCAACCTCGCGGTTCCGTTTTTCGCCGTCTACATGCTGAAACGGTTAGACATGCCGCTCTCGTTGGTTGTGGGGCTTGGAGTGTTGAGCCAGATCAGCAGTGTGATCTTTTACCGAGTCTGGGGCAACTGGGCGGATCAGTTCGGCAGCAAGGTGATATTGTCGATTTCCGCATCTCTGTATTTCTTCGTGATCATTGGGTGGACGTTCACGACATTGCCCGAACGGCATGGCGGTACGATACCGATCTTAATTTTCATGCACCTTTTGTTGGGCGTGGCACTTGCTGGTGTGAATATCGGCGTAACGTCGTTGCGTATGAAGATGGCACCTGCTAACCAGGCAACGTCGTACATGGCGGCAGCGTCGTTGGCTCAGAATGTCGGTGCCGGTATTGCGCCTCTGATTGGTGGCGCATTCGCGGACTTTTTCGATACTCGCAGTTTCAGAATCGCCGTTCAGTGGATCGATCTTTCAGATGTTATTGAGCTTCCGGCGTTCTCGTTGACGGGGTATGATTTCTTGTTCGCGATCGCGTTCTTGCTCGGATTCTTGGTGATACCGACGCTGTCGAAGATCCGCGAAGCGGGTGAAACCGAAACGGAGATCGTTCTCGACGAGCTCAATCGTCAAACCCGGGAGAATCTGCGAATGCTCGGCGCGATACCGGGAGGCGGGTTCGTTTCGCATTTGCCGATGACTGCCCGATACGTGCCTAGGGTGTCGGGGTTGGACATCGCGTTTGGTGTTACGGCGTATCAGATATCTGCTGCGACGAAGTCGTTGATCGATGCCACGACCGCGGGTGGCGAGACGTTGAGGAATGTGCGGCGCCATGTGAGGGTGTCGGTCAGATCGGCATCGAGGAGCGTGCGAGGAGCACGATCACAGGGCGCGCAGATTGCATTTGGGGTGACGCACGGGGCGGTCAAGGCGATAGCTGACGCGGGCACGGGGACGACGAGGCAGGTTCACGCGGCGATTAGGACGGCGATAACAGCGACGAGTGAGGTTGCGGGTGATCCCCTGGAGGTTCTGTCAGGTGCGGCAAGAGGTGCGGTGGCTGGGACGATCGAAGCGGGCTACACCGATGTAGATATTCCCCAGGCGGTTATCGGCCAGGCGCGTGCGGCAGCTCCGGACTTAGGAGTCACCGAAGAAGAAGCCGTGCAGGTGGCAGCACAGGCGGTCGTGGAGGCGATGAGTGACTTGCCGGTGTACGAGCAGGCAGAGGCATGGGACGCCATCTTGCGTGAGTTGGTCGCAGAGGACGACGAACGCCGTCCGGCGTCATAGAGCGACACATTCAGGTCTAGTCCGCATTTGGGTTTACCCACGGTGCCGGCGCGTTTGAGCCGCCGATTCCACGCGCAATCCCGGATGTTGGGAAAATTCGGCTCGATTCAGGTTTGATTGCATCGGGAATCGAGACCTGCGCGCGCTGTACTGATAGGATTATGTTATCGATCAATGCCCCACCTTACATTCACGCGCGCGTATACGCGCGAGCGCGCGCCATCACGAGTGTGGCGACACCTCCGTGAATCAGAGCAGACGGTTTGGCAAGCGCTGCGAGAGTTTGGTGCTAGGGTGCCTCCTAGCTTCCTACGTGGAGAACTATGACAACTGAAACCACAATCACTACTGACGGCAACGGACACGCCGGATCCGCCGAATACAACGCTCAAGACATCACGGTGATGGAGGGCTTGGAGGCCGTCCGTAAGCGTCCGGGGATGTACATCGGCACGACTGGTCCCGAGGGCGTGTTCCACCTGGTCCGTGAGATCGTGGACAACAGCGTTGACGAGGCGATGGCGGGTTTCGCTACGACGGTTGATATTCATATCCACGAGGATGGGTCAGTAACGGTCATAGACGATGGTCGCGGGATTCCCGTCGACACGCATGACAAGACGGGCAAGTCGGCGCTAGAGACGGTGATGACGACGTTGCACGCGGGCGGGAAGTTCGGTGGCAAGGGTTACCAGGTGTCCGGTGGGTTGCACGGTGTCGGCGCGTCGGTGGTTAACGCTCTATCGGAGTGGACGGTTGTCGAGGTGCGGCGCGACGGTTACGTGTATTCCCAGCGCTTTGAGCGGGGTATCACGGTTAACGACATGTCACAACGCAGGCAGACGTCGTCGGATCTCCCAGGAAACGGCACGATGGTTACCTGGTTACCGGACAGCAATGTGTTTCCGTCGGTTGAGTATGACTGGGATGGGGTTTCCGGTCGGTTGCGCGAGATGGCTTACCTGAATCAAGGCCTCGCGATCCGGCTTCGGAGCGATTGGCATGAGGAGACGCACGGGCCGCACAACGATGTTACTTTCCGTTTCGATGGCGGCGTTCGGAGTTTCGTGCGGACTTTCAACCGCAGGCGCGGTGGGATTCACGATAGTGTGATTTTTGCCGCCGGGACGACGGACGACGTCTCGGTGGAGGTCGCGTTCCAATACAACCAGTCGTTCGTCGAGAACTGCCTCTCGTTCGCCAACGTGATCCGTACAGGCGACGGGGGTACGCACGTTACCGGTTTCCGCTCAGCACTCACCCGCGTCCTCAACGACTACGCAAAAAAGAACAACCTCTTGAACATCGGCAAGGACGGCGTGGCGACGCTCTCGGGAGAGGACGTGCGGGAAGGGTTGATGTCGGTAATCAGTGTGAAGGTGAAGGATCCGCAGTTCGAGGGTCAGACGAAGGGACGGCTAGGGAACCCTGAGGTTAGGCCAGCCGTTGAAACGCTAGTGGGTCGGCACCTGAGCGAGTTCCTCGAGGACCACCCGGACGAGGCGCGCATCATCATCGACAAGGCATCGACGGCCGCTCGTGCCCGGGAGGCGGCGAAGAAGGCTCGTGACCTCATCATCCGGAAGAACGCGATGGATGGCGGCTCACTGCCGGGCAAGCTCGCTGACTGTTCCGAGAAGGACCCCTCTCGATCGGAGCTTTACATCGTCGAGGGCGAATCGGCCGGCGGGTCTGCCAAACAAGGCCGCGACCGTCAGTTCCAAGCGATCCTCCCACTGAAAGGTAAGATCCTTAACGTTGAGAAGGCCAGGCCAGAGCGGATGTTTGCGCACGAAGAGATTTCGGCGCTGATCACGGCGATTGGCGCGGGCATGGGTGAGGATTTCGACTCGGAGAAGCTCCGTTACCACCGCATCATCATCATGACCGATGCGGACATCGACGGCGCGCACATTCGCACGCTCCTCCTCACGTTCTTCTTCCGCCACATGAAGGATTTGATCGACGAGGGTTACCTCTACATCGCCCAACCGCCGCTCTACAAGGCGTCGAAAGGCAGACGCAGCAACTGGCTCTATGCCGATAGTGAACTTGACACCTGGATGGCTGAACGTGCCTTCAACGGCCTTGCGATCGAGGCTGAGGACGACGAGGACAAGATCGCGGTGAAGGGCAAGCAACTTGGCAGCACCGTTACGCAACTCCGGGAGTTCCGCGAGGCGTTCGATATCGCGCGGGCGCTTGGCATCCCGGACGATGTCTTTTTCGACTTGATTCGAGACGCAGAGTGGCAGAACTTATCGTTCAAGAAGGATCGCTCTTCAGAGATCATTGCTGGCCTCGACGATGACGACGACCTTTTCAGCGAGGACAGTGCGTTCCAGGTCGATCTCTTCAACGACAGCGTCGACGAGACGGGAACGTCGTTCACGAGGGAAGTGAATGAAGAACCGATTGACGATGAAGAGGAAGACGACACGCCAGTAACGTTCCAGATCAACGATTACGAACTGACGGAGGATGTCTACAACAACCCGGCGATCCGACGCGCGAAACGGATCTACCCACGGGTCGCAGACTTCATCGCTGCGGAACGATTCGTGCTCAAGAAGACGGGCACGGTCATCGGTGATGGTTTCGGTTGGGAAGAGCTTCCCGAGGCGTTGGAGGACAACTCGGATTCCAGCGGCATCAATATCCAACGCTACAAGGGTTTGGGCGAGATGAACCCAGATCAGCTTTGGGACACCACGATGAACCCGGATTTCCGTCTGATGCTAAAGGTGACTGCAGATGACGCGATAAGCGCTGACGATATCTTCCGAACCTTGATGGGTGAAGAAGTCGGTCCGCGGCGCGACTTCATCCGGGCGAACGCGCTTGAGGTTAGGAATCTGGATGTTTAGTTGTACAGAAGATGTACTTCTAGATTGAAGGTTTAGATAACAATCACAACAAGCACGTTGAAAATGTCAAGATGTTGTTTCGGACGCCGGTCGCTGAACGGGGATCGGTTCTGATTTCGGGTTGTAGGGATGTTGACAAGGTATCGAGATGTTGTTGAAATCTTGACGGACCAACTGATGCTGGTGGTAGTTGAGGATTCGCAATTCGGGATTTCGCGGTTAGTTGACAGTTTCTCGCGTGGAAGTCGCGAGGATATTGACAATGTGGTTTCGGGAATTCGCGTTGCTTCTAATTGGTTTCTATTTCCTTTTTTGAGACGTGACCCTGTTCAGCACTTCGGATTGTGCTTCTTCGACAACGCCGATCACCCGGTGTTCCACGCTCGCTGCGACGCGTTTAACAGGTGCGGCACGTTCGTAAATCTGGTTAATCCGATCTGCCCGCACGAACGTTGATCCTCGACCACTTAGTTCATTGGCATCCCTCCAATCTTCTAATTGCTGCCTCCAGATCTCATGGGACGCGAAGCTTTGGATTTTGCTCCCTATCACATCTCGCACGGCATCTAGAACCTTGTCTTTGTCAACCTTGCTCGCATTGGGTGAATGCCAATCCGCAGCGACCTCTAACCAATTTGAGATCTGATTCTGGAGAGACCCGGACAATTCTGCGACGGGGCGCAGTGTGTCGTATTCATCGGTGCCCAACTCGGCCAATCGACGGTTCAACGCTTTGATCCGGGTCCAATGCTCTTTCTGCCCACGAGTCGTCGGATCAATCCCCAGACGAATGTCCCAATACCTGCGGAATCCTCTGATACCGGTTTCGATTGCAGGCCCGATGTTGCCAGTGTCGAGGTGAAACGTCAGCGCAAGATTCTCATCGGAAGTGGCAGCATCCTGCAAATCAGACAGGAAATCCCTCAAATGGCGGATGATACCCCGGGGCAGTTTCGCGGTGTCCCGGTCCAGACCGCCGAAAAAGTAGGTATTCTCACCCAACCTCGCATTCAATCGCATCCAGACAGATTCTGAGATTGAGCCTCTGAGGTTGGAAAGAGCGTTGGTGATTGAACCACGAACGTGGTCTACGCGTTGCTGTTGGGTGTTGATGTTGTCACCGCGCACCAAGTCGAAATGCGTGAAAGTTAAAGCCAATTTGGCGATTTGACCTCGGTCAGCCACTGTCCGCAACAAGGTCAACGGAGGTCCGACGATCGGCTGTTGAGCGTTGTCAACCAAAACTATCCGGTCAACGAGAGCAAATAAATCCGTGACATGGGTTGAAACACTCTCAGCCGAACTCACTCGGTGTCCCAAGCCTTCTCCGTCGATCAGCACTAGTCTGGGAGCTATTCCCAACTCGGGTTGCCGCGGAACGAATTTGCCTTGAACTCTGACACCGTCCACCAGTGGTGTCAGCAATCGACCGTACTGAAGATGATGATTACTAGAAAACCAACGGATTTGCCTCAAAAATTCGGTACGGTCAGGCGATTCGTAGGTCCAAACTATCGGCCAATTTTTCGAATCCGTTTCGAGCGAACCCGCCTCCAACAAATCGAATCGGTCTTGGATCCTATCAAGGATTTGACTTCGTAGGCGTAGGACGTTAGGACTACCAGCGATGATCCGATCGAATACTGCCCACCAATCTTCATCGGACTGGCTGGCGTTACTACCTGAAAGTGAAAATCCAACTTGTGCCGATGTGCTTGCTTCTTCGGCTGTCGCAATCTGCACGACACGATCCACCAATACCCTGAGCTGGTCAGCATGTTGGCGACGCTCATTCGGCGGGACAGATTCGTTCAAAGGCAACTCTGGTTCCGGGCTCTCAAAACCGAAATCCAATTCATCATCGTCTTCTGTCTGGTCCTCAAGGGTACCTAGAACATACGACAACCTGAAGCGCTGTTCGGGATGATTTAGCAAGGCATGCGCCACCTCTTTCGTCGAATTGCCCTCGATAACGCCTCTACATGCTGCTTGAATGCATTCTTCAACGTGGCCTATAACCGTTTCAAACGGTATGAATGTGATCGCTGCCGTGAACGGACCACTGTCCGTGGTGACTATCTCGATATCTGAGGTCGTCGTCCGCGCAGTTGAGATTGATGGGAACCGATCGTTTGTGTGGTCCGAACCTATGAGGTGCCGCAAAAGCGTCGTCTTCCCGGCACCTGTCGTCCCAACGAACATGATGCGTGCGTATCCATCATCACGTCCCGGCAACGGTATCTTGCTATCTCGAATCTGGCGCGCGTCCATAATTCAGTCCTTGGTTTGTGCCTTTAGTGAATATCGATCGGCGTTAACAATATACCGCAGATATGGAAAGAGTCGAAGTCGAGAAATTCTCAAGCTTGAACTCTTGCGGGTTGGTCGGTATTCGCGATGTCTCGGGATTTTCTGGGCAATCCATTCCTGCCAATGATCAAACCAATTGAAGTCCCGAGTATCCATGACAGGAACAGCAGGCCTGAAATCTGGTGGATACTGGACGAATCCCACCAGATAATGACCATCCCCAAACCTGTAAGGGGTGCTAACCAACCAGTCAACTTCATTATTCCCCCTTGGCTCCATTGGACCGGCGCCATCAAGATTATCGCGAGGCCGATAATCGTGTTGCTAATGCTGCCGGCCAGCGCGCGATTACCGTCAAGTTGTTCAACGTCGTAGATTTCGGTCCAGTCGAACGATCCTACGAAGATGACGATGACGCCGGACACGACCATTACGATCCCTCCAAGGATCAGCAAGGCAACAGCGACTTTCAAGTGCCATCCTTGAGCAGATGCCATTGCTGGCCCGATCAGGCTAGCCGCGGCGATGAGCAATGCGCCGAAGAATGTTCGTGCCGCGCCGTGCCATGTGTACCAAAGCGTGTTCTGATCGATCGCGGCTAGCGTCTCTTCGAAGGTTGGTTGGTCGATGTCTGCCTGAAGGCGCGCCCACACCATGGCAGTCGCGGCGATGGCGGAGAGTATGAGCAGAGTCCCGGCGGTGATGGCTTCGATTGATCGGGCTCGTTGAGGCCCGGGATCGGCCTCCGCCTTCAAGGACCAACTATTCAAATCAGTTCGCCAACGATTGTTTATCGACGACGACATGGCCATCTCGGTTGGTTCGCGATTTTAGGGTCAACAGAATCCTAGTCACGTGTTAAGCGAAAATGTGACCACGGTTGCTCAATGTCCCAAATTCGACCCTATGTGGTTACGAGCAATTCTTCTTTCTCTTCATGGTGGGACGGAATACTAAAGCCGAAGGGTTCAACATTGACCGGTGTGCCAGCTACTGTCTGGGTCGCGGTTGTAGAGAACCACTTACGTATCTTTTCTTCGTCGACAGTGATTTCGTCCTCATGTCTGACGAGGATGTTGAAAAGCGGAATGTTTTTTTCCTCGAGGGCTGCGCTTCCACCCTGTTGGCGATCTAATATGCACATCGCGACCCTGAAAGTAGCTTGTCTGTCTTCAAGGGTTTTGATCGCCTCAAGCAGGGACTGACCCGTTGAAATAGTATCGTCGTATACCGCTACGGTTGCCCCATCGTTGAATTGGCCTTCAATCTGTTGGTACATACCGTGTTGCTTGGATTCTCGGCGCACGAAAAAGCCTGCGAAATCTTTGCGTTGCTGATAAGCGAGCAATGCCAGTCCGCCGAGAATTGGGACTGCCCCAACTGCCGGACCACCGAAATATCGCAACTTATTGCTGTACAGAACGTTCAAGAAAAGTCGCGAAATGATCTCGACGCATTCAGGGTCGACAGACAACAGTCGTCCGTCAAAGTAGACACGCGACATTTGACCAGATGAAAGTGTGAACTCGCCGGATTGCACTGCGCCCAAACTCTTGGCCCGGGCCAAGAGGGCCTTTGCACTATTCAAAGCGTCGTCGACACACATCGTCGTACTCATATGTTGATCCGTTTCCGTGCTCATTGGCTTACTCGTTTTGAGATACTTACGATCATTCACTTGGTTGTGGTACAGATTACGGTGGTTCTCGAGCGATTGGATTGCGACCGGCTCGCGTTCGCCGATGCGTTCGGAGATATTCCAGGATGGACCGCGTTGAGGTGACCCCAAGGGCGGTTGACGTTGAGGTCAACAGATCGCATCGCAACGGTGTGTGTGCTAATCATCGCTTCATCGCAGATGCTTCGCAGTGCGCCACTGAAAACGCAAAAGTGATCGGCGTTTTCGCCCGTTTGACGCTCAGAAGATGTCTTGAGTGTGCGTCTGCTGGGCGGTGGCTGCGTTATCGGTTCCTCCTGAATCCGTTGACGCATTGGAAAGAAAGCTATCAAGGCGTTAACGGTTGGTGCTATAGGTTACCATGCAATTGCGAACGTGAATTTGTCGAGCGAATCGTAGTTCTTTGGTTGAGATGCTATGGCACCTCAAGGATTGTTCACGAGTCAAAGTGCGCTTCAAGCTGATCTGGGAATTCGATTGAGTTTCCCATCAAGATCCTTGTATCAAGTTGGCCACACCCAACGAAACGCGTTCTTTGAATCGGACGATTCTAGTCACGGCGGGCAACAAATATTTATTGGTATGTTCCACAGATACGGATCAGAGGTCTTCTCAACCCGACGTCGGCATGGCAGGTTGGCGGTGGTACAACCTTGATTCGATGATAAATTCATGTACGCCTGTCGGTACTTGTCGACTAGCAACGGTAGCTTTTCCCCGAGCGTATAGTGCCCGGATTTCCGAGGCGCTGATATCGACCATAGGCCCAGGAATCGTGATCGTGTCGGCCGGTAACGGCAACTCGGTATCGAGAGTCGCTCCGGGTCGTTGGATGACCGCGAAGGTGCAAGATTGAGCAAGTTCGTCGTAGCGGTGCCAGCGATGCAGCGTCGCCGCGGCGTCGGACCCAACAGCGAGAATGTAGTCGAATTCGTCACCGTGGGCTTGCCGTAGGTCGCGGATTGTGTCGAGAGAGAAGGTCGTGCCCTCGCGGATGGCGTCGACATCGGACACCTCGATCCTAGTCTCGCTTGCGGTGGCCAATTCAACCATCCGCAAGCGTTCTGTGGGCGATGCTACCGGTGGGCGGTCTCGGAGCCATGGCTTTCCGGCAGGAACCATCAAGACTTGGGCGGGGCCGAGTTCGTCGCGCAGGCAGCGTGCGATGGCGATGTGGCCGTTGTGAACTGGGTCGAACGTGCCACCAAATATGACAATCAAGCGGCTGTTTTTGCTTTTCCCGAGGTTCCCGCCTTCGCGGGAATGACGGTCTCCGTTCAATGCCACTCGAACTCCCATTCGCCGACCAAGATCACATCCCCCTCCTTCGCCCCGGCGCGTCGCAGGGCGTTGGTTACGTTCATGCGCTCGAGACGCTGGTGATACTGGACGAGCGCGTCCCAGTTGTCGAGATTTGAGCCGAGGGCGAGTCTCACGGCGCGGTCGTGAACGATTCGGAATTTGTTGGCTCCGGCGCGTACGACCATCTTCGGATTGCCGCCGCGGGTTTGGAAGACCGGGAGATTGTCGTTTTCTAGAGGGTCGTCGCCTTCTAGATGGTTTGGACTCAAGGCCGCCTCGGAAGATCTGATTTGCGCTTTGCGGATGTCGGCCAAGCGGTAGGAAACTGCCGCGACGAGTTCATCGATACCTAGCCGCGTCGCGGCTGAGATGAAGTAGATCGGTGTATCTGCGCCTACTGCGGCACGTACTTCGACTTCGATTTCATCGCGCAACAATTCGACTTCCTCAAGGTCAAGTTTGTTCACTACGATGATCTGCGGAGTTCGAGCCAAGCGCGCGTCGAAGGCGTCCAACTCGTGGTTGATAGTGCGAATTCGCTCGCCGGGCTCGCCTTCGCTGCCGTCGACGATGTGGACCAGAAGCCGTGTGCGTTGCATGTGCTTTAGGAACTCGTGGCCGAGACCGATACCTTCAGAAGCGCCCTCGATCAACCCGGGGATGTCGACCGCTGCGAATGCGTCGATACCATGTTCCACGATTCCGAGAACTGGTTCGAGAGTGGTGAAGGGGTAGTCTGCGATCTTGGGGCGTGCGGCGCTGATGGCGGTTAGGAGGCTGGACTTTCCGGCGTTTGGCATGCCAACGAGACCGACGTCGGCGAGGATCTTTAAATTCAATCGGAGTTTAACGGTCTCGCCGTCTTCACCAGCTTCGGCGAGCAGCGGCTCACGATTAACCGATGTGACGAATGCTGCGTTCCCCTGCCCGCCTCGGCCGCCGATCGCTACCTCGAGTCGTTGTCCAGGTCGAACCAGATCACCCAGAAATGTCTCGGGTTCGCCCGAACGTTCGCCGATTTGCCATACTTCGGTGCCGACGGGCACGGTGACATCGACATGATTGCCGTTGGCGCCGTGCCGTTTGTTGCGTGCGCCGTGTCCGCCGTTACCGGCGATGAAATGTCGTCGCCAGCGGAACTTGAGCAGCGTGTTGAGCGAGGGATCTGCGACTAGGGCGACCGATCCGCCGTTACCACCGTTGCCGCCAGCTGGTCCACCCAACGGCCGCAAAGCCTCCCGCAGAAACATCGCCATGCCTCTGCCACCGTTGCCAGCCCGAGCTTCGATGTTGGCTTCATCAATCATGCCGCGATTCTAATGTGCGAGCAATGATGGGCGTGACTTAGGCGGTTCTACCCATCAAATTGAGGAAGCCTTCCTGGACGAAATCGCGATCGGTGGTGACGACTTCACTGATGCCTTCGCGGCGCATGATGGTCATTCCGATGCAATCGACCATGCTGTATCGCTTGTCGAGACGTTGCTCGTACAGGTCTAGGGCGGTCGTGTAAACCGAAAGATCAACGTTTTCGACGATATATTTGCCGTCGCGAAGCGTGGTTCGGATAAACCTCGCGACCAACTTTCTGGTTTCGGATCCGCGCCGGCTGAAGTGGGCGAGGAATTCGTTGATTACGTCCCACGGAAGCGCGAGACGTACACGCTCGTCACTCCGAAACGCGGAAAGAAGCCGATGAGCCGTCAAGGATAAACCGTCGTTCGGATCGAAGAGTGCGATCAAAAAGCCGGTATCGACGTAGATTATTCTTCCCATGGATATTTGTCGCGTTTTGGAAAACCGTAGAGGTAATGTTTGTAGTTGAGCGAACCATCGTGCGGCATCGCGTCGATCTCTTCCTGGGGAATGATCGACCACATCACCTTAACTAACCCAAGGAGGTCTCCCGGCAGAAACTCGCCGTCGCGTACGAAAACGTGGTCGATGTCCGGGAGCCGTGCTTCAAGCGTCTCAAGCGCGACGTATCCGTCCTCGTTGACTTCGTACTCGCCCGAGTTGACGTCGATGACGACCCATTGACCGTTGAGCGCATCACCGATTTCGTCCTTGATGCGCCGGTGATACATCTTCTCGGCGAGTGCTATGGCTGATGTGTAGGGAATTTTCTCGGAGGACATCAAGTGCCTCGTAACGTGACTTAATCGGTGGTCAGATTCTATCGCATCAGAGTTTGGTCGTGAGTACACCACGTGGGCCCCGTTGATGATCGACGGTTTCACGAGGGGATTCTACTGTTTGCGCGAATATCGAATAACATATTGGCGATGCGAGACGTGCGCGCATCTTGAATGTGATGTCGAATATCACTTAAATCAGGGGAGCAGTTGAGTTGGAGAATGTTAGCAAGGAAAAATTGGTGCAGATGCTGGAGCGGATGTGGTTGATACGCCATTTCGAAGTGCGGGTCATGGAGGTGCATGCGGCGGGTGAGTTCACCGGTGCGGCACATCCTTACATTGGCGAGGAAGCGGTGGCGGTGGGAGCATGTGCAGCACTCGAGGACACCGACTACATCGCGGGCAACCACCGCTCGCATGGTCACCCACTTGCCAAGGGTGGCAGCGTAAAGCGCGCGATGGCGGAGCTTTACGGACGCGTCGACGGCTACTGCAAGGGGAAGGGCGGTTCGATGCACTTGGCGGACTTCTCGATCGGCATCTTGGGCGAATCGGGGATTGTCGCCTCTTCTGTTCCGGTGGCCACGGGAGCCGCGTTGGCGGCGAAGATCCGGGGCGAAGACTTTGTCTCAATGGTGTTCTTCGGTGATGGTGCTTCGAATCAAGGAGCGTGTCACGAATCGATGAACCTCGCCGCGCTGTGGAGCCTTCCGGTCATCTTCCTTTGCGAGAACAACCAGTTCGCGGTGACCACTTCGTATCACGACTCGGTATCGGTTGAGCACATTTCTGATCGCGCGGCTGCATACAACATGCCCGGTGTCTTGGTCGATGGGCAAGACGCCGTTGCGATGTATGAGGCGACGCGTGAGGCGGTGGCAAGAGGTCGAGCCGGCGAAGGGCCGACGTTGATCGAAGCGCTAACCTATCGCTACGAGGAGCATTCGCTAGGTCTTGGTCGGGTCCGTCGGGGCGAGTACCGAACCCAGGGCCAGATCGACGAGTGGCGCGAACGGGACCCGATAGACGTTTTAGAACACACTCTCACTACGCAGGGTATTCTTACAAGGGAAGAGTGCGACGCCATATCAAAAGCGAAGGCGGACGAGGTTGATGAAGCGGTAGAATTCGCTCGCAACAGTCCGTATCCGGAACCTGAAGAACTTTATGACGACATGTGGGCGGACCCGATTCCACTACCCTGATCGACCTGCAACGCTCCTTATTGAAGCGTATGTTTAATCGGGACCAATCAACTACCGAACAGTCAAGTTAGAGATAGAGACCAGCATCAAAATGGCATCCACAGCGATCTATGTAGAAGCGATCAACCAAGCGATCATGGAAGAAATGGAACGCGACCAGAGCGTGTTCATCATGGGCGAAGACATCCGACGTTCCGTTTACGGCGCGACGGCGGGTCTACTTGACAAATATGGCGAGAATCGCGTTCTCGACACACCGCTCTCCGAAAATGGTTTCTTTGGCGCAGCCATCGGGGCTTCATTAGTGGGTATGCGGCCGATTGTTGAGACGTTGACCAGTTTCATGTGGGTTGCGATGGACCAGCTCGTCAGCCAGGCGGCCAAGATGCGATACATGTTTGGCGGTCAGGCAACTTTGCCGGTTGTGTATCGAGCGACGATGTTCTATGGCGGAGGTTCGGCGGCCCACCACTCGGATCGTTCATACCCGATGTTCATGAACATGCCGGGGTTCAAAATTCTCGTTCCGGCAACGCCGCGCGATGCCAAGGGACTGCTGAAGACCGCGATTCGTGACAACGACCCGTGCATCGTCTTCGAGGACGGCACGTTGGGAGGCGCGACTGGCGAGGTTGAGGAGGGCGATGCGGCACTGGTGCCGTTCGGAGTTGCGGATGTTCCGCGGTCCGGTTCAGATGTAACCGTAGTCGCAATTGCGGGCGCGGTTCCGATGGCTCTGAGGGCGGCCGAGGAGTTGGAAGAAGATGGCGTCTCAGTTGAGGTGATCGATCCCCGCACACTGGTGCCTTTGGACAAATCGACGATCTTGGAGTCGGTCGCGAAGACTGGTCGTCTGGTGATCGCGGATCCGGCGCACAAGGTATGCAGCGCGGCGTCTGAGATCGCATCCATCGTCTCACAGGAGGGATTCTGGGATTTGCAGGCCCCGATTATGAAGGTGGCCGCGGAACAGGTTCACATCCCTTACACTCCGGTTCTGGAGCGGCTGGTGTACCCGTCTTCGGAGAAGATCGCCGACGCGGTTCGGGTCACCTTGGAGGACTAGTTCATGCCGAGAACGCCAGAATCGATAGTTACGGCGTTAGTCAATAGAAACGCTCGGGTTACGGCTCCGCGGCGCGAGATCATCGAATGTATCTCGAACGTTCCTCGCACTTTTACGGCCGAAGATATCTGCGGCCAACTCTCGCACATTGGCCGCGCCACTGTGTATCGCACGCTCAAAATACTTCAGGATGCGGACATCATATGCAAGGTAGTGATGCCGGGCGATGAGATGGCGTACAGCGTATCCGCGGACTTGGATTTGGAAACCGGAGCGTCAATGATGCCGGCGCATCATCACCATGCTGTGTGCACGGTCTGCACCGCGGTTCGCTACTTCAACGCCGAGGCAATCGAGAAGGCGATTGATGCGCTAAGCGGATCGGTTCGGGGTGTGATGGGCGAGATAATCAATCATCGCATCGAGGTGTACGACATTTGTCCGCGGTGTGTAGCTGAAAGCGACGAATGAACGCAAACATTTCATTAGAATACGATTCAATACGCACACCAATCCGAAACAACACATAAAATACCGAGATATTGTCGGTAGATCCAATGAAGAGACGATCGGTTCGGCGGATGATTGACATTTCCGCACTAGATTAAACTGAGCGCGACGAATAGTGCATACACCTTCAACGAAAGAACCGGACGAAGAAGCCGTTCAGCACCATGGTCACGGTGAGCATGGTCATTCTGACCATTCTCACGACGATCACCACCATTCGGGTCACTCGCATGGTTCACACGACCACGGTGAACATGATCACGACCATTCCGATCATTCTCACGGTCATGACCACGACGATCACGACCACTCCGATCATGATCACGACCACTCGGATGATTCACACGGTCATGACGACCACGGTCACGGTCATGACGACCATGATCACGGGCACCACGGACACGACCACGACCATGACCACGATTTCCGTGAAGCGGGTCGTCGCAGCTTAGTAATTTCGCTGATATTGATCGGCGGATTTATGATCGCCGAGTTGATCGGCGGTATCTTGTCGGGAAGCCTTGCGTTGTTGGCTGACGCCGGTCACATGGTTACTGACGCCATGGCGATCGCGCTCGCGTTGCTCGCTTTGTGGATCGGCGATCGTGTTGAAGACGCATCGCGTACATATGGGTTTCGGCGTGCTGAGGTCCTTGCGGCGTTAATCAATGCGTTGTCGCTATGGATCATCGTGGCGTGGATCTTCTTTGAGGCATATCACCGTTTCCGCGGGATCGAGGAGACACACATCGACGGGCCATTGATGTTGGTCATAGGTACGTTGGGTCTGATTGTCAACATAGCTGCGGCATGGATATTGCACCGGAATTCCGAGCACAGTTTGAACGTCGAAGGTGCATTTTGGCACGTTATGGGCGACTTGATGGGTTCGGTCGGGGTTGTGATATCGGGAATCGTGATCATTACGACCGATTGGGTGTTGATCGACCCGATCCTTAGCGTTCTAATTGGCGTGCTGATACTTTGGAGTAGCTGGGGCCTGGCCAAGAAGGTGTTTGTGGTGTTATTGGAAGGCGTTCCGAAGCACATCGACGTTGAGCGTTTGTGCGGCGAATTGGAGGATCTGCCGGGTGTCACTCTTGTTCATGACGTCCACGTTTGGACGATCGCATCGGGCTACGAATCGATGACGGCTCACGTTCTGGTCGACCCGGAGTTGAGCAAAGAGGACACAGATTCGTTGTTGCGGCAAATCAGGGATATCGCTAGAGACGATCATCAGATTCACCACCTCACGGTGCAGATTGAACAGACATTATCGGGTTGCACCGAAAATCATCTGGTCAGCTACTTGCTGGCTAGGGCGCGGCAGAGTTTTTAACCGCACAACTTGGGTCTGACGGAAGCTGGGTTCCGAGCGGTTAACCGGAAACGCGTCAATTCAACAACAAAAAAAGGCACCATCTAGGTGCCTTTCTGCTTCGTGTTCTTGGCGCTAGATGACCTGCCGGACTCGATGCTCTGGCAGGTCACCTAACGTAGATCGAAGTTATGCGTGGTGCTCGTGGTCGTCGCACTCGTGGTCGTCGTGCAAGTGCTCGCCGGCGTGGTGCTCGTGTTCGTCGCACTCGTGCTGGTCGTGGACGTGGCCCGCTTCATCACCGTGGTGCTCGTGTTCGTCGCACTCGTGCTGGTCGTGAATGTGCTCGCCAGCGTGATGCTCGTGCCCATCACATTCATGCGTCTCATGGGTATGTGCAGCCATTTTCTCTCCTCGGGGTCTATTTCACTTGCTTCGACAGTTCGAAGCGTTCCGTTTCCGCCAACTACATAAAACATATAGCTTCAGCGAACTTAAACTAATATTACATGTTCTTCCACCAAATGCCATAAGACTCTCGGCGATTTCGCTACAACACGTCCATTCACCGGATTTCCTGTTCGACCAAATGCGGTAATTTAGAATAGTGCCAAGCAACAACTCAATTAAGATGTTGTATCAAAAGGAGCCAAAGCGAAATGGATAGAGTATCGAATTCTGGCGGTTCAAACATACGTAGAAACTGAAACCCAATGTCAATAACATCGCTGACCAACAGATACAACGTCTACTTAGGGTTGATAACGGTATTGCTGCTGATCGTTGGCTTGGGATCGGGAGTTACCAGGCCGCTCGCCGAAAACGTTGTTGCCCAGACTACAGGGATATGCGATCGGACGGAAGAGGTTGCCGACGCCGTAGTCGCGGAAATCCAGAACTCCCGCGCCGAAGCGACTTGCGCCGATATCACGGAAGACGAGCTGGGTTCGATCAAAGGTCCTCTCAGCATTTCTCCTCCGGTGCTCCAATCCGGTGATTTCGCCGGACTAACATCGCTGACCGAGTTGGAGATCACCGGACGCGATCTCGTGCTCCTGAGGTCCGGCACCTTTGCAGGTTTGGGCAACTTGGAGACTTTGGAAGTCAAAAGTCCTTCTCTCACTACGATCCATAGCGGTGCGTTCGATGGACTCGTGAATGCTAAGACGTTGCAGCTGCAGGGCAACAACATCAAGGCAGTGCCGCGGGACATTTTCCGCGGTCTCGACAACTTGGAGACGCTTAGGGTGTACGGGAACCGCATCTCCTCCTTACCGATAGGCGTGTTTTCAGGCTTGGAGCGGTTGGGGGTCCTCGACCTGCACACTGGCGGCATCAAAAACCTGTCGCATGGTGTCCTGGCTGGAATGCCCAACTTGCGCGCGCTGCACTTCCGCAACGAGTCAACGGGCACGCTTGAGAGTGGCGCCTTTAGCGGACTCGACAATCTGCAGTGGCTTTATCTGGAAGGTAGCGGCATCACCAAGATGGGCTCCGACGCGTTTGCCGGACTTCACAACCTGCGTCGTCTCTACTTGAATGACAATGAAATCGTTTCATTGCCTAATGGTGTTTTCCGGCATCTGGAAAACATCACGCACCTGCACCTGCACGGTAACGCGCTAGAGACATTGCCGAGCGGGACTTTCAACGGATTGAACGAGCTGCAGGAACTCTTCCTCCACGACAACAACATCAACCGTCTGTCTGCCGATGTCTTCCAAGAGATCGATACGCTTGAAATTATCCATCTTGACAGAAACCAACTGACCGAGTTGCCCAACGACCTCGTCAAAGGCTTGACTGGCTTGAAAGAGCTGACTTTCTTCTACAACATGCTTTCGGATGTCAGCAGCTTGGACCTTTCGGACTTGACCAACCTCAAGTGGATCGACTTCGATGGCAACATGCTGACGGCTTTGCCTGAAGACCTGTTCGTTTCCCCGCCTTGTTCGCTTCGGACAGTCGGAGTTGCCGGTAACGAGTTCGATGGAGTACCCAGCGCCGAGATTGATGGCATCGATTACCAGATCTTGGATGTCTTGCCGCAGTCTTCTATTGCCGGGTGCAAAGCCGACGATGGCATCACGGACCTTTGGATCGACGACATATCACTATCCTCGGAGAACTTGGCAAAGATCCGAGATGACTTCACCAAACTCGAGTGGTTTTCGATGACCAACACGGGTGTGACGAGTGAGATGGCGATAGATTTTCTTGCCAATCATGCGTCAACCGCTCTTGATGGAATCGACCTTTCGTCCAACGACTTGACCGATTGGAACGGTGAAGACCGCGAGGCGATGGTTGACGCGATCAAAAAGAACGAAGGCCTACTTACTTTGTACCTATCCGACACTGGCATCAACGGCGAAACCGCGATGACGGTACTCGAAAACGTAGGGGCTGACTTGCAACGGGTCGACTTCTCCGAAAACGATCTCAGCGGATTGAACACCGCCGATGTCCAAGGGCGGCTGGGAGAAGCTTTCTCTCGGTTGCCGAAATCGGAGTGGCGGTTCATCGATCTCGACGATACCTCTATCGACTCGATGGCAACTGGAACGATACTGACGAATGCGGCGCGGGCTAAAGGCGAAGGCGACTATGTCCACATCCAGCTTTCAGACAACCAGATCACAGAGATTGATGCTTCGTGGTTTGAAGAATGGGAGGTGTTGTCGGATCTGCACTTGTCCAACAACCGGATCACCACGTTCGATCCGGCTGTTTTGGCGAAGTTCGCGGATGGTTTCTACTATCTGTACCTTGACGGCAATCCGCTGGAGCCTATCCCTCCAATTGAAGAGTTCGAAGCTGTCCTTCCTAACTTGATTGAACTCGAACTGCCGGTACCGCCCGAACCTGTAGAAGAGATGCCTGACCAGTTGCCAAGAACAGGCGGCGATTCGATCTCAGTCAACACCGCGTTGCTTATGTTAGGGTTCGGATTGTCCGTGATTGCCGCCAGCATCCTGTTATCGATCAAGTCGCGTAGAAATCGCACGCGTCGACCATCGCTTTGAACGGCACACTCTCCTGTCGCTACGCGATAAAGGGGACTCGCGAACGGGCCTTTACAACGGACAGTCACCGACAACGCAATCAGTAGGGGGAAATCCCTGGTTTACCGACTGCTGTCGCTCTATCTCAGCCCTGAACCGTAGGATCCCCTTGATGAACCGCAACCAGATACTCGTAGGCGCTCTAATCTTGATACTCTCATGGACGACGGTGGCGGCCGTGACCTTCGCCATTACCCGAGAAATCAGCGAATATGAGCCGCCATTCGGCAACTATTACGAGTTCGACACATGCCTCAACGAACAGAGGAATCTGGATTGGTGCAACGCGTACTACACGGCCACAGACGATATGTGGAATTGGCTGCGCGAGGTTTACTTGCCGCGCGACAGCAGATCTGCGGTGCCCGAACCAAGGTTGGTCCTTCTAGTCGCAGATGAGCTTTTTCATGAGCAGGTCATCTACGAGACGAACCCGCTGCCGAACGGCGAATGCCGCGAGTTGGAAACGGTAGATATCCGCTTTTTGTTGAACAGTTACGTGGGCGTACGCCCCAGAATTTCAATGAACGACGACTGCGAGATCTATCTCGACATTCCTGAAATCAAATAAAAAGCCACCGCCCCGCTTCTTCCTCGCTAAGGATTCCAACTGCTAGTCTGTTTGTGGAACGAGGTTCGGCGGGGCGGCGGCCTATGTTATGCGGTCGCTACTGCGGCTCTCGGTCGCCTCTGCAAGTGCGTTTCAGGAAGTCAGGGCGACTGCTGTCGCTGTAGCAGATCACCCTGTCGATCCCAGACGTATTCGCTTGGTAGCTTGCGGTCTGATTCCAACTCGCTCTGGGTTGGTCCACGTCGCCCTCATAGTAGCCCGCGAAGGTGAAGTAAGCATACGTCTCCAGGTGCTTGCGCGACGAAGTGTCAGCCAGGTTCGAACGGTTGCATCCGTGGGCCCCTACGATCTCCCACTTCGTATCCAAGCAGTTGATTCGTGGGGATGGAGAATCGAATGTGAAACCACCAGAATCCTCGATCAACCAGAATTCCACCTCGGTTACTGACTGAACCTCAGAGTCGCCTTCAGGGTCTTCATCCTCGGGTTTATACTGGCCACGCAACCGGTGAAACGCCCATGCTTCCCAGTACCACGTAGCCGAAGAAGCAGCAGTCGCTCCTGATTTGCCCGTCACGCCTGACGAGCCGATTGCCTGCGGAGTCGTTCTCGTAAGGCTTTCGACGATGAGGTCGCAGTCGTCGTTGACCGCGATGGTTATCTCTGCGCCACCTTGGCCGGGGTGCACGGTCAGAATGATATCGCCGGTGAACCCGTCGAAATCGCACCCAAGACCAGCTTTGCCCGGTACCTTAGGAGCCGTTGTGGAGCACTTGCCCAAGTTCGACAAGACCAGCGTCGACGGGGACATCAATGATGACTGGACCTTCGTCTGTGACAGGCGGCTCGGCGTTCCCCACTCCCACAACATAAGTCGCCACTACTATCGATACCACCGCGATGGACATTGCAATTATCGTTCTCGTGAACAGCATTGCACCATCCCCTTTCAACCAACTCACCGAAACCCTTGTGTGGAACACTAGCATGAGTTGCAAACAAATGTCAACCCCTGCCCGCGCAACCCGACTATCGGGCTTATTCCCGCTTCAAGCAATCCGCCGCCGGATCACCGCGACGATGGCGAAGATGATGCCGGACGCCAAAGCGATCGAGGCACCTGAAGGCAGGTTGCCGTAATAAGAGGTGTAGAGACCGGCAATCGATGCGATCAGAGCGAACAGTATCCCGTATCCGATGATGTGGAAGATCTTGTTCGCCGCCAAGGATGCCGCCGCCGCCGGCGCGATAAGCATCGCCAAAACCAGGATCACGCCCACCGCCTGGATGGTTACTACCACCACTACCGAGATCAGCGCGAGCAGAATGTAGTCAATCCACGCCACTCGGATTCCAGCAACTTCGGCGCCTACCGGATCGAAACTCACGAAGACCAGTTCCTTGAAGTATCCCGCGAATATGACGAGGGTCAGAATGGTCACGCCTAGCGTCACCAGAATGTCGCTTTCGGTTACTGCCAAGATCTGACCCAGAAGGATGTCCTCAAGGTTCACATTGACATTGGATCCCCAGATCGAGATCATCACGATACCCAGAGCGAAAAGGCTGGCGAACAGGATCCCGATCGCGGCGTCCGCTTCAATGCCTGTCTTCCGGATGAGAAAGCCGATTAGGAAAGCGAATACGAGGGCCGCCGGCAGCATCCCGAACCATGGGCTCAGACCGGCGATCAAGGCTAGCGCCATGCCTGGGAATATCGAGTGTGCCATCGCGTCGCCCATGAAGCCGTATCCACGGGTGATCACGAATACCCCTACCAAAGGACAGGTGATGCTGATGATCACCGCCACCGCGAGCGCCCGCAGTAAGAACCCGTACTGAAACGGTTCGATGATGTATGAAATCACATCCATGGCGCCTAGACCATCTACTCAATCAAATCGAATACGTGCTTTCCGCAGAGACGACGTGCGGCCCGTACAGCTCCTCAAGGACCTCGGGTGTAAAGGCTTCTTCAGGCGGACCCCATGCACAGACATGGCCGTTGAGACACAGCACCAGATCCAAATTCCGCGCCATATTCGCCAAGTCGTGAGTTGACAACAAGATCGTCTGCCCCTCCTCGCACAATTGCCTCAACACGGCCACCAATTCGTATTGCGAGCCGACGTCGACACCGCTGAACGCCTCATCCAGCAACAATACCCTTGCATCTTGTGCCAATGCGCGGGCCACAAACACCCTCTGGCGCTGACCACCAGATAGCGAGTGGACCATCTCGTCCTGTCGATGGAGGAGCCCCACCCGGTGCAACGCGTCCATGACCGCGTGTTTGTCACCCTGAGACTCGTAGCGGAACGCGCCCAGACTTGGCGTCCTGCCCATCATGACGACGTCCCACACCGTAACCGGGAACTGCCAATTGACGTCTTCGGATTGCGGAACGTAACCTACCAGCCCGCGCGACCGGGAAGGATTGATTCCGTAGATGTGGACGCTGCCGGAAGAGGGCGGGATGATGCCGACGAGAGTTTTGAGGAGCGTCGACTTACCTGCACCGTTCGGACCAACGATGCCCACGAACGCGCCCGACGGCACAGAAAACGTGATGTCTTTCAACACTGTGTTCTCGCCGTACGCGACGCGCGCTCGATGGGCGTCTACAGCCGGAAGCGGTGACGTGTGAGTCTCAAGTTCGGGATCGTGATCTTGGTGGTGGGAATGCGCCATCTACTCAGCCAATGCGTCAACAATGATACTCACGTTGGTCCGCATCATATCGACGTATGTCTCAGCACCGCTACCGTCCTCTCCAAGCGAACCGGTGTACAGCCCACCTACGATTTTGATTCCCGCCTCGCGAGCTAGCGTGCTAGCGAGACGATCGCTCAACTGAGCCTCAGCAAACACCACGGACGCACCCGCCTCCTCCACCTCGTGAACTAGCTCTGCTAACTCTTGAGGCGAACGCTCCAGCTCAGTACCGCCGCCAGGGATGATAACCCCTGCTACCTCGAAACCGAATTTGGCCGCGAAATAGCCGAATGAATCGTGGGTCGTTACCAAGATGCGGTCGTGATCGTCAATGGCTGAGACGTTGTCCGTTATCCAGCCATCCAGTTCCGTGAGCTTGGCGATGTATTCGTCACGGTTCGCGTTGTAGTAGTCGGTGGAGTCTGGGTCAATCTCCCTCAGCTCCTTGGCGACCTGCCGCACTGCGATGATCACTCGCTCAGGGTCGAACCAGAAGTGCGGGTCGAGTGCACCGTGGTCGTGCCCGTCGTCTTCGTGGTGAATCTCAACCTGATCTTGGGCGTGGTCCCCATCATCATCCTCGTCGCCGTGGCCCTCAGCCTCATCACCTTCGGCATCCTCATCCTCATCGTCGTGATGCTCTTCGCCTTCATCCAATTCGGCATCCTCGTCCTCGTCGCCGTGATCTTCGCCTTCGTCGGCGTCTTCGTTCTCGTCGCCGTGATCTTTGCCTTCGTCGGCATCTTCGTCCTCGTCGCCGTGAGCTTCGCTTTTTACCACCATGCCTTCGTCCTCTTCAGCGTGATCATCTTCAACCACAAAAGAGAACTCCAGCGGATCGATCCGCTGGCCAAGTTCAATCACAACTTCGTGATCGGCCGCCGCGTTTTCAATCAAGTCTTCCAACCACTCCTGCTCGAGCGACAATCCAACCGCGAATACGATCTCAGCATCCGCCACGCGAGCGATGTCACGCGCGCCGGGTTGATATCCGTGCGGATCCACGCCACGCGGCACCAGATTGAGCACATCGACTCGATCGCCACCCACTATGGAAACCCACTCCCCGACGATGTTGCTCGTGGCAACTATTGGTAGAGGCTCGGCGTCGGTGACCACTTCAACCACAGGTTCGGGTGTAGCTGTGGGTGCAACGGCAGTCGCCGCAGCTTGCGTCGGCGCGGTAGTTGCAGTAGGCTCAGGTACCGGAGTCGATGTCGGTTCTGGATCATTACCACACGCCACCGCTAACGTTAAGACCGCAGCCAAAACTGCTGCCAAAAACCAACCCCGTACAATCCAACCGAATGGCATCTTTTGACCGATGCTCTTCATAGTTCAGTTCTCCTGCGTGCAAAGATAGCAAGTATCAGGACATATGATACCACGTATCTTAGCCTCCAACAATCCCCGTCTCCAAGAACCGGATGACTAAGCCAAATCAGACAAGAGAGTCCGCTCAACGATTCGATTTGAAGTCAGTTCGACGCGAATGGGACGTTGCATCAAATGCATATGCTGACGCCCAAGAACGGGGTCTCGATTACTACCGGTTGAACTTTTTTGGCCCGGCTATGGTCGATGCATGCGGCGACGTGACGGGTTTGGAAGTGCTCGATCTCGGATGTGGCGCGGGATATTTCAGCCGCCAGATGGCCGAAAACGGTGCTACCAAGATCGTAGGTGTCGATATCTCGCCCAACCAACTCGCCCACGCTCGTCGACTTGAAGAGAAAGAAAGACTAGGTATCGTATACGTTGACGGTGATGCAGCGGCCATCGTAGAGAGCTACGGAGAGGGGGCGTTCGACTTGGTAACAGCATGCGTTTCGTTGGTCGACATGCCTGACCCCGAACGGGTGATTCGGGGTGCCTATCGAGCGTTGCGAGCCCGCGGACGGTTAGTCTTCACCAACACTCATCCTGTAACTGATACCAAGACGCGCAACTGGATCCGCGATGCAGAGGGCAACAAAATCGCGCTCGAGATCGGAGACTACTTCGATGAATCGCCGATAGTCTTCAACTGGATCAGCGAGCGCTACAAATACCCCTTCCAAACTACCGGCAACAGCTTCACTCTCCAAACCTGGATGAGATGGGTGATCAACACCGGATTCATCATCGAGGATTTCGTCGAACCTTGCGCGTCCGATGAGGCGATCGCCGAATGGCCCGGATTGGATGACTCTCGGATCGCGCCAACGTTTCTGATCGTCGTCGGGCGGAAAAATGGGCGCGTAAAACCGCGAATCGATTGAACGTTACGGTAGCGGGTCGTTCGGTTCTCGCCTGACTATCCGATTAACGTAGACACCAGGTGTGCCGACACGCTCAGGATCGATTCCGCCCGGTTCGACGATCTCGTCGACTTCGGCGATGGTGATGTCTGCGGCGGGTGCCATCACGGGGTTGAAGGCGCGGGATGTGCCGACGTATTCGAGATTGCCGTATGTGTCGGCGCGGTGGGCGCGTATGAGGGCGAAGTCGGCTCTGAGCGCGTGTTCGAGCAGATGGGGTCGTCCGTCGAATTCTCGGACCTCTTTGCCTTCTTCGACGGGAGTACCGACTCCGGTGGGAGTGTAGAAAGCGGATATGCCGGCACCGCCAGCGCGGATGCGTTCGGCGAGGGTGCCTTGCGGGACGACGATGACTTCGGCGCGGCCTTCTCGCCATGCTTTCTCGATTTCGCAGAGCGGGCGAGTTTGTCCGGGAATCGGGAAGGAACAGATGATTCGATTGGCGAGCCCGAGTTCGAAGAATATGCCTTGATCGATCGGTTCGAGGTGCGGGGGCCAACCGTAGCCGGTGGTCTTGGAGATGCCGGCTACGTTGCCGATGATGGTTATTTTCTGTGGGGCGTGGTCGGCGAGCGCCAGCATTAAGCGGGTTGGTTGCCCGCCGGAGCCGCCGAATCCGCCAATCATCACCGTCGCACCGTCCGGTACGTCGGCGATTGCATTGGCGAAGGATTTGGCGATGGCCGGGAGCATGTTTACCCTCCATGAGTCTCAAGCATTCTGATTTGCGGATAATGCAAAACTCGAAGCGTAGTCAAGAAATGGACACCTCAGTAACGAAACCGCCGGAAGTTGCCAATCGATCATCCTTTACCCATCGACCCAATTGACATCGTCAACGTAGCAACGCGCGGCCTTTGTTACATCGTCGCGTTCGGCTTCACGACCTTCGGGGAATACGACGTATAGCCGCGAGGCATATAACGCCGTTTGTGCCAAAATCTTCATGAGGGAGTTTGCGACGGTAAAGATTGGCTTGGAAACTTCACCGTACAACACTCTGATGCTTTGCTCCAGATCGTCGTCGTCAGGTGGCGATACGGATACGGGGGCGTGCGGTCCAACTTTCGTGAATGTTCCGCTGTTAGATTCCCAAACGAACCAAAGTCGAGGATCGATGTTGAATTTATCGGCCAAAATTTGGGACAATCTGCGAAGTTTCCTCACATTCTGGTCGTGGATGTCACTGTTGTGCCTGTCGTCGATGAATTCGATCGCCCCGATCAGTTTCGGGGGTATTCGCTTCAACAACGAATCGATTTTGCGGGTCAACACATCATCGTCGTCAACAGAATCGCCCAACCTCCTGATCAGACGCAAGAGTTCTGGATCGTCGAATCGATGCCATGATCCAGTTTCGATCATATTTTCAATACCGCTTTGCGAGCAATCCAAATGACCACGAACCAACAATTCGTCAATTACTTCTTTCAGAATTTGTTCGAACGCTGCAACGGTTGTATGGTAACTGACTTGACGATAATCAAAAAACCTCCCGAGCAGGAAGTGTTCCGCGGTTCGTAGAGCTTTTGGTGTCAAACAGATGCGATTTTTCGCGTCAAGGCTCATCTGGGTGAGAAGGTAATCGACATCAACAGTCCCGTACGGCAAACCAGTGTGTAGTGCCGTGCGCATCAAGTAGTCGATACGGTCCGCATCGAGGTCCGAACTGATTAGGTTAGAAAAGCGAGGGGGTTGCTCCCGGCTGAATATCGAAAAAATCTCATCCGATGAAATGCCGTGTTTCGCTAAGACTGAGCAGAGTTCGGGGTCGCGCTGCAACAGCAATTGACCAACGACCTCGTGGTCTAGGGCACGGTATTCCGGGTCCGTCAGTTGGTTAGCGTTGTTAGCCGGGTTGTTTGGGACGCCGAAAAATCCTGACCTCGTTTTGTTGTCATAATGATCGGTGACGGCACTTTCGAATGCGTGAGAGAACGGGTAATGCCCCACGTCGTGCAACAAACCGGCCAATCGATACTGCTGATGCTCCTCTTCGGTGACCGTTCCTTCATTGCAGGGTTGGAGGGCTTCAAGGATTCGTCCGGTAACGTGACACACACCGATGGAATGCGACAAACGCGAATAGTCTGAGCCAGGAAATACTAAGTGGGATAAACCCAATTGCTTGATGTTTCTGAGGCGTTGAAATGCGCCAGTCGAAATGAACTCAATCTCGAGACCGCTAAGCCCAATCGTCCCGTGTACCGGGTCGGCTATTCTTTTCATGCCATAGATCGTCACTTCGGTCCTAACGGCAAGTTGTTAGAGTTCGATGCGATCTAACTCAGTAACGGCTACCGCGGAAAAATCCGCGATATCAGGTTTTAGTTCGTGTAACTTTGTTTGTGCGTCGTCGGAGCTTGCCTTGGTCACTCTTTTCCTCAGATAGTGGAGTGATGAAACCAATTCCAACCAATGGCTTTGCGATAACTCGACACCGGTAGGAACTTGCAAAATCGGTGCCATCCGGGCGATCCGAGACTTAATCGCATCGTGCAAAAATTTGCCATGAGGTTCTTCATCATCGTATGCAGATGCGATTTTGAGGTCATAGTAATCTCTAGTCAGGCCGGTGCTGTAAGGGCCGCGGACGTACCAGCTGAATCGATAACCAAGGTTAACCCCCGCTTCTTGCGCGAGGTAAATCGCCTTCTGCAATAGGATGCGATCAGGAAGGGTGTCTATATTCGCTGGCAACCCCAACTCTTTGAGCACCAGATCCAACGCGATCAATCTGTTTTCCATGGCAACCTCGGGATGTTGTCAACTAACGGACGTTCTATTATAGACCAACGAGCAACGGTTGGACCTCGGATTGGGTGCGATGCGCGCGTTTGCGGACCCGGGCTTTGGTTTCGAGCATCACACCGCCATCGCGCGTTTGGTGTGCGCCCGTCCGATTGCAGCGATGTCTGGGTTGGCGCCAGAAACTACTCGGACGCCGCTGTCGAGGCGGGCGGCGATGGTTTCGGCCGAACCGCCGCCGAGGAATGCGACCCCGTTTTCCGCGCAGGCATTGTGCACTCGCTCGCTGGCTTCTTGCACGCGTGGGTCGAACGGGGTGTTCGGTGCGCCACGGTCGACGCCGTAGGACATGTGGAGGTCACCGGGTCCGCACTCGGCGAAAGTGAGGCCGGGCACGGCGAGCATGGTCTCGATGTTGGTGACGCCGCGGACTGATTCGACTTTGATACCTAGCATCAACTCGCCGTCGGGATTGAGCGGGTAAGGGTCTGCCTTGGCGATGTATTCCGGGTTGTCGAGACCCCATATCTGAGCCGCGCCGGGTTCCGAGCCGACGCCTCGCGTGCCGCGGTTGAGTCCGTATCCGACGCCGTTTGCGGCGCGTGGATAGCGGCATGATTCGACAAATGCACGGACAGCGTCAGGTGTCTCTGCCTGGCAGAGGAGGATACCGTGTACGCCTCGAGCGAGGATCTGTCGGAACTGCCATGCGTTGTAGCGAACGGTGTCTTCGGTCGAGCCGTCGACGGGTGCTTCGACGATGACCGTCGGGGTGCGGTGACCGCTGTTTGTGGGGCCCCCGGCGACCATGCCTTCCATGTAGTTTTGGAGTCCGCCGAGGTCGAATGGGCCGTGCTCCATGCCGACGTTGATGTAGTCAGCCCAAGTGTGAGCATCCTTCATGCCCTGTTCGTGTGTCAGAATTGCGCCGGTGTGCCCGCCGGTGTAGTAGACCGGCTGGTCTTGTGAGAGCAGTTCGACAGCTCGGTTAACCCGTTTCGCAGACATTTACTTGGACTCCTTGGTGTCGGTTCGAAATCACTCAGGCCGACTCCGCGCGGTGGAGCAGGCGATAGTTCCGATATTCAACCCATGAGTTTACACTTTGCGTATGGTTAAGCACTCGAAATTGCATGAGTTGGAATCGGCGCTCCAACACATTATGGCGTCGCCCGCCGACGAGGGGCGACTCAAGATGATCTCGACGAGACCGGGCGTGGGCGAGAGGGAGTTGGTGGCATCTGGCGAGATAGATGCGGAGTGCGGATTGGTTGGTGACAACTGGTTGGATCGAGGGAGCAGCAGCACTGCGGACGGGTCGGCCAACCCGGAAGCACAACTGACGCTGATCAACACGCGCGTGATCGATGCTGTTGCGGGCGACGAGGCGCACTGGCAACTGGCCGGCGATCAGCTTTTCGTCGACATCGACTTGAGTCACGACAACCTACCTCCAGGAGCGCGGCTCAGCATCGGCACGGCGGTCGTCGAACTAACTGCGGCGCCGCACACGGGTTGCGTGAAGTTCGCGTCGCGTTTCGGAAATGATGCGTTGAGATTCGTGAGTGGAGAGATGGCTATGCGACAGCGGCGGCGCGGAGCGAATGCGAAGGTAATCCGGCCGGGCAAGATTCGCGTCGGTGAGGTTGTTCGCAAGGTCGAAGCGTAGTGGCATTTGGGGATCAAATGTCGACCCAACCCGATACTCCGTCGCATTCCAACGACATCGTCATCCAGGTCCGAGACCTACGCAAGAGTTACGATGATCTGGTCGCGGTTGACGGCATCTCGTTCACGGTTCATCATGGCGAGATCTTCGGGATGTTGGGGCCTAACGGCGCGGGTAAGACGACGACGGTCGAGATTCTCGAGGGCTTGCGGGACCTTGATAGCGGCGAGGCGTACATCAACGGTTTGGACGTGACCAAGTACTCGAAACGCGTCAAAGGGATGATTGGCGTCCAGCTGCAACAGAACGCGTTCTTCGACAACTTGAACCTGCGTGAGACGGTGCAACTTTTCGCCACTCTGTACGACTCCGACGTCGACGCTGAGGAGGTGCTGGCCAAGGTGGACCTCGCCAATCGGGCGAAGTCTCAATACAAGCATCTTTCTGGCGGACAGAAGCAGCGATTGTCGATCGCGGTTGCGCTAGTGAACGATCCGGTGGCGATGTTTCTCGACGAACCGACGACCGGGCTTGACCCGCAGGCACGGCGGAACATGTGGGACCTCATTGACGGTCTGCGCTCCGAAGGTATGGCGATCATGCTGACGACGCATTACATGGAGGAGGCGGAGGTGTTGTGCGATCGAGTGGCGGTGATTGACCACGGGAATATCGTTGCTAACGACACGCCGCAAGCGCTTATCGATGAACTGAAGTCGCGGGGTGCTGAATCGGTGCGCAAGGATGGTGTGCTCACTTTGGAAGATGTATTTATCGATCTGACGGGACGGAGTCTTGTTGAGTAGCGGACCGCCAAATCACAGTCATTCCCGCACCGGCGGGGATGTACAGGGATGAGGGGCTATAACGACGACCATGCGAATTTACCAAGCGTTCATAATTGCCGAGTTGAAAATGTTCTTGCGCGACCGCGCGGCGCTATTCTGGACGCTTGCGTTCCCGACCGTGATGATGGTCGTCTTCGGGCTCTTCAACTTCGGCGGATTCGAACCGCCCGAAATAGGCATCGTAGACAACGCGAATAACAATGCATCCAAGGTATTGGTCTCGGTGTTGAAGGGCGAGTTCGATGGCGAGCCTCTATTCAATGTCCCTGAATCCGAGGACGAAGATACTTTGCGGGCAGAAATCCTTGAAGGGGATATCACTGGAGTGATGGTGATCCCGGAAGGTTTCGGCGAACCTGGCTCGAATTCTGTGATCGATCTGACGTACGACGGCAGAGGTGCGCAAGAAGCAGAGGCCGCGCGCACAATCTTGGCCCAAGTTTTGGACGGCGTCTTCAAGACTGTCGCCGATGTCCCGCCCGAATATCGCGTCGAAAACTGGGCCACGGTGTCGCTCACCGAAGTCGCCGGACGCGGCCAGGGCTACAAAGGATTTGTCGTCCCCGGTATCGTCTCGCTTTCCATCATGCAGAGCGCCCTCTTCGGACTTGTCTTCACCCTTGTAAGACTCCGCAACCAGGGCGTCTTGAAGAGGCTACATGCCACGCCGATCAACCCCAGACACTACCTCGCTGGCTTGCTCTTCACCCGAATGTTGCTGCTGATCATGCAGACATACGTCCTCCTGCTCGTCGGCATCTTCGTATCCGGCGTCGAAGTCTCGCCCGGCTACGCCATGTTCTGGCTCGAAGTTATACCGCTGATCATCCTCGGCGGATTCGGATTTGCCGCACTCGGACTAGCCGTCTCTGGCATCGCTAAGACTGAGAACACGGCCGCTCCGCTAGCAAACATAATCACGTTGCCGATGATGTTCTTGTCGGGCGTTTTCATCCCTCACTCCGTCATCCCCGACTGGGTGGTCGCCATCGCACGATGGCTCCCCCTTACCTTCCTAGCGGACGCGATGCGAGCGATGGTAAATAGCGGAGAGTCGTTGGTTGTTCAAGGAGCGTCACTGTTGGGGCTGTTGGTTTGGGCAGGGATCGCATTCGCCCTGGCGGTTAAGGCGTTCAGGTGGGAGTAAATTCTGGACGGTGTTACGAGACTGCGGGGCGTTCCAATTCAGGAAAATACGTGGAATAGAATCCCCGGTCACGGGTTAGGAAAGCATCAGCGGACACCAATGCGTGAGCGCCGATCAAAAAGTCCGTGATTATGCGCTCACGTGGTCCTCCCGCGGCGCGATACAGCTTCCAACGCAATCCAGCCTTGAACGCGATCAAGGAATCGATGGGGGAGAGCATAGCTCCGATCTCTTGCAGAGCGCCATCAAGAGACACGCGGTCCGCAAAGTATGGCACCAACTCAGCGTATACGACATCACAGACCACGACCGCCCCTGCATCATAGGCGACACTTAAACGATCCCTTGACTGAGGGCCGAATTCATCGTCGGGTATAAAAACGTCTAACAAAACATTGGTATCGACTGCGGTTATCACCTTCCTCGAATCTCCTCAATGTAGTCATCTACGCTCAGCTCTTCGCCTAAAGCGCCTTTACCGAGGATTCCGTACACCCGGTCCACTGGATGTTGATCGCCGACTCGTTTCCGTATCAGCAAACCAGCGTCGGTCGGCGTTACCTCAACCTCAACGTTGTGATGCATCCCAAATCGCTCACGTAAATACTTGGGGATCGTTATCTGGCCACGCTCAGAGATGCGCATGTTGCCCTCGCATTAAATTCCGAATATTTGAATCATACCAAACAATACGTACCGAACAGCCGCCTAAGTCATCCTCGTTGTTAGGTTCAAGTAGTGTTGCCCTCCATTTTGCCAGCGATCGGCAATCCACGAAAAGGTATGTGTTTCGGCTTCGGTAAGGAGTCGTTCAAACTCTTCGGGGTTATCAATCTTCACGACTGAGTCTCGGGTTCAAATTCGGATTGCGCCGCAGACGGCGGACGTTCTGGTAGGATAGGTTTCAGGCAGTTTTATGGACTAGTCTAGACTAGACTAGTCTAGATTGAAGCGATAGGGGGAGAAGACATGCAGACGTCCGAATCGCCGCACATTTGGAGGGTCGCCGAGGCTAAGGCGCGGCTTTCTGAGGTTTTGCGTTTGGCCGAGGAAGAGGGACCACAGCGGATCGGGACTCGGAAGACGTTCGTGGTTGTGCCGGAAAGGGATTGGGAGGCTCGAGAGGAACCTCGGATGCCGTTAGGCAAGTGGTTGGTGGAGAATATGCCGCGGGGGACGAATTTAGAAATCCCCCGTGAAAGGGAATCGCGTCGCGAAATCCCGTTCATTGAAGAAGATGCAGAATGACCGGTTACCTGCTGGACACGAACGTTGTTTCTGAGTTGTCAAGGGATGTGCCGAATCCAGAGGTCATTGCATTCTTGAGTGATGAGGACGATCTATGGTTGTCTTCGGTAGTGATTCACGAAATTGAGTATGGTCTGGAGCTGCTGCCAGTGGGCCGTCGACGTGATCTGCTTTCGGAGATCCAATATTCTGTTATGTTGGCTTATGAAAACCGAATCCTGCCTTTTGACAGAGCGGCGGCCGAATGTGCAGCTCGTTTGCGTGCAGAAGCGCGCCGCGCCGGACGAGTGGTTGATCTGGGTGATGTCTTGATAGCGGGCACCGCCAAGGTTCACGAGCTGACCGTAGCCACGCGCAACGTCAGGGATTTCGATGGGTTGGGGATCGATGTCTTCGATCCGTGGACGTTTCGTTGACGCCTCTGCAGAGACACAGGATCGAGGACGTTTGACGGCAACTCAATCCAGTTCGCGCAAGAACTCCCCCATGGCTGCGTAATACCCCTCTGGATCGTAGTAATCCGCCCCATTGTGCGGCGCACCTTTGATCACGTAGAACCGTTTCGGCCCAGAAGCAGCCTCGAACACCTTTTTCCCGGACTCGATTGGCACGATTTCGTCGAATTCAGAGTGCATGACTAGCAATGGACATCGCACGTCGCGAGCGTGAGACACAGTGTCGAAGCGGTTATGGATGAACTTTTCGACTGGGAGGTATCGCCATGGCGTCATTGTCTTGGCGAGATCGGGGATTGAAGATATCGGGCACTCCAAAATCAACGCGTCCGGAGGTTCGGTTGCCGCGAGTCGAGTCGCGACGGCACCACCGAGGCTGCGTCCGAAGTAGACAAGCGTCGGTTTCACTTGGTAAGCGTCTCGGATGCACTCGTCGATCCACCGGCGAGCCGCGATGGCGTCCAAAGCGATGCCCTCTTCGCTCGGACTGCCTTCGCTTAGGCCGTAGCCGCGATATTCCAAGGCGAAAATGTCGATGTTTCGGAATCGCGTGACGAATTCACGGTATTGGTCGAGTCGGACGCTGATGTTTCCGCCGTTGCCGTGCGTGATCAGCATCACGATGCGCTTACTTTGCGGGTCGTCACTCCCTTCGCCTCGGATGAACCACGCGTGCGTCTTGTTTCCGTCGTCAGTAGTCAGCCAAACGTCTTCGTATTGGAGGCCGACGTGCGACGGATCGCCGCGTAGCTGCGGTTGCGGGAAGAAGATGAAGGATGCTTCGAGCGCGTCAGGTGTATGCATGACCACCTCCGCCTCCGCTGGCGTGTCACGCGCCGTGGACTTTGGGGACCTCGATCTTGAGATGCGTTCGAGGTTTCCAACCCAAGACACGCTCGGCTTTCGTGAGATTGTGCTCGACCTGGTCTTCGTCGCCGGCGATGAAGAATGGCTCGAACGATCCGTGTCCGATCTGCACGAACTCGGCGGCGGCCATGTAGGCGTTGGCCAAGTCCTCTTCATCGGTGACTAGGAGGGGCCTTGCGCCGCTCGGGTCGACTTCGTGCTGTGCGCTTCGGTAGTCGATCCACTGCTCGCGCGTGCGGGGTCCAGTGATGCGCAGGGCGGCGAGGTTCATGTCGAAGTGGCGGGCGAAGTAGCGACAGATGAGTTCGCCGAAACCCTTTGACAGTCCGTAGGCGCTGGGTGTGTCGAGCGGTATTTCGTCCTCTGACTGGTACCAGTCGCGGTAACGGAAGTGGACGCTCATGGTGCTTGTGTAGACGCCGTTGCGAAGGCCGTTGTTGTAGCCGGTCCAGAGGAAAAGATGGAGGCCCATATTGTTGACGGTGTAGTTTTCGCGAATGACCTTTTCGTCTTGGTCCGTCACTGACCCGCCTTGAGGGCTTTGCATGACGAGCCAGATGAACGTGTCGATGCCATCGACGGCCTCTTTGATGGCCCCGGTATCGGTGACGGAGCCCTTGACGAACTCGATGCCGTCGTGGCGCGGCGGAGCGAGGTCGAGAACGCGGAGATCGTGGACTTCGCGGAGGTAAGGTGTGATGAAGGTACCGACGTGTCCAGAGCCGCCGACTAGAAGGATTTTCATGGGTTGGAGTTGCCTCGCGCTGGGTTGTTGAATGTCTGCGGTGGATTATACGGGGAAACGAGGCCGGATTACCCACTCACCTCCATTACCAAACGGCAATGATCACTCGAACCCCATTGACAAACGCAGTTCAACGCGCGGGTACTGATGTTCTCGTGGAAGCCTTTCGATGCAAATGCGTGATCGATCTGGATATAAGCATTCTGCGGTGAACTCCTAGACGTATGAAACGTCCTGACGTTCTCCGTGTTCTCTGGTACGCCCGAATCCGAAGGGCAAACGCGCCGCCCATTCGGGTGCTTAGGACCCAAGTACTCCATGCCGAGTGCGCCCATCCGATCCCAAACAGTCCGTTCTCGCGCACCGTACGATGTCGGATTATCGTCTCGCCACCCGTAAACCATGTTCAAATCCCCTGCCGCCAACACGCGGTGCGTTGAAGGATCATCATCGCCGATGAATGTCGATAGATCTGAGATGATGCGATGAGCTGATACATCAGGCGCGCCTACCTTGAATTTCGTATAGGTAGACGGATGCGGCATGATCCAACTGGCATACATCGACACCGCTATGAACGGAGACTGATCGCTGTTTACCGGTTTCACTCTCGCAACGGCGATGTTTCCTGCACCGCTAACCGATATGGTTCCTTCCGACCCGTGGCCGCGAGGTCCGTCCTGACAGAACCAATCCACCTTCACGCGATCAGAGAGCCTCACGATTTTCGGCCATCGCTCCGCGATGTATCTCCATCCGTGCTGTCGATACCAATGTGAGTTCCAAAAGTGCGAATCCCAGTGTTCGCGGGGTCCCAATTCCACTTTGTCCCTCACATCCCATGGCGGTTCTCCAGCCTCTTGTAGCAGCGCGACATCCGCGTCCATATTCAGAATCTCGCGCCAAGGTTGTTGCCGTTTTGCGATGTTCCAACTTACAACTTTGATCACGTCAGTACCCTCTCATCGATAATCTTGTGAATAAGAACGTGAATCGCGTGTCTCCTATGCCGCCGCTCCGACATTTCCGAAAGTTCACTAAAGCCAGCGGTCCGTGCTTGGCTTTGACGTTGCCTCGCGCTGGGTTGTTGAGTGCATGCGGTGGATTATACGGAGAGCAGCGTTGTCAAATGGATTGAAACCACTCTTCATCAAGAATGACTTGCTCGACCATATGTGTCTGGACCCCTAGTTCCAACTCTTTGAGCTTTTCGACAAGCCGATTACCATCAATGAGATCGATTGGTGGCGTGCCCGGACGAGTGGATTCTCGTACCGCGTCTCTAGTGAAGTTTCCAGTAGTGATCAGCAGCCCACGGTCGGCGCGTCCGGTCATCGCACCTCGAAAATCGCGCACCAGTGACGGCCCGACATTTCCCTTGAAGCGTTTGCATTGAACCATCACTGGAAAGCTGACCAATCCGTTGAGTTGGATTGTTCCTTGAACGTCGATCCCGCCATCGCCCGATCGCCCGGTGACCTCAACTTCAATGAAACCAGATTCACGCAACAAGCGTTGGCACAATCGCTCAAACGCGTCGGGCGACACTTCTCGAATTATAGCGAGTAATTCTTCGCGCCAAAAACCATCTTCTGGCCCATTTGATAGCCCTTCATCCCGCTCTTTTTTTCGGGATTGTGGTACCTTGAGATTCATCGACTGTTTATGCCGTTGATAATCCCCGTAGTGACTTGAAACAGCTTCGGGGTCATCAGGGTCCAGTTGAAATCCTGTCGGAGTTAGGTTCCATACGCCCCTTCGGGAATTATCAACGAGGCCGGCATGTTTTAGGCGAGTACGTGCCCAACCTAGTCGATGCTCGAGCCTTGTTTGAGGACCTTGCCCTTGCAATTCTTGCGCGACCTCGTCGGGTAATCCCAACCGCTTGATGACGACCTCGTTAATCTCATGAATGGAGCCGCTGCCACCCAATTGCCGCAATGCCTCTAAAGTCGGGGACATCAACTCGATTTGATCCGGTATTCTCATATGTTCTATTCCTCAGTACAGGCACCACGACCGATCACGCATGGTTTGATGCGGTTCAGAAACTCAGGTAACAACCGGTATGGCTTCTTCTGCATTTTGTCGTACTGCTTCTACGTCGACGGTACCTATATTTTGGCCCGATTCGTTTTCGTGATGCGACGCGTCATCCTCGATCGGCTCAAACCAAATCCTGAGCCGCGTCCTAGTCGCTTCAGCATATCTTCGCAACGTGTTCACGGAGGGGTTGGCCGTCCAACCTTCGAGCCTCGCGATCGCAGACTGCGTCGTGCCCATGCGTTCGGCCACCTCTTGTTGCGCGAGGCCCGCGTCGGCTCGGGCGCGTATCAGTGCTTTCATGAGGTCGAATGCGGGTTGCGTCGCCTCGTACTCCGCGCGGTATTCAGGATCTTTCATCCACTCTTTGTGCAGATCAGAGAGCTTAGTCATCTTGAAATCTCCCTAGCACGTCTAAGTGCCAATTCAATCTCCCTTGTAGGTGTGCGTCGGGTCTTTTTGACGAACACACGAACGATTACAACGCGTCTGTCATGGGCGGTGACATATAGCGCACGTGAAATCCCATCTCGGCCGGTGATGCGGAACTCCCACAGTGGGCCCCGAAGCTTACGCAAGGAATTCGGCGGTACACCATCGAACCCGAACTCCTCAATAAGCCCCCGGAATCGTTGAAGCCGAGTGCGCATGTCAGCTGGCAACGCCCCGATCTCACGATCAACGGTCGAATTCAGCGTCTCTACCGTCCAACCTTTGGCAACCATAATATATCACCTACGCTATATCCGTGAATGTCAGCGCGGAACTCCATACCTGCTGAAAACCATCAACATAGGAACTTTACCCTGCGCCTCTCGTTTGGTTCCCAACCAATGGCGAAACCTACCGTCCCCGCGTGACCTCCACCCGCACCTCCGCTTCCCCAAACCCCGCCAAAGCCAGCGGTTTAAACATCCCGACGGTGACCTCTGCAATACACTCATTGACTCCCATAACCGCCCGCGCAACCCGATCCGCGAAGGCCTCCAACAGCCGATACTCTCCATCCTCCGCTACCTCAACTGCCCTGGCACAAACCTCGCGGTAATCCACCGCATCCGCCAAACAATCCGAATCAGCCGCCGCAGAGAAATCCGCCCTCAGCTCGATATCCACGACCACCCTCTGCGGCATGAGGTGCTCCCAATCCTCGGCCCCGATTACGCATTGCAATTCGAGATCGCGGATGATCAATCGGTCGGGTACGAAAGAGCTCATTCCTCGATACTATCCGCCAACCGATCAACGAGACCCAACACCGTCAAAACCGTCCCGCCTAACGGTTCCGCATCAACGTGTTCCACCGTGTCCGAAGGATGGTTGATGTAGTCCAACTCGTCCGCAAAGAACATGATGAACGGCACCCCCCGTTCATCAAACCCCACGTAATCCGATGCGCCCCATTCAAACGGCTCACCCAACGCCAGATCCACGCCATACTCCTCTGCAACGCTATTCGCATAGCCAGTTAGCGTCTCATCCCCAAAAACCTCTAATTCTCCCGTCGCCACTACATCCAAGTTCACCATCGCCAAGATCCGATCAACCTCCGTCTGTAACAACTCTCCTGCGTAGTGGTTGCTGCCGTGCAGCCCGGTCTCTTCCGAACCGAAAAAGACGAAGCGAAGGTCGAAGGGCAACTCGTCGTCCGCCAGTTCCTCCGCCACAATCAAGGCGGCTGCCATGCCGCTACCGTTGTCGTTCGCTCCCGGCGACCAAGGCGTGGTGTCGTAATGCGCACCGATCACGACTACGGGGTCATCTGCAATCTCGTTGTTAAGCTCCGCGATTACGTTGCGTGATGGCCCATTCCCGGTCGGGTAAACCAACAACTCTGCGATAACCTCGTTGCCGTCGTCCAATGCATCTCGCAGTTTCCGGCCGTCGGCTTGCGGGATCCCACCGGCGAAGATTTCTGGTTCCTCCGCCAATATTCCGCCGAAATAGAACCTTGGTTCGTTGTTGAAAACTACCAAGCCGATTGCGCCGCGATCAGCGGCATTCGTCTCTTTATCTTCGAACGACAGTGTGCCTCGTTCCATTACGACGATCTTGCCGTTAACATCGACGCCTTCGAAATCGTCGTCGTCGCCGAGGCCGGCGAACACCATCTCACCCTGAGTTTGACCGATTTTGAACGGCTCGAAGGGGAGGAAGAAAATCCGATGTGAATCGCCATCTCGCCTGGAAAAGGAAACGCTCGGGCCGCTACCGTCAGATCCGGGCAGCACCTCGAGCGATCCACTGGAAGTGGTCTCGGTCACCTCGAAATCCTGGATCTCGACCATGTATCCGAGACCTGTCATCTCGTTTGAGAGGAACATGGCTCCTCGAAGTTCTTCTTCTGTGGCGCTCTGCCGCGGGCTCATTTCGTTGGCCAACATGATGGTCAAGTCATACGCCCTACTCGAGAGCGATTCGAATTCATCGGCATCGACGAGGGAAGTTTCCCGGACTAAACCCGGAGTTGCCGTGACCGTCGGACTCGCCACTGCTGCTGCCGCTGTCGCCGTCGGAACTGGCGTTGTCGGCACCGGAGTGTCCACGGCTGCGGTCGGAGCAATCGGAGAGGTGGTCGGAACTGCGGTCGGGACTTGTGTCGGAACTATTCGCGTCGCCGTCGGATCCGCATCCGACGAACACGCCGTTATCGTCAACGCGGTGATCGCGATGAAACCGGTGACGAATAACAACCGCAGTCTGGGATGGAGTGATGTTCGAATCATGGGATCGCTTTCAATTATCGAAGGCCCTGTATCAACATACGAACGCGGTTACAGTGTTGATTGGTAATCGAAGAAGAACAGAATCGGTGAAATCAAGTTGAATCGAGTAGAAACCCCTCACACCTTCGCCGGAAATCCGATCGATCGCGCCGACGCGTTGCGACGCGACGAATCGAAAATCCGCGATCACATGAGTTCCGACAACGCGCAAGTTCTGATACTCGCTGGCTTGGACCCACTGATCTGTACCGCCACCGAAACCTCGGCCAAACTTGGGTGGCTCAGTCACGGCGATGCCCAAAAGGTCGTGAATTCCGACCCCAGCTCATCGACGCTCCTCGGCATAAATCCCCAAGGCGAAGCACTGGTGGCGTGGAACATGAAGGGCAGCGCGCGCCAGGGTTCCGATCAAATCTCCAAGTCTGAGACGGCTGATCGCGATCTGGAAATCTGCGACGCCCGGGAATCGGCCATGCTGATTTCTGCCGCTGAGTCGGGCATCCTCGCCCAAGCCCGTTCGAACCTTGGATGGCACGCAACGCACGGCTTCTGCGCGCGTTGCGGCGAGACGACTGCGATGCGTCGGGGCGGCCTGATGCGTCAGTGCACAGCCTGCAAAGCAGAGCACTTCCCACGCACTGATCCGGTCGTCATAACCGTTGTAACCAATGGCGATAGATGCCTTCTGGGACAGTCCGCCGGGCGTCTCAGTGCGATGAGGATGTACTCCGCTCTGGCGGGCTTTATGGACCAGGGAGAATCGATGGAAGAAGCGGTTCGCAGAGAGGTGATGGAAGAGGCGGGAATCCAGGTCGGTCGCGTCCAATATCACTCGACTCAACCGTGGCCATTTCCGTCCTCACTGATGATCGGCAGCCACTCCGAGGCACTGACCACCGACATCGATATCGACGATTTCGAGATGACCGACGTGAGGTGGTGGGACCGAGAGGAAGTCCGTCTCGCGCTGGCTGAGAAAAACGAACAATTACGTGTTCCCGGACCCATCGCGATTGCTCACCACCTCATCAAGGCATGGGCGACGGGCAAGGCCGGCTCTTTTCGTACAAGTTAGCTGTATCCCAAAGCTAAAAGCACGATGGTTTCCCTAGAATCAGGCGACCAGAACTAGCCGCAATCCGGCACCTAAAGGACCAAACGATGAAGCTAAAGACCCTGCGCGCTGTCCATGTGGACCTCCCAATGCCGCAACCAAAAACACCCGCTCGCCGGGCACCGTGGCCGGAGAGTTCACCGCGGGCGATGCCTATCAACTACTACCCTCAATTCTCGCGTAAACCACAAGACATGCCCGGCAACGTTGGGCTGTCCGAGGTGTGGGTACAAGCCATCGCAGAGGACGGCACTTTCGGACTCGGAAAATGCTCATTCGGGCAGCCGGTCGCGTCGTACATCGACCACGTTATCGCGCCCGTCCTCGAGGGCCAAAACTGCATGGCCATCGAGCTAATGAATGACCTAGTCAACCGAGGTGGCCACCGACACGGACTCGCCGGTATCGTCGCGACCGCGATCGCCGGAGTCGACATCGCGCTGTGGGACCTGAAAGGCAAAATTCTCGGCCGTCCCGTTTACGAGATTCTCGGCGGTCCCGTCCGCGATCGTATTCCCCTTTACGCCACCGGAGACGACCTTGATTGGTTCCAAGAACTCGGCTTCACGCGTTTCAAGATCACCAATCCAGCACACTATTCCCAGGGAGATGAAGGTCTTCGACTCATCGAAGAACACGTCGCCAAATCCCGAGACATTGTGGGCGACGACGCTGAATTGATGATCAACCCCGTAATGTCATTCAACGTCGAGTTCACGCTAAGGCTCGCCGAACGACTACGCCCCTACAATCTCCGCTGGCTCGAGGAACCGCTGCCTCCTCACGACATTGAAGGTCACGCAGAACTCAAACGCAGCATCACGTGGATACCGCTTGCAACCGGCGAAGACCACCGGGGCCGTCACGCGTTTGCCCAGCTCATCGAACGGCGAGCGATCGACATCATTCAACCCGACATCGGTTGGAGCGGCGGCGTGACCGAAACGATGAAGATCTACAACATCGCCGAAACCGCTGGCATCGCCATGATTCCGCACGGTGGTGCCGTGTCGCCATGGGGTCAGCACGTTGCCATGGCGGCACCCGAATCGCCAATCGCCGAGTGTTGGATCGGCTCGCCCCCGGGCATTCCGCTCACTGAACTCAATCGCATCCCAGGTATGGCCACCGCCAAAGATGGATTCATCACCCCGTCCGACGCTCCCGGCTTCGGAATGGATATTCCTGAAGGATGGATCCGCGACTGGGAGTACCGAGGGCGTAGCTGAACCGTCGTCGAGTATTCGTACGCTGGCAATCCTTCAGTCCGGTCCGGTCTCAGGTGTAGAATCGTTATATTCCTTAGGGCGTCGAGTCGTGACGCCCGTCACCACCATCGGAACACCTATCCCGCCGTTGGCCATTCGCGATCAAAAAGAATTCGAAACGCCGGCCGCGCGACGCGGTAAGCTCACTCGCATCGGTGCCATCGACTATGGTGACGCCGACGGTTGGTTCGCGCGCCTCCGAAGACAGATCCGGAATCCTTCGCTTCTCACGTTCATCATCATGGCGATCGTCGCGGCGGCGATTCCCTTGGCCATCATCGGACCTGGCTTCTACTCCGGTGCAAAAGAAGGCATCGTACGCATCCGACAAGGCACGTTCGTCCAGTTCCTCGAAGTCGCCACGCCGAGCTACGTATACCCGTACCTCCAGCGCAACATAGATCAGATGAAGGACGCCGAGACGGAATACGAATGGCGGCGGATCTCATTCAAGCTCGGCCCTTGTCACCAAACCAACTTGAGCCAATTCCCGGCCGGCAAATACACCGATGGGATCGCGAGCGCCTGCAACGAACTCCACGACATCCAAATCGAATTCGCCGGTAGTTGCACATCCGACATTTCTTGCAACATCCCGCCCGCCGCGATCGCGCGCCTTGATGCGGTCAGCGATAGCCTGCGAGATACCTTCGCAGACGCCTATTCATCCCGCCACACCGAATCGCTCGGAACCGGGGAGTGACGCCCGCGGATTTTCTGAACCCCCATTAATTCCCCCTTGGGGTTCTGTGCACAACCACCGTCATTCCGGCGAAAGCCGGAATCCAGAGGGGCCGGGCAACGGCGTCCAAAGCGAAACGCCAAGTTTAAACCCGCTTTTATTCGCTCTGGGGCATCATGGGGGAGGGTTGTGCACACCACCCCTTGGGCATCAATGGTGAGGGTATGTTCAATCACCCGACTGGCGTCAAGGGACGGATGGGTTGAAACCCGTTTGGAATCAAGGTGCGGGTACGACGATGCGTTTTCGTGTTTCGTGGTGCGATTAGACGGAGTAGCCTACCGAGCCGTCGGTTCGCATCGGGATCATGTTCAGATCGCGGGTTTCGTAGGTGGATTTGGCTACTTCCAACAGGTCTTCGTCGATCTCGAGGCCGATGCCGGGGGCGTCGGAGAGTTTCATGTATCCGCCTTCGCGTTTGTAGCTGTTGACAAACACAGCGTTTGCGGGATGTTCGTCCCTAAGCGAATACTCCTGAGTAACGAAGTTGGGTATTGATGCATCAACCTGAATTGCAGCGTTGGTCGTTATCGGCCCGAGGAAGTTGTGTGTCGCGAGTCCGGCGTGGTAGGACTCGGCGAGAGCGGCGATCTTCTTGACGTGTGTGATGCCGCCGCCGAGGCCCATGTCCGGGCGAACGTATTGGGAACCTCCGCCTTCTAGCAGGTCGCGGAACTCCCAGATGTTGTGGATGCGTTCGCCGTTTGCCACGGGCAACGCGGTGCGCTGCGCGATGGCGCCTTGGAGGATCATGCTGTCGATCTGTATCGGGTCCTCGTAGAACAGCGGGTGGAACTGCTCAAGCTCCTGCGCCAAGGCGATTGCGTTCATCGGTGTGAGTTTGCGGTGGATTTCGAGGATGATGTCAACATCTTTGCCGGCGCCTTCGCGCATCGCGGCCACATTATCGACGGTATCCGAAATCAGACGTTCGAGCGTCATGCTCTCGAAGCCATTAGGCAGCGGATCGGTCTTGATGGCCGTCCAGCCTTCTTCGGCTGATGCTTTCGCCGCCTCGTAAAGACCATGGGCTTGCTTTCCTCGGTCATGAGGAAACGGCAATTCAGTTTTTTGTCTCGGCCCCATGAGCAGATGGAGACGGATCTTGTCGCGCGTGTTGCCGCCTAGGAGGTCCCATACCGGAGCTTGGTGGCGCTTTCCCTTGATGTCCCACAGGGCGATGTCGACAGCGCTGATGGCACCTGAAAGTGCTGATCCTCTGAAAGGTCCCATACGGTACATGTATTGCCAGTGGTGCTCGATGCGGGAGGGATCTTTTCCGATCAGGTATTCGCCGCACTTCTTGGCGATAGCGTCGGCGGCCTCCATGTAAGCCCAGCATGAGGACTGCCCAACGCCGTAGGTGCCGTCGTCGGTTGTAATACGGACGATGTGATGGCCGCCGGGCGAGCCATCGGCGCCGCCGATGAGCATGGATTCGACTTTTTCGATTTTGGTTTTATTGGGCATATCGCTGTGGTCAGGTGGTTTCAGTTGCTGAAGCGAATGTTAGCACGGTGAGATTCACGAGTGCGAGGTAATTGACCCCCGCCTGTTTCTCGAATCACGGATCGGTGGATTTGGGCATTTGAAGCGATGCGCACAAGGTTTGTTGGAGGGTGAATGTTCGTGTCAACCACCCGTGCGTCCGCGTACGTGAAATCCGGACGCTATAACATTTCGCTCTACGTATCACGACATACAGTGCCCGAAAATCCCGCCAATAGTAGGCGCGTGTTGCGGTTTTTCGATAAGTTGAGAAAGTATATTCGAGAACCCCTGACAATTCGATCCCCGATTCACAGACCCATCCAAGGGGTAGCGTTGACAAGCAAGTTGATAAGCGATCGAGTACGGCAGCTAACTGCCCGCATCTGTATCGGCCACAAAACGGTCGTTGCTTTGGTTATCTCCACGCTCGCGTTGACGACGATGACAGTGCCCAGCGACGCGGCTGAGGCTCAGGTCGGTGATGCTGAGGAAGTAGTGGAGAACCGAGCGCGGGCGTGGTGGGACACTCTCGAAGATCCTCAGAAGGTTGCAGCGGTTCTCGGTGAGGTCGCCGATCCCGCCGACCCAATCAACTTGACTCTGTCGGAACGGCAGTTGAGGGACGCCGCCGATGCCGTGATGAAACCGTACGGAGAATTGGACGACACGACGAGTTTGCCAGCCGTAGTCGCACTCCTAGAACGTAACGGAACTACCGCGAAAGGCATCGTCGCCGAACTCGCCGGAACACTCTATCCTGCTGGCGACCACCTGTTAGCCAACAACGACAACGAGATGATCGGCGCCATCCGGGGTTTCCAAAGCGTCGAGCTCTGGTGGAATTACTTGGACTGCAAAGAAAAGCGCATCGCCGTAGGTGATGGAAACGCTGCTGGTGTCGAGGGTGAAGGATTCTGCCAGACGTATGACGGCATCGACGACCGAGGCGACAAAGCTCGCGTCGATAAAGTCGGCGTCGCGATCTTGGGCCGGGCTGAATGCGACACCGGAACCAACATCGAAGCGCCGAATTCCCGAGTCAACTCATGGTGGGACAAGCTTGACGGTCTCGAAAGGCTCAACTCTCTGCACGGCGACGGTATCACCGAAACCGCAGCAGATTTTGAAGACGACGATACGACGCAAATCGTCGACGAGAGGTTTGACGAACGCATCGAAAGAGGTCGATTGCCCTACGCGGAGTTCGACTCCGTGGATTGGGGTCCCGCAACTAGGGGACTCGTGAATGACCGTTGGCAGTGGATCTACCACAATGGCGGCATGAACGCCAAAGGTTCAGCCGAGGTCATCCACTGGTGGGACTCCATCAGTTGCGCCGCCAGACTCGTCGCTGTTGGCGAGGACAACGACGCAGACATGAGTAACGAATACTGCGCGTCGTGGGAAGACCTCAACCCGGATGCCGACGCCGGCACACTAGGACATCAAGGTGGAACTGATGCAGGCCAAACCCGTCAAGCACGCGTCCTCGAAATCGGCCAGGCAGTCCTCGACATCTCGCCAACCGTCCCCGACGTCGTTGGATGGTGGGCGACGCTTGACGACCAGCAGAAAGTAAATGTCGTATTCGGTCACCCCCTTGCGACCGAAAATGCGGACGACCCAAATGCACCGGAAACCACTGTCCCCAAGGAGAAGGACAGGAACACAATCAAGCAGATCGATTTCGATGCATCGGATGTCATGATACGTTCCGATGGCTTGCCTTTAGCTACTACGGAACTGCTTGAACGACACGGAATCAAAGCTGTTGAATTTGACCACGATGACGATGACACCAGCGCGGATGTGCCCGGCTTTGGCGTGTTGACGATCGTCAACGCGATCGCAAACGAACTCTTCGATCCGCCGATGATGGCGGCGTTGAATTCCGGTCAAGAGGATCAAGTCGTAAACGACAACGAATTCGATTGGCCATACAACGCAATCAGCAAGCCAGCTTCCGTGGCCGACTGGTGGGACAACCTCGATTGCCGGACCAAACGCATTGCTGTCGGTGAGAACAACCAGTACCTCGAAGCCGCTGTGCCTGACTCCACCACACAAGACCCCACGTCCGACGCGAAAGTCGCAGAATCCAGCGCTTACTGCCGACACTTCCCGGGTTCCGACGCCGCGGTAGAAGACGATGCCACAACTGCGGGCATAGACGAGTCGAATATCCTCAGCGAAGCGGACCAGAGACGCGTGGAAGAGGTAGGCACGGCACTCCTAGCACTGGACGGTCCAGGTCGTCCGTCATACAACTCAGAGGCTACCGGCAAACCAATAATCTCTGGCGTTGCCCAAGTCGGTTCGCGGTTGATGGCAACGAAAGGCACGATCAACGACCCTGACGAAGAAGGCACCATCACCTACAGATGGTTCTACGGCGATGCGTCCGAGTACAGCGAAAGCGCCCCTCTCGGTGAAGGTTCGAGTTACGAACTAAAACCGCGCGATCAGCACAACACCATCAAAGTAGTCGCTTTCTTCGAAGACGGCCATCGCTTTCCAGAAAGTCGCGTCAGCGACGTCACTGACGAAATTGTCGGTTCCCCGGGAAGGATCACTCGCATCGAGCCCGAGTTCCCAACGGTGGTCATCGGCACTGGTGACAGAGTGCTACTTTCGGTTGACATTTTCGGCGCCCAGAACACCAAGGACAACAGCCTCGGCGCGACATTCGAGTGGACACAAGACAAAGGCACTGAACGTGAACAGGCGCTTGCCGGTTCACGGCGCGAAATCATATTCACAGGTCCAAACGCCCCGCGCACCTACGTGGTCACGGCTTCTCTAGACAGCAGTCGGTGCCAACCTGAGGTTGAGGACGACAGGGAATCCGCCTGTTCTGCCGACTTCACCATCCATCTCCGACGCTTTTCCAGACCTTGGGACCCCCTTCCCCCTCCCGTCAATCCACCTGGGGGCATCCCAGAAATCCTCACCGACTCCGACGACAATCAATACAAGGTCTTCACCCCGGTCGAGGGCGGAACATTTGACGCTGGTGAGGGGTTCTCAATTACGGTGCCGCCAGGCGCAGTTCGGAACGGCGAATTCATCGGCATACGGATGTCCGATGAAGGGGATGCCTCCAACGTCTGCACGACTGACAAGAGATTGACGCTCGGGGGGAATGTGTACGGCGTCCACCTAGTCGACTCTTCTGAAGCCGTCATCGACACATACAACCTAGACGACCCGGCAACCGTCTGCGTGCCTTTGCCAAACGCACTTCCCACCAACCTATACAATCTCGCGTTGGTAGGTATCAACAGCGGCGGTTCGCTCACGATCCACGCTGCGGTTGTCCGTATCAACTCCACCGGCGGCGTAGAGGTTTGCGGTTACCTGCGCGAACTCCCAGCGGAGGTGGCAGTCGGCATTCAGGGCGCGCCAGCGGCGATCCCGACTGCAACTCCCGAGTCTGTGCCTGAACCTCCGCCCACTGGCGCAACTGCGCCGAGTTCCAACGGCGCTGTGTGGGCGCTCCTGATCGGTATCGCCATCGTGAGCGTCGGTTTGGTGGTGATGAACGTGCGTCTGCGATGGCGATCGATGTCGTTATGGTAGTTTGGCATGATGCATTGGCTGAACAGTAGCGGGGAGGGGCGTCCCAAGTATTTTTATGGTTGGGTGATCGTTGTTGTGATGGCGATCACTGGCGCGGTGAGCATGGGGATGGGGTCGCTGAATTTCGGGTTGTTCATCAAGCCGATGGGAGATGAACTTGGGATTGGTCGTGCTGCGTTCGGTTGGGCGCAGACGGCGAGGATGGGAGCTAGTTCGGCGACGAGTCCGTTGATCGGATGGTTGATCGACCGATACGGCTCTCGGGTGATGCTGCCGGTTGCGGCGCTGGCCACTGGAGCCGCGTTGATCGGGCTGGCATATGTGACGTCCGCATGGCATCTGGTGGTGCTTTTCATCGTGATGGGCCTGGTGGGAATGAGCGGGCCGGGTGCACTGGTGACGACGGTGCCGGTGTTGAAATGGTTTGTGAGAAATCGGGGCAAGGCGGTCGCGTTCGTGGGGCTCGGCATACCGGTAGGAGCGCTGTTGTTTATTCCGTTGACGCAGGTATTGATCAACGGGATCGGATGGCGTGGATCGTGGATCGTTTTGGCGATTATCGGTATCTGCGTGATTGTCCCGTTGGGGGCGATCTTCATTCGGCGACAACCTGAAGATCTGGGGATGTTGCCGGATGGTGGCGAGTCTGAGGGTCCCAACGATGATTCGAGCAGTGCGCGAAGCGCTGTTGAGGAGGTGTCCTGGACGGTTCGAGAAGCGGTTCGAACGACGACGTTATGGCGCTTGGTGATCGTGTTTTCGATGGTGCAGATGGCGACGGGGACGGTGGCGTTGCACCGGATAGCCGCGTTCATGGATCGCGGCATGGATCCGACGTTGATATCATTCGCGACGGCGTTCGATGCAGTGGCGGCAGGCGCGTCTACGTTCATGTTCGGGATGTTGGTACGGTGGGTTCCATCGCGATTTCTGGGTGCGGTAGGATTTTCGATGCTTGCGGGGGCTAGCGTGTTGACGATCTACGCGACGAATCTGCCGATCATGTTCATTTCGATGGCGATTTTCGGTATCGGCATTGGTGGGATGATGTTTCTCAACAACTTCATCTGGGCGGACTATTTTGGACGTGGGAGCGTCGGCGGGATACGTGGATTGGCGAATCCGATCAATCTGGTGATCGGCGGGATCGGTGCGCCGGCGGCGGGTTACGTTCACGAATGGTATGGATCGTACGATCCGGCGTGGTGGGTCGGAGTCGGATTGATGGGCGGAGCGGCGTTATTGATCGTTTTGACGCGGGCGCCGCGGAAGGGGTGATGGTACGGTTGAAGACAGGTTGGTCTGTTATCGGGAGTACATGATGGATTACAACGTGGTTTCGGATGACGTTCCGGAAGGGATGTCGGCATTGGAAATAGCGTCGGCTGGCCAACGGCTTGGGGCATTCCTCATAGACCTCGTGATATCGATAATCGTTGGGATCGCGGGCTTCGTGATTGGCTCGGCTATGGGTGGCGAAGGACAGACCATGAATACGGTCTTGGGAATCGCCTATTGGATTATCGTGCTGTTCATGGTGGCTACGCGAGGTCAATCGCCTGGCAAGATCGCCATCGGCATAAAGATCGTCAAGATGGACGGCAGACCGATCGGATTCGGCACCATGTTGCTCCGCGAGGTCCTCGGGAAAATCGTCTCGGCAATCATCCTCCTGCTCGGTTACATCTGGATCCTGTTCGACGGCAAGCGTCAGGGGTGGCACGACAAGATCGCCAACACCTATGTGGTGAAGGTTTGATGAAATGATTGTCAATCCGAGCCGCGTCGGCGTCCTGGAGCCGCGGCACCAAGTAAGGTCTCGAAAGTTTCGGCGGAACCCGATCGATGGCGATGATCAAGTAGCATCGTTTTGGGATCGAGTCAGCGCGTTGCTTGTGGACGCTATCGTCGGTGCAACGGTTTGGTTTCTGTTAGTGGTCGTTTTGGCCGTGACCGCTTCAGCCGACTTGCAGCTAGTAATCGTTGTTTCGATCATATTCGTGCCTGTTTACGCATTGGTCGTTTCGTTGCTGTTTGCGATTCGTGGCCAATCGCCAGGCAAGATTTTCGGTGGATTAAAGATCGTGCGCGCGGATGGTACCGATATTGGTTTTGGCAGAGGAATATTGCGCGAGTCGATAGGGAAGATGATTTCATTGTTGCCTCTGGTGGTGCCACTCGGATTTCTGTGGGTTCTATTCGACAAAGAGAACCGGGGATGGCATGACAAGATAGCGGACACGAAGGTGATACGGATCCGATAACTGCTGATGGAGGCGACAGGGTCGATTCGGGGCCAGGTCTTCGATAGAATGTGGGCAGGGATAGTTTCGGATACGGCGATACGAGATGGTCGGCACAGTTCAACGGTTTATCCTGACGGTTGGGGCTGGAAACGATATCGGAGCAACAAGTGATCAAGTCTCGAGAGTTCTCAGGGCCGACTGAACGGGCGTTAGCATATTACCGTGAAAACATCGAACCTCAGTTAGCGGAAGGCGATGTGAATCGGTTTATTGCGATCGACTGTAAGAGCGGTGAATGGGTTAAATCCGACGGGAGAGATGCGGTCGACAAGTTGAAAAATCGCGTGCCTGATGCGGATCCGTTTTTGTTGGTTCATCCGAGGATATGGATTGAATCTTGGGGTGGCTACGGTTACCGGGAGTGTGCCAGTGAAGATCGGCCGGGTTGACGCGGCAACAGGGGCTCTGTATCCAGTCGTCCAAGTTGAAGTCCGCGGCCGTGACGGCACATCAGTTTTCGTCGATGCGGTCTTGGATACGGGATTCACAGGGACGATCTCAGTTCCAATCGGGGTAATCCACGAGTTAGGTATAGTTCGCCGTAGACGCGAAACGTTCGTGTTGGCTGATGGCAGCACCAGCGAATCGAGTGTTTACGACGGGTCAGTACGATTCGCGGGGTCTTGGTTCGAAACAGACATTTTTAGCACCCACTATGTTCCGACCGTCGGCATGCGTCTGATGCACGGAGCCAATATCAGCTTCGACGCGGTACCGGACGGAGATATCGAATATCGGTCGCTCGACCTGCCCCGACCGCGTTGGCCGTTGCATCGGCAGTGAATTCGCAGCTCGTTCGAGGTAGCTACGTTTCGGGTTATATCACGATGCCGCGCTGAGTGGCCACGGTTTCCAGGTCTTTGTCGCCGCGGCCGCTGAGGAGCATGACGATGATGGTGGATGGGTCGAGGGTTGGTGCCCACTCTTTGATGTAAGCGATGGCGTGGGAGGGTTCGAGCGCCGGGATGATGCCTTCGGTCAGGCAGAGGAGGTCGAAGCCGTCGAGCGCCGGTTCGTCGTCAATGGCAACGTATTTCGCACGTTCGATGTCGCGGAAGTAGGAGTGTTCGGGGCCGACGCCGGGGTAGTCGAGTCCGGCGGATACCGAGTGTGCCTCTGAAACCTGCCCCCATTCGTCTTGCAGAAGATAGGACATGGCACCGTGTAAGATGCCCGGCCGACCTTTGGTGATCGTTGCGGAGTGGCGGTCGGTATCGACGCCGTCACCTCCGGCTTCAACGCCGATGAGTCCGACCGATTCATCGTCGACGAACCCGCTGAAGAGACCGATGGCGTTCGAGCCGCCGCCGACGCAGGCGACGGCGTAGTCGGGCAGGCGTCCGATCTGCGCCAGACACTGAGTGCGGGCCTCTTTGCCGATCACGTTCTGGAAATCGCGGACTAACATGGGGTACGGATGCGGGCCGACCGCGCTACCGATGAGGTAGTGGGTTGTTTCGACGTTGGTTACCCAGTCTCGGATGGCTTCATTGATGGCGTCTTTTAAGGTCCGGCTGCCGGAGAATACGGTTTCGACGGATGCTCCGAGGAGCTTCATGCGGTAGACGTTCGGTGCTTGTCGATGGATGTCTTCCTCGCCCATGTAGACGACGCATTCGAGACCCATCATGGCGCAGGCGGTAGCGGTAGCGACGCCGTGTTGGCCGGCGCCGGTTTCGGCGATGATGCGCTTTTTGCCCAGTCGTTTGGCCAAGAGGATTTGCCCCATAGCGTTGTTGATCTTGTGGGCGCCGGTATGTGCTAGGTCTTCTCGCTTGAGCCAGATCTGCGCGCCGCCGAGTTTATCGCTCAGGTTGGCGGCGTGGTAGAGCGGCGTCGGGCGTCCGACGTAGTCGGTGAGAAGGTTAGAGAGTTCTTGCCAGAACGACACGTCCTCGCGCGCTGCGATGTAAGCGTCTTCGAGCTGATCAAGCGCAGCCATCAGCGTTTCGGGAACGAATTTGCCGCCGTACTTGCCGAAACGTCCGAGTTCATCGGGTACATCGCGTTGGATGGGGGGAGTTAGGGTCATTGGGAACTCGTCGGAATCGTCATCGTCAACCGTCTGATTGAAAGTATATTGCTAGTGCGAAAAACGGTGCCGAGGTCGCTGCGCGGCATCCAATACCGTTCTATCCGGATTGTTCGTCAGGCATCGTTGCGAGCGTTCGTCGTTGGAATCCGTTGCTCGCGAAGTAGATCGGTATCGCGAATAGGAAGACGAACACGATCACCGACATGTTGATCCAAGAGAATAGATCGAGCTTGGAAAGGTCTGTCGCATATCCGCTACCGGCCATTGAATGCACGAAGATGTATATGAACAGATAACAGGCCCAGAACGGCCACGTCCATTGATGCTTGTCAAGAACGACAGTCGTAATCAGGGCTAACGTGCCGAGTACAAGGATCAAAGTCGTGGTCCATGCCAATATGCCGAGCACAGCGACCGCCGCGATAAATATGTCGCCGATCGACAAGTTGCCGATCGGCAAGATGTTGGCTAAGAGGTTGATGGGTGGCTGAATCATGATGGCAAAGGCACATAGAAATGTAGCTACAGCGTTCCGCATCGGCAGATCGCGCCGATCATAGAATCGTGTAACCGCGAACGTGATTAGCCCTAACCCCAACGCGACAATCCATATCATAGCCCACGATCCTGCTGCGCCGTCTAAACGTAATCCAAATATGTTGTGGAAGGCCCATTTAAGCAATATGGCTGGAATGATTGCTGTGAAGATAAACCTGACCGCGCGTGACATCGCAGACAGAAATGTCAAGTTGTCTACAATTGATCGGTCTGGCGACATCAGCTTTTCGCCTTGCACGCTGGCCGTAAGATTGTAGTCGCGCCGATTTGAAACTGAGCACTCGTCTGTTTCGACTGTGCGTGCGCTTTTCGAGCGTGCAGTGGCACTCAACAGCCAACCAAGCGTCAGTGCTGTGACCGCAAAGTCGATTGTTACAAATCCAAAAGTGATCTTGAACCCCGCAAATATCAACAAAATAATGGGGGATAGACAGGCGGCGAATGTTAAGTATTTAACTTCTATCCGTTGTCTGCGTATGAATGGAATGCTGATCAAAATACCGACTAAACATATGGTTATGCAGACAATCAAACCTGTAAATCCACCGAACACACTTCCGGGAATATAATAGCGTAAACCTGGAGTTTGATTGAGTTGGGGCACCAAAGGATAGTCGCGAAATTCCGATATACGGCCAATAAAAAATACTCCAATGAAACAAATTCGTACTATAAACCACACAGCCACTGCGAGCACTGATATTCGAAGTCTATACAACTTCCCAGTAGGATGCCATAACAACGCGATCAGCACTGTTGAGATGGGCAAAAGTAAAAGGATAATTAATATGCAAATGTCAATGAGAAATTCGTAATAATCACCCCTCACAGCTTTACTGGATACGAACTGTGTCGTGTATTCGCTGACGGGTTTGAGTGCAAATGCTGGAAAACTTAGAATTAATATGATCGCAGATAGAATGGCGAAAATAATAATCAGAACGTGTACTAACTTCCGTTCGTTGACGCACGAACGGAATAGCTTCGATAAGATTGTGCGTCGTCTAGTTCTGCGACTCGGTCCAAAGGTCACAAAAATCAGAGGAACTAGGAGATATAGAAATCCGATAATCGGGATCGAGAAGATTACAATCATGTCGATCGTATAATGTAGATCTAAATACGTCACTTCACAAAACCGTCGATTATTGAATGATAGAGGATTGCTTCCATTCGCTATTTTTCATTGGGTTTACATTCGAGACTCACTCCTAATTCTAATCCTAATATATCCGATTCAAGATCTTCTATCGATGATGGCCACCATCTGCATGTGATTACGTATTTCGTAGAATAGCCCTTAATTTCTACAGAAGAACTGTGAATTGATTCGTCCCAAACCTCGTCGTCTTGGGTCGCGTAGAAATCCCCGGTAGTCTTAGCTTTCACGTACGTACCATGGTGCGTTATTGGCGACGAGACGCATCCGTCGGTGTACCAATCAATACCCAGCGAAGAGGCTGGTGATTGGACTTTGCATTTATTTGCGCTACCGTATACGGTCAGCGAACTAGCATAATCGAGCATAACCTTTGACTGAGTCAAATCAACTCCGAGCCCATCCGCTGCCTCGACGACCGCTCGCCCCCAATGTTCTTCGTGCGCTTCCGAAGTTGCGCTCGCCATCACGTCCGAAACAATTGTTTGCTTGACATCATTAACTACGATCCGGCAAGTGTCGACGTCCAACCGCAGCTCAAGACTGTAATCGTCATTGTCGTCTATATCTCTAGTAGCCTGCACCTCGGGGAAGCCGGTACACACGGATTGAGGGGATAAGTTGCCGGATGCATCGAGACGCGTTTCCATTCGGAACTCCCCTTGGAACAACGCAGTGCCGATGCTGTTCGCATTTACACTGATTGGCTGCTGATCGCCTACGGTTACCTGCCATCCTTGAGTAGTTGAAGCTGTTACACCCAAGCCGTTTAGGAACGTGATCAACACAACCCCCATCGCCGCTACTCCAACCATCCAGATCGATACACTTCTAAACATCATCATCCACACCCTTTCCGATTAACATCCACTATGGATGCTTTTCAAGCACATTATCACGCTATCGACAAAGAGTCAACCCCCTAGATACGAGACGCGGTTTCGTACCGTCGTACGCGGATCGGCATCATTTGCGAGACCTGGTTCGGGATCGAAATCGAAACTGAGCTCAAAGTCTTGGTACTTGAGTTTTAGTGCCTTCGCGAAACCGGCAAGTGCCTTGAGACCGCGCTCGGAAAATCGCCTCACATTTGATTTCTGAGAATTGGAAAGCTTCAGTAGCGCGGTACGCAATTGCGGAGCGATGAGAGAGGGCAAAATCGAGTTTCGGGGGCTTCGATTGCGAGCGCCAAAATCCCGTTGGCTTCAGAATCTTCTCGAATTCGATCAAGAAGCACACTGTTGCCGACACCACTCAAACCGATCAATAAGATGTTTCGACTCGAATTGCCAATCCTTTGACGCGATCCGTGCCAGCACCTGGTGCGTACGGATTTCGCGTTGGATCCTCAGGGACAGATTTTATGAAGTTTAGGAAAGTTAGGCTTATTCGATAAACCTCGTAAACTCCGCATAACTGGCTAGAATCCCGTCGCACGACCGTCCACTAGAACCTGATCTCCGTCTCTTCCTCGACCTTGTCATCGTCGATCACGTAACCAAAGCCAGGTTCGTCGGAGACGGTTAGGTTGCCGTTGTCGAGCATCGGGCCGTTGTTCTTGTCGAAGTGGTAGGCCAGTGCGGCGTGCTTGAGTAGCATCTCGACGTATGGGGTGTGGATCGGGCGACTGGGATGCGGACCAGGCCATGCCGACGGGGGTGACGCCCTGGTGGGCGATGGTGATGAGGTCGTAGGCGGTGGCCATGGCTGAGATTTTGAGGACTTCAGAGAGGCCGCCGGCCCAGTTGAGGTCGGGTTGGATGATGTCGACGGCTTCGGCGTCCATGAAGCGTTTGAAGCCCCAGCGGGTGTATTCGTGCTCGGCACCGGAGACGGGGATATTGACCTTGTCTCGGATCTTGCGGTAGGAGTCGATGCGGTCGGGCATGGCGACTTCTTCGATCCAGCGGGGCTGGTATTCCTCGATGGCAGAGGCTAATTTGACGACGTAGTTGACGTCCATGGACTGCCAGCAGTCGAGCATGATGTCGATCTCTGGTCCGACGGTTTCACGGAGGGTTTTGACCATCTCGATGTTTTTCACGAGGCCTTCGTGACCGGACATCGGGCCGTGCCGGAAGAACCATTTCTGGGCGGTGAAGCCACGCTCTTTAACCATGGTCGCGCGTTCCCGGACGAGTCCCATGTCGGTGACGTTGTGTCCGAGCATGGATGCGTATGCGGGCATGGTCTTGCGGCACGGTCCGCCGATGAGCATGTAGACGGGTTTGCCGAGCCATTTGCCTTTGAGGTCCCAGAGGGCATTGTCGATCGCCGATATCGCCATCATCGGCTCGCCTTGCCGACCGTGGACAGACGTACGGTGCATGATGTCCCAGAGAAACTCGGTGGCGAGAGGATCGCGCCCGATGAGGAGGTCTTTGAGTTGCCAAACATGCCAATTCATGCCCGCAAAGCCACCGGCGCAGATGCCGCTGACGCCTTCGTCGGTGTCGATCTGGACGAAGGTCTGCTCGACGTTGAAGATCTTGTCGTCGACTTGAGAGCCGCGATTGCCGATCTGTCTCCGGTTCTCCCTGAACTCCTCGTAGATGTCGGTCGGTTGCAGGAGCCGGTCTTCGAAGAACGGTCCGTCGACCTCCATGGTGCCGGAGAGGTGTCGGAGACGAATGTTGGTGATTTTCATTTGGGTTTTTGGGAATTGTTGTTGCGCTGGGGGATTATTATGCTTTTTTCGAACTAGGATGGGAAGGATGGTTGGGGAGGGAGTAATGGGTTGGTTGGCATCAAGGCATCAGATTTTGTTGATGCTATGATGTCTACATGCGAACTACACTGACAGTTGACAACGATATCTACGACTACTTGCGTGAGCAGAGTCGGTTGAATGAGAAGCCGTTCAAGCAGGTTGTGAATGAGACGCTGCGTCGGGGGATGTCGCCTGGGGCTGACGAGAAGCCGCGTAAGCGGTTCGAGGTTAAGTCTTTTCCGGGCGGGTTCATGCCGGGAGTGGATCCGGATAATCCGAAGGATTACCTCAACCAGCTCGATGACGAGCATTACTTCGAAGTGCTGCGACAACAGTGATCGTTCCTGACACCAATATGTTGCTCTACGCTTACCGAGATGACGTAGTGCAACATGATGCTGCCAGCCTGTGGTGGGCAGATTTGATGTCGGGGCGCGAACATGTCGGCCTTCCGTGGTCGGTAATCGCCGGTTTCGTGCGGATTATGACCAACCCGCGATCGGTCGCGTTTCCGATTTCGACAACCGTGGCGTTCGATGCAGTCAACGAATGGTTGGAGTTAGATCACGTGATGACGATCAATCCAGGTTCCCGGCACATGGGTATTTTTCGACGGAACTTGGAGGCTGCGGGGGTGGGCGGAAACCTTGTGCCTGACGCGCATATTGCAGCGATCGCGATGGAGTATCAGGCGGAGGTGCATACGAATGATCGTGATTTTGCGCGTTTTCCGGGTTTACGTTGGCGCAACCCATTGTGACATGGGCGCAGGCGGGCATGTTGGGTTTGAAGGCCGGGATGATGTTGTGAGGCTATGATGTCGTTATGCGAACGACCGTAACCATTGATGATGACGTATTGGCGGTTGCACGGGCACTAGCGGATCGCAACGGGTGCAGCTTGGGCAGCGCGTTGTCGGAGTTGGCTCGTCGAGGTTTCAGAGGCGCAATCCCGAGTAAGGAGTTCGGAGACGGTGCGACGTTTCCGGTCAGTGTGGATGCGGAGCCGATCACGAGTGAGGATGTTTATGGATCGTTGGACGATTGGCCGTGAGCGCGTTGTTGGATGTGAACGTCCTAATTGCGTCGGCTTGGCCGAATCATGTTCACCATGCGTCGGCTAGAGCGTGGTTCGAGGATCGTCAGGACGATGGTTGGGCGACTTGTCCGTTGACGGAGGCTGGTTTCGTGCGGGTGTCGTGCAACCCGTCGGTGGTGCGGCATAGTGTCACGGTTTTGGACGCTATCGCGGTGTTGGACAGGCTCACACGGTTGGGAAACCACGAGTTTTGGCCGCTGGAGCAGTCGATTGTGAACCTGCCTGAACCGCTTGGCACCCGTGTTCAGGGCTATCGTCAGGTCACGGATGCCGTACTGCTTGGCGTCGCGATGCATCGGGATGGTCAGCTAGCCACGTTTGACGGGGGGATTGCGAGGTTGGTATCGGAGGGCGAACGCGCATACGTGTGCGTGGTTCCGGTGTGAAATGGGCTCAGCCCTCTGGCGCCCAAGGAAACACTACCCATTCGTCTTCGACTTTCCAGTACCAGTCGGCGGAATGTTTCTGGTCTGATCGGACGTAGAGGGCAGCGACCTTGACCTCGTCGGCGTGGTCATGGGCGGCCGCGCGTACGAGTTTGAGTGTTTCGCCCGTGTCGATGATGTCGTCGACGATAAGCAGACGCTCGGTGTAGACATCGAAAGATGTAAACGGCTGCGGCCCTTCGACGAACTGGGGTCCAGATTCGAGTCGGTTATTTTGATCGTCGTAGTGCTGAACGCGAACGGCTTGGATGAGGCGTACATCGAAAGTGTAGGAGAGCATCGCCGCGGGAATGAGGCCACCGCGCGAGATACCGAGGATGGCGGTGGGTTTCCAACCGCTGGCGAGGATGGTTTCGCCGAGGGCATTAATGCCTTCGACGTGGTCGATCCAAGATGTGGCGAGTGGGCGGTGAGTGTCGGTTGAGGGCATCAGACAGGGATTTTTTCTTTGCCGCGACGTTTCGATCATGATGTGGACAACCAAATGCGGAACGGGCTTTAGGCTGCTGATACGCTCCCTCTGGTAACGTACTCTGTGCGATCGATCCAATCGAATTGCTCGGTATCGTTCAACAGAACCAGAATTTGTTCTATCGCGGGACCTATCGATATGATCTGCTCGACGAAGACTATGCCGGCGATGGACTGCCGATTGTCCCATCGGGTTTGGCAGTGTCTCGGCATCGATTTGATGTCATGAGTCAAGAGCACCCGTTGATTGTGAAACGCCCACTCCAGGACGTAATCATCGGAGAATCCTTGAATGAAGTCTTGGGCGCGCACGACATCAAGTTCTGGGTCTCTAGCTACCAGTCCTCGCACCAAATCATTGTTAAGTCCTTCGTCGAACAGCAGCCGCATTAGACCGGTTGTTTCCGAAGAACCCGCGATTGTTCGAGATGGGCTTTCCATTCATGCGAGCGATTACGAGCTTCGCTAAGCTCACGCCACGCTTCACCAATTCGCTCGCTCGCCTCTAGGTACTCGTTGACCGCAAAGCGTTCAGATTCATAATACGCGATCGCTTTTTCAATGTCTTCGATGCTGACGAGGTCGAACGAAGCGTTGATCTGTTCCGTCGTTCGGCCTTGTTTGTGCAGATAGACGATACTGTCGAACGACACTCTGGTGCCGGCAAAACGAACTGAGCCGTCTTCCAGTTGGACCAATGGCACAGTACCTACTTCAGGTCCGGGCAGGGGAAGTCGAGGTGTCTTGGGTAGGTTTTCCGGTTCTAGTGCAAACACGTTAACCATGGCGAATACTCCAACCGAGGGGTTAATAATGATTGTAGTCTTCGGATCGACCCGGCGAGATTCAAGGCGCTAGATGCTGTCAACGGTGGTGCAAACCGCGTGAGTGTCCGTTTACACATTTGTGCAATCCAGAAACACCTTGCACTAAGTTACTGCAAACCAGGAATGTCACATCTTCAACTCCAACCGCGTATCGATGAGGCGTTGCGGCACGTTGGTGTCGCGCATGAACTTGAGTAGTAGTTGGTGGATATCCTTCGCGGTGTCCATGTTGGCGCTGATGATGTTGGTCTGTTGGCCGGGGTCGGTGGGCAGGTGGAAGAGTTGTGAGCGACCGGGGTCCATGGAGTAGAGGAAGGAGTAGTCGCCGCTGGTTACGGTGGTGACTTGGGACGCGGACATGCTTCGTTCGACGTTGTCGACGGAGCGTATAGTGTCGTCGGTGTTGACGAAGGGGATCGTGGAGATGGCAAAGTCGCGGGCGGATGGGTGCTTGGCGTCGCGCATTCCAGAGAGGAGCGATTGGCCTTGGACGTGCGACGGGATTTCGCGCCCCATGATTTCTAGGACCGTGGGCATGACGTCGAGGGCGGCGGAGAATCCGTCGTAAGAACCGGGTGCAACTCCGGGGACATGGATGAGTAGCGGGATGTGGACGAGTTCTTCATAGAGAGGCGAGAAGTCCCAGATGGAATCTGGATCGCCGTGGAAGTAGCGTTGTCCGTTCGGGCGGCGTCCGAAGTGCATCTTTCCGAGGTATCCGCCGTGTTCGCCGAAGTAGAAACCGTGGTCGGTGGTGAAGATGATTGCGGTGTCGTCTTGGATGCCCATGTTCTGGACTTTGCGGAGGAGGTATCCGATCCAGGTGTCGACCATGGTTATCTCGCCGCGGTAGCAGGCGAAGGCGGTCTCGAGGTCGCGTTCGGTGAGGTGGTCGGTTTCGTGCCAGTAGGCGTATGGAGGTTGGATTATGCTTCCGTCGTAGTCGGGTTGATACAACTCGGCGTAGTACGCGGGCGGATCCCAGGGCTCATGCGGGTCCCAGGTGTCGATGTAGAGGAAGAACTCCTCTTTGTAGTGTTTTTCGAGCCAGTCGCCGGCTTGAGTCATGGTGCGGGCAGCGCAACGGTCGGCCTCTTTGCGCCAATCTGCGACGACATCTCTGGACTCGTGGTGGCCGATCTGGGCGGCTCGCGTGCCGGAGCCTTCTTGTCCAAGGATTGCGAAGTACGACTGGAAGCCGCGGTCGTAGTTCATTCCGCCGCGGGTGTAGAAGGGTGTATCGATGACGGCTGCGGTGTGGACGCCTTGGTCGCCAAGGATCTGCGAAAGGGTGATCGTGTCGTCGGGCAGCGCATCCCATCCCATGAATGACATGGTCCACTGACCCGTATGGTGGTCGGCACGGGTCGGCATAGTGGGGAAGCCGCAGGCGTAGTGGTTATCGAATCGGGTACCGCGGGCTGCGAGGGCGTCGAGGACGGGCGTGTGAATGACGTCGTTTCCGTAAGCTCCGATCTGATCTCGTCGGAAGGTGTCGGCAGTGATCCAGATGACGTTCATATATGGCTCCGAGTCGGCGGATTCGATGCAATAGCGGGTTATGTTGCGTGCGGCATCATCACTTTACACCAGTGCCCAATGAATGAACAGCTTGTGTCACAGGTGGTCGGGACACTAACGCGTCAACGAACGGCGGACGTCAGGCAACCGCGTTTCGATCGCGAGTTTCGATGAACTGTTCGACACTTTCTGTGACGGTTTTGATCATATTCTTGAGCGAATTCGCAGTTGCTTCTACTAGCTCTTCGTCGAACCTCGTGGCGCCATCGGCCACTATCTCTCGCGGTCTCAGAAACGAATTGTTGTCCTGGATTTCACACTCGAGAATGCTTTGGAGTAGGTTTTTCAATTCATCTAGGTAATTATCGTGATGGTTTGACAAAAATACCAGTTGCTGATTCTGCGCGATAATTGCAGGGACAGTAAAGGGCCGAGGTTGGCGACCCCGAGCACACTAGCCGGAGTGAGAATGAGTACTCAAACCCTCGACCCTTTGCTGTCATTCTAGTGTTCGTGTTCGATGCCCTTCCTTTTCTTCTTCACCTCTTCCTTCGACATCCCCAGCTTCTTCTCCAACTCCCGATCTGCCTGCCTGAACATCGCACGTGCCAATACTTTCGGATCTTCCGGCATCGGAGGATCGGGTATCCGTTTCGGGCGTTCCGGATGGTTGGGTGTTGATGTCATACTGTAAGTATATATTATTCGCGCATCTGTGGTAAACTAATCGTTTGAGTTTCTGTTTGTCACCCCGTCATTTAGATGCCGCCCTGGCAATTCCACCGCCGATCAGAAGCAAAGCAAAGCCGATGATCGTGTGGGGCCATTCCACGTTGTCAGGCATTTCGTTTAAACCTACCCACATGAGCAAAGCACCAATGAGAATGAACCCGATTCCAGCTAGCAGGCCAACCATTTTGTTGTCCAATGTTCCACTCCTTGGCTGACTTGATCGCGATAGGCCTATTATCGCACTTTCCACGAGTTGCCACCCTTTCATTCCTGCGCGATACTGAGGATTGCCACAGAACTTTGCCAACCACGTTGAGCCGTAATTCATAGCGACGGGTCCAGGGGCGTTTCACGCCCCCTGAGCGGCTCGACAGAGTTCTGTGGCGAGACCTCGCTCGTCGCGTAAGGGGGTACTCTGTGAAGGCTTGGTGCATCGTCGCGGTCGTCAGTGCCGGGTTGATTCTCGCGTGCGGAAACGTTTCGAAACCGTTGTCCATGGAAGATCTGGCAGCTACCCGGACTGCACAAATAGAGACACACGAGAGGTTGCAGTCGACGGCAGAAGCCGGCCCTCAAGCTCGAAAAGCTACTCGTGTTGCCGAAGAGTACGCCGAATGCTTGCGGAAAAATGGCAAACCGCGCTGCGAGAGCCAGAAATCTGAAATCTACGCCACAGCCGAAGTGGTCGATGACGAAATGATGACCCCAAGCTTCATGCGTACGCCAACACCGGTGCCGCCGATATCAATAGTTACACCGGAACCAACATGTAGCCCGAGCAACTTTGCAGTTGCAAAACGGTATCGAGACGTCGTTTCAGAAAATTTGCCGAAGGCTGTTCGATTGCTGGACGAATTCGAAACCCTGCTGGGACAGGGGGTGCATGATCAGATGGTCGAGGCGTTCCAGAATTTGTGGCCAGTCAACTACAGCATCGGAGCAAGCTCATCTGATATTGAGAATAGCGATCGCATCGCAATACAACATGTGCCAGAGCTTGAACGAATCAAGGTGCTCGAATCCGCTCTGGATTGGCGGGGATTCGAAAGCGTGGTGTACGACGGTTATCGGGGCGATGCCGAAGGTCTATGGATTTTGCTGTCTAACCATGGACAAAGTCCGTCTTCGGAGTTACGGGGACATATGCGCATCAAGGTATTTGAAGGAAGGCAGTACCTCAATCTGTACATCAAAGAATTCAACGCAGACCCACCTTGCGGCGTTGAGCCAATCAGTAGGAATGGCGTCTAATCAGCTGTAAGTTCCTCGTACGTCAAGCGTCGGCTGACCATGCGGAGAGCGATCAGAGTCATCTGCACGATGGTGTCGTGCTCTCGGTCGTTATGCCGCCCGGCGAACTCTCGGACATATCTGTGTAGATGCCTCTTGCTCATCTTGTGGTAAACGCCGTGGTAGCCGCGCTTCATCAATCCCCAGAACGATTCTAGGCCGTTGACGTGGACTTGATCTCGTACATATTCGCCTGCGCTGTGGTTCACGGTTTCGTGGAACGGAGACACGCCTCTGTAACCAAGCCATTCGTCAGTGTAGGTGCGTGACTGGACGAACTTGTGCAACACCTTTTTGCCGACGTTCTCGACCGGCATGGCGTCGATGGTGTTGGTGGCCCGGTCTCGAATGCCGACTACGGGGACTTTGTCGGTTCCTCGTCCGCGCTTGGACTTGCCCTTGTTGCGAGGCTTGCCGTCGATGTACGTTTCGTCGGCTTCTACGGGACCTTCGAACTTGCCAGGGTAATAATTTCGCCACTCTTCTCTTATGCGCTGAGCCATGAACCATGCTGCGGATTGCGAGATTTTGAGATCGCGATGGAGCTTCATAGACGACACGCCCTTGAGTGAAGTGGTCATCAGATAGATGCCGATGACCCACTTGCGGAGCGGGATCTTGGAGCGCTCCATCGAAGCTCCGGTTTTGACGCTGAAGTACTGGCGGCAGTCGGTGCACCAGTAAGGCATTGGTTTCCGGTTCGGGACTTCCCTGGTTCGGTCACCCCAGCAACGAGGGCATTGACGCTCTCCGTCGGCCCATCGGATGCTTTCGAACCACTCGTGAGCGGACTCTTCGTCCGGGAACATGTCGAACAGCTCGATGAGCGAGATGCCGGTGCGGTACGCCTTGCCGGGACCGAAGGGTATGTTACTGGTCATCATATCTTCATTCTATAATAAAACCACACTTGTATCAAGTATTGTTCCTATAAAATGAGAGGAATTACGCGTTTGTTTATATAAATGAACCAAATCCAACGGCGTTGATTCTGTCATGAAACAACGCGACACAGGAGTCGCGGGGTCAAGGACGCACTAGGCTTCGGCGAACATTCAATGGCTCTGCAACCGCCGCGGGAGTGGGGTTGGCGACCCTCTAGGGCTACTACAAAATCCTCACTCCCGCAACGCATCGGGGTGCTGTGGGCGACCCAAGCACCTCCACCGTCACACAGGCTGGGGCTGGCGACCGCCCAGGGTTTCCAATCTTCGGGTAACGGGTTCAACTCCCGCCCAGCCTGTCCATATCGTACCGCAGCTATCGCGCGGGGTCAATAATTCGGGTTGTCAAGTTATCACGATAAGTTTGTCACTTTATACCAACCTCAACCGTTAATTGATGCGAGGATCGACGTGTGCCTTTGGTGACCGTGTCACCATCCAATCGATAGGAAGGGGCACTCACTCGTCGGCACGGTGAGAGGACACGAATTCCTCGATCTTGGGAGTAAAGGTCTCGATCATGTGCTTCATCGAACTCGCGGTTTCTTCGACTAGTGCATCGTCGAGGTGGGGTGCACCTCTCCTGACCTGATGTCTCGGACGGATCGACGATCTGCTGATTGGGATCTCATATCTATCGCTGGCGTTTAGTAGCCAAGATCTCAATTCGTCGATCATCGAGTCCTGGTAGTCGAGCGAATTCTTGAGGTACTTAGTTTGGATATTCAAGTGATTACTCACGTTGAATGTACCGTCGATTACTCGGTTGACAGCGATTTCGTAGTTAAATGATTGTCGCTGCCAAGGAGGGCGGTCAACGTACCAAATCCAGTACCACCGATACGTATCGCCGCCGCGCGCCCAGCCGAATTTGCTGTCGGTCCGGCGTGTGTTTTGCAACATATCCAACGATAGCGCTTCAACTTTTACGCAAAACCGCGTGATTTCGTCGTCTCGATTTCGAGCACTACGCCTCGCTGCTTTGATTCCCGCGCTACTGGGTGCCTCGCCGCCGGTTCCATCGCTGCTGGCCCCGCCGATCTGTATGGAATATCGCTCGGTTCCAACAACTGGAATGATGGTGTTGGTCTGCACATAGAGCACATCGCCGTCTTGATACGGGATAATCTGGACGCACGTGATCAGATTCTCGTCTTGCGCTTTGTCATTCAGCCACAAAACAGCAGATGTGACTTCGGGAGCAAATCGATGACTCGCCAGAATGATCCGCTGATCGTCGTTCAGGTTTTCCAGCGAACCTGTTTCGATGTGCTCAAGTATCTTCTCTTCCGCTTCCGCTTCTGACACACGTTCATAGGTCGCAAGCATACGAAGAATGTCTTCGTGTGTAGCGTGGCGCAGATAGCTCGCGTACTTGATAGCTTGCCAATGGGCGTCGGCACCGCTGTGGTCGCGCTTCAGTTCGATGATTACAAGCCTGCCGTCGCGGTCAATCGCCAACAGATCCAATCGTTCGCTGGTCCGGTCAAAATCGCTGAACTCTTTGGCGATGATGAGTAAGTCGTCACCCAAGATTTCCGGATTGGCTACGACCCACTCTTGGATGTCCCGGCGCTCCTCCAATCCGAGATGGGAGAAGTCCACTTCGGTAGCCTTTACCGATGCTTTGGTATCGGGATCGACTCGGAAAAGTTGGGGTTCAGTGCTCATGTCGTTTGTCTTGCAGAAATTCCGATTTCTTTAATCAGGGTCAGCTGGGCTTCTCTGTTTTACCACTTTTCTAGTTTTTCGCTTTGCACTTAGTAGCCCGGCCCCTCTGGATTCCGGCTTTCGCCGGAATGACGGAGGTTATGCACAGCACCCCTTCGCGGGAATGACGATAGGTCACGCGTTGACCAACGCCATGACGCGCTGTTTGAAGTTGCGGATGGTTTCGAGGACGGCGGCGATTTCTTGGACGAACTCTTGGGTGTCGACGCCTTTGCCGGCTTCGACGATGATCTGGGTGTTGCCGACGCGGGCTTGGGGTCCGAGGAGGCGCTGGAGTTGGGGTTTGGCTCCGCCGGCGGGTGAATTCATGACGATGCGGGCGCGATCTTCGCTGGTGCGGACGGAGGCGCAGTCGGCTTCTTCGGCGAGCAAGCGGATGCGGGCGGTCTCGAGCAGGCCTTCGACGCTTTCAGGGATTGGGCCATACCGGTCGCGGAGTTCGTCGCGGAGTTCTTCGATCTCGTCTTGGTTGCTGACCCACGACAGTCTTTGGTGGAATGAGAGACGTTGGGCGAGGTTTTCGATGTATTCCGGAGGCACGTTATCGTCGATGCCCAGTCTGATGTCGGCGCGTATCATGCTCGGCGGCTGCCAATCGGGGTCGGCAACGCCGTTGATTTTTGGCGCGTGGCCGTTGGGAGCACCCCCATCGCCTTCGGCACTTCCCCCAGAGGGGGAAGGGAAGGTATGTCCGGCACTTCTCGTCGAGGGGGAGATCCCAGCACTTCCCGTCGAGGGGGAAGGGAGGGACTGGCCGTTGCGGGGTTGGGTTTCGGTATCGGTGGCTTTGCCGTTGGGTGATTGCTCCAATTTACGCCTGAGTTCTTCGACGGATTGAGATAGTAGCTGGGTGTAGAGATGTAGTCCGATGGCGGCGACGTGTCCGCTCTGTTCGGCACCGATGACGTTGCCCATGCCGCGGATCTCGAGGTCGCGCATGGCGATCTTGAAGCCGGAGCCGAGTTCGGTGGCGGCGAGGATGGTGTTGAGGCGGGCATCGGCCTCCTCGGTGAGTGATTTATTCGGTTGGACGAGGAGGTAGGCGAATCCCTGTTTCGCGCCACGCCCGACTCGGCCTCTGATGTGGTGGAGCTGAGCGAGGCCGAAGCGGTCCGCGTCGTCGACGATGAGGGTGTTTACGTTGGGCATGTCGATGCCCGCTTCGATGATGGTGGTGCAGATGAGGACGTCGTACTCGCGGCGATCGAATGCGGTGATCACTTCCTCGAGCTGTCCTTCGGGCATCTGACCGTGGCCGATGGTGAATGAGGCTTCGGGCACGAGTTCTCGCAGACGGCGCGAAACGCGTTCGATGCCTTTGACGCGGTTGTGGAGGAAGAAGACTTGACCGCCGCGGTCGAGTTCGCGCAGGATGGCTTCTCGGATCAGGTCGTCGCTCGATTCGGAGACGAAGGTGCGGACGGGTAATCTCTCGTCGGGTGCGGTCTCCATGTTGCTCATGTCGCGGATACCGGCGATGGACATGTAAAGGGTGCGCGGGATGGGCGTGGCGGACAGGGTCAACACATCGACGGCCGCGCGAAGCCTCTTCATGTGCTCTTTGTGTTTGACGCCGAATTTCTGTTCCTCGTCAATGACGACTAGACCAAGGTTGTTGAAGGCGATGTCGCGTTGAATGAGGCGGTGAGTGCCGATGATGATGTCGATCTTGCCTTCGGCCAGTCTTTGTAGGATGTCCTGCTGGTCCTCACGCGAACGGAAACGTGAGATGACATCGATGGCGACTGGAAATGGAGCGAGACGTTCCCGGAAGGTGTCGTAGTGCTGCTGGGCGAGAAGCGTGGTCGGAACTAGGACGGCGGCTTGCCGACCGTTTTGAACGGCCTTGAATGCGCTTCGCAGTGCGATCTCGGTCTTGCCGAATCCGACGTCGCCGCAGATGATGCGGTCCATCGACTTGGCGCTCTCCATGTCCGTCTTGACGGCCTGGAGCGCGGTTAGCTGGTCAGGGGTCTCTTCGAAGGGGAAACTCGCTTCGAGGACGTGTTGCCACGGGGTGTCCGGTTCTACCTGGATGCCGTTGGCCAACATTCGCGCGGCGTAGATACCGAGGAGCTCGTTGGCAACAATCTCGGTGGCCTGCTTGGCGCGGCGACGCGCGGAGCGCCACTCGGAGGTGCCGAGTTTGGACAGACGGGGTGCGGTTTCGCCGCCGCCTTGGTAGATCTGGATGCGGTCGATGTGCTCAGTGGGAACATAGACACGGTCGTCTTTGGCGTACTGCAGTACCAGATGTTCGCGTCCGTCAGGCTCTTTGGTTTCAGTGCCGAGAAACTTGGCGATTCCATGGTCAACGTGGACGATGTAGACGCCGGGTTGGAGCTGTTCTAGTTGTGGTCCACGCCGTGCGGTCCGGCGGTGGGTGCGCCTACGTTGTCGCCGGATGCCGAAGATCTCGGCGTCGGTGAGGATGCATGCGGTTTCGCCGCCATCGAACTCCATTTGGAAGCCGGACGTGGCATATCCTTCGGCGATGACGACCGGGGATTTGGCCCTCACCCTAGCCCTCTCCCGCCCAGCAGGAGAGGGGACGACTGAATCGGACCTTGTCGAACTGGCCCCGATTGCACCGCCCCTCTGGATGGGCGTTCCGCCCGCTGAAGCGCCGGCTTCCGCCGGAATGACGGAGTTTTGCAATGGTCTCCGGTCATCAATTGGGAGGTTTCGCTGCGGTTCGTAATGGGTCTGGATGTTGGCTTCTTGGGATAGTTCGTAGAGACGGGCGGGGTGGCTAGTGATTGCGATGACTTGGTCAGCGCCGTCTTCGATGGCCCGTTTTAGTGCCGATGTCGGGTCGTCCAATACGACGTCGACCGGTGTTTCACCCGATTCGTCGGTTTCGATCGGGTCGAGTGTCGTCGGGTCGATACGGTTGGGTAATAATTGATGCTTGATCGGCAGCGGTCGTTTGTTTCCGATATCGCGCGAATCGATACCGAATGGATCGATCTCGAGCCGGTGACCGACGGCCTCGACGTTCTGCGCCAGATCGGGCCATTGGATGTGCGGGATCGGGAAGTTGATCGGGACTTCGGCGCGGCGCTCTTTGACGCGGCGAGTTTCGTCGAGGCGTCGGTCGATTCCGGTTGCGGCGTCGGCGATCATACGAGGACGCAGGGCGATCACGACGCAGTTTTTGGGCAGGTACTGGAAGATGGAACCGCGATTGAAGAAGCCGGCGTAAAAAGCGAGCTCGTTGTCGAGCGCTCCTTCGGCGACGAGATTCAACTCGTCGGACAATCGGTGGGCAGATAGACGAGTGAAGTCGATGTTGTCGGTGTTGAGACTGGCGATGGAGTCGCGGATGGCTTGGGCTTCGACGAAGGTCGGCAACTCTTCGCGGGCGGGAATGATGTGAATCTTTTCGACATCGTCGAACGAACGCTGAGTTTCGACGTCGAACAGGCGCATCGTATCGACTTCGTCGTCGAAGAATTCGATGCGAATCGGGTCGTTTGCACCGACCGGGAAGATGTCGATGATGCCGCCGCGACGGGCGGCGGTTCCGGGTTGTTCGACGGTTGGTTGGACTTCGTATCCGGCGCGCGTCAGGTGGCGCATGGTCTCAGCGATATCGATGCGGTCGCCGATCTTGATCTCGCGGAAGGATTCGTCAAAGACCTGAGGTTCGGCGGTACGCTCTGCGACGGCTTGGACAGAGGCGACTACGAGAGGCGGTTGACTCTCGGATATTGAATAGTTGCGCAATGCGTCAAGGGCGACGATGCGTCGATGGGCGGTGCCGCGGTCGGGTTCGTAACGTTCGAAAGGGATGCCGCCGGTTTCGATGAAGTGGTGGATCGGTGAGCCGTCCTCGTCGATATCAGGAGTTCCGGTCCAGGTTGGAAGTTGGTCGACGATGCGCTGTGCGGAGTCGGGATTTGGGGTGATGACGAGGGTAGGGACTTGGAGCTTGCGCCAAACGGCGGCGATGAGGAGCGGGTTTGCCGGCTCGGGGCATACGGTGGGAACGTTGGCGCGTGGGTTTGACAGGGAACTGCCGATGGCGTCAAATTGGGCCGTTCCGATGAGGCGGTCGGTGAGGGTTGCGAGGAATGGTTGTGTTGTTGACGGCATTCAGTAAGTGAAAACGCGCTAAAACCCGCAAGGTGGTTGCGGGTTTTCTGATTGGAGTCGATTCTAACCGCCGCGGATTAATGCTGCTTGACGCCCAGAAGGGGAATAGTCGTTTTGAACTAGGATGCGAAGGATGGGGAAGGATTTTTAAGGATGGGGGTTGTGGGTGAATGCCGTCATTGCCGCGCCATCCCACCGTCATTCCGGCGAAAGCCGGCGCTTCAGCGGGCGGAACGCCCATCCAGAGGGGCGGCGGGGGGTAATGGCGTGCTTTGCTTTTCTCTGGTTACCCGCGTGCGGGTGCTGTGCACAACCTCACTTACGACGGATTCACGGTCAGATCACGTGCGCCTCCCCGTTGCCCGTCCCCTCTGGATTCCGGCTTTCGCCGGAATGACGGAGGTTATGCACAGCACCCGTGCGCGGGTATGACGTAGCACACTCGGCAACAACCCCCTCCCACAACAACCCATCATTCCAAATCATGCCCATCATAGTTCAAAGGCGCGGGAGGGGAATGGCGTGCTTTGTTTTTCTCTGGATACCCGCGTGCGCGGGTATGACTTAGGGCAGCGCGGGTATGACGGGGCTGTTCGTCATTCCCGCGCACGCCCCCCCCCGTCATTCCGGCGAAAGCCGGAATCCAGAGGGGTGGCGAGGGGCTTGCCAGGGTCTTACTTGGTGGATGTGCGGATGCGGGTTCGGTCGCCTTTGCCTTCTTCGTTGACGGCTCGGACCCAGATCAGGTACTCGGTCGCTCGGTCTAGTCGTCGGAACTGGATCGTGGTTTTGTCGGCGTCGGGGGTCATAGTGTGTCCGTCGCCGCCGCCTACCGGTTGGATGTGGGCTATGTATCCGGTGGGAGTTCCGCCTTCCGTCGGTGCTTCCCATGAGACGATGATGCGGGTGTTGCGGGGCTCGACGGTGAGGTTGGTCACGGGGCCGGGCAGCTGGACTGCCAGTTGTTGCAGCTGGGGTTCCTGCTCCGGTTCGGATTCGATCGGCTGGGGTTCGATCGGCTCCGGCTGGGTGGGGGCGTTCACCGTGACGTCGAAGGCGTCGCTGGCGGTGTTGCCGTCGGCGTCTTGTGCGGTGACGGTGATGGTCGCGGCGCCTTCGGACACCCCGGACACCGTGAGCGTGGATTGGTCGGCGGATACTGATACGGTGGCTTTGCCCTCGTCCGACGATGCGGCGGTGATCGTCAGGCTGTCGCCGTCGGCGTCGCTGAAGACGCCGGACGTCGAGACTTCGTGCGTCGCGTCGACCTCCAGCGCGCTCACGTCGGCGATGGACGATGCTGCGACCGGCGCGGATTTCACCGTTACTGCGAAGGTGTCGGACACCTCGCCGCCGTTGCCGTCGGAAGCGGTGACGGTGATGTTCGCGGCGCCTCGGCTCTTGGCGGACACCGTGAGCGTCGAATCGTCGGATGCGACCGACACGGTGGCTACGCTCTCGTCCGACGATGTCGCCGTGACGGTCAGGTCGTCGTTGTCGGCGTCGGCGAACACGCCGGACAGGGAGACCTGGCTCGTTCCGCTCTCGTCGACGATGGTGGCGTCCGATATGGCGGAGGAGACCGTGGGCGCGTTGTTTGGCGGTGCGACCACGGTCACGTCGAACGCGTCGCGGGCGGTGTTGCCGTCGGCGTCTTGTGCGGTGACGGTGATGGTCGCGGTGCCTTCGGACACCCCGGACACCGTGAGCGTGGACTGATCGGCGGATACGGAGACGGTGGCTTTGCCCTCGTCGGACGATGCCGCGGTGATGGTCAGGCTGTCGCCGTCGGCATCGCTGAAGACGGCGGAGAGCGAGACTTCTTCCGTCGCGTCGACCTCCAGCGCGCTCACGTCGGCGATGGACGATGCGACCGGCGCGGACTTGACAGTGACGGTGAAGGTCTCGTCGACCGATCCGCCCTTGCCGTCGGCGGCGTTTACCGTGATTGTGGCTGTGCCTCGGCTCTCGGCCGTCACCGTGAGCGTCGAGTAGTCAGCGGACACCGACACGGTCGCCACGCTCTTGTCCGAGGACGTGGCGGTGACCGTCAGGTCGTCGTTGTCGGGGTCGCTGAAGACGTTGGAGAGGGACGCCGCGTGCGTTGCGCTCTCGTTGGACAGCGCCGCGTCGGACAGGCCGGACGCCACCGTGGGCGGCCGGTTGCGCTGCTCGCGGGTTATCGTGACCGTGTAGGTTCTCCGCACTCCGCTCTCGGCGGTCAC